>Ga0310345_10000227_pt1 | contig 106886 bp, 101 predicted proteins | sample HC15DNA20500_MG_FD_204667 | JGI IMG/M metagenome (GOLD analysis project Ga0310345, IMG submission 204667) | Marine microbial communities from station ALOHA, North Pacific Subtropical Gyre - HC15-DNA-20-500_MG | ecosystem: Environmental > Aquatic > Marine > Oceanic | place: Pacific Ocean... | reverse complement strand
GGTGGAGAGGATGCGATTTCCGTTGCGAATCGATACCTACTTTATTAGGTTTCGAGTTGCAACTAGAAACTTACATTGCCCTGCAGATTGAGGTATGTCACAAAGCGTCATGGGAAAACTTCGCGAATCCCTCGCCGATCTCGCCGCTTGCGGCCTCCCCAGCGCTTTGGAAGCGATGGGAGAGCGATGGTCGTTCATGATCCTGAGGGCGGCCTTCAACGGCGTGTGCCACTTCGAAGAGTTCCTCGACGTGCTCGGCATCGCCCGCAACATCCTCTCCAACCGGCTTTCACGGCTGGTCGAGGCGGGCATCCTCAAGCGCGAACACTGCGCCGATGACCGCCGCCGCATCGAATACCGCCTGACACCCAAAGGCATGGACCTGCTCCCCGCCATGCTGGCGCTGCGCCAGTGGGGCGAGAAGTGGGCGATGAATGTCCCCGCCAATCCCGTGCTGTGCGATTGCCGCGACGGGATGCCGATCCTGCCCATCACCATCCGTGCGCATGATGATCGCGTGCTCGAAGGGGCGGACCTGACGTGGCGCGAATGGTCGGATATCGAAGCCGAAAAGGGCGATAAGCTGGCCCATCTGCGGGCCGCCAACTGAGTTTTTCGAAAAAAAGGCGGGCCGCCGCCTGATCGGTCCCGGGGGCAGGGCGTATCGATCAGGCAGCGACCCTAGACGTCGGCAGCGGCAGGGACTGGATGGCCGGCTGCGTCACACGTTTCGATGATCCGTCGTGTCAGCGCGCCGCGACCTTGACGCTGGTGCCCGTCACGCCGCGTGCGGCCATGGCGCGCTGTGCGGACTGGACCGCGTTGCGATAGCAGCGGCGCGCTTCCATCGCTTCGCTGAGCGGGTGCGGACCATTGTTCACATCGCAGACCGCCGAAGCGGCACGGCGCAGGCGGGCGTCGAGCTTCGACTGGCCATCGGCCGTCGAGAGATCGAGGTCCGCGTACTGGACCATCCGCTGCTGCATGACGAGGTCGGGATTGGCGGCAGACTGGGCGAAGGCAGGCTGGGCAGCAAACACCAGGCCAACGAGGCCAGTTGCGATCAGGACGTTCTTGAACATGGCAGTTTCCTTCAGCTCGGGTTGCAGATTTCGGTGTCGAGCGGTGGCTGGCTGGCCGGTCCATCTGGGGAGCCGCGCCACCGCCGCATGCCCATTCTGCTAGGTGATTCTGGTGAGGTCTGCGCGGCAGGCTCGACCGAGCCGTCCATCATGCCGACAAACCGCCAGCCCGCCCGACCAACGACTGATGCTGCTCCACGAGCGACAGGCAAGCCGCCGGGCGGCGTGACAGCGGGCGCCCGCAACCCTATCTTCGAGGACGAATGGCGATTCTGATCATCTTCCTGCTCGGCGTCGGAAACTTTGCGCTGCACCGGGCAATCATGGACTCTGGCCATCCCCTGCTGGATCAGTTGCCGTGGTTCTATCACGCGCTCAGCAGCCGCCTGTCGCTCGTTGTGGAGTTCCTGATGCTCGTGGCTGGACTGCTGCTCGCTTCCGAAGGAATCGCCTGGGGCGCGCTCGGCTATCTCGCCTACAGCCTGCTCAATGCGATTTCGGCTTGGCTAATCCTCTCCGGACGGGTGTAGAGCACGCCGCATGATCCGCCTGTTCCACCTCAGCGATGTCCACTTCGGGCTGGAAGACAAGGCCGCGCTGGCGTGGGTGGCGAATTGCGTCGCGCGCGAGCGGCCCGACGCGGTCGCCATCACCGGCGATCTCACCATGCGCGCGCGGCACCGCGAGTTTGCCGCTGCGGCGGAGTGGATCCGGCAGCTCGGCGTGCCGGTGACGGTAGAGGTGGGCAACCACGACTTGCCCTACTTCAACCTCGCCGAACGCTTCCTCGATCCCTATCGCCGCTACCGCAGGCTGCAGGGGGCGGTGAACCACGGCATCGCCTTGCCCGGCGTCGCGATCGTGCCGCTCAAGACTACCGCGCGGGCGCAGCTGCGGCTGAACTGGTCGAAGGGGCGGGTCGGAGCGCGCAGCCTTGCCGAGTGCCTCGCCGCGATCGATGCGCTTCCGGCAGGGACCCGCGCGCTCGTCGCCTGCCATCACCCGCTGGTGGAGACGGGCACACGCGGCAAGGCGCTGACGCGTGGCGGCAATCGCGCGCTCGCAGCGCTCGCCCAGCGCGGCGTGCTGGCGGTTCTGTCCGGCCATGTCCACGATGCGTTCGATATCATGCAGCCCACCGAGCATGGTGCGGTACGCATGATCGGCGCCGGCACCTTGTCGCAGCGCCTGCGAGCGACTCCAGCTGGTTTCAACGAGCTGATCATCGACCACAGCGGGCTGCGCGTACGGATGCGCCATGATGCGCGAGAGGACATCACGTCCTAAATCTATAATTAAAGTTATAGATCGCAATATCCAGTTTGATTGAATTGCAACCGCGACTCTTCACCGCCCACTGCCGAAACTTTTACTTTTGTTGGCTTGGAACACTGAAAAACAGCGTTTTTTTGCAGATACAGACATATTCGGACATTAACCTCGAATATGGCTGCATGTCGAACCTTGTATCGCCTATCTTACGTCCAAGAGAGCCGCCGCCGGCAGCGGAATGGCCCCGCCAACCCCAACAGACCGGAAAGCGCCATGGAACAATCCATCCACTATGGACATATATGAGTTCCTATAGTTCGAATGGGGAATTGCCCATGCATCAGACCGGGAATCCGGTAGCGGCGCTCATGCAGTCGGAGGCGCTCTTGCCCACTATCGCCTCCCTTTCCGATGATCGGCACTTCATGCACGCCATCCCCGGCCAAATCCGCTACCTATCGATGAACGATCTGCACCGCGATGCGCGGGATGCGTGGCTGCTGGGCGCATTCCCGACACTGGAGCAGCATACATTCGTCGATCTCGAAACCCGGTTCCTCTCGATTGCCGAGCAGGACTACGAAACGCTGATCATCGGCGGCAACGATCCGGTCCGCATGGCGCGGTTCCTCCGGATCAACCGCCCCATTCTTGCCCGCAAGGTCAAGATCGCGCTGATGCATGGCAGTCTCGCCAGCAAGCGCGCCAAGGCTCTGAATGCCGGCTTCGATGATGTGTTCGACAGCGCCCGGATGAGCCCGGAAGAGGCCGCCGCAAGATGCGCGGCGATCCTCGCACGCTATCGCGCGGCAGCGCATCAGGCCCGGGCCGAGCAGGAACTGGCCAGCTCGCTGGAGCGCATTGCCCACCTGCACCTTCTCGGGAAGCGTGAACGCCAGTTGCTCACGCTGCTCGCCACCCGCCTGGGTGAGCCGGTATCGCACTACAAGCTGCGCACCGAGCTGAGCAACGGCAACGACGAGATGTCGTACAATTATCTCAAGGTGCTCGCCTCGAACCTGCGGGCCAAGCTCAAGTCGCCCTATGTGCTCGTGCCGGGCGGGCAAGGTTCGTACAAGATCACGAGCCTGTAGAGCGCCTTGGCAGGAATAATGCCGGGGAGTCATTGACTTCCCGGCAAATTCCACCCATATCGGTTCTGCTAACGTCGCCTGCGACGGATTTTCCCGCACCGGATCTGTGTTCCGGGCCGAATTTTCCCCTCTCACGCCACCAGCACCGGTTGCACTGTCTGCAGCCGCGTATCCTGCATTTGTGAAAGGGGCCCTGATGCCCGAATTCAGTATCCGTCCCGCCATCGCTCCCGCCCGCCACAAGGCGCACTGAGCCATGGCCAAGGAAGACCTCATCACCCTCGACGGCCAGATCGATGAGATCCTGCCCGACGGCCGCTTTGGCGTGATGCTCGAAAACGAGCATCGCATCATCGCCTACACCGCGGGCAAGATGCGCAAGTTCCGCATCCGCTCGATCGTGGGAGACCGCGTGAAAGTGGAAATGACGCCTTACGACCTGTCCAAGGGCCGCATCGTCTTCCGCGAGAAAGTCGCCGGCGGCGGCGCTGGTGGAGCCATGCGCAAGCGGCGCTGAAGCCGCGCTCCGGCGCCACCCATTCCGACATCAGACCGTCACAACCGGCGCGCAGACTGCGTTTGCCGCGTGAGGGTCACTATTTCCCGAAATCGGCGCAACGACCGCGCCAAGGATTACCATGACACCGAATCTGAACACCCCGTACACCGCCTCGATCAGCCGCAGCATGCTGTCTGGCCACCGCCTGTCACCCGCAAATCGCGGCCCGGCGCCAGCTCGGCGGACTTCGCCGGTCCTGACGGCGCAGGAACTGCGGCAGCTGGTCCAGCACATGGTCGACTGACCGGCCCACACGCCAGACATGAAAAAGGCCCCTCCGCTCGCACCACACAGTGCGGCCGGAGGGGCCTTTTCTGATTCTGGCCTGAGCGCTTACTTGGCGGCTTCGCTCGCTTCCGCGCTCGCATCGGCAGCCGGTGCGCTGGCATCGCCCGCGGGTGCGGCAGCCGCGGCTTCGGCAGCGGGCAGCGGCAGGTTACTGCCCTGCGCGTTGAGATAGAGGATCACATCGGCGCGCTGCATCGGATCGCTGATGCCTGCGAACGACATCTTGGTGCCGGTGGCGAACTTGGCGGGTGAGGTCAGCCATTCATCAAGGCTGGCGAAGTCCCAATTGCCGCCCTTGGCCTTGAGCGCATCGGAATAGGCGAACCCGGGATGCGCGGCCTTGGCTGCACCGACCACGCCCCACAGGTTCGGACCAATGCCGTTTGCGCCGCCCTGCGCGGCCACGTGGCAGGCCTTGCACTTGGCAAAGATTGCTTCGCCCTTGGCCACTTCGGCCTTGGCCATGCGCATACCGATCGGTTCAGCCACAGCGGCCCCGGCGCCGCCGTCAGCCTCGACGCCCTCGATCGCATAGCCCATCTTTTCCGGACGATTTTCCTTGTCGGCGAGGAAGTAGTGGCCCGAAAGGCTCGAAAGCCCCAGCGCAACGATGCCGCCGAACAAGGTCCAACCGGCAATGGTATTGAAACGATCGTCCATTCCGAGCCCCATATGGAGTATGCGCGGACCCGCGTGCCCGCGCGAAATTTCGCCGCCGCTCTAGTCACGCCCCCGCGCCCGCGCAAGAGTGATTGCAATAGGTTGACCGAGAAGAATCGCATGGGCGCATGCGTTTGGCCTATGCAAAAGCGCCTTGTCCCGCCCGCGCAGGGAGCTTAAGCGCCTCGGTCCATGGCCAGTTACCCCGCTCCTGCCGCCCGCCTCGTTGCCGAAATGACCGAGGCCGCCGCCGCCGATCCGGCGCGCGCGGTCGCCTTTCAGGGCGCGCCCGGCGCGAATTCGCACCGCGCCGCGTTGGAAGCGCTGCCCCATTGCCTGCCGCTGCCGTGCTTCTCGTTCGAGGATGCGCTGGAAGCGGTGAAGGACGGCCGCGCGGGGCAGGCGATCATTCCGATCGAGAACTCGCAGCACGGCCGCGTCGCCGATATCCACTTCCTGCTACCCGAAAGCGGCCTGTCGATCGTCGGCGAGCACTTCATGGCGATCCATGCCTGCCTGATGGGCCTCGGCACCGGGCCCTTCACCAGCGCCTACAGCCACCCGCAGGCACTCGGCCAATCGCGCCACTACCTGCGCGAGCGGGGCATCGTGCCGATGTCCTACGCCGATACCGCAGGCGCCGCCGCCTATGTCGCCGAACTGGGTGATCCCGCCGCCGCCGCCCTCGCGCCGCGCATCGCCGCCGAACTCTATGGCCTGACCCTCGTCGAGGAAAACGTCGAGGACGCGCACGACAACATGACGCGCTTCGTGACATTGGCGCGCGAGCCGCTTGAACTCAGGACGATCACCGGCCCCGCGATCACCACCTTCATCTTCGAGGTGCGCAACATTCCCGCCGCGCTCTACAAGGCGCTCGGCGGCTTCGCGACCAACGGGGTCAACATGACCAAGCTGGAAAGCTACCAGCGCGGCGCGAGCTTTGCCGCGACGGCCTTCTTTGCCGATATCGTCGGCGCCCCGGGCGAACCGGCGGTCGACCGCGCGCTGGAGGAGCTCACGTTCTTCGCCAAGGACCTGCGCATCCTCGGCACCTATCCGTTGGAACGCGCGCGGGGCTGATCTATCGGGCACCAAACCGGCGCGATAAGGGCTTGCTCCCGGCGGGCAGGGCGTGCGACCACTTGCCGCGTGGCAGGAGCACCGGGACCGGACAGCGCCAATGCAGGCGAACAGGCCTGGGAAGCGGCGCGCGCGATGCGCGAGATCCAGTATGCGCCGCTGCCACCCTACAATCCCCCCAAGGCGGACCCGCCCGAATGGCTGAAGGCCCTCTTCCGCTTTCTGGCGCGCCTGTTCGAGCCGCTGGGCAAGTGGCTTGGCACAGGATGGAGCGCGGTCGAGCTACTGCTGGCCGCGCTGGCGGTGGTCGGCGCGGCGTGGATCGCCTGGACACTGTTTCAGCGGTGGCGTCTCGCCCGCGCGATGGCAGCCCCTGCTCCATCTACGCCGGTCATCGACCGTGCCGCCGCGCTTGCCCTGCTCGAAGATGCCGATGCGCTCGCCGCAGAGGGGCGGTTTGACGAGGCGGTCCACCTCCTGCTCCGGCGCAGTGTCCACCACATCGCGGCGGCACGGCCCGATTGGCTTTCCCCGTCCAGCACCGCCCGCGAGATCGAGCTGATCCCCGGCCTTCCCGCCGGAGCTAGGCAGGCCTTCACGCTGATCGCGCGCGAGGTCGAGCGCAGCCTCTACGCGCTGCGCGCGCTGGCGGCGGACGACTGGCACCGCGCGCGCGAAGCCTATGCCGCCTTCGCGCTCCAGAATCTGGGGGGCAAGCGGTGAACGACAGCACGTTTGGCAAGGGCAACACGCTCGGCATAGTGCTGATTGGCGCGCTCGCATTTGTCGCCGTGCTCTACTGGATCGGTGCTGGTGGCGGGGCGACCAACAACGGCGGCGGGCACGCTGCGGGGCGCGGGCTCAATGGCTATGCCGGGCTTGCTGCCATGCTCGAAGCGGAGGGGATCACGGTCCACCGCGCGCGCAGCAAGGACGCGCTCAAGCGACCCGGCCTGCTTGTCCTGACCCCGCCTGCTGATGCGAAGGGCAGCGACATTGCCGAAATCGTCGCGGCACGGCGCATGATCGGCCCCACGCTGATTGTCGCGCCCAAGTGGGTGGCCTTCCCCGATTTCAGCAACCCGCTGACGAAGCGCGGCTGGACCCGGGTCAGCGGGACCAACCCGCCCGACTGGAAGGGCTATCACGACGACGTCAGCCTCGATTTCGTGTCTGGCGCGGCGCACGGCTGGACGGGTTCCAGTGCCTTTGCCGACCTGCGCGGTCCGCTGCCAGATGACAAGACGGTCCAGTACGGCACCGGCCCCGGTCTTCAAGCGCTGGTCGAAACGCAGGGCGGCCGGACGCTTGCCGGCTATCTCAGCGGCGATGGCAGCAACCCGGCGCTGGAGCATTGGATAGGTATGGAACGCCATGTCGATGCCGATCCGGACGAGGACGACGCCAACGACGACTTCGCCCGGAGCTACCCAGTCGTGCTCGTGTTCGAGCCGGACCTGCTCGACAACTGGGGGCTTGCCAACAAACAGACCGGCCTGATGGCCCGCCGCCTCGTGTTTGCAGCGGCAGGCGGGCGCCCTGTGGCAGTCACTTTCGACCTCACCCTCAACGGTCTGGGCGCGAGCCGCAACCTGCTCACGGTCGCCTTCGACCCGCCGTTCCTTGCTGCCACGCTGTGCTTCTTCATGGCGCTGTTCGCCGCCGGCTGGCGCAGTTTCAACCGCTTCGGCCCGCCACGCGTCGCGGGGCGCGAAATACCGCTCGGCAAGACCGTGCTGGTGCGCAACACCGCTGGACTGATCCGCCGCGCCGGACGCGTGCGCCTGATTGCCGGTCCCTATGCCGATGCCGCGCGGGAACGGCTGGTTCATGCGCTGGGCCTCCCGCGCGGCCGTCCGCCGGAAGAGACCGACGCCGCGATCGACCGCCTGCAAGCTCGCCTCGCCACGACCGACCCGCGCTGGTCCGAACTCGCCGCCCGCCTCCGCGCCGCGCGCCGCCCTGCCGATGTGGTGCAGCGCGCCGCCGCCCTGCAACGCCTTGAAAAGGATCTGACCGAATGACTCTGGAAGACGTGCGCGCCATGGCCGGTGCCATCCGCGCCGAAGTGGCCAAGGCCGTTGTGGGGCAGGACAGCGTGGTCGATCACCTGCTGATCGCGCTGCTTGCGGGCGGCCATGTGCTGCTCGAAGGTCCGCCGGGCACCGCCAAGACCTTCCTGGCGCAGAGCTTCGCCACCACGCTCGGCCTCGATTTCGGGCGCATCCAGTTCACGCCGGACCTGATGCCGGGCGATATTCTCGGCTCCAACCTGTTCAACTTCCAGACCAGCCAGTTCACCCTGACGCGCGGGCCGATCTTCCATGAGCTGGTGCTGGGCGATGAAATCAACCGCACCCCGCCCAAGACTCAAGCCGCGCTGCTCGAGGCGATGCAGGAACGCCGCGTGACACTGGACGGCGAGACCTATGCGCTGTCGGACCGCTTCATGGTGGTGGCAACGCAGAACCCGATCGAGAGCCAGGGCGTCTATCCGCTGCCCGAAGCGCAGCTTGATCGCTTCCTGTTCAAGCTGCTCGTCGATTACCCGAGCGCCGAGGAGGAAGCGCAGATCGTCGCGCGCTACGGATCAGGCCGCGGTGCGCCAAGCCCGGCGGCGCTCGGCGTCGGCGCGGTGACCGGCGGCAATGCCATCGCCGAAGCGGTCGCCGCGGTCGCCACGGTGACGATGTCCGAGACCATCGTGGACTACATTGTCCGCCTCGTGCGCGCGACGCGCGAAAGCGCCGATCTCGCCGCCGGGGCCAGCCCGCGCGCCGCCGTCGTGCTGGCCGGGGCCGCCCGTGCCCGCGCCGCGCTCGATGGGCGCGACTATGTGATCCCCGACGACGTGAAGGCGCTCGCCATCGCCGTGCTGCGGCACCGCATGCTGCTCAGCCCCGCCGCCGAGATCGAAGGCCGCGCGGCGGAAAGCATTGTCGCCGACCTGATCCAGCGCACCGAGGCACCGCGATAAACGATGCGCCTGCGCTGGCCCTTCCCGGTGTTCTACCCGTCGGCGAGCACCGCCGTGCTGTTTGCGCTCGCTGCGCCGCTGGCGCTGGTGATTGCGGCTGGCGCACCCCAGGCGTGGGTCGCTGCTCCGGCGCTGGGCGGGGCCTTGCTGGTGATGGTGCTGCTCGATGCGCTGCTGGCCCCGGCGCTGGCGGACTTGCGCGTCATCGTGCCGCAAGACGCCGAAGTGGGCGAACCGCTGAGCCTCACTGTCCTCGCCGATTTCCGCATCGAAGCGCCGCGAGCAGCCCCGGTTGCAGCGCTCGCGCTCGATCCGCGCCTTGCACCCGGTGGAAGGCTTGTCGCCCCGCTCGCACGGGACAGCGGCGCATGGAGCGCCAAGGTCAGCACCACTCCCAACCGGCGCGGTACGGGCCCCGTCAGCGCCATCTGGCTGCGCTGGAACGGGCCGCTGGGCCTCGCCACGCGGCAAGTCCGGCGCGACCTTGATGCCGAAGTCCGTGTGCGCCCGAACATCGCCCCGGTCCGCAGCCCAGCGCTCCAGCTGTTCCTCCGTGATGCCCAGTTCGGCATGGTCGCCCGCCGCATCCGGGGCGAAGGGACCGACTTCGAGGCGCTAGCCGAGTACGAGCCCGGCATGGACCGCCGCCGCATCGACTGGAAATCGTCGGCGCGCCACGCCCGGCTCTTCGCCAAGGAATACGAGACCGAGCGCAACAACCAGATCGTGTTCGCGTTCGATTGCGGGCAGACGATGTGCGAGCCGATCGCAGGCCTCCCGCGCATCGACCGCGCCGTCACCGCCGCGCTGACGACCGCGTGGGTCGCGCTCGGCGCGCAGGACCGCGTCGCGCTCTACGGCTTTGCCCAGCGACCGCAGGTGATGAGCCCCTTCGTCACTGCCCCGCGCGAATTCGCCCGCCTGCAGGAAGCCGCCGCCGCGCTCGATTACAGTGCCGAGCAGCCCAACTTCACGCTCGCACTCTCGACCTTGGCTGCGCGGCTGCGGCGGCGCTCGCTGATCGTGGTGTTTTCCGAATTCACCGATCCCACCAGCGCCGAACTGATGATCGAATCGATGCGCCGCCTCGTCGAGCGGCACCGCGTGATCTTCGTCGTGATGGACGATGCGGAACTCGCGGACTTCGTGCATGCGCCGATCCGCAGCGCGCAGGATGCGGCGATGGCGGTCACTGCCACCACGCTCCAGCAGCAACGCACGCTCGTGCTCCAGCGCCTGCGCCGCGCCGGCATTCTCGTCGTCGAGGCTCCGCACCAGCACATCGGCAATCGCCTGCTTGATGCCTACCTCACCGTGAAGCGCGCCGGGAGCCTTGGATGAGCGAGGTCGCGCCCACCCTGCTCGGCCGTCTCGGTGGCTGGTTCAGCCCCACTGCCAGCGCCGAAATCGCCGCCGCCGAAGATGCCGCGCTGCGCTCGGACCGCTTCCGGCTGGAACGCGAGGGCGAGTGGAAGCGGCTGGAAGCCATCGTCATCCGGATCGAGAAGGGCCGGCTGCGCGGCATTTCGGACGCGGACCTGCTTGCACTTCCCGCGCTCTATCGCACCGCCGTCTCCAGCCTCGCCGTCGCGCGCGAAACCTCGCTTGATGCCGAAACGCTGGAGTGGCTCGAAGGCCTCACGCGCCGCGCCTGGTTTATCGTCTACGGCCCCCGCGCCGGGCTGGGCGACTGGCTCATGCGCTTCTTCGGCGGCGGCTGGAGCGAGAGCGTGCGCGCGCTGAAACAGGACATCCTGATCGCGTTTGCGCTCATGGTGGCGGGGACGATTGCGGGCTGGCTGCTCGTCGCCAGCGATCCCGACTGGTACTACGCGCTGATGCCCGGCGGCATGGGCGATGCCCGCGTTCCCGGCGCCAGCCGCGCGGTGCTGATGGGCACGCTGTTCGGCCAGCAGGACCAGCACGGTCTTGCGGTCTTCGCCGCCTATCTCTTCTCCAACAACGCGCAAGTTTCGATCCTTGCCTTCGCGCTGGGCTTTGCCTTCGGCCTGCCCTCCGCGATGCTGCTGATCCAGAACACCGCGATCCTCGGCGCGCTGCTCTGGCTCTATCACGGGCAGGGCCTCACGCTCGAACTCGTCGGCTGGCTATCGATCCACGGCACGACCGAACTGTTCGCGATCATGCTGGCGGGGGCGGCGGGACTCCATATCGGCCGGGCGATGGCCTTTCCGGGCGACGCCGCGGTGCTCGATGCGGCTGCGGCGGCAGGGCGGCGCAGCGCGCAGGTCATGGTCGGCGTCGTGCTCATGCTGATCGTGGCAGGCCTGCTCGAAGGCTTCGGCAGGCAGCTGGTCGACAATACCGCCGGGCGCCTGATTGTCGGCGGCTTCATGCTGGTGTTCTGGAGCGGCTATTTCTTCGTCTGGCGCGGGCGGGGGCAATCGGCCTGATGGCGCGCCGGGCCCCCCGCAGCCGCAACCGCACGGTGATAACGCCCGAAGGCGTGGCGCTGCCCCTGGTCCTCGCCACGCGCGGCGCGCGGGCGGCGGCGCTGCTGATCGATCTGGCGCTGATCGGCGCGGCGATGATCGTCACCACGCTCACCCTGATCTGGATCGCGGGCGGCATCGGCCTCAAGCTTCAGGAGGTCGAGGCTGACGGCCCCAAGGCGCGCGCATTGCAGGCCTTGGTGATCGTGTGGATCATCGCGATGTTCCTGTTCCGCAATGCCTGGTTCCTGTTCTTCGAACTCGGCCCGCGCGGCGCGACACCCGGCAAGCGCGTAACCGGCATCCGCATCGCGGCGCGCGGCACCGAGCGGCTCACCACCGAAGCCGTGATCGCCCGCAACATCATCCGCGATATCGAGTTGTTCATGCCGATCGTGTTCATCGGCGGGGCGGTCGCTGCAGGGAGCGACACCGACCTTGCCGGCTGGGCAGGCGCGGTCTGGTGCGCCATTTTCATGCTGTTTCCGTTCTTCAACCGTGATGCCCTGCGCTGCGGCGACGTGATCGCGGGCACCTGGGTGGTCGAGGCGCAGCGCCGCAAGCTGGGGCAGGCGCTCTCGGTCAGCGCGCCGATTGCCGCCAGCGATCAGGCCTTCACCTTTACGCCGCAGGAGCTGGCGGTCTACGGCGAGTACGAGCTGCAGACGCTGGAGCGCGTGCTCCGCGATGGCCGGGGCACCACGCTCGACGATGTCGCCGATGCGATCAGCCGCAAGATCGGCCGCCCCTATCCGACGGGCGCCGAGCGGGTCTTCCTCGAATCCTACTATCTCCAGCTCCGCGCCCAGTTGGAGCAGGGCCTGCGCCTCGGCAGGCGCAAGGCCGACAAGTACGCTGCCTAGCCTTCGCCGAATATCCCGACTTCGCGCAGTCCATCGCTGTCCGCACGCGCCCGGAACATCCCCGGCGTGGTGAAGGCAAAGCCCGTCTCGCCGGCAGGCGTTGCATAGATCACGCCGCCAACCCCGCCCATCGCGCCGACTTCGGCGAGCACGGCCTCGGTCGCCACCTGCGGTCCCTCACCGCCCAGCCGCATCCGCGCGCAGATCTCGTGGGCCACCGCCGCGCGGATGAACTGCTCACCTGAGCCGGTGCAACTCACCGCTGCCGCGCGATCGTCGGCATAAGTGCCAGCGCCGATCAGCGGCGAATCGCCGATCCGCCCCCAGCGCTTTCCCGTAAGGCCGCCGGTGGAGGTCGCTGCTGCGACATGGCCATTCCCGTCCACGGCCACCGCGCCGACCGTGCCATATTTGAGCCCCGCATCGAACCAGCCAAGCTTCTTCGCCTTGAGTTCCTGCAGCTGCTGCCAGCGCGCCTCGGTGGCGAACCAGTCGGGATCGACCTGCTGCACGCCCTGTTCACGCGCGAACTCCTCGGCGCCCGCGCCGCTGAGAAAAACATGCGGGCTCTTCTCCATCACCGCGCGCGCAAGGCTCACCGGGTTGCGCGTATGCGTCACCCCGCAGACCGCGCCCGCCCCGCGCGTGGCACCGTCCATCACCGCCGCATCGAGCTCGTTCGTGCCGTGATAGGTGAACACCGCGCCGCGCCCGGCGTTGAAGTGCGGATCGTCCTCCAGCGCCATCACGGCGGCACACACCGCATCCAGCGCTGAGCCGCCCGCCATCAGCGCCGCCCGTCCCGCATCGAGCGCAACGCCCAGCGCCGCTCCGTGCGCGGCAACGGCAGCGGCATCCATCGTCGCGGGCGTCATCGATCCGGCCCCGCCATGAATGGCCAAGGCCCAGCGGCTTTTGCTTGTCTCCGTCATGCCGCTCGCGATAGCAGATAGTCCCGGCAAGACCAGCGGGAGGCACATGATCGAAGGCCTGACCATCACCGAAGACGACCTCACCGCCGAGGACGTGCGCGCCCTGATCGCCTTCCACCTCTCGGGCATGCACGCCGAAAGCCCTGCCTGCAAAGTCCACGCCCTGCCGCTCGAAAAGCTGCGCAAACCCGGCGTCACATTCTACGCCGCGCGCATCCACGACACGCTGGCCGCCATCGGGGCAATCAAGCACCTCGACAAAACCCACGGCGAACTCAAATCCATGCGCGCCGCCCCCGAATGGCGCGGCAAGGGCGTGGGCGAGGCCATGCTGCAGCATCTCCTCGGCGTGGCACGCGGGCGCGGCTATGCCCGCGTGAGCCTCGAAACCGGCCGGACGGAGGCCTTCGCCCCGGCGGTTGCGCTCTACCGCAAGTATGGTTTCGAAAACTGCGGGGCCTTTGCCGACTACGTTGTCGACGATTTCAGCCAGTGCCTGTCGCTCGTGCTCTGACGTTCAGGGTGCAAGCCAGCGCACCGAGTTGGTGTAATAGCTCGCGGTGGGCTTCCCCTCGCGGTCAAGCGCGGGGGTAAATCGCGCGCGCCGCATCAGCAGATCGCAAGTCAGCTTCGTGAACTCCGGCGACTGCGTTGCTTGCTGGATGACACACTTGGTGGGAAGCCCGTCCACTCCCACCATCATACGGAAACGGACGATCGCGCTGGCCCCTTTAAAGAGGGCGTCCTTCGGATAATCGTTGGGGTTCAGCCAATTCGCCGCGCTGGTTGTCGGCTCCGGCCGCTTGCTGAGTGCTTCCTGCTGCGCCGGATCGAGACCCCATGTCTTGACAAGATCGGCAGTACAGGTCCGCATCGCAGCAAGCGGCGCTGCCATCGAACCAGTGTGCAGCGTCAGCCGCAGGGCTGGCCCTGCTATGCGCAGTTCGGTGATGGCGGCTTCCTGCTCTTTGGTGATGGGCAGCACGTCTTCCGACCCCCTCTCGTCCGGGAGTCGATTGAGCAGATCACGCGGTCCGATCATCAGGATCGTTGTCTTGTCCGGCCCCACCGTGCCGACAAGCGCCTCACGCGGCCTGGCAACAGGCAGGCCCGGGCCGAACGTAGTCGACAGGGACGTGCGCGATCCCTCGAAGCGGGCAAGCCGTTTTCCGATCAGCGACAAGTCGAGGTTGCCACCGGGCATGAACTGATCGATCACGAGCACGACTTTGCCATCGTCCTTGCCGAAGGCTCGGACAAGGCGGCAGGCATCGTTCGCGTAAGCGAGGACCCATTTCTCCTGCGGCTCAAGCGTGGTGTCCGCCGCCCACGCGGACCCGGGCAGCAAGGCCAGAGCCATGAGCAGGGCTGCGCAGTATCGCCGGATCATCACCATGTCCGAAACGTAACGGTGAGCCCGGTCAGTTCCAAACAGAAAAGGCTCCACCGTGGTGGAGCCCTTCCCGTGTTTTCGTCCTGAAGCGAAGCTCAGAGCTTGCCGGTCAGTTCCGGCACCACGCTGAACAGATCGCCGACGAGGCCGATGTCCGCGACCTGGAAAATCGGGGCGTCTTCGTCCTTGTTGATGGCGATGATGGTCTTGGAATCCTTCATGCCGGCGAGGTGCTGGATCGCGCCCGAGATGCCGACCGCGATGTAGACTTCCGGCGCCACGATCTTGCCGGTCTGGCCGACCTGATAGTCGTTGGGCACGTAGCCCGCGTCCACCGCGGCGCGCGAGGCACCGATGCCGGCGCCGAGCTTGTCCGCCAGCGGGGTAATCGTCGCGGCAAAGGTTTCCGCATCCTTCAGCGCGCGGCCGCCCGAGACGATGATCTTGGCCGAGGTCAGTTCCGGACGCTCGCTCTTGGCGATTTCCGAACCGATGAAGGTCGAAAGACCCGCGTCCCCCGCACCGCCGACGGCTTCCACCGCCGCCGAACCGCCGGTCGCGTCCGCCTTGGCGAAGGCCGTGCCGCGCACGGTGACGACGATCTTGGCATCGGTCGATTCGACCGTGGCAATCGCGTTGCCGGCGTAGATCGGACGGGTGAAGGTCTTGGGACCTTCGACCGAGAGGATGTCCGAGACCTGCATCACGTCGAGCAGCGCGGCGACGCGCGGCGCGATGTTCTTGCCGGTGGTCGTGGCGGGCGCAACGAACGCATCGTAATCGGCCATCAGGCCGGCGACGAGCGGCGCGACGTTCTCCGCGAGCGCGTTGGCATAGGCCGCGTCATCGGCCTTGAGCACCTTGGCGACGCCCGCGATCTGCGCGGCGGCAGCGGCGGCCGCATCGCAGCCCGAGCCCGCGACCAGCGCAGTCACTTCGCCCATCTGCGCGGCGGCAGTCACGACGGCGAGAGTGGCGTCCTTGACCGAGGCGTTGTCGTGTTCGACCCAAACGAGTGTCTTGGACATCAGGCGACTCCCATTTCCTTGAGCTTGGCAACCAGCGCGTCGACGTCGGGCACCTTGATGCCCGCGCTGCGCACCGGCGGTTCGGTGACCTTGAGGGTCTTGAGGCGCGCGGCAATATCGACGCCGTAGTCCGCCGGGGCCTTGGTGGCGAGCGGCTTCGACTTGGCCTTCATGATGTTGGGCAGCGAGGCATAGCGCGGCTCGTTGAGGCGCAGGTCGGTGGTAACGATCGCGGGCAGCGCCAGCTTCACCGTCTCCAGACCGCCGTCGATCTCGCGCTTCACCACGATGCTGTCACCTTCGACCGCGACCTCGTTGGCAAACGTGCCCTGCGGACGGCCCAGCAGCGCGGCGACCATCTGGCCGACCTGGTTGGCGTCATCGTCGATCGCCTGCTTGCCGGTGATGATGAGGCCCGGCTGCTCTTCATCCGCAATCGCCTTGACGATCTTGGCAACCGCGAGCGGCTCGACCTCGTCTTCGCTGACGACGAGGATCGCGCGGTCCGCACCCATGGCGAGCGCGGTGCGCAGCGTTTCCTGCGCCTTGGCCGGCCCGACCGAAACCGCCACGATCTCGGTGACCACGCCCTTTTCCTTGAGGCGGATGGCTTCCTCGACCGCGATTTCGTCGAAGGGGTTCATGCTCATCTTCACGTTGGCAAGGTCAACCCCCGTGCCATCCGCCTTCACGCGCGGCTTCACGTTGTAGTCGATCACCCGCTTCACGCAGACCAGGGCTTTCATCGTGTCAGGCCTTTCTCAAATCGATGGCGCGCGCATAATTCGCGCTTACGTAAACGTCAACCTCACCCAGTGCCCATGCACGAATGTGAGCAGGGGCATCAGCGGCGCTTCTACTCCATTTCAAGGATGATCGCATCCACCGCAAGGCTTTCGCCCTGTGCCGCGTTCACCGCCTTCACCTTGCCCGCTTTCTCGGCGCGCAGGATGTTTTCCATCTTCATTGCCTCGACAACCGCGAGCGGCTGTCCGGCCTCGACGGTATCGCCCACGCCCACATGCAGCGCCACGAGCAGCCCGGGCATCGGGCAGACGAGGTACTTCGACATGTCCGGCGCGACCTTGGCGATCATGTGCTTGGTGAGCCCGGCGATTCGCGCGGGCAGCACGCGCACATCGTGGCTCGCCCCGCGCGTCGTCAGGATGAAGCCGGTGGCGCGCGCCTTGACCTTCACCGTCAGCGGCTTGCCGCCGACTTCGGCCATGACGACACGGTCGCCCGGCGTGTACTCGAGCTCCAGATCGATCTCGTCGCCATCGACAGTGATCGCTTCCTCGTCCACCGTCACGGCATAGTCGGTCTCGCCGATCCGCACCGCCCATTCGGACGGCGGATCGAGCGTTTCGCCCAGCTGCCCATCGACCTGCCGCGCCCGGTCAGACCGCGCCGTGGCAAGGAACCCGGCAAGCGCCGCCAGCGAACGCAGCGTCTCTTCCGAGGTCGCCGCGCCATGGAAGCCATCGGGATATTCCTCGGCAATGAACCCGGTGGTCAGTTCGCCCGAACGGAAGCGCGGGTGCTGCATGATCGCCGAGACGAAATCGATGTTGTGGCCGAGGCCCTCGATCTCGAAGGCATCCAATGCTTCGATCTGCCGGTCCGCCGCCTCGTCACGCGTCGCGCCCCACGTCACCAGCTTGGCGATCATCGGATCGTAGAACATCGAGACTTCGCCGCCTTCATAGACGCCGTCGTCCACGCGCACACCGTCCACGCCGCGCCGTCCGTTGGCCGCACCGTCGTCGGTCCAGCCTTCCACCGGCGGATCATAGCGCACGAGCCGCCCGGTCGAGGGCAGGAAGCCGCGATAGGGGTCCTCGGCATAGACGCGGTTCTCGATCGCCCAGCCGTCGATCCCGATATCGTCCTGTGTGAACGCCAGCTTCTCGCCTGCCGCGACGCGGATCATCTGCTCGACAAGATCGATGCCGGTGATCGCTTCGGTGACGGGGTGCTCCACCTGCAGGCGGGTGTTCATTTCGAGGAAGTAGAAGCTCTCGCCGCTCGGGTCGGCACCCGAGACGATCAGCTCGACCGTGCCCGCCGAATAATAGCCCACCGCGCGGCTCAAGGCGACGCACTGCTCGCCCATCGCCTTGCGCATCTTCGGCGTCACGAAAGGCGAGGGGGCTTCCTCCACCACCTTCTGGTGCCGCCGCTGGATCGAGCATTCACGCTCGTTGAGGTAAAGGATGTTGCCGTGCTGATCGCCGAGGATCTGGATCTCGATGTGGCGCGGGTTCAGGATGAACTTCTCGATGAACACGCGGTCATCGCCGAACGAATTCAGCCCCTCGCGCTTCACCGCCTCGAAGCCCTCGCGCACGTCCTTCTCGGAATAGGCCAGCCGCATGCCCTTGCCGCCGCCACCGGCCGAGGCCTTCATCATCACCGGATAGCCGATCTCGTCCGAGATGCGCACCGCGTGCTCGGTATCCTCGATCTCGCCGACGAAGCCGGGGACGACGTTCACCCCCGCCGCCTTCGCCAGCTTCTTCGATTCGATCTTGTCACCCATCGCGGCAATCGCGCCGACGGGCGGCCCGATGAACGCGATCCCTTCCGCCGCCAGCGCCTGGGCAAACGAGGTGCGCTCGGAGAGGAAGCCATAGCCCGGATGCACCGCCTCGGCGCCGGTCTGCTTGCAGGCGGCGATGATCTTGTCCGCGATCAGGTACGACTGCGCGGCAGGCGAGGGCCCGATATGCACCGCCTCGTCCGCCATCTTCACGAACGGCGCGCGCGCATCGGCATCCGAATAGACCGCGACGGTCTGGATACCCATCCGGCGCGCCGTCTTGATCACGCGGCAGGCAATCTCGCCACGGTTGGCGATGAGGATTTTCTTGAACATTCTTATTCCTTCTCAGGCTTCGCTGCCCACAGCACCGAAGCAATCCGGATCAGGTCGACAAAAAACACGAGCGCAAACAGGCCGAGATAAATCTGGCCGGCGGGAGCGAAGCATTCTGCCCACAAGCCAGAGCGCGATTCCTGCAGCTTGCAACTCGTTTCCAGCGTGGTGAGCAACGACCAAAGTGTTGCCCCCAGAAGAACCCACATCAGCAGGCTGGTCGAAATGAACGACATACGACGACGCCCGCTCATGTCCCTGCACCTTCACCCGTCGTCACCCCGGACTTGATCCGGGGTCCCGCTTTTCCTGCACCGCCGCGCAAGGCAGCGGGACCCCGGGTCAAGCCCGGGGTGACGGAAAGGAGGGAGGCGAGACGCTGGCGCTTCATCTCTACACTCCTTCAACAACGAACAGACGCGAGGTACTGGTCCGGTGGCGGATCGCCGCGACCGGGGCATACTCGGGCGAGTTCACAAAGGCTTCAGCCTGCGCGAGGCTGGGAAACTCGACAATCACGATGCGGCCCGTCGGAGCCTCTCCCTCTGCGCCCACAATGGCCCCGCCGCGCGCCACATAGCGCCCGCCGTACTGCGCAATCACGGCAGGGACCGCAGCACGATACGCCGCGAAGCCTTCCGCATCGAGCACGTCGACTTCGGCGACGACATAGCCTTTAGGGGTCGCTGCCATACCGTCAGCCCACCAACTTCTTGAGGCCAGCTTTGGCAAAATCCTCGCCCTTGTAGAGCAGTGGCTCGCCCCGCTCCATCGCGAGGGCATAGGCAAAGCAATCGCCGAAGTTGAGCTTTGCCGGATGCCCGCTCCCCTTGCCGAAATCGCGATAGGCCTGGCGTGCAAGGCGGGCATGTTCCTCGGTGATCGGTGCAATCGCGATGCCAAGACGACGGATCAGCGCATCGAGGGCGGTGCTTGCTTCCGGATCTTTGGCACCATCGACGACAATGCCGCACTCGAGATAGTTCCCCGCAGACATGACGCTGTCCTTGCGCCCGCTGAGCAATCGCAGCATCCTGGTGGCCTCGGGCTCAAGCTGGAGCATGGCGACAATCGCGGAAGTGTCGATGATCATGCCGGCAGGCCGCGCTCATCGTAGAGCAGATCGCCATGCGCGAGCGAAAGCTGTGTATCGGGCAGGCGTGGTGCCGCAGCCCGGCAGATTTCCAGTGCCTCCAGGTAGATGGTCTCGCTGTCCCGCTGCTGCTTCATCGCGCGCAAGGCTTCGAGCACGATAGCTGTGCGGCTGACGCCTTCGGCCTGTGCCAGTTCCGCCGCAATCGCCGCCGCCTCGGCGTTCTTGATATTCATCTGCGCGCCCATCGTTCTACCTTTCTACCACACTAATGGTAGAATAGCAGATGGGCTCCACGCGAACAATCACGCCCCTCATTCCGCCGCCTGCAGTTCTTCGCCCGCGGGCGGCATGTTGTGCCCCAGCAGGCGCAGCATATCCGCCGCGCATTCGACTACGTTCGAGCCCGGACCGTAGATGCCCTGCACCCCCGCCTCGCGCAGGAAGTCGTAGTCCTGCGGCGGGATCACCCCGCCCGCGACGACCTTGATGTCCGCGCGGCCAGCCGCCTTGAGGTGGCCGATCAGTTCGGGGATCAGCGTCTTGTGCCCGGCGGCCAGCGAGCTTGCGCCGACCGCGTCGACGTCGTTCTCCAGCGCCAGCGCCGCCGCTTCGGACGGGGTCTGGAACAGCGGGCCGGATGTCACTTCGAAGCCCATGTCGCTGAAGGCGGAGGCGATCACGTTCGCGCCGCGGTCATGCCCATCCTGGCCCATCTTGGCGACGAGCATGCGGGGCTTGCGGCCCAGTCGGCGCGTCACGGCTTCCACGCCGTCCAGCACCTGCTGATACCGCGAGTCACCGGCATAGGCCGCGCCGTAGATGCCCTTGACCGGGGTCGGCACGGTGCCGTGGCGGCCGAACACGATTTCCATCGCATCCGAAATCTCGCCCAGCGTGGCGCGGTGGCGTGCGGCTTCCACCGCCAATTCGAGCAGGTTGCCGCCGGTCTTCGCGCCTTCGGTCAGCGCATTGAGCGCCGCGCGGCACTTCGTCTCGTCGCGCGTTTCGCGCACGCGCCTCAGCCGCGCGATCTGGCCTTCGCGCACCGCGTGGTTGTCCACTTCCAGCGTGTCGAGCTGGTCCTCGCTCGCCAGCCGGTACTTGTTGACGCCGACGATCACGTCCTCGCCCCGGTCGACGCGGGCCTGCCGCGCGGCGGCAGCTTCCTCGATCATCGCCTTGGGCCAGCCCGCTGCGACGGCCTTGGCCATGCCGCCTTCGGCTTCGACGCGCTCGATGATCTCCCACGCCTTGTCGACCAGCTCCTGCGTCAGCGCCTCGACGTAGTACGAGCCGCCGAGCGGATCGACGACCTTGGTCATCCCGGTCTCTTCCTGCAGCACGATCTGCGTGTTGCGGGCGATGCGCGCGGAAAAGTCGGTCGGCAGCGCGATGGCTTCGTCGAGCGCGTTGGTGTGGAGCGACTGGGTACCGCCCAGCATCGCCGCCATTGCCTCGATCGTGGTGCGGATCACGTTGTTGTAGGGGTCCTGCTCCTGCAGCGACACGCCCGAGGTCTGGCAGTGCGTGCGCAGCATCTTGGAGCGCTCGTCCTGCGCGCCCAGCTTCGTCATCACCCGGTACCACAGCACGCGCGCCGCGCGCAGCTTGGCGACTTCCATGAAGAAGTTCATGCCGATGGCGAAGAAGAACGAGAGGCGCCCGGCAAACTTGTCGATGTCGAGGCCCGAGGCGACGCCGTACTTCACGTATTCCATGCCGTCGGCGATGGTGAAGGCAAGCTCCTGCACTTGCGTCGCGCCGGCTTCCTGCATGTGGTAGCCGGAAATCGAGATCGAGTTGAACTTCGGCATCTCGCGGCTGGTGTAGCCGAAGATGTCCGAGATGATCCGCATGCTCGGCTCGGGGGGATAGATATAGGTGTTGCGGACCATGAACTCCTTGAGGATGTCGTTCTGGATGGTCCCGTCGAGCTGCGCGCGAGCCACGCCCTGCTCCTCGCCCGCGACGATGAAAAACGCCATGATCGGGATCACCGCGCCGTTCATGGTCATCGAAACGGACATCTGATCGAGCGGAATCCCGTCGAACAGGATCTTCATGTCCTCGACCGAATCGATGGCCACACCCGCCTTGCCGACATCGCCGACTACGCGCGGGTGGTCGCTGTCATAGCCCCGGTGCGTTGCAAGGTCGAAAGCGACCGAGAGGCCCTTCTGCCCCGCCGCCAGATTGCGGCGATAGAACGCGTTCGATTCCTCGGCGGTGGAGAAGCCAGCGTACTGGCGGATCGTCCAGGGCCGCCCCGCATACATCGAGGCGCGCACGCCGCGCGTGAACGGCGCGAAACCGGGCAGGCCGGGGTCTTCGCGAACATCGTCCGCCGTGTAGAGCGGCTTCACGGCAATGCCTTCCGGCGTCTGCCAGGTCAGGTCCTTGCCCTTCACTTCCTTGGCGGCAGCCTTCTGCCAATCGTCGAAATCAGCCATGATCGTGTCCCTGAACTCGTTCGGTGCGCGCGGGTGAGGCGGTTCAATGCGCCTCTTTCGGCGTCTCCATTATCTCGGTCAGCACGCCGCCCATGTCGCGCGGGTGGACGAAGAAGATCAGCGTCCCGTGCGCGCCGATGCGTGGCTCGCCCAGCACGCGCTTGCCGAGCGCCTCGAACGCGGCCTTGGCGGCGTGGATATCGGGCACTTCGTAGCACATGTGGTGCTGCCCGCCCGCCGGGTTCTTCTCGAGGAAGCTGGCGATGCTGGTGTTGCCCGGCAGCGGCTCGATCAGCTCGATCTGCGTGCCGTTCAGCGCGCCATTGGCCCCCGGCGTATCGACGAAGCACACCTTCACGCCCTGCTCGGGCAGGTCGAACGGCTCGTGGATCTTCGTCGCGCCCATCACGTCGCGCCAGAACACAATGCTGTCCGCAATCGAAGGCGTCGCGACGCCGATATGATTGAGCCTGCCGAGCTTCATGTCAGACCCTTTCGATGACCATGGCGATGCCCTGACCGCCGCCGATGCACATCGTGATGAGGCCGTACTGGCCCCCGGTGCGCTGCAGTTCGTAGGCCGCCTTGATCGTCAGGATCGCGCCCGTCGCACCAATCGGATGGCCGAGCGAAATGCCCGAACCGTTGGGATTGGTCTTGGCCGGATCGAAGCCCAGTTCCTTGGCGACGCCGCAGGCCTGCGCCGCGAACGCCTCGTTGCTTTCGATCACGTCGATCTGGTCGAGCGTCAGCCCGGCGCGCTTGAGCGCCACCGGCACCGCCTTCACAGGGCCGAGACCCATCACGTTCGGCTCCACGCCCGCATGGCCCCACGCGAGGATCTTCGCCAGCGGCTTGAGCCCATGCTCGGCCACGGCCCCCCCGCTCGCCAGCACGACCGCGCCCGCGCCGTCGTTGATGCCGCTCGCGTTGCCGGCGGTCACGGTGCCGTCCTTCTTGAACACCGGACGCAGCGAAGCCATCGCCTCAAGGCTCGCGTCAGCGCGGAAATGCTCATCGGTATCGAAGACGGTGACGCCCTTGCGCGTCTTCACCTCGACCGGAACGATCTGCTCCTTGAAGTAGCCCGCAGCCGTCGCCGCCGCCGCACGCTTGTGGCTTTCGACCGCCAGCGCGTCCTGCGTCTCACGCGTGATCTGGTGGCGCTCGGCGACGTTCTCCGCCGTCACGCCCATGTGGATGTTCTCGAAGGGATCGTGGAGCGCGCCGAGCATGGCGTCCATCATCACCTGATCGCCCATCTTCTGACCATTGCGCGCCGTCAGCACCATATGCGGCGCGTTCGACATGACTTCCGCGCCGCCGCCGATGGCAATCTGCTGCTCGCCCAGCGCAATACCCTGCGCCGCCGAGACGATCGCCTGCAGGCCCGAACCGCACAGCCGGTTCACGTTCATCGCCGGGCTCTCGATGGGCACGCCCGCGTTCACCGCCGCGACGCGGCTGACATAGGCGTCCTTCGGCTGCGTCGGCACGACGGTGCCGATCACCACGTTCTCGATCTTGTCCGGCGTCAGGCCAGCGCGGGCAATCGCTTCCTTGATGACAATGGTGGCCAGATCCGCCGGGCGGAACGAGGCCAGGCTGCCGCCGAAGGTGCCAATGGCCGTGCGTGCGCCGGAAACGATGAAGATGTCAGTCATGTGCGTCATTCCTTGTTTTCGTCTCGTTCCCACGCTGACTGCGCCAGCAAACTGAGTTGTTCCGATTTTCTCTTGCGCTTCCTGCGTTCGAGATAGCCACCTCCAAGCAACGCCAAACCAAAAGTCCAGAAAACCCCATAGTTTGATGCCCTGACCGCCATGGCGTAGGTTGGTTCTAAGTAATAGGCCTCGTTCTTGATCCAGATTACGTCCGTCCGGACTAGTGTCTTTTCAAGGTAGGCCGGGCTACTAAACACCCGCATTTCAGCAACCCGACCGATCACCCAACAGGCCGCAAAGCCTAGGACGCCCAGTAACACCGCTGCATTCGCGAGCTTTAGCTTCACGTCCATAGGACTACCTCAAAGCGGAATGTTGTCGTGCTTCTTCCAGGGGTTCTCGAGCGCCTTGTTCCTGAGCTTCCGCAGCCCCAACGCGATGCGCTTGCGGGTCGAATGCGGGTAGATCACCTCGTCGATGAAGCCCTTGCTCGCCGCCACGAACGGGTTGGCGAAGCGGTCCTCGTATTCCCTGGTCTTTTGCGCCTGCTCTTCGGTCGAGAGCCCGCGGAAGATGATCTCCACCGCGCCCTTCGCGCCCATCACAGCGATTTCGGCGGTCGGCCATGCGTAGTTGAGATCGCCGCGCAGGTGCTTGGAGGCCATCACGTCATAGGCGCCGCCATAGGCCTTGCGCGTGATCACGGTGATCTTGGGCACGGTCGCCTCGGCATAGGCGAACAGCAGCTTGGCGCCGTGCTTGATGATCCCGCCCAGCTCCTGCGCGGTGCCCGGCAGGAAGCCCGGCACGTCGACAAACGTGATGATCGGAATCTCGAACGCATCGCAAAAGCGCACGAACCGCGCGGCTTTCTTGGATGAGTTGATATCGAGCACGCCCGCCAGCACCATCGGCTGGTTCGCCACCACGCCCACCGTCTTGCCCTCGATCCGCCCGAACCCGCAGATGATGTTCGCGGCATGTTTGGGCTGGATTTCGAAGAACTCGCCCTCGTCGAGCGTCTTGGTGATCACCTCGTGCATGTCATAGGGCTGGTTGGCCGAAGCCGGAATGATCGTGTCGAGGCTGTGCTCCAGCCGGTCCCACGGGTCCGAGGTCGGCCGCTCCGGCACGCCCGAGCGGTTGGTCAGCGGCAGGTAATCGAAGAACTCGCGCGCCATGAGCAGCGCTTCGATGTCGTTCTCGCAGGCAAGGTCCGCCACCGAGGTCTTAGTCGAATGCGTCACCGCGCCGCCCAGTTCCTCCTGCGTGACGATCTCGTTGGTCACCGTCTTCACCACGTCCGGGCCGGTGACGAACATGTAGGAGCTGTCCTTCACCATGAAGATGAAGTCGGTCATCGCCGGCGAATAGACCGCACCACCCGCGCAAGGGCCCATGATCAGCGACAGCTGCGGCACCACGCCCGAGGCGAGCACGTTGCGCTGGAAGATCTCGGCATAGCCGCCAAGGCTCGCGACGCCTTCCTGAATGCGCGCGCCGCCCGAATCGTTGAGCCCGATCACCGGCGCGCCGACCTTGAGCGCGGTGTCCATGATCTTGCAGATCTTCATCGCGTGCCGCTCGGAAACCGCGCCGCCGAACACGGTGAAGTCCTGGCTGAACACATAGACCAGCCGGCCGTTGATCGTGCCCGAACCGGTCACCACGCCGTCGCCGGGCACGGTCTGCTCGGGCATCCCGAAATCGACGCAGTTGTGTTCGACGTAGGCGTCGATCTCCTCGAAGCTGCCTTCATCGAGCAGGATATCGAGCCGTTCACGCGCGGTCAGCTTGCCCTTGGCGTGCTGGGCATCGATGCGGCGCTGACCGCCCCCCATGCGGGCCGCCTCGCGGCGCTTTTCCATCTCGGCAATATTGGCGGACAAGGCGGCATCCCTCGCTGCTAGGTATCAAGGCGCTGCCGGATGCCGCATTGCAGCGCACCTGTCCAATGCAATTCAGCAAAGTTGCAAAGTCATAGTTTGCAAACTAGGCCAACTCCTCCATGCTTCCTCCCAAACCTCGCTCACCCTGAGCCTGTCGAAGGGTGCTGGCGCGACCGCCGGGCATGATGCTTCGACAAGCTCAGCATGAGCGGGGTTGAGGTAAGTTGGAAGAAAGGGCAGATCGATGGCCAACCGCCGCATCTTCGCAGGCCAAGCCTTGCGCACGCTTCGCCAGCGCCGTGGCCTCCGCCAGGCCGAGATGGCGCAGGCCCTCGGCATCAGCGCGCCCTATCTCTCGCAGCTCGAAACCGACGAGCGCCACCTCACCCCCGCGCTCGCCGACGCCCTGCGCGCCGCCTTCCCGATCGACTGGGCCGATCTCGCCCCGGCCGAAGCAGACACCCTCGCGGAATCGCTACGCGAGGCGCTCGCCGATCCGCAGCTGCCAGGAGGCATGCCCGCCGACCAGGTCGAACGCCTCGCCCGCCAGTTCCCCCAGTTCGCCGAGAGTTTCATCACCCTCCATGGCCTCTTCGCCAAAGGCCGCCAGCGGCTCGAAATGCTTGATGAAGCCATCGGCGCAGACCTCGGCGGCTCCGAAATCGCCGGTGGCCGCCTGCCGTGGGAGGAAGTGCGCGACTGGTTCCACCTCGCCAACAACTATGTCGACCGCATCGATCGCGACGCCGAAACTCTGGCACACTGGATTGCCGGAGACGATGCGTCCCCTCGCATCCGCACGATGCAGCAATGGCTGCGCCGCGAGGGTGTGACCATCGAATGGGCGAGCGGCGCCGCCTTGCGCCGGTTCGATGCCAAGCGCCGCCACCTCCAACTCGATTCCGCTCAGCCCAACGAATCGAGCCGCTTCCAGCTCGCCTACCAGGTCGCCGCCATGGCGCTGTCCGGCCAGATCGCCCAGATCGTGGCCTCCGCCCCGCTACAGACCGAAGCCGCGCGCCACCTGCTCACCGTCGGCCTCGGCAACTACGCGGCGGGCGCACTCCTGATGCCCTACGAGCGCTTCCGCAGCGCGGCGCGGACTTTGCGCCACGATATCGACCGGTTGCGCCAGCTCTTCCATGTCAGCTTCGAGCAGTGCTGCCACCGCCTCTCCACGCTCCAGCGCCCGCAGGCGCGCGGCATTCCGGTGTTCTTCGCGCGGGTCGATATGGCGGGCAACATCACCAAGCGCCATTCCGCCACCCGCCTCCAGTTCGGCCGCTTCGGCGGGGCGTGCCCGCTGTGGATCGTCCACGAGGCCGTCGCGATCCCGGACCGCATCCACGTCCAGCTCGCCGAAATGCCCGATGGCATCCGCTACGTCTCGATCGCCAAGGGCCTCGTGAAGCCCTCGGGCAGCTACTACCGCCAGCCGCGCCGCTACGCCGTCGTGCTCGGCTGCGAAGCCGCGCTGGCGGACGAATTCGTCTATGCCGACGGCCTCAATCTCACCAACGAAGACGCCGTCACCCGCATCGGCATTTCCTGCCGCATCTGCCCCCGCGATACCTGCGACCAGCGCGCCTTCCCGCCCAGCGACAAGGCCATCGCCGTCGACCCCAGCCAGCGCGATCTGGTCCCCTACCGGATCGTGGAAGGCTAGCTCAGACCTGTTTGCGGACGCGGGCGATGATCTCCACCACGGCCCAGACCAGCGCGATGATGCCCACGTAGAACAGGAAGAACGGGATCAGATTGGTCACCGGCGCGGCGAATTTCAGGCCGCGGCTGTCCTTGAACAGCGCGTCGAACAGCGAGGCGATGGGAAAGCACCACGCCGTCAGCACCAGCATCCGCGCGATGCGGCGCGCGGTCGCCACTGGCAGCGCCATCGCCGGTTGCAGCGCGGCCAGCAGCCACAACATCAGCCCGTTGAGCACGCCTTCCATGTGGCTCATCCGCCAGGCCTTGTCGCTGCCGGGCAGTTGCAGCGCGATCTTGCCCGGGATCGGCCAGAGCTCGATGCTCCCGATCAGGAAGAACACGAAGCCGAACCCCGCGACGAACCCCAGCAGCATCACATAGCCGCCCTGCACGATCAGCAAGCGCTGAACGCTGCGCAGTTCTCCATTGTCCATCCCCACCCCCTCAGAACGGCACCGGCATCGCGGCGCTCTGTGTATCGATCAGCGGCATCGGCGCGCCGCGCGTCTCCTGTCGCGCGTGCCCGGCGATCCACTCGCGCACCCACGGATGATCCTTCATGTCACGCGGATCATGCCCCGGCACCAATGCGCGCAGCAATGCCGGACCTGCCCCCAGCAGGAACCGCGCCGCCCACCACCAGACCTTGAGGCGCGAAACCGGGCGCTGCCACCGTCCGTCCGCCAACAGCAGCGCGCGGTAGCACCGCCGGCTCCAGCGGATCACGTCGAGCGAGCCATGCAGCACGCCAAATGCGCGCCGCCAGTATCCGGGGGACACCACCTCATAGACGTCGTGCGCCACCAGCTTGTGCTCGGTCTCCTCGACCATGTGCCACAGGATGAACGACGTGACGCGGGGGTCCGCGCCGCGGAACAGCTCGACCCGGTTGCCCACCAGCCAGTCGGTGAGCCCCAGCGTCATCGCCTCGAATCCCGCCGCATAGGCCAGCCGCACCGCCAGCGGGCGCTCCAGCAGCCGCGCATAGGCGGCCGCCATCTCGGCCTCGACAGCCGCCAGACTTTCGTAGCCCTGCCCCAGCAGCACATCGTTGAAGCGGCGATGCGTGCGGTAATGCTGCGTTTCCTGCATGCAGAAATCGCGCGCCTCGCGCCGGACCGCCGGGTCCGCGATCAGCTTCGCCGCCTCGCCCAGCGTCGCGACAAGGAACGGCTCCAGATGCGGCATGACAAAAGACGCACCATTCACCATCTGCGCGAATTCGGGCGCATGCGGGATCCAGTGCGCTGGCGTATCTTCGGCAAAAGCAAAGGCGCCCTGCCGAACGATAATCGGGGTTATTGCCCCTGCACCATGCCGTTCGCTGCCGTAACCTTCACTTTCGATGTCGCCCACTACCCGCTCCTCGCACTGGATCGACTCAATAACGCTGTTATACGAGGGATATACCACTGGAATTTCACGCTGCAAGCGGGCACTTACTAAAGTATGCCGAATCAGAGGGCCCTCACCGCCGAACCCCCACGTGAAGACCTCGCCGCGCGTCTGCTGGAAGAGGCGGAAGCGCTGGTGCGGCGCGACGGGCCGGACGGCGTCGCCTTGCGCGAACTGGCGCGGGCCTGCGGTTCTTCCACGATGGCGATCTACACGCTCTATGGCGGCAAACCCGGCCTGATGCAGGCGCTCTACGCCATCGGCTTCGCGCGGCTCCATGCCTATGCGCTCGAAGTCGAGGAACGCGATGCACCGCTGCGCTGGATGGTCCGCCAGATGCTCGCCTACCGCCGCTTCGCGCTCGATCACACCGGCATGTACCGGCTGATGTTCGGCGGGGAGAAGCGCTTCTCCCCGACCGGTCGCCACAGCCAGTTCGTCTCGCTCGCGGTGCCGGTCGAAGACGCCTACCCGGCCTTTGCCGCGCTGGTCGATGCCGTCGGCACGTGCCTTGCCCACCACCGCCAGACGGCGCCCGCCCCCGCCGACGTACAGGACCTCGCCTTCCTCGTCTGGGGCCAGATGCACGGCCTCGTCGGGCTTGAAATCGCGGGTTACGCCGATCCCGACGACGCATTGCCGCGCTACCAGTCCGCCGTCCGCTTCATCTGCGCCAGCATGGGCGCGGATGCCGCCGCCATAGACGCCGAAATCGCCGCAGTCGGCTGAGCCCAACGAAAAAGGCCGGAGGTTTCCCCCCGGCCTCTTCTCACGCAAAAGCTGCGAAGGGCCTCAGCCCTTCAGCACTTCCGCCAGCGTCTCGCCCAGCAGGCTCGGGCTGGGGGAAACGCGGATGCCCGCCGCTTCCATCGCCGCGATCTTGCTTTCCGCATCGCCCTTGCCGCCCGAAACGATCGCGCCGGCGTGGCCCATGCGGCGGCCCGGAGGTGCCGAGCGGCCCGCGATGAAGCCGGCCATCGGCTTCTTGCGGCCGCGCTTGGCCTCGTCGATCAGGAACTGCGCCGCGTTCTCTTCCGCGTCGCCGCCGATCTCGCCGATCATGATGATCGACTTGGTGTCCTCGTCCGCCAGGAACAGCTCGAGCACGTCGATGAAGTTGGTGCCGTTGACCGGGTCGCCGCCGATGCCGACCGCGGTCGTCTGGCCGAGCCCGATGTTCGAGGTCTGGAACACCGCTTCATAAGTCAGCGTGCCCGAACGCGAGACCACGCCCACCGAGCCCTTCTTGAAGATCGAGCCCGGCATGATGCCGATCTTGCACTCGTCCGGCGTCAGCACGCCCGGGCAGTTCGGACCGATCAGTCGCGACTTCGAACCCTGCAGCGCACGCTTCACGCGCACCATGTCGAGCACCGGAATGCCCTCGGTGATGCACACGATGAGTTCCATCTGCGCGTCGATCGCCTCGAGGATCGCGTCCGCCGCGCCCGGAGGCGGCACGTAGATGCAGCTCGCGGTCGCGCCGGTCGCCGCCTTGGCTTCGGCCACGGTGTCATACTGCGGCAGGCCGATATGGCTGGTGCCGCCCTTACCGGGGGTCACGCCCGCGACCATCTGCGTGCCGTAGTCCAGCGCAGCCTGTGTGTGGAACGCGCCGGTCTTGCCGGTCATGCCCTGGGTGATGACCTTGGTGTGCTTGTTGACAAGAATGCTCATGGATCAGGAAACCTTCCGGACTTCGGCCACGATCTTCTGCGCGGCATCGCCAAGGTCGTTGGCGGGGACGATGGGGAGACCCGAATTGGCAAGGATATCCTTGCCCTGCTGCACGTTGGTGCCTTCAAGGCGCACGACGAGCGGAACCTGCAGGTTCACTTCCTTCGCGGCGGCAACGATGCCGTCGGCGATGATGTCGCACTTCATGATGCCGCCGAAGATGTTGACGAGAATGCCCTTCACCGCCGGATCGCGCAGGATGATCTTGAACGCCGCGGTCACCTTCTCGGTCGTCGCGCCGCCGCCCACGTCGAGGAAGTTGGCCGGGAACTCGCCGTTCAGCTTGATGATGTCCATCGTCGCCATGGCAAGACCTGCGCCGTTCACCATGCAGCCGATGTTCCCATCGAGCTTGATGTAGGCGAGGTCGTACTTGCTAGCTTCGATTTCCGCCGGATCTTCCTCGGTCTCGTCACGCAGCGCGACGACATCGGGATGGCGGTAGAGCGCGTTCGAATCGAAGCTCATCTTGGTGTCGAGGACGAGGAGGTTCCCGTCCTTGGTTTCCACCAGCGGGTTGATCTCGAGCATGTCGCAATCGAGCGCCATGAACGCGGTGTAGAGCTGCTTGGCGATCGTCGCGGCCTGCTTGTTGAGCTCGCCCGTCAGCTTGAGCGCATAGCCCACGGCGCGGCCGTGGTGCGGCATGAAGCCCTGCGCCGGATCGATGGTGATCGTGGCGATCTTCTCAGGCGTCGAGTGCGCAACCTCCTCGATATCCATGCCGCCTTCGGTCGAGACGATCATGGCGACGCGGCCCGTGCCCCGGTCCACCACCATCGAGAGGTAGTATTCCTTGGCGATGTCGACGCCGTCGGTCACGTAGAGCCGGTTCACCTGCTTGCCCGCCGCGCCGGTCTGCACCGTCACCAGCGTGTTGCCGAGCATCTCCTTGGCAAACGCCTCGACTTCCTCGACCGACTTCGCCAGCCGCACACCGCCCTTGGCGTCCGCCGGCAGCTCCTTGAACTTGCCCTTGCCGCGCCCGCCCGCATGGATCTGCGCCTTCACCACATAGAGCGGCCCGGGCAGCTGCTTCGCGGCGGCAACCGCGTCTTCCACGGTCAGGGCAGCAATGCCCGCCGGAATGCCGACGCCGAACTTGGCGAGCAATTCCTTGGCCTGATATTCATGAACGTTCATGCGTAATCCCCGCATCAAGAGATTGAGAGCAAGCGGCGTGAACCGGCAGGTCGCGCTGCCTTAAGCACACGGCCAAGGGCTTGAAAAGGCCCCGCGCACCCCAATCGCGCCTGCACGGATGCATTCCCCGCCTGCACACCTCGAACACCGCCGAATACGAATGCACAGATCGCCCGCACAGCGCGCCGCCCCCTTGCGCCGAAGCCGCCAAACCCGCATCGCAAAAGCCAATGATCGACTTCGACCGCTTCCGCGCCATCATGGCCGAAGCCGGACGCCTGGCCCTCGCCAGCTGGCCCGGCCACGGCCACGCGCTCGAAGTGTGGGACAAGTCGCCGAACAACCCCGTCTCCGCCGCCGACCTCGCAGTCGATACCTACCTCAAGCAGGAACTGGGGCTCCTCCTGCCCGCCGCCGGCTGGCTCTCCGAGGAAACCGCCGACGATCCCGCTCGCCTCGCCAAAGGCCTGTGCTGGCTGGTCGATCCCATCGACGGCACCCGCGATTTCGTGCGCGGCCGCCCCGGCTGGGCCGTCTCCGTCGCGCTCATCTCCGAAGGCCGCCCCCTGATCGGCGCGCTCGATGCCCCCGCCCGCGGCGAATACTGGCAGGCCATCGCCGGCCAAGGCGCCACCCGCAACAACCTCCCCCTCACCGCCAGCAGCCGCCGCGAACTTACCGGCGCCCGCGTCCCCGCCGACGCCCTCCCCCGCGCCGACCACGACCTCGTCCTCGTCGACAAACCCAATTCCATCGCCCTGCGCATCGCCATGGTCGCCGCCGACGAAGCCGACCTCCTCGCCACCCTGCGCTGGGGCTACGAATGGGACATCGCCGCCGCGACGCTCATCGCCCGCGAAGCCGGCGCCGCCGTCAGCGACGCATTCGGCGCGCCCTTGGCCTACAACAAGCGTGATCCGCGCGCGTTTGGCCTGCTCGCGGCAGCACCTGCGATCCATGCGGCGGCGGTGGACCGGCTGGCGGAGCGGGCGAGCCGGATGGCGTAGGAAAGGGCCTCCGGCGGGCAAGGGCAATCGCCCTTGCATCCCTGAGTTTTGCGGCGGTTTTTGGGTGGTCAATGGACACTTTGTGAGGCTGTCAGCGCCTGCATCGGACCAGAGTGACAACCCGCTTATCCCAGTTCGTATAGGCTAGCGAGTTGCCGTCACGAGAGAGCCGTAGATTTAAGCGCCCCCGCGAAACTTCGCCTTCCACATTAAACTCTCCCCGAGCAGTCCAATTTTGCACGGCGCCGACCAATACTCTGCGTGGCGTGAAGACGGTCTCCACAAAAACAACCTCAGTTGCACGCACAATGACGCGGCTGTCGCTGCCGTCTGCCGGCACCTTGCAATGGCCGACCAGGTCCCACTCACCCCTAATCGAAGCAGGTATCGCCGGATGGCTTGCGGATAGTGCTGCGGTGAGCACGAGGAGCAAAGTCATAAGTTAAGGATGCCAAGCTCGGCCACCCGACACCAGCCAAAATCGTCGGCCCGGACTTGATCCGGGCCTTGGCTTTTCTTTTCGGGCGCGGCGCCAGAAGAACAGCCCAACCCCGTGTCAAGCACGGGGCGACGGGGATGGGAGGGGAATGCGCCTTCCGGTGAACACTTGCCCCTTCCCCGGGCGGGGGAGGTTGGGTGGAGGTGCTCAGCGCTTGCCCGAGATGGCTTACCCCCTCCCCCGCCCCCTCCCAATCGGGGAGGGGAGCAGCACGTCACGATCAATACAAAGTGGCCTCAAGCCGCCTCGAACTCTTCCGTATCGATCGTCGCCTGCATCACCGGCCCATAGCGGTGCCCTGCCACGGTCTGGTGGTTGATCAGCGCATCGACCTCGGCGACCAGCGCCGCCGAAGGTTCCCAGTCCCACCGCGCGATATTTTCGGCGAGGTGGTCCTGCCGCGAAGTGCCGGGGATCGCCACCACGTGCGGCCCGCGCGCCAGCACCCAGCCGAGCGCGAGCTGCGCGGCCGTCACGCCTTCGCGCGCCGCCAAGGCTGCGAACCGTTCGGCCAGGCCAAGATTGTGCGCCCAGTTCTCGCCCTGGAAGCGCGGCATGTTCGGGCGGATATCGCCCTTGGGCATCGCCGCCGGATCGGGCCGCTCGTCCACCAGCAGCCCCCTGCACACTGGCGAGAAGGCCACGAAGGTGATGCCCAGCTCGCGGCAGGTTTCCAGCACGGCGATTTCGGGATTGCGCGTCATCGGCGAATATTCGGTCTGCAGCGCGGCGATGGGATGCTCGGCATGGGCGCGGCGCACCGTCTCGGCGGACATTTCAGAAAGGCCGATCGCGCCGATCTTGCCCTCGCGCACCAGATCACCCAGCGCGCCGACCGATTCTTCGATCGGCACGGTGAAATCGCGGCGGTGCAGGTAGTAGAGATCGATGTGGTCGGTCTTGAGCAGGCGCAGCGAGGTTTCGAGCGCGCCCCGGATCGTTTCGGGCTTGCAGTCGATCCGCCGCGCCTTGCCGTCGACGATGATGCCGGTCTTGCTGGCGAGGAAGAACTTGTTGCGCTGCCCCGAAAGCGCCTCGCCGATCAGCGTTTCGTTGTGGCCATCGCCATAGATCCGTGCGGTATCGAGATGGTCGTAGCCAAGATCGAGCGCGCGGGCGAGCAGGCTCTTACCGTCCTCGTCCGACGGCGGCGTGCCATAGGCCCAGCTCAGCGACATGCAGCCAAGGCCGATGGGGTTGGTCTCGTGGGCACCAATCTTGCGGCGAGTGAAGGTCATTGAAATGCTCCTCTTTGCAAGGAGCGATGCCAGCCGGGCCGACACGGCGTCAACCCGGCTGGAACGGTCTATTTCACCAGTTACTGCCCCTGGCGCGCGCGGGCGACGTCTTCCTGCGACACGGGGACGATCTTGATCTCGACGCGGCGGTTGGCCGAGCGACCTTCCTCGGTCGCGTTCGAGGCAATCGGCTGGCTCTCGCCCAGGCCCTGGCTGCGGATGCGCGCCGCCGAAACCCCGCGCGAGGAAAGGTAATCGGCGACCGCGCGGGCGCGGTTCTCCGAAAGGCGCTGGTTGTAGGCGTCCGAACCGGTCGAATCGGTGTGGCCGGTCACGTCGATCAGCGAATCCGGGAATTGCACGAGGCTCTGCGCGACCTTGTCGAGCGTGTCGCGGAAACCGGGCTTGATCACCGTGCTATCGGTATCGAAGGTCACGCCGTTGGGCAGGTTGACGAGGATCGCCTTGCCGCCGTCCACCGGGCTCACATCGACGCCAGTGCCAGCGGTCTGCTCGCGCAGCTGCTTGATCTGCTTGTCATAGGAATAGCCGATGGCCGCGCCCGCCACGCCGCCGATGCCCGCGCCGATGATGCGGCCCGTGCCGCCGCCGATCAGGCCGCCAAGCAGCAGACCCGCCAGCGCGCCGCCGCCGGCGCCGATGGCCGTGCGCGAAACCTTCTGCTGGCCGGTGTTGGGATCGGTGACGCAGGCCGAAAGGCTGACGAGCGAGACAGCGCAGAGGCTGGAAACAAGAACGCGGCGGATCTTCATGATACTTCCCCTGTGAACGGTCCCTCGTCTGAGGGTTCCTTGCATTGTACTGTCACCGCCTGAAACGGTTACGGTCCGCATTTTCGTCCTAACATCCTGAACGCCACCCGAATAGCAGGCCTTCGCGCGCGGGTTCAAATCTGCTAGCGACCTAGGCGTGACCCCGTATCCTTGGCCCGACGCCCTCATCATCCTTGGGCTGGTCGTCCTCAACGCCCTGTTTTCCATGACAGAACTGGCGATTGTCTCGGCACGCCCGGCCCGCCTCAAGGTCGCGGCCGAAGGTGGCAGCTCGGGCGCGAAACTGGCGCTCGAACTCGCCGCGGACCCCGGAAAATTGCTTTCCACCGCGCAGATCGGGATCACCCTCATCGGTATCATCGCAGGCGCGTACTCCGGTGCCAGCCTCGGCGGGCCGACCGGAGAACGCCTCGCCGCGCTGGGTGTTCCGGCCGAATGGGCCGAGACAGCGGGCTTCATGCTGGTGATCGCGGCGACCACCTATCTCAGCCTCGTGATCGGCGAACTTGTTCCCAAGCAGCTTGCGCTGCGCGTGGCGGAACCCATCGCGATCATCGCCGCACGGCCGATGCAGCTGATGGCCCGCGCCACGGCGCCAATGGTCTGGGTGCTCAACAGCTCCTCCACGCTGATCCTGCGCCTGTTCGGCCTGCACCGCCAGCAGGAGCAGGACGTCACCGCCGAGGAACTCCACATGATCTTCGCCGAAGCCACCCGCTCCGGCGTGATCGAGGAAGACGAGCGCGCGCTGATGACCGGCATCATGCGCCTCGCGGACCGCCCCGTGCGCGAAATGATGACCCCGCGCACCGAACTCCACTGGATCGAGCGCCGCGCGCCCGAGGCGGACCTGCGCGCCGCCATCGCCGACAGCCCGCATTCGCTGCTGCTCGTAGCCGACGGCTCGGTCGACAATGTCGTCGGCGTGGTCAAGGTGCGCGACGTGCTCTCGGTCCTGCTGCGCGGCCGCAAGGTCATGCTCAGCCGGCTGATGAAGAAGCCCGCCATCGTCCCCGACCAGCTCGATACGATGGACGCGCTGCGCGTGATCCAGCAGGCCGAAGTCGCCATCGCGCTGGTCCACGACGAATACGGCCACCTCGAAGGCATCGTCACCCCGGCGGACCTGCTCGATGCCATCGTCGGCAATTTCGTCGCGCATGGTGATGAGGGCGATGCGCCGATGATCGTCGAGCGCGAGGACGGCTCGCTGCTGCTATCCGGCGCGCTGCCCGCCGATGCGCTGGCCGACCGCCTGTCGATCGATCTGCCGGAAGACCGCGATTTCGCCACGGCCGCCGGCTTTGCACTATCGGTGCTGAAGCGGCTGCCGAGCGAAGGCGAGCACTTCCACGATCAGGGCTGGCGTTTCGAAGTCGTCGACATGGACGGCCGCAAGATCGACAAGCTCCTCGCGAGCAAAGTCAAGCCCGCGCCCGCTGCGGCGATGCTGGACGGCTAGAATTCCTCTCCATTTTTCCCGCAGGGACAAATGGGGAGGTGGCAGCCCGAAAGGCTGACGGAGGGGTTCTTCAGCCCGCCGTGCTGGCGCTTGCCTCGCGGCCGTCGCCTTCCGGCGCGGCGAGGATATCGCGCAGGTTCGCGCCCTTGGCCACGGTCTTGGTCTTGGGATCGCCGACGACGCTGCGGATGCCGACCGCCGACGCACCCGCCTTGCCCAATGCATCAGTCTCCACCGCGCTGCGCGGGGCCGGGCCGCCGAACAGCGCATCGAGCGCCTGCTTCGAGCTGTCCAGATCCTGCGGACGCGGCGCGCCGGGGTTGGGCGGCATCAGCGAGAAATCGGGCGGCACCACCAGCGGCGCCTGCCGGCTGACGGCGAATTCATCGGGCCGGATGCGATTGAACAGCGAGCCCCCCTGCGAGCACGCGCCGAGCAGCGTTGTGCCAGCGGCAAGCATCAGGATGGCGAGGGACTTACGCATCAAACAGTCTCCGTGGCGGTATCATGGTCAGCATCCGCCGGTTGGGCGGGCTTTTCGCGCGAAAGCAGCGACCGGGCAAGCAGTATCAGCACGCCGAAGGTTATCGCCGCATCGGCGAGATTGAAGATCAGAAACGGGCGCCACTCGCCGATATGCAGATCGGCATAGTCGATCACATAGCCGCGCGTGGACCGGTCGTAGATATTGCCCAGCGCGCCCCCCAGCACGAGCGCCAGCGCGAGGATCTCGCCCAGCACCTTCTCGCGCAGCATCCACACGGCGACGCCAAGCGCGATCGCGCCGGTCATCCCCAGCAGCGCGAACTTCATCTCGCTCGAATCCGCGGTGAACATGCCGTAGGAAACGCCGTAGTTCTCGGTCCAGCGCAGATCGAAGAACGGCAGCAGCTTGATCACGCCAACCGCCTGCAGATTGAGCGGCCCAGCCATCAGCGCCTTGATTGCCCGGTCGATCCCGAACACGCCGAGCGCGAGCGCGAAACCGGCAATGCGGTTCCTCACGCGTCGATCCCGGCCACGACGTCTTCACAGCGCGCGCAGAGTGCGCCGTCCTCGGTCACTTCGGGGAGGTGCCGCCAGCAGCGGCCGCACTTGTGGTGGGAGGTCGGCACGATTTCCACCGCATCGCCCTGCCCGCGCGTGACGTGCGCGGTAATGAACAGTTCGGCGAGATCGCCTTCCGGCGCGCCGACCGGCACAACGACTTCCGCCTGCAGGCTCGATCCGATCACCTTGTCGCGGCGCAGCGGCTCGATCGCTTCGGTCACCGTGGTGCGCAGCGCGCGAAGGCCCTCGAACCGCTCAGCGAGCGCCGCATCGCGCCAATCCGCCGGCAGATCCCGCAGCGCTTCCAGATGCACGCTGCCGCGGTCCGGGAAGCGCGAGGTCCACACCTCCTCGCTGGTGAACACCAGCACCGGTGCGGCATAGCGCACCAGCGCGTGGAACAGCGCGTCGAGCACCGTGCGATAGGCGCGGCGCTTCGGGTCCATCGGCGCGTCACAATAGAGGCAATCCTTGCGGATATCGAAGAAGAACGCCGAGAGGTCTTCGTTGCAGAAATCGATCAGCGCACGGGTATAGCCGTTGAAATCGAAGTCGTTGATCGCCTGCCGCAGGACGGTATCGAGCTCCGACAAACGGTGGAGCATATAGCGCTCCAGCTCCGGCATATCGGCGGCCTCGACACCTTCCACCGCATGGTCGAACCCATCCAGCGCGCCCAGCAGATAGCGGAACGTATTGCGCAGCTTGCGGTACTGGTCTGCCACGCCCGCGAGGATTTCCTTCCCGATCCGGTGGTCCTCGGTGAAATCGACCGAGAGCGCCCAGAGCCGCAGGATATCCGCGCCATATTCCTTCATCAGGTCGATGGGCGAGATCGTGTTGCCCAGCGACTTGGACATCTTCATGCCCTTGGCGTCCATCGTGAAGCCGTGCGTCAGCACCGCATTGTAAGGCGCCCGCCCGCGCGTGGAGCAGCTTTCCAGCAGCGAGGATTGGAACCAGCCGCGATGCTGGTCCGAGCCTTCGAGATAGAGGTCCGCCGGCCATTGCAGGTCTGGCCAGCGCCCGCTTTCGAGCACGAAGACATGGGTCGTGCCCGAATCGAACCACACGTCGAGAATGTCGGTGACCTGCTCGTAGTCCTCGGCGCGGTAGTCCGGCCCGAGGTATTCCTGCGCGCGGCTTTCATCCCACGCATCGACGCCTTCCGCGCGCACCGCCGCGACGATCCGCGCGTTGACGGCGGGATCGTTCAGGTACTGGCCGGTCTTCAGGTCCACGAACAGCGTGATCGGCACGCCCCACGCGCGCTGGCGCGAAAGCACCCAATCCGGCCGCCCCTCGATCATCGCACCGAGCCGGTTGCGGCCCTTCTCCGGCACGAAGCGCGTCGCGGCGATGGCGGCGACCGCCTTTTCGCGCAGGGTTGCGCCCGGCGTCTCGACTTCGCTCGACGCGAACGGTTGGGGGTTGGTGTTCTTTTCTCCGTTCGTGTCGAGCGAAGTCGAGACACCTTGGGCCACTGCCCGGTCCATCGGCACGAACCACTGCGGTGTGCAGCGGTAGATCACCTTGGCTTTCGAACGCCACGAATGCGGGTAGGAATGCTTGTAGTCTGCGCTCGCCGCCAGCAGCCCGCCCGCCGCGCGCAGGTCTTCGCAGATCGGCCCGTCCGGCGCGTTGAACTTGGGATTGATCACCGAACCCTGCCCGCCGAGCCAGGCCCAGTCCTCGCGGTACTTGCCATCGCCCTGCACCGCGAACACCGGCTCGATCCCGTGCGCCTTGCACAGCGCGAAGTCGTCCTCGCCATGGTCCGGTGCCATATGCACAAGGCCTGTGCCGCTGTCGGTCGTGACGAAATCGCCGGGCAGCATCGGGCGCGGCTTGGCGAAGAAGCCACCGAGGGCGTGCATCGGGTGGCGGCAGATGGTGCCGGCGAGGTCGGAGCCTTTGCCGCGCCACAAAATCTCGCGGTGATCGTGCTTTAGCCACCGATCGTAAAGTGCAGCTGACTCAACTAGCGGCCAAGCGACGAGATAGCGCGCGTGATCGCCAATGACCACATACTCAACCTCAGGCCCATAAGCCAAAGCCTGGTTCACCGGGATCGTCCACGGCGTCGTCGTCCAGATCACCGCATGGGCGCCGACCAGTTCGGCAATCGGCGACTCCACGATCTCGAACGCCACGTCGATCTGGGTCGAGATGATATCCTCGTACTCGATCTCCGCCTCGGCCAGCGCGGTCTTCTCCACCGGCGACCACATCACCGGCTTCGCGCCGCGATAGAGCTGGCCGCTTTCCGCAAACTTCAGCAGTTCGGCAACGATGGTGCCTTCGGCCTGCGGGTCCATCGTCAGGTACGGTTTGTCCCAGTCGCCCTGGATGCCGAGCCGCTTCAGCTGCTCGCGCTGCACGTCCACCCATTTCTGGGCATAGGCGCGGCATTCGGCGCGGAATTCCTTCGGCGGAACCTCGTCCTTGTTCTTCTTCTTCTTGCGGTACTCTTCCTCGATCTTCCACTCGATGGGCAGGCCATGGCAGTCCCAGCCGGGCACATAGGGCGCGTCCTTGCCGAGCAAGGTCTGCGTGCGGCAGACCATGTCCTTGAGGATATGGTTCAGCGCGTGGCCTATATGCATGTCGCCATTGGCATAGGGCGGGCCATCATGAAGGATGAACTTCTCGGCGCCCGCACGCGCCTCGCGCAGCTTCTGATAGAGCCCCTCGTCCTGCCAGCGCGCGAGAATGCCCGGCTCCTTTTGCGGCAAGCCGGCCTTCATCGGGAAATCGGTCTTCGGCAGGAAGACGGTCGAACGATAGTCGCGCTGTTCAGTCATAACGTCCGCGCCTTAGCGAAGCGCCCGGATTCCTGCAAATTCTTGCGTCGCCTATCTGCCGCCGCGTGTAGAATGATCAGTGTCAGTCGTGGAATGCCCACCCCCGCTCACCCTGAGCCTGTCGAATGGTGCTGGCGCGGCGGTCGTGCCTGATGCTTCGACAAGCTCAGCATGAGCGGGGTGGGGAATAGGAAGGAAGACCCATGGCGACCCGATCCCACAGCAGCCCGCTCCTCCGTGCCGAAGGGCCATGGGCGCTCGCCGCCAATGTCGGCGTGCTCATTGCGGTGACCATCGCGGTCAACGGCTTCCTCTTCGCCATCGGCTGGGCACGGCCAAGCGGACACCAGATGCCGATGATCCCGCCGGGTGCGTTGGTGGGCCTGATCTGGACGGTCCTGCTCGGGCTGATGGGCGCGGCCCGCTGGTCCTACGTGCGCGGCAGCGGAGATACCGGCTGGCGTTCGTGGACTCCCTATATGCTCGGTGCGCTGTGCATCGCCTATCCGTTCTATACCAGCGGCTTGCAGCGCAACGGGGCGGCGTTCTGGGGCACCGTTGTCACACTGATCGCGGCGGTGGCGGTGATGTTCGCCCTGCGCCGCGGCGATAGACTGGCCCCGTGGCTGCTCGTGCCGACCGCGATCTGGGGCGGCTACGTGCTCAGCGTGATGATCGCCTACCCGCCGATGTGAGCCAAAAGCCGCTTCGCCTCGTCGCAATCGCGGCCCATCTGTTCCACCAGCGCATCAAGACTGTCGAACTTCGCCTCGCCGCGCAGGAAGTGGTGGAACGCCACTTCGATCTCCTGCCCATAGAGATCGCCGCTGAAGTCGAAGAAGTGCGGCTCGAGCAGTTCCTTGGGCGGATCGAACGTAGGGCGGATGCCGATATTGGCCGCGCCCTTCAGCACCCGCCCATCCGGCAGATGCCCGGTCACCGCATAGATGCCATAACGCGGGCGCAGATAGCTGCCGATATCGAGGTTGGCGGTCGGGAAGTTGATCGTCCGCCCGACCTTGTCGCCGTGCTGGACCGGGCCCTTGATCGCAAAGGGGCGCGTCAGCAGCCGCGCGGCTTCCTGCGGGTCGCCCGCAATCAGTGCCTCGCGAATACGGCTGGAGGAGACGACTTCGCCGTCGAGCAGCACCGGCCCGACCGCGCGTGTCTGCAGCCCCACTTCGGCGCCGACATCGCGCAGCACCTGGATGTTCCCGCCGCGCGCCTTGCCGAAGGTGAAGTCCTCGCCCGTCACGACCGCCGCCGCGCCGAGCCGTCCGACCAGCAGATCGCGCACGAACGAGTCTGCCGTCGTGCTTGCCAGTGTGCCATCGAAGGCAAACACCAGCATCGCATCGGCGCCCGCTTCCTTGAACAGCGCCTCGCGCTGGTCGAGCGTGGTAAGGCGAAACGGCGCCGCATCGGGCTTGAAGTGGCGCACCGGATGCGGATCGAACGTGGCGATGATCGCAGGCCGACCCTCTGCGCGCGCCCAGCGCACCGCCTCTCCGGCCACCGCCTGATGGCCCAGATGGAACCCGTCGAAATTGCCCAGCGCGATCACCGCACCGCGCAGCGCCTCGGGCATCGGCTCGCTGGCGTGGAGGCGCATCAGGCCGCGCCTCGCTCAAAGGTCACAAAGTCGTATGCGGGGTAGGCGCCCTCGGCGGGAAAGCTCTGCCGCGCCATCTCTCGCCAAGGCGCTGCCGGATAGGCCAGCACGGTATCTCCGGCATAGTCGCCGTGAACCTCGGTCAGTTCATACCGCTGCGCCAGCCCCTCGAACTGCGCCAGCACATCGGCCCCGCCAATCACAGCAATCTCGCCATCGCCCGCCAGCGCCAGTGCGCCTGCCAGGTCATGCGCCACTTCGGCCCCCGGCGCGGACCAGCCCGCATCGCGCGTGAGCACGATATGCCGCCGCCCGGGCAGCAGCCCCGGCAGCGAGGCAAAGGTCTTGCGGCCCATGATCATCGGCTTGCCCATCGTCAGCGCCTTGAAGCGCTTGAGGTCTGCCGGCAAGCGCCACGGAAGGGCACCCTCGTTGCCGATCGTGCCGTCCGATGCGCGCGCCACGATCAGAAAGATCGCCTGCGCCATCTACAGCACCAGCCTCGTCACATGGCCCATCTTGCGCCCGGGCCGCACTGCCGCCTTGCCATAGAGGTGCAAGTGGTTGGCGGGATCGGACAGGATCGCCGGCCAGTCATGCGCCTCGTCGCCGATCAGGTTGTCCATGACCACGCCCGCGGCACACAGCTCGGTCGAGCCCAGCGGCAGTCCGCAGATCGCGCGGACATGGTTCTCGAACTGCGAGGTCAGCGCGCCCTCGATGGTCCAGTGCCCCGAATTGTGCACGCGCGGCGCCATCTCATTGAACACCGGGCCGTCGGCGGTGGCAAAGAACTCCAGCGTCAGCACGCCGACATGGCCGAGCGCATCCGCCACCAGCTTCGCCAGCACCCGCGCCACATCCACCTGCGCGCGCACCGCATCACCCGCCGGCACCATCGACTGGCTCAGGATGCCCGCCTTGTGCGCGTTCTGCGCCGAATCCCAGAACCGCACGTCGCCATCCGCCCCGCGCACGAGGATTACCGAAAACTCTGCGTCGAACTGCACGAAGCCTTCGTAGACGAGCGGCACCTGCGGCAGCTCCAGCGCCTCGGCATCGGCGGGCGTCATGATCCGCCACTGGCCCTTGCCGTCATAGCCGTCGCGCCGGGTCTTGAGGATGCCGGGTGTGCCGATCCTGGCAATCGCCGCCGCCAGATCCTCGGCGCTGTCGACTTTGGCCCAAGGCGCGGGCCGACCGCCCAGCCCCTCGACAAAGCTCTTCTCCGCCGCGCGGTCCTGCGCCACTTCGAGCGAGCGCGTGCCCGGATGCAGCGGCAGATCGCCCAGCGCGGCAAGCGGCGCGACCGGCACGTTCTCGAACTCGTAGGTGACGACCGCGCAGCCCTTGGCGAAGGCCGCCAGTGCCTCCGCATCATACCAGCCCGCGCACGTGAACCCGGCACAGACATCCGCCGCGATGGAATCGGCTTCGGGCGCATAGACATGGCAGCGATAGCCGAGGTTGGCGGCGGCGAGCGCGATCATCCGGCCAAGCTGGCCGCCGCCGAGAATGCCGATGGTCTCGCCCGGAGCAATCATGCGCCTAGACCGGCCTTTCCGCGACCGAATCGGTCTGCGCCGTGCGCCATGCGATAAGCCGCTGGGACAGCGCCGGATCGTTCAGCGCGAGGATCGAGGCCGCCAGCAGCGCCGCATTGGTCGCCCCCGCCGCGCCGATGGCGAGCGTGCCAACCGGAATGCCGCCGGGCATCTGCACGATCGAAAGCAGGCTATCCATGCCCTTGAGCGCCTTGGACTGCACCGGCACGCCCAGCACCGGCAGATGCGTCATCGAGGCGATCATGCCGGGCAGATGCGCCGCGCCGCCCGCGCCTGCGATGATCACCTGGATGCCTTCCGCCGCCGCGCCCTTGGCGAACGCCACGAGCCGGTCCGGCGTGCGGTGCGCGGAGACAATCCGGCACTCATGCGCGACGCCGAGCTTCTCGAGCACGGCGGCGCCGTTCTGCATGGTCTCCCAATCGGACTGGCTTCCCATGACGATTGCGACTTTTGCCGCGCCTTCACTCATCCCCTTGCATCCCCTCTCGTCCGAAGCGGCTCAACGCTCCGAAAGGTAGTACCGCTCGATCTCGGCGAGATTGTCGCCCAGTTCATAGACAATCGGCTGCCCGGTCGGAATTTCGAGCCCGGTGATATCGGCGTCTGAAATGCCCGAAAGGTGCTTCACCAGCGCGCGCAGCGAATTGCCGTGGGCCGAGACGAGCACGGTCTCACCGGCCCGCAGCGCCGGGGCGATCTTCTCGTCCCAGCACGGCAGCACGCGCGCGATCGTGTCCTTGAGGCTCTCGGTGGCGGGCACCGCGATCCCGGCATAGCGCGGATCGCTGGCGAGATCGAACTCGCTGCCTGCTTCCAGCGGCGGCGGCGGAATATCGAAGCTGCGGCGCCAGACCTTGACCTGTTCGTCGCCATGCTTGGCCGCCGTCTCAGCCTTGTCGAGCCCGGTCAGCCCGCCATAGTGCCGTTCGTTGAGCCGCCAATCCTTGTCCTCCGGGATCCAGATGCGCCCGGCTGCTTCCAGCGCCAGATGCAGCGTCTTGATCGCGCGCTTCTGCAACGAGGTGAACGCGGTTGTCGGCAGGATACCCTTGGCCTTGAGCAGCTCGCCCGCCGCGAAGGCTTCCGCCGCGCCCTTCTCGGTCACGTCGACATCCCACCAACCAGTGAAGCGGTTTTCCAGATTCCATTGCGACTGGCCGTGGCGGATCAGGATCAGGCGGGGCATCGTGGTCCTTCGCGAATAGGGGCGAAACAAGGCGGCGGACCTAGCGCCCCCCCGTGCTTTTGGGAAGGGGCGCTTTGGCCAGGAAGCGCTGTGCTTTGCCCACCCCCAGCCCCTCCCGCGGGCGGGAGGGGGGTACTCGCGCCTTGCTGCTCCCCTTCCGCCTGCGGGAGGGGTCGGGGGTGGGCCGGACCGCGCGCTACGTCTGCGGCGGCTCTTCGCCCAATGCATCAAGCGCCCGTGCCTGCGCTTTCCTGCGCCGCAGGTTCTCGCGCAGACGCAGCGCAAGGCGTTCCTCGCGGGTCAGCGGCTTCTCGGGCGCAGCGGGGGTCTTGTCCGTCATCGCCCGCGTCTCTGCCGCGCCGAAACAAAGGCTGCAAGCCCGTCCTTGACAAACGCCAGCCCCGCCGCCAAAGCGCGCGCCTGCCCGCCCCGGCTTTGCCGCGCTGACGGGTTAGCGGAAATGGTGTGCTGCTGTAGCTCAGTGGTAGAGCGCATCCTTGGTAAGGCTGAGGTCGGGAGTTCAATCCTCCCCAGCAGCACCATTTCCCCTCCCTCCAACCACCGTTGCAGCAAACCAGATCGTGCCGCATGTCTTCCCGGCGTGGCGGCGGCGGACGGCTTTGCCCACGGCAACAAGCCTCTGCGCGTTTGGTGAATTCCGGATCAATGCCGTTTCCTAATTTTTCGTAAGTCCCCCCCTCGTACGACCGGCCTCGCGGCGCGGTGCAACAAGACAAGGGGATCCTTACCAGTGGCAAATCCTTCCACCACGCTCACCTTTGATTCGTTCGACCTTGCGGAAGGCGGCGAATCCCGTCTCGCCAACGGCTATGGCGGCTTCAACTGGCAACAGGCCGGGATCTACAATCCCAACGGCGCGATCGCCGGCTATGTCGCGAGTTCCGGCCAGAACATTCTCTTCATCGCCGAGGCCGCGAACAATGAGGTCGGCGGTTACGAGGACGCCGCCGCCGGCAGTGCGCTCGTGATGAGCCGCGAGACGCCGTTCACGCTCGACACGATCCAGCTCTCCTCCGCCTTCCGCGATGGCCTCACGGTGACCATCCGCGCCTATGCCGATCAGGCGGGCACGATACTCATCGGCGAAAAGACGGTCACGGTCGACACCGCCGCGCAAAGCCTTGTCAGCTTTGCCGACGACGGCCTCGACTACGGCACCTTCTCGGGCGCCACGCGCATCGAGTTCAACGCCAACGACAACGATGCGGGCACGAACGACTACTTCGGCATCGACAACCTGACGTTCCATGACACCCCGCCGACGTTCACGCTCGATTTCGACGACATCGCGCTTGCCCCCGGCGCTGAGACAGCGCTCGGCACCTATCAGGGCTTCACGTTTGCCGAAGCCGGTGCCTACCACGTCGATGGCTCGCTTCCCGGCTACACTGCCGCCTCGGGCACCAACATCGGCTTCATTGCGGAAGCCAACAACAACGAGGTAGTCGGCTACGAGAGCCAGGCAGCCGGTTCGCCGGTGGTGATCACCAACCCCGATGCGTTCGATTTCCTCGGCGGCGCATTCTCTGCTGCCTTCCGCGACGGCGTGGCCGTTACCATTCGCGGATACTCCGACGCCGACGGGTTCAACCTCGTCGCCGAGGAGACGATCATCGTCCGGGCCGGCTCGGCCCAGCCGTTCAGCTTCGAGACCTTCGACGGCCTCCACCGCCTCGAATTCTCGACCAATGACGGCGATCCGAACACCAACGACTACGTCGGCTTCGACAACCTGCTCTTCCGTGCCGCCGATGTCGCCGCGCCGGGCGAGGGCATCCTGATCTGATGGACCTGGGTTGCGCCGGCCCGGAGTGGTCCGGGTCGGCGCAATCTCACGCCAGCAAATCCCCCCACTCGGGATGCCGCTTGAATGCGGCGGCGACGTAGCTGCATTCGGGCACGATCTTCCAGCCCTGCTCCCGCGCATCGGCGATCAGCGCTTCGACCAGCTTGGCGGCGATCCCGCGTCCGCCGATCTCGGGCGGCACGAGCGCATGTTCGGCGGTCAGCACATCGCCGCGGCGCACCCACGTCAGGCGGCCGATCGCGCGGCTGTCTGCCACGCGGGCCTGATATTCGCCCTCGGCGCCGTAATCGATCAGGGTGATGGCGGGATCATCCATAGCTATCGGCCTCCCAAGGCATGCTCCCTTCCCCCAACGTTCCATGGCGGTTAAGGGGTGCGGCCATGAAGTTCTTTTCCGATAACGCCGCCCCTGTCCACCCCCGCATCTGGGCGGCGATGCAGGCCGCCGACGCGCCTGACACCGCCTATGACGGCGATGTGCTGTCCGCCCGGCTTGACGCGGCGTTCACCGATCTGTTCGGCGTGCCCTGCGCGGCGCTCTGGGTGGCGACCGGCACGGCGGGCAATTGCCTCGCGCTTTCGGCGATGGTCCCGCCCCATGGCGGCGTCGTCTGCCACCGCGAGGCACATATCGAGATGGACGAGGGCGGCGCGCCCGGCTTCTTCCTCCATGGCGCCAAGCTGCTGCTGGCCGAAGGCGAAGGCGCCAAGCTGACGCCGGAGACGATCCGCACGGTGCTCGATGGCATCCGCCCCGGCGTCCATCAGGTCCAGCCGCATGCGATCTCGATCACGCAGGCAACGGAGTGCGGCCGGGTCTTTACGCCCGCCGAAGTCTCCGGGATCGGTGCGCTGGCCGAGGCACGCGGGCTTGGTCTGCACATGGACGGCGCGCGCTTTGCCAATGCCGTCGCGCACCTTGGCTGCTCGCCTGCGGATGTCACGGTGAAGGCAGGGGTCGACGCGCTCACCTTCGGCTGCGTCAAGAACGGCGGGATGAGCGCGGAGGCCATCGTGTTCTTCGCGCCCGATCTGGCCGACGTGGTCCGCTATCGCCGCAAGCGCGCCGGACACCTGCAATCGAAGGGCCGCTACCTTGCCGCGCAGATCCTTGCGATGATCGAGGATGGCCTCTGGCTGGAGAATGCCCGCGCCGCCAATGCCGCCGCGCAGGAAATCGCCGCCACCTGCGGGGAACGCCTGATCCACCCGGTCGAGGCCAACGAGGTTTTCGTCATCCTCTCACCCGGCGAACAGGCCGCCCTGCGGGCGCAAGGCTTCGACTTCTACGATTGGGCCGCCCCCGCCGGCGCGCCCGGCGCCGCCCGCCTCGTCACTGCGTGGAGCAGCCCCGCGCATGAAGTGGAGGCGCTCGCCCGCGCCATCGCCGCGCTGTGAGCGTCGATAACCAGACCTCCGGGGAAGCCAGCTTCCTCGAACCGCGCATCCTTGTGCCGTTCCTGCTGACCGCGCTGATCTGGGGCTCGACGTGGATCGCCATCAAGTACCAGCTGGGCGATGTGCCGCCGAGCTGGTCGGTCACCTGGCGCTTCACCGGTGCGGCCATCGGCATGTTCGTCTTCGCCGCGTTCAAGCGCCTGCCGCTGGTGCCGGACCGCAAGGGGCTGCTGGTGGCGACGGTGATGGGCTGCAGCGTGTTCAGCCTCAACTTCCAGTTCGTCTACCGTTCGGAGCAATACATCACCTCGGGCCTCGTCGCGGTGCTCTTCGCGCTGCTGCTGGTGCCCAACTCGATCCTCTCGCGTGTGTTCCTCGGCCAGCGGATCACGCGCGGGTTCCTGCTCGGCACCGCCATCGCGCTCGCCGGAATCGCGCTGCTGATGCTGCACGAATACCGCATCGCCCTCGCGCAGAACGCGGCGATGGGCTCCAAGGTCATCGTCGGCGGGCTGATGGTGCTCGTCGCGCTCACGTTCGCCTCGGTCGGCAACGTGGTGCAGGCAAGCCCGATCGCGCGCGGCCAGCCGGTGCCGACCCTGCTGGCATGGGCCATGGCAATCGGCGCGACGGTCGACGGCACGATCGCGTGGATCATCTCCGGCCCGCCGCAGTTCGACTTCACCCTCGCCTATGCGGGCGGCGCGGCTTATCTCGCCATCGTCGGCACGGTCGTCACCTTCCCGATGTACAACGGCCTGCTGCGCGCGCTCGGCCCCGGCCGCGCCGCCTACAACGGCGTGCTGGTGCCGGTCGTCGCGATGCTGATCTCGACCGCGGTCGAAGGCTACCGCTGGTCGCTGCTCGCAGGCTCGGGCGCCGCGCTGGCGATGATCGGGCTGGTCGTGGCATTGAGGGCGCGCAACCCCTCGCGGTAGGTCGGGTAGCGCGGCTGCCAGCCGAGCACGCGCTTGGCCTTGCCGTTCGCCACGCGCCGGTTCTCGGCATAGAACGCCAATGCCATCGGCGAGAGCGCCGCTTCCTCAAGCGCCTGCAGCGGCGGCGGCGCCACGCCCAGCAGTCGTGCGGCTTCCTCGATCACCGCGTTCTGGCTGCAGGGCTCGTCATCGCCGAGATTGTAGACCCCCGCCGGACCTTCGATCCCCGCGATCACGCCCGCCGCGATATCCTCGACATGGACGCGGCTGAACACCTGCCCCTCCAGCGCGATCCGCTTGGCATGCCCCTCGCGCACCCGGTCAAGCGCGCTGCGGCCGGGGCCGTAGATGCCCGGCAGGCGAAACACCCGCACCCGTTCGCCCAGTTCCTGCCATGCGAGATCCGCGGACGTCCGCGCCGAGCGCCGCCCGGTGCCGACTTCGGCGGTCTCGTCCACCCACGCCCCGCCGACATCGCCATAGACGCCGGTGGAGGAGAGATAGCCGATCCACTGCGCCGGGGCCGCCGCCAAGGCCTCGCCATAGGCTTCGAGCACCGGATCGCCGCCCTCGCGCGCGGGCGGCACGGACGAGAGCACATGGCTCGCCTGCGCCAGCGCGGCGAGCACGGCCTCGCGGTCGTAGAACCGCAAATCCCCCTCGCGCCCCGTGCCGATCACCTCCCAGCCCGCCGCGCGCAGCCGCGCCGCGATCACCTGCGAGGTATAGCCCATGCCGAAGATGAGCAGCTTCACGGCTTGGGGGCCGGCGTCTTCGGCTCGGGGAGCGGGGGCGGCACGACTTCGACCGCGTTCGGCACGTGGTCCTTCTTCCACTGCATCGCCATCGTCACCCGCGTCTTGCCCGAGGGGTGATCGAAAAACAGCAATTCCTCCAGCGGTCCGGGCTCGATCTTGCGATAAGTCGAAAGCTTCATCGCCGCCGCGGCAAAGCCATCCGGCTCACGCGCGGCATCGAGCCCGAAAGCATCGGCTTCGCTCTCGTCCACACGGATCAGCGTGTTGGTCACCGGCGTCGCCAGCAATGAAAGTACGCTCAGCACGCCCGCCAGCACCGGCAGCGAAGCGGGATCGGACAGTCCGCGAACGCCCCAGCCTTCCCCGCCATAGCGGATCAGCGCGGGAGCGATTCGCGATGCCAGCCACAGCAAGAAGCCCATCAGCAGCGTGAGGATTATGATCATGCGCCACACGTGCCCCAGCACATAGTGGCCCAGTTCATGCCCCATCACCGCCGCGGTCTCCGGCACACTCGTCTTGTTCAGCAGGTTGTCGTTGAGCGAGATGCGGATCGTCGGCCCGATACCGGAGACGTTGGCCGAGATCCGGTCCGACTGGCGCGAGGAATCAATAAGATAGATATGCTCCGCCGGCACGCCGTTGGCTTTGGCCATCGCGACCACCCGCTCGCGCACCGGCCCGTTAGGCAGTTCAGTCGCGGTGTTGAACAGCGGCACGATGAACACCGGCGTGATCAGCACGCCGAACGTGATCGCCGCGCCCATCACCCCCGTACCGATCAGCCACCAGCGCTTCGGATACCTGCGGATCACGGCATAGATCACCAGCAGCAGCAAGCTGCCGAACACCACGTTGAGCGCAAGGTCGATGCCCTGATCGCCAAGCCATGCACCCAGCGACTGGTTCATCAGTCCGTACTGTTTCTCGCGCCAGTACCCTTCATAAATCGACCACGGCAGGCTGAGCACAGTATCGGCGATGATGAAGACAACAGCGCAGGCCAGCATCCCCAGCCAGGGCCGCCAGCCGCGCCGATGCATCATGTCGCGGACCGCAGGCAGCAGGCGGATGCGCAGCAGGAACCAGCAGAGCGCTACCGAAATCAGCGCCCCCCACAGTCCCAGCCACTCACCCCCTTCGAAATAGGCGTCAGAGCGCGCCTTGGCCGGGTCGCTCAGCGTATGGAGCCAAAGCTGCGTCGCGTGATCCACATCGAATGGGGCCGCGTGGGCAAAGCCGGGCAAGGCCAGCGAGACGCCAAAGGCAACACCTGCAATCCGTCTCGAAAATGGCATGGTTTGCAACCTCGACCCCTTGCCTGTTCTGTCGGCGCCATGGGTGATGCGCGCCCGCGCCCTCGTCAAGCTCTTGCCGACGAAGTTTTGCGCCTGGCCGTTTTTGCGCTTCCCCGCTGGCGAAGGCTCCCTACATTGGCGGCCATGAACGACCTCTCCAGCACGCCCGCCCTGCCCGCCACCGTCATCCAGCGCCTCGATTACCGCCCGCCCGAGTGGCAGGTGCCGGAGATCAGGCTCGATTTCGCGCTCTCGCTCACCGCAACGCAGGTGCGCGCCGATCTGGTCGTCGAGCGCAGCAGCGCTGCATCCGGCCCGCTGCGGCTCGATGGCGATGGCATTGCGGCCAAGTCCGTGCTGGTCGACGGCGCCGCGCACAACGACTGGCGCATGGACGGCAGCCAGCTCGTGATCGACTTGCCGGGCGACCGCCACACCGTGACCATCGAGACCGAGATCGACCCGACGGCCAACACGCAGCTTTCCGGCCTCTATGCCTCGAACGGCATGCTCTGCACCCAGTGCGAGGCCGAAGGGTTCCGCCGCATCACCTTCTTCCCGGATCGACCCGACGTGCTCAGCGTCTATTCGGTGCGCATGACGGGCGACAAGGCCGCTTTCCCGGTGCTGCTTTCGAACGGCAACCCGGTCGCAAGCGGAGAGAGCACCGACGGCACGCACTGGGCCGAGTGGCACGATCCCTGGCCCAAGCCTTCCTACCTCTTCGCGCTCGTCGCGGGCGATCTCGTCGCCTCGCGCGACAGCTTCACGACGCGTTCGGGCCGCAAGGTCGATCTCGCGATCTACGTCCGCGCCGGGGACGAGACACGCACCGGGCATGCGATGAAGGCGCTGATCGATTCGATGCGCTGGGACGAGGAAGTCTATGGCCGCGAGTACGACCTCGACTTGTTCAACATCGTCGCCGTTTCCGATTTCAACGCGGGCGCGATGGAGAACAAGGGCCTCAACGTCTTCAACACGCGCTACATCCTCGCTGACCCGGAAACGGCGACCGATGGCGATTATGACGCGATCGAGGGCGTCGTCGCGCACGAATACTTCCACAACTGGTCGGGCAACCGCGTCACCTGCCGCGACTGGTTCCAGCTGAGCCTCAAGGAAGGTTTCACCGTGCTGCGCGACCAGCAGTTCAGCGCGGATATGGGCTCAGCCCCGGTCAAGCGGATCGAGGACGTGCGGATCCTGCGCGCCGCCCAGTTCCCGGAGGATTCAGGCCCGCTCGCGCATCCTATCCGCCCGGATTCCTATCAGGAAATCAGCAACTTCTACACCGCGACCGTCTACAACAAGGGCGCCGAGGTGATCCGCATGATGACGGTGCTGGCAGGCTCCGAACGCTTCCGGGCGGGCACCGACCTCTATTTCGACCGCCATGATGGCGAGGCGGCGACGTGCGAGGACTTCGTCAAGGCGATCGAGGACGGCGCCGGGCTCGACCTCACGCAGTTCCGCCGCTGGTACGAGCAGGCCGGCACTCCGCGCGTCACCGCGAAGCTGACGCACGCTGGAGATACCGCGACGCTGACGCTCAGCCAGACCGTGCCCGCCACGCCCGGCCAGCCGGACAAGCAGCCGATGGTCATTCCGCTGCGCACCGCGCTGTTCGACCGCGCCACCGGAAAACACCATGGCGAACAATTGCTTGTCCTGACTGAAGCTGAGCAGAGCTTTACGTTTGGCGGCTTCCAAGCGCCGCCGGTGCTTTCGATCAACCGCGGCTTCTCCGCCCCCGTCGCGATCGACATGCCGCTCTCGACCGCCGATCTCGTCTTCCTTGCCGCGCACGACGATGATCCCTTCGCGCGCTACGAAGCGATGCAGCAGCTGATGGTCCGCCACCTCGTCGCCGCCGTCTCGGGCGAGCTGACCGACGCCGCGCGCGCCGAAGGCCTCGCCGCGATCCGCAATGTCTATGCCGCCGTGCTGGCCGATACCGCGCTCGACGACCTGATGCGCGGCGAACTGATCATCCTGCCGGGTGAAGGCTACATCGCCGAACAGATCGCGCAGGCGGACCCCTCGCGCATCCATGCCGAGCGCGAGGCCTTGAAGCGCTTTCTTGGCAACGAACTCGCGGCGCAGTGGCATGCACTGCACGATCGCTGCACCGCCGTGCCCTACAGCCTCGACGCCGCCGCAAGGGGAGCCCGCAAGCTGAAGACGCAGGCGCTGGTCTACCTCGCCGCGAGCGATCCGGTCGAAGCCGCGCGCCGCGCCAAGGCGCAGTACGATGCGGCGGACAACATGACCGACAGGCAGGGCGCGCTGATGGTCCTCGCCGGGATCAGCGCCGCCGAATGCGACGATGCCCGCCGCGCCGCGCTCGCCGATTTCCACGCGCGTTTCGCCGGGAATGCGCTGGTGATCGACAAGTGGTTCTCGATCCAGGCCGGCGCGCTTCACCCCGAGACGCTGAAGCATGTCACCGCGCTGGCCGAGCATCCCGATTTCACGATGACCAACCCCAACCGCGTCCGCGCGCTCTACATGGCGTTCGCCGCCAATCCGCAGGCGTTCCATTCGGCGGACGGCGCGGGCTACCGGATGATCGCGGACCTCATCCTCAGGCTCGATCCGATCAACGGCAATGTCGCCGCGCGCTTCGTCCCGCCGCTTGGCCGCTGGCGCCGCATCGAACCGGCGCGCGCCGCGCTGATGCGCGCCGAGCTCGAACGCATCGCCGCCGCGCCGGGCCTCTCGCGCGATGTCAGCGAGCAGGTGAGCAAGAGCCTGAACGGATGAGCGAGCAGCCCGAAGTCCTCACCCACCCGGCGCTGTCCGGCGCTGCGCACGGCTTTCTTGGCCGACGCGGCGGGGTGAGCACCGGACTCCATGCCGGGCTCAACGTCAGCTACAGCGAGGACGAACCCGCGCACACGGCGGAGAACCGCCGCCGCGCGGGCGAGGCGGTGCAGCCGGGCGCGCGGCTGCTGACCTGCTATCAGATCCATTCGCCTGCCGTGGTGACCGTCACCACGCCGTGGGTGGATGCCGACCGACCGAAGGCGGATGCCCTTGTCACAGACCAGCACGGCCTGCTCCTCGGGGTGCTCACCGCCGATTGCGCGCCGGTGCTGTTTCGCGATGCCGAGGCAGGCGTGATCGGCGCGGCTCACGCCGGATGGAAAGGCGCCATCGGCGGGGTTACCGACCGCACCGTGGAAGCCATGGAAGCCCTCGGCGCCCGGCGCTCCCGGATCGCCGCCGTGGTCGGCCCCTGTATTGCGCAGAAGAGCTATGAAGTGGACGCCGGTTTCGAAGCGCGTTTCACCGGCGAGGATGCCGAGAACGTCCGCTTCTTCCGCGCGGGCCGCGCCGGGCACAGCTGGTTCGATCTGGAAGGCTATGTCGCCGCCCGCCTCGCCGCATTTGGCGTCGGCACGGTCGGCATGCTGGGCGAGGACACCTATTCTCAGGCCGAGCGCTTCTACTCGTTCCGCCGTTCTACCCATGCGGGCGAGGCGGGCTACGGCCGGCAGATTTCGCTTATCGGGCTGCCGTAGAAGATCGCCACCCAACTCAAGAACCGCTCATGCTGAGCTTGTCGAAGCATCGCGCCAGCACCCTTCGACAAGCTCAGGGTGAGCGGGGTGGGGGTTTGTCAGAGCAGCCCCAACGCCCGCAGATCGGCTTCCAGCGCCTCTGCCCCGCGCGTGAAGTGATGCACCTGCCAGCCCAGCGCCGCCGCGCTGGCGATGTTCGCGGCATTGTCGTCGATGAACAGCATCCGCTCCGGCGCATGGCCAAAGCGATCCGCAGCAAGGTTGAAGATCGCCGGATCGGGCTTGGCGAGCCTCTCCACGCCGCTCACCACGATATCGCCCATGTGGTCCAGCACCGGAAACGTCGGCCGGAACATGGCGAAGGTATCCGCGCCGAAGTTGGTGATCGAGAACTGCGGCACACCGCGCGCGGCCAGCGCTTCGACCAGTGCCGGAGTGCCTTCAATCGGCCCCGGAATCGTATCCAGCCAGCGCGGGCCATAGGCTTCGATCAGCGCGCGATGCTCGGGATATTCGGCCACTTTCTCGGCGATCAGGTCCGCCAGCGGCACGCCCGCATCGTGGCGGAAATGCCATGGCACGGTGACGACATGCGCGAGGAACCAGTCCAGCTGAGCCGGATCATCGATCAGCTTTTCATAGAGATAGCGGATCGACCATTGCACCAGCACATGGCCGATATCCCAGACGACAGCATCGACCTTGGTGCTCACGCAATCCGTCCCTTCCGCCCATGCAAAAAGCCCCCGCGGGTGGCGGAGGCCTTGAGCCGGTTCAACACCGTGAGATCACAAAGCTCTGCCGAAGCAGAGCCTGCAATCAGCAGAGTTCGATCAACCTTGGCGCGCCTTGAAGCGCTTCTGGGTCTTGTTGATGACGTAAGTGCGGCCGCGGCGGCGGATCACGCGGTTGTCCCGGTGACGATCCTTGAGCGACTTCAGGCTGTTGCGAATCTTCATGACGAATCCTTTTGCCCGAGCCGACCGGGCCGAAATTGGAACGCGGCGGTTATGCGCGCCCCGCACGAAAGTCAACCAAGGACTCAGGCATCCCCGCGGATCTCGGTCAGTTTCCGCTCCCACGCCAGCGCGTGGCTCACGATCACGTCAAGATCGGCATACTTGGGCACCCACGGCAGCGTCGCCTTGATGCGGCGGTTGTCCGAAATCAGCGAATCGGGATCGCCCGCGCGGCGGCCTTCCAGCCTGCGCTCGATCTTGCGGTTGGTCACGCGGTCCACCGCATCGAGCACCTGCAGCACGGAGAACCCCTGACCATAGCCGCAGTTCATCGTCAGCGAGCGCTGCGGCTCCGCAATCAGCGCTTCCAGCGCCAGCACGTGAGCCGCCGCGAGGTCCGAAACATGGATATAGTCGCGCACCCCGGTCCCGTCGGGCGTGTCAAAGTCGGTGCCGAACACGCCGACATGGCTGCGCTTCCCCAGCGCGGCTTCGACCGCGACCTTGATCAGGTGCGTCGCCCCCGCCGTCGATTGCCCGGTGCGCGCCTCCGGGTCCGCCCCCGCCACGTTGAAATAGCGCAGTGCGCAATAGTTCAGCGGATGCGCCCGCGCGGTATCGGCCAGCATCGTCTCGGTCATCAGCTTCGACATGCCGTAGGGATTGATCGGCGACTTGGGGCTGTCCTCGGTGACAGGCGAGACTTCGGGGATGCCGTAGGTCGCCGCGGTCGAGGAAAAGATGAAGTGCTTCACGCCCGCCTCGACGGCAGCCGCGATCAAGGCGCGGCTCTTGGCGGTGTTGTTGTGATAGTACTTGAGCGGGTTCTCGACCGATTCGGGCACGATGATCGACCCGGCGAAATGCATCACCGCGCCGATCTTCTGCTCCGCAAAGATGCGCGCCAGCAGCGCCCCGTCCTCGATATCGCCCTCGTAGAGCGGCACGCCATCGGGGATCGCGAAGCGGAAGCCGGTGGTCAGGTTGTCGATCACCGCGACGGGCCAGCCCGCATCCTTCAGCGCCAGCACCGCGTGGCTGCCGATGTACCCGGCGCCGCCGGTAACGAGAACGGGAACCTGGCCCATGCGAATCACTCTCCTCAGCAAATGCTGCAATGCAGTAGCAGGCTCCCTACGGGTTGGAATCGACAAACAATCCGTTCATGTGGCTGACATGCGCCCGGACCTAGGATTTTCCGTCGGTCGTTACCTGAAAGTCCCCTGATGAAGGCTACCACTGCTCTCGCTGCCTTGCTGCTCGCCTGCGCTGCCAACCCCGTGCTGGCGCAAGGCATACCCGGCGAGGGGCGCTGGGGCGGCGGGGGCGGCTGGCAGGATACGGGTCCCGATCCGCGCTATCCTTCCGCGCGCCAGACCACCCAGCCCTCGAAGAAGATCGACGTGACCGCGTACCGCGCCGCCGATGCCGAAGCCCTGCTCGGCAAGGGCCGCATCGTCGTGAGCCGCATGGCGAGCGATGCGGGCGACAACGAGGATGGCAAGCTCCCTGTCTATGAAGCCGCGGTGATCGACGAACTCACCCGGCGCGGCTATGATACGGCGACAGCGCTCGATCCCGGCCAGATTGCCGAGATCGGGGTCAGCCACAGCGTGGCCGTCCCCGAGGAGGCCCCGCACAAGAAGGTCAGCGGCGCCATGAGCACCACCGTCAGCAATCGAGGCAGCGGCTTCGGCCTCGCGCTCGCGGTCGATCTCACCAAGCCCGCCAAGGCGATCATTTCCACCCGGCTCGATCTGCGCATCCGCGACAAGGCCACGGGCCGCGTCCTGTGGGAAGGCCATGCCGAAGGCGAAGCGCGTGAAGAAGACGGCGGGATCAACAACAGCCAGATGGCCGCCCGCCTCGCCACGGCGCTGCTCAAGCAGTTCCCGGACGGCCAGGTCGTCCAGCCGCTCGCCGCGGTGACGCCGTGAGGGCCCGCCTGTTCCTCGCGGCGCTCGCGCTTGCCGCCTCGCCCGCCTTGGCCGCTCCGGTCGAAGTCACGCGCTTCCACACGCCCGACAGCATCACGACGCTCGGTCGCAACGCCGTGGCCGTTGTCGCCGCACCCGGTACCGATCCAAACAGCCTCGAAACGCGCGTCTGGCTTCAGGCGGTCGAAGCCGAACTCGCCGCCTTGCGTTTCGGGACAGCCACCCCCGGCGCCGCCGATGCCGTCGCCGAAGTACGCGTCGAGCGCGAAGTGCAGCGCACCGAACGCCAGCGCGGGCCGGTCTCGGTCGGCGTCGGCGGCGCAACCGGCGGGTGGAACAGCGGCGTCGGCCTCGGCCTCGGCTTCAATCTCGGGGGCGGCCCCAAGGCGCGCGTCTATACCCGGCTCGTCGTCACCATCCGCAGCCGCGCCACCGGTCTTTCGCTGTGGGAAGGCCGGGCCGAGAACGTCGAGCGCGACAAGGCCAAGGAAGCCTCGGTCGACGTCGCCGCACCGCGCCTGGCCCATGCCTTGTTCTCGGGCTTTCCCGGAACCTCGGGGGCGACTATCACGGTCAAATGACCAATTATCCGATCAGCATCGACGCCGGCTTTGACAGCGGCAACATTGAAGTCCTGAGCATCGACGGCGCCACCGCCCGACTCGCCATCCGGCGCGACAACGCCTCCGAATTCTTCCAGTGGTTCCACTTCCGCGTCGGTTGCTGCGCGGGCCGAGCGCTGGAACTCAAGATCACCGGCCTTGCTTCCGCCGCCTATCCCGATGGCTGGGTCGGCTATCGCGCCTGCGTCTCCGAAGACCGCGACATCTGGTATCGCGCCGAGACCCGCTACGACGCGGCAGTCGACGGCGGCACGATGACGATCCGCTACACCCCGCAGGCCGCGACCTGCTCCTTCGCCTATTTCGCGCCTTATTCGATGGAGCGGCACCACGATCTTGTCGCCGAAGTGGCCGCCAGCGAAGGCGTCACCCACCGCGTGCTGGGCCGCAGTCTCGATGGCCAGCCGATCGATTGCCTCTCGCTGGGCGAGGGCGAGAAGCAGGTCTGGCTCATCGCGCGCCAGCATCCCGGAGAATCGATGGCCGAGTGGTGGATGGAAGGCGCGCTCGACATGCTGACCGATCCCGCCGATCCGCATGCCCGCAAGCTGCGCAAGCTCTGCCGCTTCCACATCGTGCCCAATTGCAATCCCGATGGCTCGCGCCGCGGCCATCTGCGCACCAATGCCGCGGGCGTGAACCTCAACCGGGAATGGCACGAACCGAGCGCCGAACGCTCGCCCGAAGTGCTCGCGATCCGCGGTGCGATGGACGAGACCGGCGTCCACTTCGCGATGGACGTCCATGGCGACGAGGCGATCCCCGCCGTGTTCTTCGCCGGCTTCGAAGGCATCCCCGGCTGGACCGAAGCGCAGGGCGAGGCCTATCGCCGCTACCGCGCGATCCTCGAACGGCGCACGCCCGATTTCCAGACGAAGCGCGGCTATCCCGTGGCGCGGCCCGGCAAGGCCAATCTCTCGATGGCGACAAACCAGATCGCGCAGCGCTTTGGCGCCGTTTCGATGACGCTGGAAATGCCCTTCAAGGACAACGACGACCTGCCCGATCCGGCGCAGGGCTGGAGCCCGGAGCGGAGCAAGCTGCTGGCGCGCGAATGTCTGGCCTCTTTGCTTGAGTGGCTGGCCTGAGGACAGGCTCTTTAACGGGTTGTTAGGTACTGCGGGCGCATGTTCTCCGCATGGCCCGCGCTATCGCCCTCGTTGCTGCACCTGCCGCCCCTGTGGCGGAAGCGCTGCGTTCGACCATCGTGCTCGGCTGCGCTCTCGCGCTGATCCTCGCCGGCCGCGCGCTCCCGCTGCTCTGAGCGCAGCAATCCCCCAAACCTTCTGAACGACTGAACGAACAGGCCTGTCATCGGGCCTGCTTCTTGTTGCGTCCGCCCCGCACAATTTTCGCGAAGGATTCTCAATATCATCCTTGCATGTGCGAATGACTCGCAATAGAGCGGTTCTTGAGAATGCCTCTCAAGAAGGAAATGCCCGTGAAAGCGCTCCCCGCCCTGCTCCTCGCCTCCGCCGCGCTCCTGCCTATGGCAGCGCAGGCGGAAGAGGTGCCGATGGCGGCGGACGCCGGAGATGCGGGCGACGGCGTCGATCGCCGCACGATCGTGGTGACGGGCCATGTCGATTCCTATCGCGCCGACAGCGCCAACGGCCTGAAAGCGCCGACCCCGCTGCTCGATGTGCCGCAATCGGTCACCGTGCTCAGCCGCGAGCAGCTTGACGATCAGGGCGTCACCCAGCTTGGCGATGCGCTGCGCTATGTCCCCGGCGTGGTCCTCGCGCAGGGTGAGGGCAACCGCGACCAGATCGTGCTGCGTGGGCAGAACACCACCGCGGACTTCTTCCTCAACGGCCTGCGCGACGACACGCAGTACTACCGTTCGCTGTACAACATCGACCATGTCGAAGTGCTGCGCGGCGCCAATGCGCTGCTGTTCGGGCGCGGCGGCGGCGGCGGTGTGATCAACCGCGTGCGCAAGGCGCCTTCGCTGGCGGGCCAGAGTGTCGGCGCCAGCGCGGCGGTCGGCACCTTCGGCGATTTCGCGCTGGCGGCTGATCTCAATGCCCCGCTCTCGCAGACGGTGGGTGCGCGGATCAACGGCACCTACGAGGAGTTCGACAACCACAGGGATGACTTCCATGGCCGCTTCATCGGCGTGAACCCCACGCTGGCTTTCGTGCCCAGCGCGGACACCCGCATCGACCTCTCGTACAACTACGATGACGACCGCCGTACCGCCGACCGCGGGGTGCCCTCGCTGGGTGGCAAGCCGCTGGAGGGGTATCGCGACACGTTCTTCGGCCGCAAGGACACCAACATCTCGGACGTGAAGGCGCATATCGTCGAGGCGCGCCTGACGCAGAAGCTGGCCGACAGCCTGACGCTGACCGTCGCCGGGCAGTACAGCCACACCGACAAGTACTACGGCAACATCTTCGCGGGCGCGGCGGTCAATCCCGCCAACAACACGGTCTCGCTCAGCGCCTACAACAGCACGGTCAAGCGCGAGAGCTGGATCGGGCAGGCCAACCTCACGTGGGAAGGCAAGACCGGCCCCATCGGCCATACCGTGATCGCCGGGATCGAAGGCGGTGATCAGGGCACCGATGCCGCTCGCCGCGAAGGCATCTTCCCGGGCAACAAGGCATCGGCCACGGTTGCGCTGGCCGATCGGCTCGACGTTCCCGCGATCACCTTCGGCGCACCGAGCCGCTCGACCCATACCAAGGTCACCACCTTCTCGGCCTATGTGCAGGACCAGATCGAGCTTGCGCCGTTCCTCCAGATCGTCGGCGGCGTGCGCTATGACAGCTTCAAGATCAACGCGGACAACCTGCTGAACAGCACCAGCGCCGGGCGCACCGACAACAAGTGGAGCCCCCGTGCCGGGGTGATCGTGAAGCCCAAGGCCAACATCTCGCTCTACGGCAGCTACACCAAGACCTTCCTGCCGCAATCTGGCGACCAATTCAGCGCGCTCGATGCGACGCAGGCGACGCTCGCGCCGGAGGAATTCAAGAACCTCGAAGTCGGCGCCAAGTGGGATGTAACCCCGACCCTCGCGCTGACCGCTGCCGCCTACCGACTCGACCGCGAGAACTCGCGCTTCAACGATCCGGTTACCGGCCTGCCCCAGCTTTCGGGCAAGACCCGCACGCGGGGGATCGAGCTTTCCGCGACGGGCAAGATCCTGCCCCAGTGGCAGGTGAGCCTCGGCTATGCGCTGCAGGACGGCAAAGTCCGCTCCAGCACGACCGCCGCACCCGCCGGGCGCGGACTGGCGCTGCTGCCGGAAAGCCAGATCTCGCTGTGGACCCGCTATGACGTGACCGACAAGCTCGGCCTCGGCCTTGGCGTGACGCACCAGTCGAGCGCCTACACCACCGTCAGCAATACGGTGACGCTCCCGGCCTGGACGCGAGTCGATACGGCGGTGTTCTACAATGTCTCGAAGACCGTCTCGGTCCAGCTCAACGTGAACAACCTGCTGAACGAACAGTATTTCCCGACCGCCCACACCGACAACAACATCTCCACCGCCGCGCCCCGCAGCGCGCGCCTGACGGTGCGGATGGGCTTCTAAAGCCCCGGCGTCGTCGCCGTCGCGGGCACCGGCAGCGGGACGCCCGGTTCGATCCCGCGCGCGATGCGCCCCGCGCGCTGGATCGTGCGGACGAGGCGGGGATAGACGCCGCAGCGGCAGATATTGGTGATCGCGGCCTTGATGTCCGCCTCGGTCGGATCGGTGTTGTGCGTCAGCAGGGCGGCGGCCGCCATGACGAGGCCGGGGGTGCAAAAGCCGCACTGGATCGCCTGCTCGGCAACGAAAGCCTGCTGCACCGGATGATTGCGATCGGCGGAGAGGCCCTCGATCGTGGTGACGGTGCGCCCCTCGGTCTCACCCAGTGACAGGGTGCAGCTCGGCATGGCCTGTCCATCGACGATCACCATGCAGGCGCCGCATTCTCCTGTGCCGCACCCATACTTGGTGCCCGTCAGGTTGGCGGCATCGCGCAGCGCCCAGAGCAGCGGCGTGTCTGCCTCCAGCTTGATCTCGATCGGCTGGTTGTTGACGGTGAGGATGGCCATGGCGGCGATGGACTAGCGCGCCGCCGGGCCCACCGACAACCTCAATCCCGCCAGGAGCGGTCGATCTGGTCGATCCGCCGGGTCCAGGCGTTGAAATCACCGACGCCGGGGCCGCCACCGGGCGGTGTGCCCTGCGCCAGATCGCGCTGGTGCACATTGATCACGTCCTGCGAGACCATGATCGGGGAGCGGCCCATCGAAAGCGTCGCCATCTGGATCTCGCACGCGCGCTGCAGCGACCACATCTGCACGAACATCGCCTGCAGGCTCTTGGCCATGACCACCGGGCCGTGGTTGCGCAGCATGAGGATGTTCTTGTCGCCGAGGTTCGCCAGCAGCCGCTCGCCTTCCTCGGCGCGGACGGTGATGCCTTCGAAATCATGGTAGGCGAGCCGCCCCATGAAATTGCAGGCGTAGAAGTTGATCGGCATCAGCCCTTCCTCGAGGCTGCACACCGCCATCGATGCCGTGGTGTGGACGTGGCAGATGGCATGTGCCCAATCGAGGTGGCGGTGGAAATAGCCGTGCTGGGTGAACCCGGCGAGGTTCACGGCGTGCGGATTGTCATCGAGCTTGTTGCCGTCGATGTCGATCTTGACGAGGTTGCTGGCGCAGACTTCCGAATAAAGCAGCCCGAACGGATTGATCAGGAACGCGCCTTCCTCACCCGGCACGCGCAGCGAGATGTGGTTGTAGACCGATTCGGACCAGCCCATCAGATCGAAGATGCGGTAGCAGGCCGCCAGTTCCTGCCGCGCCTGCCATTCGGCATCGCTGCAATTGATGTTGGGGCGGATCTGGGTGGCCATCGCGTTCTCTCCCGCTATGCTCGCGTCTGTTATGTGCAATCTCTATCGCATGACCAGCAACGCGCAAGCCATCGCGCAGCTTTTCCGGGCCGATGTCGCGGGGCGCAACCTGCCCGCGCTGCCGGAGATCTATCCGGATGCCGAGGCGCCGGTGGTGGTGGCGGGCGGGGCCGGACGGCGGCTTGACCTGATGCGCTGGGGCTGGCCCCCATTCGGCGAAGTGAAGCGCCCGATCACCAATGTGCGCAACCTCGCCTCGCCGATGTGGCGCAGCGCACTGGCCGATCCGGCGCGGCGGTGCCTCGTGCCGGTCACCGCCTTTTCGGAATGGTCCGCCGCGCCCGATCCGCAGACGGGACGCAAGCGCAAGCACTGGTTCGATCTGCCGGACGATCCGCTGTTCGCCTTCGCCGGGCTGTGGCGCCCGACCGAGCAAGGTCCGCGCTTTGCCTTCCTGACTTGCGAGGCGAATGCCGTGGTGAGCCGGGTGCACCCCAAGGCGATGCCGGTGCTTCTGCGGCCGGGCGAGGCGTTCGACCGCTGGCTGAGCGCGGACGGCATGGGCGCGGCGGCGATGCAGGTGCCGCTGGCGGATGCGCTGATGCGCGAAGTGGCGGAGGACGTACCGCCACCGCCGCAGGGCAGCCTGTTCTGATCGACTTCAGGTCTCGCCGAACAGGGTGCGCTGCGCATTTTCCAGTTCGTGGAGATAGCGCCGCCGCGCGTGGCGTTCGGTGACGATGCCGACCACCAATCCGGCCTCATCGACCACGGCGAGTTCATCGGCACTGAGCCGGTCGAAGTGGGCGATGATTGCATGGGCATCGTCGCCAGGGTGGAGCACCTCGTCCACCATGCAGGCGAGCGGGGCGATGGGGGCATCGGGAGCGAGGTCCGCGGCATAGGCGGCGGCGGTCGGCACGATGCCGCGATAGCGCCCCTCGCCATCGACCAGCAGTGCCTTGCTGGCCGAGCCGAGCGGGACGCGGGCACGGAAGAGGTCGACCGGGCAGTTCTCAGGCACCTGCACCCAGTCGCGCCGCATCATCCGCCCGGCGGTGAGGCTGCTGGCCCAGCCGATATCGCGCGGGCCGCGAATGGCGGAGCCGCGCACGTGGAGGCGCCAGGTCGAGAACGAATAGCCGAACAGCTCGCGGGTCAGCGCGCTGGAGAGCAGCGCCGCCGTCAGGACAACGCCCATCAGCGCGAAATCGTGCGTGGTCTCCAGCATGAGCAGCGCGAGCGTCATCGGGCCGCCGACGATCGACACGCTGAGCGCGGCCATGCCGACGAGTGCGGCGTCGGTTGGGCTGACCGCAAGGCCGATCCCGGCGGCGTTGACGATCCCAGCAAAGATCTGCCCCGCCAGCGAGCCGACGAAGAGCGAGGCGAAGAACAGGCCGCCGCGAAAGCCGAAGCTGAGCGAGATGACCGAAGCCGCGATCTTGAGACAGAGCAGCAGGAGCAAAACCTGAATAGTTGGCTGTAGCACGAGATTGAGATGAAGCGCGCCGTGGCCGGCGGAGAGCGTCTGCGGCGAGGCGAGCGCGAGCGGGATCAGCAGCAGGCCGCCCGCCACCGGTCGCCACCGACCAAGCCAGCCCCACGCCTGAACGCGCATTTCGGCCAGCGTGACCAGCCGCATGATCGCTATGCCGAGCAGCGCGCAGGCGATCCCCAGCCCGGCGTAAAGGAGATAGTCGGTGAGGGTGATCACCCGGTCGTCGGTCAGCGCCATCAGCCAGGGCTCGCCGCCGAGCGCCTTGGCGGCCGTGACGCCGGTGAGCGCCGCCGCGATGACAGGGGCGACGGCGGCGGGCGTATAGCTGCCGATGACGATCTCGAAGGCATAGAACGCGCCGGCCAGCGGCGCCCCGAACGCCGCGCCGATTCCTGCGCCCGCGCCGGCGCCGACGAGCGTGCGCAGGTCATTGCGGCGCAGTTTGAGCCACTGGCCGAGCAAGGAAGCGAAACCGCCGCTCATCTGCGTGTAGGCCGCCTCGAGGCCGACCGAGGCGCCCGCACCGTTCGAAATGACGGTCTGGGCGGCAATCAACAGATTGTCGGCGGGCGCGATCCGGCCGCCGTGGAGCGCATTGGCCTCGACCACGTCGACCGGCGGGCGCGGGCGCTTGCCGAGCGCGAGGCCGAGCAGGACCAGCGCCAGCCCGCCGAGCGGCAAGGCGATCAGCCGCCAGGCATGATGGATTTCTCCCAATGCGCTGAGCCGGTTGAAGGTGACGCCGTAGAGCAGGCCCTGCAGGCCGTGCGCCAGCGTCTGCTGAATACGGGTGAGCGCACCGGCGGCGGCTCCGGCAGCGGCAGCGAGGAGGATGAAGGCGGCCTCGCTCTGGCGCAGGCGCTGGCGGCCCCGGATGATGCGGGGGCGGGCCCAGGCGGCCAGAGCGCTCAGCACGGATGCCCGCCGTGATGGCGTGGCGGGGCCGACTCGGGACGGGAAATCAGGCAGATACGCATGGCAGATTGGTCCGCAATGGTCCTTTGGCGCGCTCTGCGCAAGCCGCTCCGGCGGCTGGACTTTGCGCGATCCGCGCAGCACACTCGGCGCCACAGGTGTCAGGTACGGGGGCAATATGACAGCGCGTTTCAAGGTGGCGTTTGCAAGTCTGGCGGCGATGGCGGCGGCGATGGGACAGCCGGCGCTGGCATCGGAAAAAGCGGATCAGGCCAAGGTCGCGGCGGCGATCAAGGCGGATCACGACGCGGCGGTCGAGCGGCTGCGCGCGTGGATCAGGCTGCCGACGATCGCCAACATGGGGATCAACCACAAGGAAGGCGCCGAATACATGCGCCAGCTGGCGCTCGATGCGGGGTTCCAGATGGCCAAGGTGATCCCGACAGATGGCGTGCCCGGCGTGTTCGCCACGCTGGACGCGGGCGCGAAGACGACGCTGGCGATCTACTTCATGTACGACGTGAAGCATTATGATCCGAAGGAATGGTCCTCGCCGCCGCTCGAGGGGCGGATGGTGGACCGGCCGGGCGAAGGCAAGGTGATTGTCGGGCGCGGGGCGGTGAACCAGAAGGGGCCGGAGACAGCGTTCCTGACCGCGCTGCGCGCGTTCAGGACGGCGGGGGTGAAGCTGCCGGTGAACCTCGTGCTGGTGGCGGAGGGCGAGGAGGAAATCGCCTCGCCGCACTTCGCGCAAGTGGTGACTCATCCCGAAGTGCTGCCCGCGCTGTCGAAGGCGGTCGGGGTGATCATCCCGGATGCGGGGCAGTCGGTCGACGGACAGGTGACGCTGCTGCTGGGTGCGAAGGGCGTGGTCGAGCTGCAGCTGATCGCGAGCGGCGAGAAGTGGGGCAAGGGGCCGAGCAAGGACATCCATTCGAGCCTGATGGCCAATGTCGACAGCCCGGCGTGGCACCTGATCAAGGCGCTGGGCACGCTGGTCGCCGATGACGGGCATACCCCGGCGATCGACGGCTGGTTCGAGAACGTGAAGCCGCTGACCGAACGCCAGAAGCAGCTGATCGCCGCCGATGTCGCCGCCGGGAACGAGGCCGACGAGAAGAAGGCGCTGGGCATCAAGCAGTGGTACAATGGCGAGGACTATCTCACCGCGACCTACCGGCTTGCCTCGCAGCCGACGGTGAACATCCAGGGGCTGGTGAGCGGCTACATGGGGCCAGGCGGCAAGACGGTGCTGCCGGGCCGGGCGGAGGCCAAGATCGACCTGCGGCTGGTGCCGGACATGACCAAGGACGAGGTCGTCAGCAAGCTGAAGGCCCACCTCGCCAAGCGCGGGTTCGGGGATATCGAGGTCAATGTGAGCGGCGGCTATGGCCCGACGCAGACCGACGAGAACAGCGCGCTGATCAAGGCCGAAGTGGCGACGCTGGCGGCGGCGAAGATTTCGCAGACGATGTCGGCGCGCTCTCCCGGGAGCTGGCCGGGGGTGATCTTCACCGGACCGCCACTGCACTTGCCGGCAGGCTCGTTCGGCGCGGGGCGCGGGGGCGGGGCGCATGCGCCCGACGAGTGGTTCCTGATCGACAGCACCAACCCCAAGGAACTGGGCTTCGACCAGCAGGCGACGCTGTTCGCGAACTTCCTTTACGAGGTGGCGAAGACGGGCACGGTCAAGCGCTGAGCTGGGGTGGAAGACAGTAAGAAGAAGGGGTTTCGCGCAGAGAACGCGGAGGACGCAGAGACGCGAAGAGGTCGTGGGCGGGGCACCGCCGCGCAGCGGCTCTGGGCACGATGATTCTGGAAGAGGGCCTGCGGCGCAGCACGGCATCTCTGCGTCTCCCTTCTCCTCCGCGTCTCTGCGTGAAACCTGCTTGATTGCTGGCGCGGCGTGTGGGGCACTGTGTCTCGACTTCGCTCGACACGAACGGTCCCCTCGGCTTCGGTCGGCACGAACGGCCCCCTCGACTGCGCTCGGGGCGAACGGGCTGGGGGAAGTGGTTCTTCCGCCTTGTTGGATTTGGCGGCGCGGCGCTGCGGCGGATGGGCAGAAGGGGTGATCGCGCGACCGGTGCGGCGCCTGCACTGGCGCTGCGGGGAGGGCGTCGTGTTCCGCCGGGGTGCGAGTGGCCGGATGGGCAGAAGAGGTCCGGCGCAGCCGATTTGTCGATCATGGCCCGGGACCGGGGTAGCGGCTCGCATGCGTGCCGGTCTTTGCTCGCACCGGGACGAAGCCGATGGGAGCCATGATCCTGTGCTGGCGCGGTAGTGTGCCTGGCCAAGGACTTTGGGGGTACCGCCCCACCTTGAACCCGCAGCCCGCACCGGTCGCGTTGGCCCTCTGCACTTGGCTTCGGGCCAAAGGAGCGAGGGCGAGGCCGGCCTAGCCTGCTCCCGATCTGGGCGGGGCGTATAACCTATATGGTTCGTTTTGTCAAGGGTGGAAGCGCTGCGCTTGGTCGTGGCGCTGCTGGCCCACCCCCGACCCCTCCCGCAAGCGGGAGGGGGGAGGAGACGAGAGGTTGAGGGACCGTCCCCCTCCCGCTTGCGGGAGGGGTTGGGGTGGGATTTTTTCTTTTTATATTAGACTGTTACAGCAATATTGTCGATCAGCCTGGCCTTGCCCATATGCGCCGCCACCAGCAGGCGGGCGGGGCGGCCGTCCCAGGGATCGAGCGCCTCGAGCGTGGCGGCGTCGCGCAGTTCGGCGTAGTCGATGCGGGCGAAGCCGGCGGCGAGGATGGCGGATTGCAATGCTGCCAGTGCGGCAGCGACCGGCTCGCCGGTCGCGATCTTCGCCGCAGCTTCGCGCATCGCGCGGTTCATGGCAGGGGCGGCGGCGCGTTCTTCGGGGGTGAGGTACTTGTTGCGGCTGCTCATGGCGAGGCCGTCCGGCTCGCGCACGGTGGGCACGCCGAGGATGCGCGTCGCGTGAGGGTGCGTGAGATCGAGATCGCAGGCCATGCGGCGGATGATCGCGAGCTGCTGCCAGTCCTTCTCGCCGAACAGCGCAATATCGGGCTGGACCTGATTGAACAGCTTGGTCACGACCGTCGCCACGCCGTCGAAATGGCCGGGCCGCGCGGCGCCGCAGAGCACGGCATCGAGACCGCTGACCTGGATCGTGGTCGCATATCCCGGCGGATAGACCGCCTCGACAGTCGGCGCCCAGAGCAGGTCCACGCCTTCGGCCTCGAGCAGCGCGGCATCGGCTTCGAGCTGGCGGGGGTAGGTGGCGAGGTCCTCGTTGGGGCCGAACTGGCGCGGATTGACGAAGATCGAGACGACGACGATGTCCGAGCGGGCCTTGGCTTCGCGCACCAGCGTGAGGTGGCCTTCGTGCAGCGCGCCCATGGTGGGGACAAGCGCCACAGAATTGTCCCCCGATTTCAGCGCGGATAGCGCCGCGCGAAGCGGTTCGACGGCGGTCAGGATTTGCACGCGGCTCGGCTCTCCAGTAATCCCCGATCTGGGGAACGCGCCCTCTAAACCCGTGCCCTGCCCGGCGGCAAGGGGGCCCGCCACTCACAGAAAGGATGAACTCGTGTCTGCCGCTCCCTATCGCATCGTCTTCGCCAACGAGAAGGGCGGAACCGGCAAGTCGACCACGGCGGTCCATGTCGCGATCGCGCTGGCCTATCAGGGCGCGCGGGTGGCGGCGATCGACCTCGATGCGCGGCAGCGGACGATGCACCGCTATTTCGAGAACCGCGCCGAGACCATGCGCCGCCGCGATATCACGCTGCCGACGGCGACGTTCGCGGTCTATGACGGGACGAGCAGCGAAGAGCTGGACGCGCTGGCGGAGCGGCTGGGCGAGAGCCATGACTTCCTGCTGTTCGACACGCCCGGCCGCGACGATCCGCTGGCCCGCCATGTCGCGACGCAGGCCGATACGCTGGTGACGCCGCTCAACGACAGCTTCGTCGATTTCGACCTGATCGGGCAGGTCGATGCCGAGACGTTCAAGGTGCGCCGCCTTTCGTTCTATGCCGAGCTGATCTGGGAAGCGCGCAAGAAGCGGGCGATGGCGACGATCAAGGACGCGCGCAAGGAGATGGATTGGGTCGTGGTGCGCAACCGCACCGGCTATACCGAAGCGCGCAACCAGAAGCGCATCGATCAGGCGCTGACCGAGCTTTCCAAGCGCGTCGGCTTCCGCATCGCCAGCGGGCTTTCGGAGCGCGTGATCTATCGCGAGCTGTTCCCGAGCGGGCTGACCCTGCTCGATAAGGGGCATCTGGGCGAACTGGGCACCAGCCATCTCGTCGCGCGGCAGGAGCTGCGCACGCTGGTGGCGGGGCTTGCGCTGAAGATCCCCGAGCGCGGCCAGTTGGCGATGGAAGCGGTGCTTTGAAGTTCCTGCTCCTCGCGGCGCTGGCCTGCCTTGCGGTCAGGATGCTGGCCGGGCGCTGGCCGTGGGAGCTGTGGGGGCCGAATGCCAAGGAGGCCGCGGAAAGGCGCGCGCGGAACCTGCTCGGGCTGCGCGGGGATGCGGGGTATGACGAGATCATCGAGGCGCATCGGCGGCTGATGCTGAAAGTCCACCCGGATCGCGGCGGGACCAACGATGCGGTGCACGAGGCCAATGCGGCGCGCGACTTGCTGCTGGCGCGGATTGCCAATCGCGGGCCTGATGCGCGGGGGTGAGACCGCGCCGGTGCTTGGCATGCCCGCATGAGCCACCAGTTCCATCCCAGCGTACTGCGCGAATACGATATTCGCGGCACGGTCGGCACAACACTGGGGCCGGACGATGCCTACGCCTTGGGGCGCAGTTTCGCGACGCGGGTGTTGCGCGATGGGCGCAAGACGGTGGCGGTGGGCTATGATGGCCGGCTGAGTTCGCCGCTGCTGGAGGAAGCGCTGGTCAGCGGGTTGTGCGCGAGCGGGGCCGATGTTGTCCGGATCGGGCTCGGCCCGACGCCGATGCTCTACTTCGCCTGCGCCGCGATGTCAGAAGTGAGGACCGGGTCAGAGGTGCAGGCTGGGCCAGAGGTGCACGATGGCATTCAGATAACTGGCAGCCACAATCCCGCCGATCAGAATGGCTTCAAAGTGGTATTTCGCGGAGGTCCGTTCTTCGGTCCAGACATACTCGATCTCGGCCGCCTCGCCGCCCGGGGGGATTGGGCGCTGGGCGCCGGGACGGCCGAGCGGGTCAATGTCATGGATGCCTACCTCGAGCGGTTGCTCGCCGGGCTGGAGGCTATCGCGCCAGATGCCCTTGAGCGCCTCGCGATCGGATGGGATGCCGGGAACGGCGCCGCGGGCGAAGTGATCGAGCGTCTGGTCGCCCGGATGGCGGGGCGCCACATCTGCCTGCACACGCATGTCGATGGCACGTTTCCTGGACATCATCCTGATCCTTCCGTCGATGCCAATCTTGCCGATTTGCGCGAAGCCGTCGCGCAGGGACGACTCGACTTCGGATTAGCCTTCGACGGGGACGGGGACCGGCTCGGCGTGGTGGACAGCAAGGGCCGCGCGCTGGCGGGGGACCAGCTGCTGATGCTGTTTGCCGAAGACGTGCTGAAAAGGCAGGCAGGCGGGGCAGTTATCGCCGATATCAAGACGAGCGCGGCGCTGTTTGACCGCGTCCGCGCGCTGGGCGGGGTGCCGCTGATGTGGAAGGCCGGACACAGCCACATCAAATCCAAAATGAAGGAGACTGGTGCGATCCTCGGCGGCGAAGTGACCGGACACGTGTTTCTTGCGGATGATTACTATGGGTTCGACGATGCGCTCTATGCTGCCGTCCGGCTGATTGCGGTGGTGGTGCGGCTCGGCAAGTCGGTGGCGCAATTGCTCGATGCGATGCCGGTGATGGTCAATACGCCAGAGCTCCGCTTTCCGGTGGACGAGGCGCGCAAGTTCGCGGTGATCGAGGAAGTGCGCGCGCGGCTCGCGGCGGAAGGGGCGGACGTGGTCGCGATCGACGGCGTGCGGGTGACGACGCCGCAGGGCTGGTGGCTGCTGCGCGCGTCGAACACCGAGGCGATGCTGACAGCGCGGGCGGAGAGCGGGAGCGAGGAAGGGCTCGCGGCGGTGCTGGCTGCCCTCGACGCGCAATTGGCGGCTTCGGGGATCAGGCGCTAAGGTCCGCCGGGTGAGCATTCCACCCGAAATCGAAGCGTGGTTCGCAGGGCGCGGCTGGCGGGTGCGGCGGCATCAGGCCGAGATGCTGACGGCAGACGACGCAGGCAAGCACGCGCTGCTGGTGGCCGATACCGGGGCGGGCAAGACGCTGGCGGGTTTCCTGCCGACCCTGGCCGCCTTCACGCCATCACGGCTGGGCGATGCGCCGGTGCCGGAGGGGCTGCACACGCTCTATGTTTCGCCGCTCAAGGCGCTGGCGCATGATGTGCAGCGTAATCTGCTCACGCCGATCACCGAAATGGGGCTGCCGATCACGGTCGAGACGCGCAGCGGGGATACCTCGTCGGACAAGAAGGCGCGGCAGCGGACGAAGCCGCCGCATGTGCTGCTGACGACGCCGGAGTCGCTCTCGCTGCTGCTGAGCTATCCGGAAAGCGCGCAGTTGTTCGGCACCTTGCAGCGGGTGGTGATCGACGAAGTGCATGCCTTCGCCACCTCGAAACGGGGCGATCTGCTGGCCTTGGCCCTGACCCGGCTGCAGGCGCTGGCGCCGGGGCTGCGGCGGGCGGCGCTTTCCGCGACCTTGGCGGATCCGGCGAGCTTCAGGGCGTGGCTGGCGCCTTGGGGTGATCTGGACACCACGGCGCTGGTCGAGGGGGAAGCTAGCGCGCCGGCGGAAGTCGAAATCCTGCTGCCCGATGATGGCCAGCGGGTGCCGTGGGGCGGGCACGCGGCGGCGTGGGCGCTGCCGCAGCTTTATGAGGCGATCCGGCGCAACCGGACGACGCTGGTGTTCACCAACACGCGGTTTCTGGCGGAATACATCTTCCAGCTGCTGTGGGATGCCAACGAGGACAAGCTGCCGATCGGCATCCACCACGGATCGCTTTCCAAGGAGGCGCGGCGGAAGGTTGAGGGGGCGATGGCGCGGGGGGAGCTGCGTGCGCTCGTCTGCACCGCGAGCCTCGATCTGGGTGTCGACTGGGGCGACATCGACATGGTGGTGCAGATGGGTGCGCCCAAGGGCTCCTCGCGCCTGCTGCAGCGGATCGGGCGGGCGAACCACCGGCTCGATCAGCCGAGCCGGGCGATGCTGGTGCCGGGGAACCGCTTCGAGTTTCTGGAAGCGATGGCGGCGCGCGATGCGGTGGATGAAGGGCAGCGCGACGGGGAGGATTTCCGGCCGGGCGGGCTCGACGTGCTGGCGCAGCATGTGATGGCGGTGGCCTGCGCGGGGCCGTTTCACGAGGTGGAGCTGCTGGCCGAGGTGCGCTCTTCGCTGGCCTATGCGTGGATCGACGAGGCGGGGTGGGAGCGGGTGCTGCAGTTCGTCGCGACGGGGGGCTATTCGCTGCGCGCCTATGACCGGTTCCAGCGGATCGTGCGGCTGAAGGACGGCACGTGGCGGCTGACCCATCCGCAGCAGGCGGCGCGGCACCGGCTCAATGCGGGGATCATCGTCGATTCCGAGATGCTCGAAGTGCGGTTCCGCAATGGGCGCTCGCTCGGCAAGGTGGAGGAGAGCTTCGGGGCGGGGCTCAAGCCGGGGGATACTTTCCGCTTTGCCGGGATGGATCTGGAAGTGGAGGGCGTCCGCGATCTGGAGCTGATCGTGCGCGGGGCCAAGTCGGCGGGGCAGATCCCGAGCTATAACGGGGCGCGCATGCCACTGACGACGCACCTTTCGGGGCGGGTGCAGGCAATGCTGGCGGACCGGGCGGGCTGGGGGCGCTTTCCGGACGATGTGCGCGAGTGGCTCGAAGTGCAGGACTGGCGCAGCCGGTTGCCGGCGCCGGGGGAGCTGCTGGTCGAGAGCTTTCCGCATGGGGGGCGGGCCTACACGGTCTACTACACGTTCGAGGGGTGGAACGCGAACCAGTCGCTGGGAATGCTGATTACCCGGCGGATGGAGGAGGCCGGGCTGGGGCCGATGGGCTTCGTGGCCAACGACTATGCGCTGGGGGTGTGGGGCTTGCGGCCGGTGAGGGACCCGGCGCCGCTGCTTTCGCCGGATATCCTGACACACGAATTCGTGGAGTGGGTGCAGAATTCTTACCTGCTGCGGCGCGCGTTCCGGGAGGTGGCGGTGATTTCGGGGCTGGTCGAGCGGCAGCAGCCGGGGGCGCGCAAGAGCGGGCGGCAGGTCACCTTCTCGACCGACCTGATCTACGACGTGCTGCGCAAGCATGAGCCGGACCACCTGTTGATCGAGGCGGCATGGGCGGATGCGCGGGCGCGGATGACCGATGTCGGCCGGCTGGGCGCGCTGCTGGACCGGGCGGCGGCAGAACTGGTGCATGTCGAGCTGGAGCGGGTGACGCCGCTGGCCGTGCCGCTGATGGTGATGATCGGGCGGGAATCGGTGCCGGCGGGTGCGGCGGATGACGAGCTGTTGCTGGAGGCTGAGAGCCTCGCTTCGGCGGCGATGCGGCCGGAGTAGGGAAAGTTGGTTCGCGCAAAGGCGCGGAGACGATGAGGCGTACCGGAGGCGTTGGACTTTTCGGGCAGATGGTCGAAGAGCGCCTTCGCTCGCTGGCCCGAAGTCTCTGCGTGCTCTGCGCGAGATTCTTTTGGTTTCGGGGGGCCGCTCAGCGGCGTGAGATGGGGGTTGCTGCAGGACCGACCCACCCCCGACCCCTCCCGCAAGCGGGAGGGGGGACGCGCGGAGGAGCCCTCCCGCAAGCGGGAGGGTAGTTGAGAGGTTTGGCCTGAGGGTCCCAACGAAAAAGGGGCGGATCGCTCCGCCCCTTGATCGTTTGTGGCTGATCGCCCCGCGACGTTACTTGCTGAACGTTGCGAAGTTCTCGTTGCCGACGAAGCCGAACTTGCTGACCTTCACCTGGGTGATGATCTTCAGCATGCGGTTCGCGATTTCGTACGAGGCATATTCCTCGGGCTGGAACTGGAGTTCCGGCTCGGGGTTCATCGCCTTCGTCGCCTGGAGCAGCGAGACGAGATTGCCTTCGTTGATCGGCGAACCGTTCCAGAGGATCTGGTTCTGCGTGGTCAGCACCAGCTTGTTCTTCACCGGGTCGATCTTCGGCGTGTTCGTCGGCGGGGTCGCCTGCGGCAAGTCGATGTTGACCGAGTGGGTGGCCACGGGGATGGTGATGATGAACATGATGAGGAGCACGAGCATGACGTCGATCAGCGGCGTCGTGTTCATCTCCATCATCGGCGAGCCATCGTCTTTGCCGCCGCTCATTGCCATGGGGTGTACTCCTGTTTGGTCTCGTTGACCCGGATGCCGTCGCGGCGCTTAGCCGTTGGGATCAACCGGGGTGGAGATGAAGCCGACCTTGGGATAGCCCGCAATCTGCACGTTGTAGATCGTGCCGGCGATGCACTTCCAGGGGACGTTGACGTCGCCGCGGATGTGCACTTCGGGGATCTTGTCGGGCTCCATGTTCTGCGCGCCGCCGGCCCGCTTCACGATCGCATCAAGCCGGTCGAACGCCATCTTGTAGAGTTCGTTGTTATCAACCGGGGTGATGTTGTTGATGTAGACACGGCACTGGCCGGTCCGCGTGGAGCCTTCATAGCCGCCCTGGCCCGGGCTGCGCCCGCCGGCATCGGTCGAGACGACCGTCACGAGCAGGTTCTCGACCTTGTCCTGCGTCTCTTCGGAGGGCAGCACAGGGACCTTGAGCTTCTCGACGGTCTGGATCGCGACCGGAACCGCGATGAGGAAGATGATCAGCAGCACGAGCATCACGTCCACGAGCGGCGTGGTGTTGATGTCCGACATTGGGCGTTCTTCGCCCCCGCCGCCTACAGACATTGCCATTGGTTAGTTCCTATCCGATCTGTCCACGGTAAACCGGGTCATCCGGGTTCCCTTCTGGAGCCCTTCGCGGCCCCGGTTGGAACCCGCGTTGTTCCCGAAGGGGGATGGTGGAAAAACCCACCGATCCCCGCTTCGTTTCCGCGTATTCGGGCCTTACTTCTTGGCCGGAGCCGCAGCCGGGGCAGCGGGCTTGGCGGCCGGAGCAGCCGGCATGGCAGGCTTCACCACGCCCTTCGAGGCGAGGTTGGCGAGCACGTCGGTGCTGAAGCCGGTCAGCAGTTCGGCGATGCGCTTGTTGCGGGCCTGCAGGTAGTTGTAGGCGAGCACCGCGGGAACCGCGACGAGCAGACCGAGCGCGGTCATGATCAGCGCTTCACCGACCGGACCCGCGACCTTGTCGATCGAGGCCGAACCGGCGATGCCGATGTTGATGAGCGCGCCGTAGATGCCGACCACGGTACCGAACAGACCGATGAACGGCGCGGTCGCACCGACGGTCGCGAGGAACGGCAGGCCGCCGGCGAGCTTCGAGTTGATGGTCGCTTCCGAGCGGGCGAGCGAACCGTGCATCCAGTCGTGACCTTCGGTCTCGTCCATCTTGCCGGCAGCGTCTTCGGCCGAGAGACCGTCGTCGACGATCTGGCGCCAGGCCGAGTTCTTCTCGAGCTTGCCAGCGCCTTCACGCAGGCTGCCAGCGCGCCAGAAACCGGCGAGGGTCTTGTGCTGGTTGAGGATCTTGGCCTGCTCCGCCCACTTGGTGAAGAGGATGAAGAACGAACCGACCGACATGATCACGAGGATCGTGAAGGTGGTCAGCGGGATCCAGGCAGGCTTGCCGCCGGGGAACAGAACTTCCGCAATACCGAACTTGTTCTGGGGAGCGGCGGTTGCGGCGGCCGCAGCGAGGGTTTCGATGAGCATTCGGGTCTTCCTCTTCAATATTTCGTAGAATGGATCAAAAAAGGGTAGCTCGGGCGTTGCGGCCCTTCCCGCGAGGGAAAGGCCGCGCCAGTCAGATCACTCCTTGGGGATCACCCAACGGATCGAGTTGGCGTACGAACCGGTGGTCGGATTGCCTTCGCCATCGGTGGCAGGGGCAAACCGGGCGCGCCGGCGGACGTTGTCGCAAGTCGCCTGATCGAGATCGGGGCTGCCGCTCGACTTGGTGATTTCGCACGACACGACCTTGCCGTCGGTTCCGACTGTCACGCGGAAGCCGGTGACACCCTCGCGCTCTTCACGCAGCGCACGCGAAGGATAGTCGTTCGAGGTCGCCCAGTTGCCGGGGCTGCCCTTCGGTGCCGGGCCCTTCGGCTGGAACTTGGGCGGCGGCGGAGGGGGCGGCGGCGGCGGCGCAGCGGTCGTGAACACCGGAGCCGGAGGCGGCGGCGTGGTCACGGTTTCGATCTGCGGCGCGGGCGCGTTGAACGAGATCGGCGGCGGCGGCGCCACGATGGGCGGCGGCGGCTGATCCTTCGGGGGCGGCGGGGGCGGGGGTGTTTCCGGCGGCTTCTCTTCTTCGATGTTGACCGCCGAGGTCACCTCTTTGACCTTCTTGTACGCCTCGTAAGCCAGCCCTGTTACCAGCGCATAGCCCAAGCCGACATGAAGGATCGCAACGATGATGAGCGCGGTGATCTTGTTACCGCTCATCTGTTGGTCAGCGTATGCCATTCAGCTCCAAAACTCCTGATTCTCCGCCATTGTCACACATCCTTCAGATGCTGACGATAACGGAATCGCGCATGGAATCACCCATCCAGCGCGATTGGCCAATCCAGCGATTTCATTCCACCCTGCCGGCAAACCGGACCGCCGACATCGGGTGCAAGGAACCCGGCGGCGGCTTTTGCGGGCTTTCATTGTTGAAATCCCCGACAACCGCGAGCTTTAACGCCGAAGCCAAAGCCGCGCAAATGCTTTATCGGTTAACCATCGATTCACAGTTTCGCTGCCTGAAACAGGACTTGGCACAGCCACTTGCGCTATCCAGCGACAGCGAATCCAAGGACCCACGCATGCTCCGCACCACTCGTTCCGCCCGCAGCCTCGCTTTCCGTCCGATCTTGGCGCGCCTTGTCGCCGCAGCCGCACTCAGTCTTGGCGGCGCAGTCGCAAGCCATGGACAGGAAACGACTTTGTCGGTTCCGATGGCACCCGGTCTCGAAACCGACCCGGACTTTGCCTATGCCGATCTGGTCGATCTCGCGCTGCCGGCACAGGCGGTTGTGCGCGCGCAGGTGCGCAAGACCGTGCGCCTGAAACCCGAGGAAGCGCCGGGGCTCCCTGTCGGCCGCGCGCGCCTCTATGTAGAGGCCCGGACGCAAGGGGTATTGATCGGCGAGAACATCGGCGAATCGATCCGTTTCCTCGCCGATGTCCCGCTCGATGCCCGCGGGAAACCGCCCAAGCTGAGCAAGCTGCAAGTGCTCGTACTGGGCCGCATGGTCCCCGAACGGCCGGGCGAACTGCAGCTCGTCGCGCCCGACGCGATGCTCATGCTGACCCCCGCGCGCGAGGCGACGCTGCGCTCGATCCTGACCGAGACAACCCGCCCCGATGCCGCGCCGCCGATCACCGCGGTGCGCGAGGCGCTGCACGTCAACGGCAACCTGGCGGGCGAAGGCGAAACCCAGCTTTTCCTGGGCACGGCGACGGGCGCGCCGGTCTCGATTTCGGTGCTGCGGCGCCCTGGCCAGCCGACGACCTGGGGCGTGAGCTTCACCGAAATCGTCGATTCGGCGGCGCGCCCGCCGCTTCCTGCAACGATCGCGTGGTACCGGCTTGCCTGCGGCCTCCCGGCGAAGCTGCCCGAGCGCGCGAACATCTCGGACACGCTGAACGACCGGCGAATCGCGGCGGAAGATTACGCGCAAGTGCTGGCCGATCTGGGACCCTGCACCCGCAAGCGCGCGAAGACCTGAAACGGGCGCTGAACCACACGCACCGGCGCGGTTGCGGGGGCGGATCAGCTACCCTAAGGCGCGCCATAAGATTTTACGGGGATCATCATGAGCGAACCTTTGCGCATCGCGCTGGCAGGCCTTGGCACCGTCGGCGGCGGCGTCATCCGGCTGCTGGAGGCCAATGCGGGCCTCATCGCGCGGCGTGCAGGCCGCCCGATCACGATCAGTGCGATCAGCGCGCGCAACCGCAGCAAGGACCGCGGCGTCGATCTTTCCGGCTATGCCTGGGAAGACGACATGGTGATCCTGGGCGAACGGCCCGATGTCGACGTGGTGGTCGAGCTGGTCGGCGGCGCGGACGGCCCGGCGCTGGCTTTGGCGCGCACGACGTTCGAGGCGGGCAAGGCGCTGGTGACGGCGAACAAGGCGATGGTTGCGCACCACGGGCTTGAGCTCGCCGCCAAGGCCGAGGCGGCCAAGGTGGCGTTCAAGTTCGAGGCGGCGGTGGCGGGCGGCATCCCGGTGATCAAGGCGCTGAAGGAAGGCGCTGCGGCCAACCACATCGACCGGATCTACGGCATCCTCAACGGCACCTGCAATTACATCCTTTCGACGATGGAGGACACCGGCCGCGACTTCGCCGACGTGCTGGGCGAAGCGCAAGCCAAGGGCTATGCCGAGAGCGATCCGACGTTCGACATCGACGGCATCGACGCGGCGCACAAGCTGGCGATCCTCTCAAGCATCGCGTTCGGCACCGCCATCGACTTCGGCCCTGTTGCCGCGACCGGCATCCGCCGCGTGCTCGCCGCCGACATCGCGCAGGCCGATGCGCTGGGCTATTACATCCGCCTGATCGGCATGGCGGAGACCGAAGTGGACAGCGACGGACAGCGCCGCCTGTTCCAGCGCGTGCATCCGATGCTGGTCCACCGCGACCATCCGCTGGCGCATGTCGACGGCGCGACCAATGCGGTGGTGGCGGAAGGCAATTTCGTGGGCCGGCTGCTGTTCCAGGGCGCGGGCGCGGGCGATGGCCCGACGGCGAGCGCCGTGGTGGCGGACCTGATCGACATCGCGCGCGGGGATATCGGCGCGCCATTCTCGATCCCCGCCGCCGAGCTTGAGAAAGCCGCGCCTGCGAGCAGCGGCCACCGCACCGGCAAGGCCTATCTGCGCTTCACCGTGGCCGACCGTCCCGGCGTGCTGGCCGAGATCACCGCGGCGATGCGCGATGCGGGCGTTTCCATCGAAAGCCTGATCCAGAAAGGCCGCGCCGCAATCGGTTCGACCGAGGCGGTGCTGGTGGCGATGGTGACGCACGAAGGCCCGGAAAGCGCGATCGCCGAGGCGCTGCGGCTGCTTGAGGGCTCGCCCAGCCTCGCCGCGCCGCCGCTGGTGATGCACCTGCTGGAGGATTGATCCGGCTAAGGCGCGCGAATCTCGCCTCGCGCGATCTTGTCGGCGTCCGAATCGGGGGGCGCCTCGGGCAGCTTGGTGATGTCGAAGAAGTACATCGGCGCGGGCGCAGAGCCGAAGCCGATGCAGCCCCGGCTGCAATCGGGCAGGCCGCTGACGTTTGGCGCGCGCGGCAGGCCGTCACGCGTCGACTTCGCCGATTCGAGCTGATCCCTGAGCGGCAGGCGCTCCTTCTCGCTCTCCGCGCGCCCGCCGCAGACGACGATGGCGCCATCAGGGCCGGCTTTCTCGCACTTCTTGGGCTGGCCGGCGGTAAGCAGGCGCTGCGCAATCTCTGCGTTGACCTCAGTCTGGGCCGAATCCGCGGGCGCCTCAGCGGACGTTTGTGCCGCTGGCGCAGGCGGAGTGGATTGCGCCTGAGCCGTTCCCATTGCCAGGAATGACAGGTTTACGCATAGGAATGCACGAAACGCGTGCCCGTATACAATTCCGCGCCTCGACAACCCAGCATCCTCCCGTCTAGGGCATGCCCAGCTTTCCGCCAACGAGCCTCAGGAGTCAACGTGACCCAGACCCGCCCCGCACCCGACGCATCCCAGGTTCTCGACCGCGTTCTCGTCCTCGAAATGGTCCGCGTGACCGAAGCGGCAGCCATCGGCGCCGCCAAGCTGATCGGCCGGGGTGACGAAAAGGCCGCCGACGCCGCCGCGGTGGAAGCCATGCGCGCCGCGTTCAACGAACTCTACATGGACGGCACCGTGGTGATCGGCGAGGGCGAGCGCGACGAGGCGCCGATGCTCTATATCGGCGAAAAGGTCGGCGCCGCGCCGGGCAAGGGGCCGAAGATCGACATCGCGCTCGATCCGCTGGAAGGCACCACGATCACCGCGAAGGCCGGGCCGAACGCGCTTGCCGTGCTGGCGGTGGCGGAAGAGGGCGGGCTGCTCAACGCGCCCGACGTCTACATGGAGAAGCTGGCGGTCGGGCCGGGCTACCCCGAGGGCATCATCGATCTCAACAAGACGCCGAGCGAGAATGTCTGCGCCGTGGCCAAGGCCAAGGGCGTCGATCCTAGCGACATCATCGTCTGCGTGCTCGACCGCCCGCGCCATGCCGAGCTGATCGCCGAACTGCGCGCGCTGGGCTGCGGCATCAGCCTGATCCCGGACGGCGACGTGGCGGGCGTAATCGCGGTGACCAACGAGGACACCGGCATCGATCTCTACATGGGCACCGGCGGCGCGCCCGAAGGCGTGCTGGCGGCGGCGGCGCTGCGCTGCGTCGGCGGGCAGTTCAAGGGCCGCCTGCTGTTCCGCAACGAGGACGAGAAGGCCCGCGCGCGCAAGTGGGGCATCACCGACCTCAACTATGTCTACGACCTCAAGGAACTCGCCAAGGGCGACTGCATCTTCGCGGCCACGGGCGTGACCGACGGTTCGCTGCTGGCGGGCGTGAAGACCAACAAGAGCGGCGTGATGACGACCGAGAGCGTGGTGATGCGCGCCAGCTCGGGCACGGTGCGCTGGGTCAAGGGTGAGCACCGCAAGCAGCGTTGATGGACCGCAGAGCCCCGAAGAGGGCCGGCGTGTAGGGAGAGGGACGGGATATGAAGGGCATCGCGGAATTCGAGGCCGTTGTCGCGGCGGCCAACCTGCCGGGCGCGGTGGCGCTGATCACCGACAGCAAGGACACGCGCTATGTGCATGTGTCCGGCATGGCCGATGCCGTGAACGGTGTGCCGATGCGCGAGGACACGCTGTTCCAGATCGCCTCGATGACCAAGGCGCTGACCAGCGTGGCGGTGCTGCAGCTGGTCGAGCGCGGCAAGCTCGATCTCGATGCGCCGGTCGGGACGATCCTGCCCGAACTGGCCGAGCCGCAAGTGCTGGACGGCTTCGGCGAGGACGGCGCGGCCATCCTGCGCCCGGCGAGCACGCCGGTGACGCTGCGCCACCTGCTGCTGCACACTTCGGGCTGCGGCTATACGTTCATGAACGCCGATCTGCTGCGCCACGCGATGGCGAGCGGCAAGATGGCGGCGGGCAAGCGCGCGAGCCTCGATCTGCCGTTGCTGTTCGATCCGGGAACGCAGTGGCAATATGGCGTGGGGATCGACTGGGCCGGGCTGGCAGTCGAGGCCGTGACCGGCATGACGCTCGGCGAATGGTTCGAAAAGGAAATCACCGGACCGCTCGGGATGCACCAGACGCGTTTCCGCGCCGAGTGGGACGCCGATGCGGCGCAAGTCCATGTGCGCGAGGGCGATGGCTTCAAGACGCAGGGCATGGTGCTCGGCGGGGGCGAATATCACAACGGCGGCGGCGGCCTGTCCTCGACAGCGGGTGACTACGCCCGGTTCCTGCGGATGATCCTGCGCGGGGGCGAGCTCGACGGCGTTCGTGTGCTGTCGCCGGAAATGGCGAAGATCGCGCGCGAGGATGCACTGCCGGAGCACCTTTCAGCGGGCGAGATGACCACCGCGATGCCGAGCTTTGCCAGCGCTTTCAATCCTCTACCCGATCAGCGCGGTGGCTGGACGCTGGGCGGCTTTCTCGTCAACACCGAGACAGGACCGGCCGGGCGTTCACCGGGCAGCCTGCACTGGGCGGGGATCTTCAACTGCTACTACTGGATCGACACCGAGCGCGATTTCGCCGGAGTGATTCTCGCGCAGATCGCACCGTTTGCCGATCCGGGCGTGCTCGACAGCTTCGCCGCGCTCGAGCGGATGGCCTGCGCGAACGCCTGACCGGTTCGCCCAGCGTCGCGCCGGAAATCGGAACCGTATCCCCTGACCCCGCTCCTGCCGAGCTTGCCGAAGCACTGTCCTAGTTCTGGCGGCGCGGCGAAGAAAAGAACGATCCTTCGGGCGGGCTCAGGATGGACGGGGTTTTTGTTCGAGGTTCGAGGCTCTAGCTGGCGAGCGCCAGCGGGAGCGGTACCGGCGGTTCCTCGACTGCAGACTTGCGGCGGGCGGCTTCGGGCGCGGCGAGTGCGGCGGGGCGGTGAGCAATGTCGCGGGTGCGGAAGGTTTTCACCAGTTCGTTGAGGCGGACGGCTTCGGCGGCAAGGCTGCGCGTGGCTGCGGAGGATTCTTCGACCATCGCGGCGTTCTGCTGGGTCATGCGGTCCATCTCGCCCATCGCCGCGTTGATCTGGGTGAGATTGGCGGCCTGACGCGACGCCGAGCCGGCGATGCTCCCGGTGAGCGCGCTGATCTCGCCGATGCGGCGCACGATCGCCTCGAGCCGGGTGCCGCTTTCGCGCACCAGCTCGACACCGGTGCCGACCTGCTCGCCGCTGGTGGTGATGAGCGCCTTGATGCTTTGCGCGGCATCGGCGCTGCGCTGGGCAAGCGCGCGCACTTCGGTGGCGACGACGGCGAAGCCCTTGCCAGCTTCGCCCGCACGCGCCGCCTCGACCCCGGCATTGAGCGCGAGGAGATTGGTCTGGAAGGCGATGCCGTCGATCACGCTGATGATCTGGCCGATTTCCTGCGCCGAATGCTCGATCGCGGCCATGGCCTCGATCGCGCGGCGGACGACTTCACCGCCCTCGCCCGCCTCGCGGTCGGCCTGCGTGATCGTCGAGCTGACGGCCTGCGCGCCGGTGGCGGTTTCATGGACGATGCCGGTAACTGCATCCATCGCCCGCGCGGTTTCGGCAATGCGGGCAGCCTGGGCTTCGTTGCGCAGCGCCAGATCGTGGGCGGCGGCGCCGATTTCCGAAATGCTGCCCTGCACGCTGGCGGTGCCGATGCGGACAATCCGGAGGGCCTCGGCAAGCGACGCCACGGCGGCATTGTAGTTCTCGCGCAGCAGTTCGTAGGCCGGAGGGAAGGGCTCATCGAGCTGGTGTTCGAGGTCCTTGGCGGCGAGGCGGGCGAGCCCGGCGGAGAGCGCGGAGACGACCTGCGCCTGTTCTGCAGCGGCCTTGCGGCGGCCTTCCTCGGCCTCGCGGAACACCTGCATGGCGCGGGCGACCTGGCCGATTTCGTCAGGCCGCTCGATGCCTTCGACGACAACACTGGTATCGCCATTAGCCATGCGTTGCATCGTTGCGGCGGTTTCGACCAGCGGGGAGACCACCAGCTTCTGGGCGGCGCGGGCGGTCCACAGGATGAGGCCGAGCATGCCCAGCGCCAGCACCGCCAGCCCTGTGAGCGCCAAGGCGGTGAGCTGGGTGTTGCTGCGGGCGGTATCGGCGCTGTAGCTGCGGCTGAGCGCGACGATGCTGCGCACCTGCTCGCGCTGGACGCGGTAGATCGGTGCGATGTCCATCGTGAAGGCTTCGTTCATCGCCTCACGGTTGCCGCTGGTCACGGCGGGCAGGAACTTGCTGTCCATCACCTGCCAGAACCTGTCCGCCGCCGCGATGGTATCGTTCAGCGGCTGGCGGAGCTGCTCAGGGACAGGCGCGGTCTTCCAGTAGGCCTTGCGCGCCTCGAACTCGGCGTGTTCGTCCTTGAGCTCGCTGAGATAGGGACCGGCGCGGTCGGGATCGTGCACGATCAGCGAGGCGTTGAGATAGGGCTCGACCACGAAAGCCGGCGGCGGGAGCACGTCGGCGAGGATCTCGGCCTGCAGGGCGCTGCCTTGCGTCATCGGGCCATCGGCGCGGATCGCGTAGACCACCGCCGAGGCGAGTGCGATCATCGCCATGAGCAGGCCGATGAGAAGCCGCGCGCCGCCGCGCGCCTTGTCGCTGAGCATTACACCGCCGAGCATGCCGAAAGACTCCGAAACGGGACCTGCCGAAACGGGAAGTCCGCGTCCGGTGCCTAGCAGCCTAGCCCTTGCCAGTGGGCACCCGGCGGCCCTGACGAAACTACGTAGCGCGCTGGCGTCAAACCAAAAACCCCGCCGGCCAGGACCGACGGGGTTTCAGGTGTCTCAGCATAGTGAGGTCAGGCGATCAGGCCTCGTCACCCTCGATCAGGTAATCACCGGCATCGGCGTCGAGACCGTGGGTCTCACCCTCGACCGCCGCGAGCGGATCGTTGCCGATCGCCGCTTCGGGGCCCTGGGCCAGCTCGGCGGCATGCTCCTCGGCCGCGGAGCTGGGCGCGATGAGCGATTCCTGGAGCTTGCGGTACGAAGCGCGCAGCGCGGCATCGCGGCTGGAGGCCGCGACGCGCAGGCGGTTCATGCCCGCACCGGTACCGGCGGGGATGAGGCGGCCGACGATCACGTTCTCCTTGAGGCCGATCAGCGAGTCCCGCTTGCCTTCGACCGCCGCCTGCGTGAGCACGCGGGTGGTTTCCTGGAACGAGGCCGCCGAGATGAACGAACGCGTCTGCAGCGAAGCCTTGGTGATGCCGAGCAGCACCGGCTTGCCTTCCGCCGGAACCATGCCCGGCGCCAGCTTGGCGTTGTATTCGTTCATTTCCTCGAGGTCGATCTGCTCGCCGGGCAGCAGCGTGGTGTCGCCGCCGTTGGTGATCTCGACCTTCTGCAGCATCTGGCGAACGATCACCTCGATGTGCTTGTCGTTGATCTTCACGCCCTGCAGTCGGTAGACTTCCTGGATTTCCGCGACGAGGTATTCGGCCAGCGCCTCGACCCCGAGCACTTCAAGGATGTCGTGCGGGTTGGGCGAGCCCGAGATCAGGTTATCGCCCTTCTTGACCCAGTCGCCTTCCTGGACGTCGATCACCTTCGACTTGGGGATCAGGTACTCGACCGGTTCGCCTTCCTCGGGGATGATCGCGATCTTGCGCTTGGCCTTGTAGTCGCGGACGAATTCGATGCGGCCCGAGATCTTCGCGATGATCGCGTTGTCCTTCGGGATGCGCGCTTCGAACAGTTCGGCGACGCGCGGCAGACCGCCGGTGATGTCGCGGGTCTTGGCGGCTTCGCGGCTGGCGCGCGCCAGCACGTCACCGGCCTGGACCGTCTGGCCATCCTCGACCGAAAGCGTGGTGCCCGGCGCCAGCAGATAGCGCGCGGTTTCACCCGAGTTCTCGTCGAGCAGGGTCAGGCGCGGACGCAGGTCCTCCTTCTTGCCGCGCCCGCCGGCCCGGTTCTCGGTCACGACGCGCTGGGCAATGCCGGTCGCGTCGTCGACCAGTTCGGTCAGCGTGCGACCGTCGATGAGGTCCTGATAGCGGACGATACCCGGCTTGTCGGTGATCACCGGCAGGGTGAACGGGTCCCATTCGGCAAGGCGTTCGCCCTGCTTCACGGTGGCGCCGTTCTCGTGCAGCAGGTGCGTACCATAGGGCACGCGGTGCATCGCGCGCTCGCGGCCTTCGGTGTCCATCACCACGATCTCGCCGTTGCGGGCAAGGCTGAGGCGGCGGCCACGCGAGTCCGTGATCGTCGGGATGTCGCGGTAGACGACCGTACCGTCGCACAGCGATTCGAGGTTCGACTGCTCGTTGACCTGCGCCGCACCGCCGATGTGGAACGTGCGCATGGTGAGCTGCGTGCCCGGCTCGCCGATCGACTGCGCCGCGATGACGCCGACCGCTTCACCGATGTTCACCGGCGTACCGCGCGCCAGATCGCGCCCGTAGCAGGTGCCGCAGACGCCGACTTGCGCCGCGCAGACCAGCGGCGAGCGGATGCGCGCCGACTGGACGCCCGCCGCCTCGATCCGCGCCACGGCGGCTTCGTCGAGCAGCGTGCCCTTGGGGTAGATCACGATGCCGGTCTTGGCCTCGATCAGGTCCTCGGCGAGGGTACGGCCGAGGATGCGCTCGCCGAGCGAGGCGATCGTCGAACCGCCCTGCACGATCGCGCGCATTTCGAGCGCGCGCTCGGTGCCGCAATCGTCGATGGTGACGACGCAGTCCTGCGACACGTCGACCAGACGGCGCGTGAGGTAACCCGAGTTCGCGGTCTTCAGCGCGGTATCCGCGAGACCCTTGCGGGCGCCGTGGGTCGAGTTGAAGTATTCAAGGACGGTGAGGCCTTCCTTGAAGTTCGAGATGATCGGCGTTTCGATGATCTCGCCCGACGGCTTGGCCATGAGGCCGCGCATGCCGGCAAGCTGCTTCATCTGCGTCGGCGAACCGCGCGCGCCCGAGTGGCTCATCATGTAGATCGAGTTGACCGGCTTCTCGCGGCCATGCTCGTCCATCGGGGTGGCGCGGATCTCGTCCATCATGGCGGCCGCGACCTGATCGCCGCAGCGGCTCCAGGCGTCGATCACCTTGTTGTACTTTTCCTGCTGGGTGATCAGGCCGTCCTGGTACTGCTGCTCGTAGTCGGCGACCAGTTCCTTGGTCTCCGCGACCAGCGCGTCCTTGCTGTCGGGGATGATCATGTCGTCCTTGCCGAACGAAATGCCCGCCTTGAACGCGTTGCGGAAGCCCAGCGCCATGATCGCGTCGGCGAACAGCACCGTGTCCTTCTGGCCGGTGTGGCGATAGACCTGGTCGATGACGTCGGCGATTTCCTTCTTGGTGAGCAGGCGGTTGACCAGCTCGAAGGGCACCGTGTGGCTCTTGGGGAGGCACTCGCCGATGAGCATGCGGCCCGGCGTCGTTTCATAACGCTTGAGGTACTGCTTGCCGTTCTCGTCGGTCTGCGGGACGCGCGCGATGATCTTCGAGTGCATCGTCACGGCACCGGCATAGAGCGCCTGATGCACTTCGGCCATGTCGGCCAGCATCATGCCCTCGCCCGGCTCGCCCTTGCGGTCCATCGAGAGGTAGTAGAGGCCCAGCACCATGTCCTGCGAGGGCACGATGATCGGCTTGCCGTTGGCGGGCGAGAGGATGTTGTTGGTCGACATCATCAGCACGCGCGCTTCGAGCTGGGCTTCCAGCGAAAGCGGCACGTGGACGGCCATCTGGTCACCGTCGAAGTCGGCGTTGAACGCCGAGCAGACGAGCGGGTGCAGCTGGATCGCCTTGCCTTCGATCAGCACGGGCTCGAACGCCTGAATGCCGAGGCGGTGGAGCGTCGGCGCGCGGTTGAGCATCACCGGGTGCTCGCGGATCACCTCGTCGAGGATGTCCCAGACTTCCTTGCGCTCCTTCTCGACCCACTTCTTGGCCTGCTTGAGGGTCATCGAGAGACCCTTGGCATCGAGGCGGGCGTAGATGAACGGCTTGAACAGCTCGAGCGCCATCTTCTTGGGCAGGCCGCACTGGTGCAGCTTGAGTTCCGGGCCGGTCACGATGACCGAACGGCCCGAATAGTCGACGCGCTTGCCGAGGAGGTTCTGACGGAAGCGGCCCTGCTTGCCCTTGAGCATGTCGCTGAGCGACTTCAGCGGACGCTTGTTGGCGCCGGTGATGATGCGGCCGCGGCGGCCGTTGTCGAACAGCGCGTCGACCGCTTCCTGCAACATGCGCTTTTCGTTGCGCACGATGATGTCCGGCGCGCGCAGCTCGATCAGGCGCTTGAGGCGGTTGTTGCGGTTGATGACGCGGCGATAGAGATCGTTGAGGTCCGACGTTGCGAAGCGGCCACCATCGAGCGGCACCAGCGGGCGCAGTTCGGGCGGAATGACCGGGATCACGTCGAGGATCATCCATTCGGGGCGATTGCCCGAATCGATGAACGATTCGACGACCTTGAGGCGCTTGATGATCTTCTTGGGCTTCAGCTCGCTCTTGGTGGTGGCGAGCTCCTCCATCAGGTCCTTGCGTTCCTGCTCGAGGTCGAGGTCCATCAGCATCTGCTTGACCGCCTCGGCGCCGATCCCGGCCGAGAACGCGTCTTCGCCGTACTCGTCCTGCGCGTCGAGCAGTTCGTCTTCGGTGAGCAGCTGGTAGCGCTCGAGCGGGGTGATGCCCGGCTCGATCACGACGTAGCTCTCGAAGTAGAGAATGCGCTCAAGCTGCTTGAGCTGCATGTCGAGCAGCAGGCCGATGCGCGAGGGCAGCGACTTCAGGAACCAGATGTGTGCGACCGGGGCCGCCAGCTCGATGTGGCCCATGCGCTCGCGGCGCACCTTGGTGACGGTGACTTCGACGCCGCACTTTTCGCAGACGACGCCCTTGTACTTCATGCGCTTGTACTTGCCGCAGAGGCACTCGTAGTCCTTCACGGGGCCGAAGATGCGCGCGCAGAACAGGCCGTCGCGCTCGGGCTTGAACGTGCGGTAGTTGATCGTTTCCGGCTTCTTGATCTCGCCGAAGGACCAGCTGCGGATGCGCTCGGGGCTCGCCAGACCGATCTGGATCTGGTCGAAGGTCTCTGGCTTGGCGATCTGGTTGGTGAACTTGGTCAGGTCGTTCATTTTTCGCTCCAGTTCCCCTCCCGCTGGCGGGAGGGGTTAGGGGAGGGCATGTTCGGTTGAGGAGGTGCTTGCCCTAACAGGCCCTCCCCCGCCCCCTCCCGCAAGCGGGAGGGGAGAAGGCTTACTCGGCGGCTTGGGCCAGATCGTCGTCGTCGCTGTCATCGAGCGAGGACAGTTCGACGTTGAGGCCGAGGCTGCGCATTTCCTTGACGAGCACGTTGAAGCTCTCAGGGATACCGGCCTCGAAGGTGTCGTCGCCCTTGACGATCGCTTCGTAGACCTTGGTGCGGCCGACAACGTCGTCGGACTTCACCGTGAGCATTTCCTGCAAGGTGTACGCCGCGCCATAGGCCTGCAGCGCCCAGACCTCCATTTCGCCGAAGCGCTGGCCGCCGAACTGCGCCTTGCCGCCCAGCGGCTGCTGGGTGACGAGGCTGTAGGGCCCGATCGAACGCGCGTGGATCTTGTCGTCGACAAGGTGGTGGAGCTTGAGCACGTACTTCATGCCCACCGTGACCTTGCGGTCGAACGCCTCGCCGGTGCGGCCGTCATAAAGCGTCACCTGGCCCGATTCATCGAGGCCTGCGAGACGCAGCATGTCGGTCACGTCCTTCTCCACCGCGCCGTCGAACACCGGCGAACCCATCGGCACGCCCTGGCGAACCGACTGCGCGAGATCGACGATCTGCTCGTCGGTGCGGGCCGCGATCTCGGCGCTGTAGTTGTCGCCGTAGATCTCGGTCAGCAGTTCGCGCACCGCTTCGGGCGGCGAGCCGGCTTCGGGATTGGGGTTGGCTTCGCGCCAGGCATCGAGCGCTTCGCCGATCCGCTTGCCGAGGCCGCGCGCGGCCCAGCCGAGGTGCGTCTCGAAGATCTGCCCGACGTTCATGCGCGAAGGCACGCCCAGCGGGTTGAGCACGAAGTCGACCGGCGTGCCGTCCTCGAGGAACGGCATGTCTTCCTGCGGCAGGATGCGGCTGATGATACCCTTGTTGCCGTGACGGCCGGCCATCTTGTCGCCCGGCTGCAGCTTGCGCTTCACCGCGACGAAGACCTTGACCATCTTGAGCACGCCGGGCGCCAGTTCGTCACCGCGCTCGAGCTTTTCCTTGCGGTCCTCGAACTTCTCTTGGATCGCCTTCACGGCGGTGTCGTACTGCGCCTTGACCGCTTCCAGCTGCTGCTGGCGCGCATCGTCGGCGAGCGCGAACTTCCACCACTCGTGGCGCTCGACATCGGCTAGCACCTGCTCGGTGATTTCCTCGCCCTTCTTGATGCCCTTTGGCGCCGCAGCCGAGACCTGCCCCAGCAGCATTTCGCGCAGGCGGTTGAAGGTGGCGCGGTTGAGGATCGCGCGCTCGTCTTCGCGGTCCTTGGCGAGGCGTTCGATTTCCTCGTTCTGGATCGCGCGGGTACGGTCGTCGATCTCGATGCCGTGACGGTTGAAGACGCGGACGTCGACGATGGTGCCCGAGACGCCCGGCGGCAGGCGCAGCGAGGTGTCGCGCACGTCGCTCGCCTTTTCGCCGAAGATGGCGCGGAGGAGCTTCTCTTCCGGCGTCATCGGGCTTTCGCCCTTGGGCGTGATCTTGCCGACGAGGATGTCACCCGGGTGCACTTCGGCGCCGATGTAGACGATGCCCGCCTCGTCGAGGTTGCGCAGCGCTTCCTCGCCGACGTTCGGGATGTCGCGGGTGATGTCTTCCGGCCCGAGCTTGGTGTCGCGGGCCATGACTTCGAACTCCTCGATGTGGATCGAGGTGAAGACGTCTTCCTTGACGATGCGTTCGCTGATCAGGATCGAGTCTTCGTAGTTGTACCCGTTCCACGGCATGAACGCGACGAGCACGTTGCGGCCGAGCGCGAGTTCACCGAACTCGGTCGAGGGACCGTCGGCGATGATCGCGCCCTTCTCGATCAGATCACCCACCTTCACCAACGGACGCTGGTTGATGCAGGTCGACTGGTTCGAGCGCTCGAACTTCTGCAGGCGGTAGATGTCGACGCCCGACTGGCCGGGTTCGATATCGCCCGAGGCGCGGATGACGATACGCGTCGCGTCGACCTGGTCGACCACGCCGGCGCGCAGCGCCGAGATCGCGGCGCCCGAATCGCGCGCCACGGTCTCTTCCATGCCGGTGCCCACGAACGGCGCATCGGCCTTGACCAGCGGCACCGCCTGGCGCTGCATGTTCGAGCCCATCAGCGCGCGGTTGGCGTCGTCGTTTTCGAGGAACGGAATGAGCGAGGCGGCGACCGAGACGAGCTGCTTGGGCGAAACGTCCATCAGCGTGATCTGCTCGCGCGGGGCCATCACGAATTCACCGTTCTGCCGTGCCGAGACGAGCTCTTCGGCGAACGAGCCGTCCGCGTTGAGCTCGGCCGAGGCCTGCGCCACGGTGTGCTTCTGCTCTTCCATCGCCGAGAGGTAGATCACCTCCCCGGTGACCTTGCCGTCGATGATCTTGCGGTACGGCGTTTCGATGAAGCCGTACTTGTTGACGCGCGCGAAAGTCGAGAGCGAGTTGATCAGACCGATGTTCGGGCCTTCCGGCGTTTCGATCGGGCAGATGCGGCCATAGTGCGTGGGGTGGACGTCGCGGACTTCGAAGCCGGCGCGCTCGCGGGTGAGACCACCCGGCCCGAGCGCCGAGACGCGGCGCTTGTGGGTGACTTCCGAGAGCGGGTTGGTCTGGTCCATGAACTGCGAGAGCTGCGACGAACCGAAGAACTCGCGCACCGCGGCCACGGCGGGCTTCGCGTTGATCAGGTCGTTCGGCATCACGGTCGAGACGTCGACCGAGCTCATACGCTCCTTCACCGCGCGTTCCATGCGCAGCAGGCCGACGCGGTACTGGTTCTCGAGCAGTTCGCCCACCGAACGGACGCGGCGGTTGCCGAGGTTGTCGATATCGTCAACCTCGCCCTTGCCGTCCTTGAGGTTCACCAGCTCCTTGACCACGGCGAGGATATCCTCGGTGCGCAGCGTGGTGATGGTGTCCGGGCAATCGAGGCCGAGACGCATGTTGAGCTTGACGCGGCCCACCGCCGAGAGGTCGTAGCGGTCCGGATCGAAGAACAGGCCGTCGAACAGCGCTTCGGCGGTCTCGCGCGTCGGCGGCTCGCCCGGGCGCATGACGCGGTAGATGTCCGAGAGCGCCTGGTCGCGGTCCTCGGCCTTGTCGGCCTTCATCGTGTTGCGGATCCACGGACCCGTGTTGACGTGGTCGATGTCGAGCAGTTCGAGCACGTCGACACCTGCGCGGTCAAGCACTTCGAGGTTCTCAGGCGAGACTTCGTCGCCGGCTTCGATCCAGATGCGGCCGGTGCTCTCGTCGATGAGGTCCTTGGCGGCATAGCGGCCGAAGATTTCCTCGGTCGGGATGAGCAGGTTGGCGAGGCCGTCCTTGGCCGCCTTGTTGGCAGCACGCGGGCTGATCTTGGTGCCGGCGGGGAACACGACTTCGCCCGAGGCGGCATCGACGATGTCGAACGCCGGCTTGGCGCCGCGCCACTGGTCGAGCACGAAGGGCACCTTCCAGCCGCCTTCGGCACGCGCCCAGCTCACCTTGTCGTAGAAGAAGTCGAGGATCTGCTCGCCGTTGAGGCCCAGCGCATAGAGCAGCGCGGTGACCGGCAGCTTGCGCTTGCGGTCGATGCGGACGTTGACGATGTCCTTGGCGTCGAACTCGAAATCGAGCCACGAACCACGGTAGGGAATGACGCGCGCGGCGAACAGGTACTTGCCCGAGGAGTGCGTCTTGCCGCGGTCATGGTCGAACAGCACGCCCGGCGACCGGTGCATCTGGCTGACGATGACGCGCTCGGTCCCGTTGATGATGAAGGTGCCGTTGTCGGTCATGAGCGGGATGTCGCCCATGTAGACGTCCTGCTCCTTGATATCGATGAGGCTCTTGGTCTCGGTCTCGCTGTCGACCTCGAACGTCGCCAGCTTGAGCGTGACCTTCATCGGCGCGGCATAGGTGATCCCGCGCTGGCGGCACTCGTTGACATCGTACTTCGGCGCCTCGAGCACATAGCCGTCGCGCTCCTTGATATCGAGGCTGGCGGTGCCGGCGAAATCCTGGATCGGGAAGACCGAGCGCAGCGTCTTTTCGAGGCCCGAGACATAGCCGGTCGTCGGATCGGAGCGCAGGAACTGCTCGTAGCTTTCGCGCTGGACCTCGATCAGGTTCGGCATCTGCACCACTTCGTGGATGTCGCCGAAGATCTTGCGGATGCGCTTCTTGAAACCGGCGCGGGCCGGCTTGGCCGAGGGGGATGCCTTGGTAGCCATGAAAGGGTCAGCCTCTTTGCAACTCATGCCCGGGCAGGACGCCCGGCGAAAACCACACGCGGCGTGTGGCGGCTGAACACGAAACGCCAAGCGCCACCCATGGATTCCAAGCGGATTCCCGGTGGCAACTGGCATCATCGCGTCAGACGAAACCCGAACCGCTTCCTTCCTGAGCCTTCCCCCGCGTATGGGACGACCTTGCTCGAAGTGGTGGGTGAGATCGGCGAAGTAGGCGGCGGGGGGCGGTTTGTCAACCGCGAGCGGCTTTACCTCAGCCACTTCGCCCGGCTTTGCTTGACTCTTCGGTGCACTTGAGCCAATGGGCCGCCCGACCCGCAGGGCTTGCCCCGCGGATCATCCGTCCGAGACAGCTGGTGCGGGCTTCCCGCTTAATTGCCAGCCTAGACGGGGAAAAGAGATTCCGGGCGCCGCAAGCGCCCCGGCCTGATGGTCCGCTCCCGTGCGGAACGCCAGCCAACCGTGTGGTTTTGCCGCACACTCCTTCCCCCCTCAACGGACTCGCCCGTGGTGCTCCGGTGCCATGGACAAACGTAGCCGGTCGTCCGGGGTTCGCCTCGTTCGGCCATTTGTGAAGGAGTATGGCATGGATCGTTCGCAGAAAGCCGAATCGGTCGCCTTCCTGACCGAGGTGTTCAACGAGGCAGGCGCGGTGGTTGTCACCCGCAACCTCGGCTTGACGGTGGCCCAGTCCACCGCCCTGCGCATCAAGGTCCGCGAGGCGGGCGCTTCGTTCAAAGTTGCGAAGAACAGTCTGGCCAAGATTGCCGCCAAGGGCACCGCGTACGAGGGCATGACTGACCTCTTCACCGGTCCCACCGGCATTGCCGCCTCGGCGGATCCGGTTGCGGCCGCCAAGGTCGTCGTCGAGTTCGCCAAGACCAACGACAAGCTCGAAATCGTTGGCGGTGCAATGGGCAGCGTCGTTCTCAACGCCGATGGCATCAAGGCGCTCGCCACGATGCCCTCGCTCGACGAGATGCGCGCCAAGCTCATCGGCCTCATTCAGGCTCCGGCGACCAAGATCGCCCAGCTCTCGACCGCTCCGGCGGCCAAGCTGGCCCGCGTCTTCGCTGCCTACGCCGAGAAGGACGCCGCGTAAGCGCGACTGCAATTCCCGACTGGTTTTCCAATCATTCGCCCATGCATTTCCGCCTCTGGGCAAACTTATTCAGGAGTGAAACATCATGGCTGATATCGCCAACCTCGTTGCCGAACTTTCGAAGCTCACCGTTCTCGAAGCCGCTGACCTCGCCAAGGCCCTCGAAGAAGCATGGGGCGTCAGCGCCGCTGCTGCCGTTGCCGTTGCTGCCCCCGCCGGTGGCGGCGAAGCAGCTGCTCCGGTCGAAGAGAAGACCGAATTCGACGTCATCCTGACCGGCGACGGCGGCAAGAAGATCCAGGTCATCAAGGAAGTCCGCGCGATCACCAACCTCGGCCTCACCGAAGCCAAGGCGCTGGTGGAAGCCGCTCCGAAGGCGATCAAGGAAGGTGTCAACAAGGCCGAAGCCGAAGACATCAAGGCCAAGATCGAAGCCGCTGGCGGCACCGTCGAGATCAAGTAATCTCGATTGCCAAGAGGCAACGAAGGGGGCGGGCCGCAAGGTCCGCCCTTTTTCGTTCGGATCGCACGAGTTTAAGCTATTTTTGAACGTCTTGGCCGTATCACGCCCCGCAGGATCGGCTTCGAGGCGGACGTTCATGGCAAAGCGGCAATCGGGCGGCGGATTTTCATTGAGCTGGATCGGGATGCTGATCCCGGTCGGTTACTGCTTCGGCATGGTCTACTACTTCAATTCGGTCGACGCGCAGTACGGGTTTCTGAGCCTGAGCCAGAACCGCGATTTCGTCTCCACCAAGTTCGGCCTGACCGTGGTCGGCCTGCTGTTCTGCGTGCCGTTGCTGTTCAAGCTGGTCCGCTTCATGGCCGGGCAGGCGAGCGCAGCCGCTCCGCGCAAGCCGGGCGCGTCGCGCTGGGATGACGAAGAGGCCGCATCCGATCCCGATTTCGATCCCGATGCGATGATTGCCCGCTACATGGCCAATCGCAGCCAGCAACCTGAGCCCGCCGAAGCCAAAACGGCGGAGCCGGAAGCACCGGCACAGCCGTCGAGACCGGCGTTCGGGCGGCGCGGAGTCTGACCAACGACAGGACCTGACGGACAGTCCGATAGGTCTGCCCTTCCCGTTTCGGCGTTCCCCGCCTATGGCCCGGGCATGTTCGAAAACCCACCCACCCGCTGGCGCGATGAATGGCGCGCGACGCTGCAGCTCGCCGCGCCGCTGGTGGGCGCGAACCTGCTGCAGATGGCTGTTTGGGCGGTCGACGTGATCTTCGTCGCGCGGCTTGGTCCCGTCGCGCTTGCCGCCTCGGCGCTCTCGGTCTCGCTGTTCGGTCTCCTCATCTGGAGCCTGACCGGCCTGGTCGGCGCGGCCTCGCCGCTGATCGCTGCCGAAATCGGCGCGCGCAAACATGCCGTACGCGAAGTGCGCCGCACCGTGCGCATGGCTGGCTGGGCAGGTGTCATCGCCGGCGTAGGAGCGATGGGCATCTGCATCCTGGGGGGCCCGATCATGCGGCTCACCGGGCAGAGCGAAGATGTCATCGCGCTCGCCGTGCCGTTCCTTGGCGTGCTGATGTGGGCGATGATCCCGGCGGTGCTTTCATCGCTGCTGCGCACCGTGGTCTCGACCCTCGGCCGCCCGATGATCGGGACGGTGATCAACGGACTGGCGGTGGGCGTCAACGCGCTGGGCAACTACACGTTCGTGTTCGGCCACTTCGGCATGTCCGCGCTCGGCCTCACCGGCTCGGCGATCTCGAGCATCGTCACCGGGCTGTTCATGCTCGCGGCCTATATCGTGGTGATCCGCAGCGACCGGCGGCTGCGGCGCTACCGTTTCGGCGGGCGCTGGTGGCGGCCCGACTGGGTGCGCTTTGTCGACGTGCTGCGCATCGGCATCCCCATCACCGCGACGATCATTGCCGAAGCGGGCATGTTCAACGGCGCCGCCTTCCTGATGGGCCGCATCGGCGAAGTCGAGCTGGCCGCCCACACCGTCGCGCTGCAGTTCGCCGCGTTCACGTTCCAGGTGCCGTTCGGCATCGCGCAAGCGGCGACGATCCGCGTCGGCCTTGCCTATGGCGCGCGCGACAAGGCGGCGATCACCCGCGCGGGTCAGGTGGCGCTCGTGCTCGGCATCGGCTTCATGGCGGCGATGGCGACGCTGATGCTGGTGTTCCCCAACCTGATCCTTGCCGCCTATATCGACCCGGCAGCCCCCGCCAACGCCCGGCTCGTCCAGCTGGCGACGCAGTACATGGTGGTCGCCGCCGCGTTCCAGATCTTCGACGGCGCGCAGGCCGTCGGCGCGGCGCTGCTGCGGGGCTTGCAGGACACGCGCGTGCCGATGGGGATCGCGCTGTTCGGCTACTGGATACCCGGCATCGGCACCGCGCTGTGGCTGGGCCTGATGACGCCGCTGCAAGGCCTCGGCGTGTGGATCGGGCTTGCGGTCGGTCTCGTCGTGGTCGCGGCGCTGCTTCTTTCGCGCTGGTACCGGCGTGCCCGGCTGGGACTGCTCCCCGCCTAAAGAATCTTGCATGGGGAGGTTGACGCCCCTTCGCCCCCCACCCATATCCGCGCCGCTGGCACTCTCCCCCCGAGAGTGCCAAGTGCCATTTCTGTTTCATGGAACAAGGGAGATACCCATGACCTTCCGTCCGCTGCACGACCGCGTGCTCGTGCGCCGCGTCGAAGCCGAGGAAAAGACCGCCGGCGGCATCATCATCCCCGACAGCGCCAAGGAAAAGCCCGCCGAGGGCGAGATCGTGGCGATCGGTTCGGGCGCCCGTTCGGAAAACGGCACCGTCACCCCGCTCGACGTCAAGGTCGGTGACCGCGTCCTGTTCGGCAAGTGGTCGGGCACCGAAGTCAAGGTCGGCGGCGAAGACCTGCTGATCATGAAGGAATCCGACATCCTCGGCGTGATCGGCTGATCCGTCCGGACCTTCTCTTCCAACTTCTTCTCATTCAAAGGAAACCATCATGGCTGCCAAGGACGTAAAGTTCGGCCGCGACGCCCGCGAACGCATTCTGCGCGGCGTCGACATCCTCGCTGACGCCGTCAAGGTCACGCTGGGCCCCAAGGGCCGCAACGTCGTGATCGACAAGAGCTTCGGCGCGCCCCGCATCACCAAGGACGGTGTTTCGGTTGCCAAGGAAATCGAGCTCAAGGACAAGTTCGAGAACATGGGCGCACAGATGCTGCGCGAAGTGGCCTCGAAGACCAACGACCTCGCCGGTGACGGCACCACCACCGCGACCGTGCTTGCCCAGGCGATCGTGCGCGAAGGCATGACGGCGGTCGCCGCCGGCATGAATCCGATGGACCTCAAGCGCGGCATCGACCTCGCCGTCTCGAAGGTCGTCGAAGACCTCAAGGGCCGTTCGACCCCGGTCGCGGGTTCGGCTGAAATCGCGCAGGTCGGCATCATCTCGGCCAACGGCGACGCCGAAGTCGGCAACAAGATCGCCGAGGCGATGGACAAGGTCGGCAAGGAAGGCGTGATCACCGTCGAGGAAGCCAAGGGCCTCGAGTTCGAACTCGATGTCGTCGAAGGCATGCAGTTCGACCGCGGCTACCTCTCGCCGTACTTCATCACCAACCCCGACAAGATGACCGTCGAGCTCGACAACCCCTACATCCTCATCCACGAGAAGAAGCTCTCGTCGCTCCAGGCCATGCTGCCGGTGCTCGAGGCCGTGGTGCAGACGGGCCGTCCGCTCCTCATCATCGCCGAGGACATCGAGGGTGAGGCGCTCGCCACGCTCGTCGTCAACAAGCTGCGCGGCGGCCTGAAGGTCGCAGCGGTCAAGGCTCCGGGCTTCGGCGATCGTCGCAAGGCCATGCTGGGCGACATCGCCACGCTGACCGCCGGCGAGATGATCTCGGAAGACCTCGGCATCAAGCTCGAGAGCGTCACGCTCCCGATGCTCGGTCAGGCCAAGAAGGTCACCATCGACAAGGACAACACCACGATCGTCGACGGCGCCGGTTCGGCCGACGAGATCAAGGCCCGCGTCGAGCAGATCCGCGCCCAGATCGAAGTCACCACCAGCGACTACGACCGCGAGAAGCTGCAGGAGCGCCTTGCCAAGCTCGCTGGCGGCGTGGCCGTGATCAAGGTCGGCGGCGCTTCGGAAGTCGAAGTGAAGGAGCGCAAGGACCGCGTTGACGACGCGCTCCACGCGACCCGCGCTGCGGTCGAGGAAGGCATCGTCCCCGGCGGCGGTACCGCTCTGCTCTACGCGACCAAGGTCCTCACCGGCCTCAAGGGTTCCAACGACGACCAGACCAAGGGCATCGACATCGTCCGCAAGGCGATCATGGCTCCGGTTCGCCAGATCGCCGCGAACGCCGGCCACGATGGCGCGGTCGTTTCGGGCAACCTGCTGCGCGAAGGCGACGAGACCCAGGGCTTCAACGCCGCGACCGACACCTATGAAAACCTGAAGGCTGCCGGCGTCATCGACCCGACCAAGGTCGTGCGCACCGCGCTGCAGGACGCTGCCTCGGTCGCCGGCCTGCTGATCACGACGGAAGCCGCGATCATCGAGAAGCCGGAAGACAAGCCCGCGATGCCCCCGATGGGTGGCGGCATGGGCGGCATGGGCGGCATGGACTTCTAAGTCCGTACGCTCACGCAGTTCCGACGAGAAACGGGGCCGGAGGGGAAACCTTCCGGCCCTTTTTTCGTTCGAGTCACTTTGCGCCCGCCGAGGTGGTGCAGGAGCCCGCCAAAGAGCGCCCGGGCTTCAGCGGCTCGATCTGGGGTTGCGGTGCGGGTGGCCCTGCGGTGCGAAGGGAATCGGCTCGGCAGGCGCGAGCGAACTGCCGGCCGAACCGCTGAGATCATTGATCCGCCATTGCTTGGCCTTCCAGTCGAATTCCCAGTGGTCGACGAGCTGGTTGCCCTTGGAAAACGGCTCCTGCGGGCGCGGCACCTGATAATAGTCGCCGATAACCAGATCGGGCGTGACGGTCATGACAAGGAAGCCGTGGTGATCGTCGAGGTAGCTGTGCAGCGTGACATCGCCGCGCTCCCCGCGGTCCAGCACGACCGGCGGCACCATGGCCTGATGATTGACCTTCAGCACATGATGCAGATTGTGATACCCGCCGGCCCCCGTCACCAGATAGGGCGTGACCCGCCCCTCGCTGTCGGTGCGCGAGATGCGCTGGTAGTTGTGCACATGGCCGGCCAGCACCATGTCCGGCCAGCGTCCGGCTTCGGTAGCCGCATCGTCCAGAAGCTTGAGAATATGGGCGCTGCCTGAATGATGGTCATCGGCCGAGTAGGGCGGATGATGGAGCGCTACAAACAGCGGGACATCTTGCGGCAAAGTCTTGAGTTCGTTGACATACCACGCCAACTGCGGGTTGCGGATGTCGCCGCCTTCCGGGACATTCGAATAGAGGCCGACGATGTTGCAGAGCGGAGTCGTCAAGGTCCAGTAGACATAGGGCTGCGTCATCGCCGTGCGATGCGAATCCAGGGCTTCCGGCAAGTGTTCCGGGTGCTGCGCGCAGAAATTGCGCATGAAACCGTCCAGCGAACGGGAGCCGTCGTCGGTGAGGTTCTCGCCGTCGTGATTTCCAGCCACCGCGAAGATCGGCCGCGGATAGAATTCATACGGCTCGTAGAACTGCTTGTAGTATTCTTCGATCTGGCCGTTGAAATAGACGCAATCGCCGGTGATGTAGAGAAACGAGGGGTTGGCGCTGGCATCGGCGTCAGGATCGAAACTCTTCTCCATCCCCTTGGCGACCAGTTCCTGGGGAACCGCGTCCTTGATACCACCCATATCGCCGTTAAGATGGAAAGTCAGGCGCTTGTTCTGTTCAATCGCGGCGATCTCCTCGTGCCCAAGCACGTCTGCAAGCGCGAGGCGATAGGGCGGGGTCCGCCATGCTTCGGGCACCGGCAGATCGCGGTAGCGCGTGTCGCGATGCTGTGCGCCGGCATCGAGTGCGACCGGGAAATGCCCGCGCAAGATCGGACGGACGCGCCCGAAGGTATGCTTGTGCGCGCCGGAATGCTTGCCAGAATAGTTGTCTGTCATTGGACCACTCTCCCACTCCTGTTGAAAGCAAAGGCCGAGTCCCCCACTCCGAGAGTTTCAATCGGCCATTACATGTTCATGACCTGCGCCGCGTACCGACCAAATCGGTGCAAAGTCTCTCGCCGGCAGTCTTGTGGCGGATGGGCCGGCGTGACGCCGTGACGAAGGACCTTGCGGGAGCCGCGAGAACCGATGGACAGCTGCCTCCGGATCGGTAGTTTCCCCCTGAAACCAAAGCACAAGAGGGGGAGGGGATGCGCAAACGGACATGGGCTCTGGGCACGGTGGCTCTGGCCGGGCTTGCCGGGCTCGGCTGGTACGCCAGCCTCGACGCGGAGACGCGGGGACTGCTCGCCGCCATGCCGACCAACCGCGATGTGCTGATGTGGACGATCCCGCAGCGCGATGCGGCGTTCCGGGCGATGGACCGGCTGCCGGTGCTGGCTGAGGCGCGCGAGATCGCGCCTTCGGATCATCCGCTGCCGCTGCCGGCTGGCAAGCCGCTCAACGTGCCCGGCGTTGACGAATATATGGCCAGCCAGCGCGCGGCGGGGCTGGTGATCGTGCAGGACGGAAAGATCCGGCTGGAGCGCTATGGTCTGGGCTTCGATGCCAAGGGGCGCTGGACCAGCTTTTCGGTGGCGAAGTCGTTTACTTCCACACTCGTCGGTGCGGCGATCAAGGATGGCTATATCAAGAGCCTCGATGACAAGGTCAGCCAGTACATCCCGGACCTCAAGGGCTCGGCCTATGATGATGTGAGCGTGGCGCAGCTGCTCACGATGAGCTCGGGCGTACGCTGGAACGAGGACTACGAGGACCCCAAGGCCGACGTCGCGATGTTCAACAATGCCGAGCCCGAGAAGGGCATGGATGCGACGGTAAGCTACATGAGGAAGCTCCCCCGCGCGCATCCGCCGGGCACGGTGTGGCACTACAACACGGGCGAAACCAACCTGATCGGCGTGCTGGTCTCGTCAGCGACGAAGAAGCCGCTGGCGCAGTACCTCGAGGAGAAGATCTGGAAGCCGGCCGGGATGGAAGCGAATGCGACATGGCTGCTTGGCAAGACCGGGCACGAGATCGCCGGTTGCTGCATCCAGGCGGCGACGCGCGATTTTGCGCGGATGGGACTGTTCGTGCTCGCCAACGGGAATGCGGGCGGACAGCAGATCGTGCCGGCCGACTGGTTTGCGGCGGCGATCCACAAACAGAAGGACATCGGCGAGCCGGGCAAGGGCTATGGCTACCAGTGGTGGACCTATGACGACGGTTCTGTCGCGGCGCAGGGCATCTTCGGGCAGGGCATTTTCATCGATCCCAAGCGGCGGCTGGTGATCGCCAGCAATGCCGATTGGCCCCGCGCCGACGAAGGCCCCGAAGGCGATGCGCGCGAGGCGTTCTACCGGAAGGTGCAGGCGCTGATCGACGCGGGGAACTGACTCCCGCGCTGTCGTGTGTCCGTTGTGCCAGCCTGCGGGGGATTCGGCGCGAGTCCCCCAAGGGCCAATGGACAATGCCGCATTGCGGAACTTAAGCCCCCGGCCTCGCTTGGGGGAGTATGGCGATGCGCAAGGCGGTGTGGGGTGCGGCCCTTGGAATGGTGGCGTTGTCCGCCGCGGCCCATGCCGAGGGTGCGAAGCCTGCACCCGTTCTCGCAGCGCAGAAGCCCGGCTTCGATCAGATTCGCGAAGCAGACCTGCGCGCCGACCTGACCTTCCTCGCCTCCGATGCCTTGCTCGGCCGCATGTCGCTCCAGCCGGGTGATGATGCCGCCGTGCAGTGGATCGCCGCCGAGTTCGCCAAGGCCGGTCTCCAGCCCGGCGCCACCGACGCGAAAGGCGCGCCGAGCTGGTACCAGATGGTGCCGCTGGTCGAATACCGCCCGAACCCGGCCGCGAACAGCCTGACGCTGCGCGTCGGCACCGGCGAGCAGAGCTGGAAAGCGCCCGACGTGCTTGGCGGCTATCGCGACGACGTGGACCTGACGGCGCCGCTCGTCTTCGCAGGCTACGGCATTACCGCGCCCGGCGTCGGTTATGACGACTACAAGGGCCTCGATGTGCGCGGGAAGGTAGTTCTCGTGTTCGAGCACGAGCCGGAGGAGAACGACCCCGCCTCGCGCTTCAACGGGACCGGCAACACGCGCCATGCCACCAATCGGGTGAAGGCGCTCAACTCGCAGGCGCATGGCGCGCTGGCGGTGCTGGTGGTGGCCGAGCCGAACCGCAAGCATCCCTCCAACCTCGAGCGCGTCAACCGCATCGGCGGCAGCGCCAGGCGCGTCCCTCCGCTGCCGGGCCAGGCGCTGCCCGATGACGAACTCCGCATTCCGGTGCTGACCGTTTCCGATGCCGTCGGCACCGCGCTGCTCGCAAAGGCGGGCATGACCCCGCAGGCGCTGCAGAGCGCGATCGACGCCGGCCTCGCGCCGCAATCGCGTGCGCTGGCTGAGACTTCCGTGGCGCTTCACCTCGAGAATGCATCGCGCACGCGCGGCGTGTCGGCCAATGTCGTCGGCCTGCTGCCGGGTTCGGACCCGTCGCTTGCACCCGAAACGGTGATCATCAGCGCGCACCACGATCACGATGGAAGCACCACAGGCAATGGGGGACCGGAGATCTGGCACGGTGCGGACGACAACGCTTCGGGCACGGTGGGCGTCGTGGCGCTGGCGCGGGCCTTCATGGCCAATCCGGTGAAACCGAAGCGCTCGATCCTGTTCGCGGTGTTCGCGGCGGAAGAGCGCGGGCTGCTTGGCAGCTACTACATGGCGATGCACCCGCTGCGCCCGCTCGCGACGACTCGCGCGATGATCAATTTCGACATGATCGGCCGCAACGAGGAAGCAAGCGACCAGACCACCGGTCTGATCGAGATCCCGAAGGACACGACCAACCGGCTCAACCTGATCGGCGCGACCTACAGCCCCGACTTCAATCACACTGTTCAGGCAGCCAACCGCAGCGTCGGGCTCGATCTCGACGACCGCTTCGACCATGAGAACGCGCTGAATGTGTTCTTCCGCAGCGACCAGTTTCCCTTCGTTCTGAAGGATGTACCGGCGATGTGGTTCAACACCGGCTTTCACCCCGATTACCACCACACCACCGACACCGCAGACCGGATCAACTACCCCAAGATGACGAAGATCGTGAAGCTGGCGTATCTCTCCGCATGGCGCTTCGCCAGCGAGGCTGCGCCTCCGGCTTTCGTGCCCGATCCGGCGGGCCACTGACACCCATCGCCGCCTCGCGCCTGCCCCTTCGGGTCATGTGTGAAATCAATTTGACAGTTTTTCTGTAAAGACGGATTGTCACCTAACCGGCAGCGCCGCTGCCCACCACGGAGGGCCGCCGCATGCCCGACCAGTTTTCCCTCGAACCCACTGCCAGCCTTTCGGTCGAGACAGTCGTCTCGGTGCGCCATTGGAACGAGTTCCTGTTCTCGTTCACGATCACCCGCCCGCCGAGCTTCCGCTTCCGCTCGGGCGAGTTCGTGATGATCGGCCTCATGGGGGACAATGGCCGCCCGCTGCTGCGCGCCTATTCGATGGCTTCGCCCGCCTATGACGAAGTGCTCGAGTTCCTCTCGATCAAGGTGCCGGACGGTCCGCTGACGTCACGGCTGCAGAGGATCAAGGAAGGCGACCAGATCTTCCTTGGCCGCAAGCCCACCGGCACGCTGGTGGCCGATGCGCTGCTGCCGGGACGCCGGTTGTTCCTGCTCGGCACCGGCACGGGCCTCGCGCCGTGGATGTCGCTGATCCGCGATCCCGATATCTACGACCGGTTCGAGCAGATCGCGGTGGTCCATTCGGTGCGCGGCGTCTCTGACCTTGCCTATCGCGACATGCTGGAAGCGCGGCTGGCGGATGATCCGCTGGTGGGCGAATACGCGGCGGAACGGCTGACCTATATCCCGACGGTGACGCGCGAGCCGTTCCACACCAACAAGCGCATCGAGGGCCTGATGCTGGACGGCACCTTGTTCCAGGGCTCGCTTGGCGATCCGAAGAACTTTGACCCCGAGCACGACCGCGTGATGCTGTGCGGATCGATGACGATGATCAAGGAAGTCGCCGCGATGCTCGAGGGCTTCGGGTTCACCGAGGGCGCGAATTCGCACCCCGGTGAGTATGTGATCGAGCGCGCGTTCGTCGGTTAAGGCTGGCGTTCCAGCAGGATGAGTTCCGCGCCGTGGTCCGCTTGCGCGCCGTAGCGCACGAAGCCGAGCTTGTCCGCGACGGCGAGCGACGCCAGGTTGGTATCGTTGATCATGCAGGCGACGCGCCGTCCCGGGAAGGCGGCGTCGAACCACGCCAGCGACGCACGGGCGGCTTCGGTGGCGATGCCCTGCCCCCAGGTCTTGCGCGCGAAGATCCAGCCGATCTCGGGCGTGTCATCAAGGCCCTTGCCAAAGCCACGCCAGGAGTGGAACACGCCGCAGATGCCCAGCACATCGTCGGTGCTCCGCGCCCGGCAGACGAATGTGCCGTACCCGTAAAGAGCCCATGACCCGGCGTTGCGGCAGAGCCGATTGAACTCCTCGACAGGATCGGTCGGCCGGTTGCCGAGATGGCGGCGAACCTCGTCATCCGCCAGCAGATCGACCAGCGCGGCATGATCGCGCGCGGCCGGGCGCCACAGGTCGAGGCGCTGCGTCGAGAGTTCGGGACCGTTCATAGCGCGACGTCTACTGCGTGGATCGCCACACCGACAAGCCCGCCTACCAAGGTGCCGTTGATGCGGATGAACTGGAGGTCACGCCCGACCGCGCCTTCAATCCGGTCCGTCACCGTGCGGGCATCCCAGCGGCGCACAGTCTCGGAGACGAGCCGGACAATCTCCCCGCCATAGCGGTTAGCAACGCCGACCAGCGTGCGGCGGGCGAAGCGGTTCACCAGCAGCTGCAGCCGTGCATCGTGCTGGAGCGCCCGGCCAAGCTCCGCCAGCGATGCACCGATGCGGTCGCTGCCGCCCCCGCTGCCCCCGGAGCGCACGGCACCGAGCAATTGGGCCCGGCCCCGTTCCCACAGGCCATCGAGCCACGCAGCGAATGCGGGGTTGGCCATGACGTCGCGCTTCATCGCCTCCACCCGCGCGTGCATCGCCGGATCATTGACGAGCGCCTCGGCAAGCGATTCGAGGCTTTCCTCGATCTTGAGGCGAAGGGGATGGTCCTCGATCACCACCGTCTCGGCGAGCAGCTTGTAGAGCCCGTCGAGAATGCCGTTGGCGAGCCGCCCATCGAGCCCTGTCAAGCGCACGATGGTGTTCGCCTTGTCGTGGATGATGCGGCGCACGAGGTCCTCGTTGGCCTCCAGTGCCTCCGCCGTGCGTCGGATCAGCGCCTCGATCAGCGGCATGTGGCGGCCCTCGGCGATCATCGCCTTGAGCAGGTTGCCGAGGAGGGGCGCAAGCGCCAGCCGTTCGATCCGGCTGCGCAGGGCTGCCTTGGCCATGCCGCCGAGCTTTTCCTGATCGAGCGATTCAAGCACATCGGCAATGAGGCTGGCGGCCCCTGCCCCAAGCCGACTCTCGCCGGGGCGCGGATTGGCCAGATACTGGCCAGCTGCATTCGCTGCGTTCAGGCCGCGCAGGCGGCGGGCGACGACCGGGGGCGTGAGGAAATTCGCCTTGAGAAAAGCCGCCATCGAATCGGCGATGCGGTCCTTGTTATCGGGAATGATCGCGGTGTGCGGGATCGGCAGACCGAGCGGGTGGCGGAACAGCGCAGTCACCGCAAACCAGTCAGCGAGCCCGCCAACCATCGCCGCTTCCGCGAAAGCCCGCAGGAAACCCCAGCCCGCGTGCTGCGTCTCAAGCTGACGGGCCGCGAGAAACAAGGCGGCCATGAGCAGCAGCAGGGCCGTGGCAAACAGCCGCATGCGGCGCGCCGGGTCAGCCATCGGTCGCTCCTGATGGCATCGGCAGGTCTGCCACTCGGCGGGCGGAAGGTCCCCTTGGCGTGGCGATCACTCCGCCGGGAAGGCTTCACCCGCCGCATGGGCATGCTGCTCGCGCGCCGCCTCGCGCGGATCGTAGGACAGCACGCGCCGCCCGATCCACGGACCGACCCGCTTCTCCAGGCCATCCGCGAGGCTGAAGCCGGCGGGGACGAGCAGCAGCGTAAGCAAGGTCGAGAGCGCCAGACCGCCGATCACGACAATGCCCATCGGCGCGCGCCAGCCGGCATCGCCGCCAAGCGAGACCGCCGTCGGCACCATGCCCGCGATCATCGCGACAGTGGTCATCACGATCGGCTGGGCGCGCTTGTGCCCGGCTTCGATGATCGCGTCGAGCTTGGGCGTGCCCTTGGCCATTTCCTCGATGGCGAAGTCGATCAGCAGGATCGAGTTCTTGGCGACGATGCCGAACAGCATCAGGACACCGATGAACACGGGAAGCGACAGTGCCTGGCCTGTGGCCAGCAGCAGCAGTAAACCGCCCAGCGGCGCGAGGAACAGCGAACCCATGTTGACGAGCGGCGATATAAAGCGGCGGTAGAGCAGCACGAGCACCGAGAACACCAAGAGCACGCCGGCAGCGAGCGCGATCATGAAGTTCTTAAGCATCTCCTCCTGCCAGCGATCTTCGCCGGCCGGAGCATTGGA
>Ga0310345_10000226_pt1 | contig 106957 bp, 111 predicted proteins | sample HC15DNA20500_MG_FD_204667 | JGI IMG/M metagenome (GOLD analysis project Ga0310345, IMG submission 204667) | Marine microbial communities from station ALOHA, North Pacific Subtropical Gyre - HC15-DNA-20-500_MG | ecosystem: Environmental > Aquatic > Marine > Oceanic | place: Pacific Ocean... | reverse complement strand
TCCTCGGGGAGCGCGGCGATGAGCAAGCCCTCAAGGACGCCATCACCGCCTATCGGGACGCCCTCAAGGAGAAGACCAGAGACCGCGTGCCTCTCGACTGGGCCATGACACAGAACAATCTCGGCAATGCGCTCCGCGTCCTCGGAGCGCGCGGCGATGAGCAGGCCCTCAAGAACGCCATCGCCGCCTATCGGGACGCCCTCAAGGAATGGACCACAGACCGCGTGCCTCTCAATTGGGCCATGACGCAAGGCAATCTCGCAAATGCATTCGAGACGCTGGGCGACCGCGATCAATCAACGGAGCACTGGGTCACGGCGCGAAACCATAGCCTCTTCGCACTGGAAGAATTTACCGGCCGCGCCCCGGCCTATGAAGCGGCGGCCCGCCGGAATCTTGCGCGCGTCGAAGCGAAACTCAAAGCGGCGGGCTGGGCGCCGCCCGAGGGCTGAGACCTCCCACGCCCCTACCGCTCCAGCGCCTTTGCCTGCTTCTGCTGGCGCGCATTGTGCTGGATGAAGCTCGATAGCAGGCCCTTCTTCACCGGTGGCTCGCGCCCCTCGCCCATGGCCTCGATGGCGTGATAGTTCCAGGCCATCTGGCCCAGCGCATTGATCATCTTCACCATGCCGATCCCGCTATTGGGGCCGAGAAAGCCGGGGCCGAGCCGCATCGTCTTCGCATGGCTTTCCAGCCGCTCCACCTCGCCAGCCAGCAGCTTTGCCGGCCCGTGCGGATCGGTGCAGAGCGGCTGGCCGAGGCCGATCATGTCCGCCATGCCGCCAGACACCGTCTCTTCCATCGCCAGTTTTGAGCGAAAACCGCCCGTCGCCATGACCGGCATTTTCGCGCGCTCGCGCACCATCGCGGCATAATCCACGAAATAGGCCTCGCGCGCCTTGCTGGACTTGCGCACCGCCTGCTCGGCCTTTGGCTGCATGCCCTCAATGCCCAGAAGCGCGGGCTGCTCATAATTGCCGCCGGAAATCTCCAGCAGGTCGATGGCTTTCCCGTTCAGCCACTCGACCACCTGGATACACTCCTCAAAGCTGAAGCCGCCCTGCTGGAAGTCGGCCGAATTGAGCTTCACGCCCACCGCGAAATCCGGCCCCACGGCCGCCCTCACCGCGTCCACCGCACGCAGCAGAAGACGCGCCCGGTTCTCCAGCGACCCGCCCCATTCATCGGTGCGCAGATTGGCGCGCGGAGAGAGGAACTGGCTGATGAGATAGCCATGCGCGCCATGCACCTGCACGCCGTCAAAGCCGGTCTCTTTCGCGGTCTTCGCGACATGCGCAAAGCCCGCGATCACCGCCTCGATCTCCTGCCCGGTCATCGCGCGCGGCTTGCCGAACTGCGCCCCCGGCAGGTCCAGCTGCACATCTGAGGCCGAGACCGGCTCTTCATTGACGATCTTCGGTGTCTGGCGTCCGGCATGGCTGATCTGCATCCAGACGTGCGCGCCCTCGGACTTCGCCGCAGCGCTCCAGGCGCGCAGCGCGGCAAGGTGCTCTGGCGGCTGTTCGCCCTCAATGGCGACATTGCCCGGCCCCTCCAGATACATCCGGTCGACCAGCACATTCCCCGTCAGCAGCAGGCCGCAGCCGCTGCCCGCCCATGTCCGGTAGAGCGTCTCATGGCGTTCATTCGCGCGGTTGTCCGGCCCGGCCAGATGCTCGGTCATCGCCGCCTTGCAGAGGCGGTTCGGCAGACGCGCGCCGCATGGCAGGTCAAGTGGCTGCTGAAGTATGCTGGTCATGACAAGGCCCTCCCCCTTGAGAAGCCGCCAGCATGGCGCGGCGGCCCGGCCCCGTCCACGCCTTTCCTTGCGCCAGCCTTCATTCGCGCCTATTTTGAAGCCCGGATCATCTGAGGAGAAGAAGAGACATGGATCAAGCACGCACCCCGTTCGCGTTGCCTGTTTGCCTGACCCGAGAGGTCCCCCATGTCTTCCTTCCTCACACTCGATTCCATTTGCCTCGCCACGCCTGAGGGCCAGCCGCTTTTCGACAATCTGACCCTGTCGCTGGGCAATGAGGCTGTCGGCCTTGTCGGGCGCAATGGCTGCGGCAAGTCCACGCTGCTCGCCGCGATTGCCGGTCAGGTCCAGCCCACAGCCGGCAAGATCAGCACCACCGGCCGCATCGGCGTCCTGCAGCAGCGTTTCGACGAAAACCAGACGGTCGCGGAGGCGCTCGGGATAGATCTGGCGCTCACCCGCCTCGCCCGCATTACGGCCGGCAAGGGCAGCGCGGAGGACTTCAACCTTGCCGACTGGTCCCTCGAAACCCGCCTCGACAAGGCGCTTGCCAGCACGGGTCTTGCGGGCACGGACACAGGCCGCCGCATCGCCAGCTTCTCTGGCGGCGAACGCACGCGGATCGGTCTTGCCCGTCTCCTCATGGAAGAGCCGAACCTCATCCTGCTGGACGAGCCGACCAATAATCTCGATGCGGACGGCCGAGCCGCCGTCCAGCACCTTATAGCGAGCTGGCCAGGCGGGCTCCTCATCGCCAGCCATGACCGCGCCTTGCTGGAACGGATGGACAGGATCGTGGAGCTGACGCCTGTCGGCTGCACCGTGTTCGGCGGCGGCTGGACAGAGTTCGAAACCACCCGCAAGGCCGCCCGCGCCCGTGCAAAGGCAGCCGCAGAGAGCGCCGCCAGCAACCTCAAGGCAACAGAGCGCAAGACCCAGCAGGCCCGGGAACGTCAGGAGAGGTCGGATGCCCGCGGCCGGGCCGTACGGGCGCGCGGCGACCAGCCCAAAGTCCTGCTCGATGCCCGTGCAGACCGCGCGGACGCCACCGGGGCGCGCGGACAGACCCTCGCCAACCGCCAGCTTGGTGAAGCACAGGCCGCCCTCAATGAAGCGGACGCCCAGCTCGAACGGGTCACGCCGCTGACGATAGAGCTGCCGCCTTCCGGCCTGCCTGCCACCCGCCAGGTTCTCACCCTGCGCGATGTCACAATGGCGTTCGGCGCGCGCCAGCTCTTCGGCCCGCTCTCCCTGGACATTCGCGGGCCACAGCGCCTTGCGATCTGCGGACCGAACGGGTCCGGCAAGTCCACGCTTTTCAGGCTCATGACTGGAGACTTATCGCCCAGCTCAGGCGAGATTACTCTGCATACGGACCGCATGACCCTGCTAGACCAGCACAGCGCCGCGCTCGACCCTGCCCTCTCCCTCATCGGCAATATGAAGAGGCTCGTGCCGGGCCTGAATGACAATGAGGCCCGCGCCCAGCTCGCCCGTTTCGCCTTCCGCGCCGATGATGCCCTCAAGATGACGGGCACGCTTTCTGGCGGCGAACGCCTGCGTGCCGCCCTCGCCGCCGCCTTTGCCGCGCCAGAGCCGCCGGAACTCCTCCTCCTCGACGAGCCGACCAATCACCTCGACATGGACGCCGTCAGCCTGCTCGAAACCGCCCTCCAGTCCTATGACGGGGCCCTCCTCGCCATCAGCCACGACGAGCGGTTTCTGGAAGCGATCGGGATAGAGGCGCGGATAGACCTAAGCGGCGATGATCGGCTTGATCTCTGAAATGTCCTCTGCAGGTTCATTTCGCAGAAGGTCATAATTGACCTGCAAATTGATCCAGAACGCGACCGTCGTCCCAAACGCCTTGGAGAGCCGCGTTGCAGTATCGACGGTCATTGAGGTTTCTTCCTTGACCAGACGTTCGATCCGCGTCCGCGGCACATGAATGTGACGTGCCAGCATGCCCGCGCTCAGACCCATCTCGTCCAGAAACTCATGTTTGAGAATTTCACCGGGATGAACCGGCACCTGAAGCGATTTCATCTCAGTCCCTTTCTATCCGCGCCCATCCAGATCCGGGTCAAGCTTCAGGCCATCATCCAGTTGCACGCCGAACGAATTCAGCATCATCGACACCTGCGTATACTGACCAACCGTCATGACGAGGTCCATCTTCTGTTTGTCGCTGAGGTCTGACAGCCGCGCCCAGGTCGCATCGGTGATGAAGGCGTCAGAGGTCAGCTCATCGGTGGCCTGCAACATGGCCGCATCGATTGCGCTCCAGCCCTCTGCTTCCGGCCCCGCCTTGATGCGCTCCACCTCTTCATCGGTGAGGCCGGCTTCCTTGCCGATCACGACATGCTGGGCCCATTCATAGCCCGATTTCCAGTTATAGCCGGCCCGCAGGATCACCAGTTCGCGGTCCCGCGCCGACAGATCGTTGCGGTCGGACAGGATATAGCCGCCCCAGCGCATGAAGGCTTTGTAGGCCTTCGGCGCACGTGCAATCGTGCGGAAGACATTGAAGATGGCATTGCGGTCGAACCGCTCGCCCATCATCTGTTTCTGCTCGTCGCTCATCTCATCATTGGAAAGCGGCGCTATTCTCGGGGCCTTCAGTCTCATCCGTGTTCCTCGCTTTGCTCTTCTTTTTTCGTGCTCATCTATCGCGCACGGGCTGAAATAGCGACAGGCCCATGATTGATGTGAAAGTCCATTCTCTCGGGATCGGCTATGGCGGACGGTGCGTTCATCCCCTAAATGCTGGCATAGATGCCAGACAAACCTCCCGGAGCGGCCATGACCGAGCTTTCTGTCAACGTAAATGCCGTCGCCTTCCTGCGAAACCGGCGCGGCCTGCCCTGGCCCAGCGTTGTCGACCTCAGCCGCATTGCGCTGGAGGCGGGCGCCGCCGGCATTACCGTCCATCCCCGCCCCGATGAGCGCCATATTACCCGCGCCGATGTCCCGGACCTGATGAATCTGATCATGCAGGAATTTCCGGACCGCGAATTCAATATTGAAGGCTATCCGAATGAGGCCTTCATGACGCTGGTGGAAAAGATTCGTCCGCACCAGATCACCCTGGTCCCCGACGATCCCTCACAGGCAACCTCGGACCATGGCTGGGACTTCAAGACCCATGCCTACAAACTCCAGACCATTGTCAGCCGGCTGAAACAGACCGGCGCGCGCATCTCCCTTTTCTGCGATCCGGACCCGGACCAGGTCGAGCCAGCCGTCAGCACCGGCACCGACCGGATCGAGCTCTATACCGGCCCCTATGGCGGCGCCGTCGACGATCCGGCAAAGGCTGCAGGCGAGCTTGAAAAGCTCGGCCTCACCGCAGACGCCGCCCACAGCCATGGCCTCGAAGTGAATGCAGGCCATGACCTCACCGTGGACAACCTTCCGCCCCTCATCGCGCGGATACCGGACCTCGCAGAGGTCTCCATCGGCCACAACCTCACCTCCGACGCCCTCACCTATGGCATGGCCGAAACCGTCCGCCGCTTCCGCCGCGCCTGTGGGCAGGTGGTATAGGCGACCATATCCGGAACGCGGCCTGTCGAAGCATGAGAACCAGCTGGGCGCTCCATCAAAGCAGCGCCAGCGCCCGGCCAACCTCCACCTCCCAGCCTGCTTCATCCAGCACCGCCCACGGGTCGCAAGGCAGCCAGGCCGGCGTTTCCGGCACTTCGCCTTGTTGGCCATTCAGCCATTCAACCTGCCCGTCTGCCAGCAAGGTCGCGCCCGCCGCGCGCAGCCTGGTATAATACTCGGCAATCGCGCAGAACGCATCCTTCGCCTCCGCGTCTTCGCCCAGTGACGCGCGCACGCGGTCCACAAGATCGAGCGCCGGGGCCATCGGGTCGGGCCGCGTCTTGTCGAGCGCGGCCCGCTTCCTGAGCCGGGAGAGAAGCCCTTCCAGCTTGCGCGCTTCGGCTTCCCAGGCCCCTGCCTCCTCGTGCCGGCCAAGGTCTAAGAGGGCCAGAGCCCATCGCACCTGCCGGGCGGCCCGTGTCTGCGCGGTCTCAAGCTCAAGGTCGCATTTGCGAAAGCCAAGTTCGCGCGCCCACACTTTCGACGCGCTGAGCGAGATACGCAGCCGCTTGGCCAGCACCTCATAGGTCTCGCCATGACGAAGCCCTCTCTCAAGCTTCAATATGGTCAGCATACGGCCGACTGGCAGCGCCGAGAAATCGGGAACGGCATGGGTCATCGCCGGCCACTATCGCCGGGCGAGGCAGAGGGCGGAAGAAATTCCCTGAAAGACCGTCCACACGCGGGCTTCCGGGCGGGAAACAGGCCATACCTGCCCCAAGCACTCTGCCAGGCCCGCCCGGACACCGCCGGTACACCGTCCATGTACCGCCCATGCACCGTCAAAAACCGGGGAAACGCCCGGACTTTCCGCCTGCGTGTTTTCTAGTTTTCCACCAGACGCGAGCGCATCATGTCCAGCCAGGCGGCCTGGCGGTGGATCAGGCTGATCATGTCATGCGGGTCGCCCTCGGCGATCAGCTGGTCTAGCCAGATTCGCGTCACCCTCGCCTGGCTGTCGATCCAGTCCAGAAGCCGCCCCTGACCAGCGCCCGGCACGGGCCTTGGCGAGGCGCCGCAGGGGCTGCGATGTGTGCGCGCGGCACCTGCCGCCCCGCCCTGTCTGTTTTCGAGATACTGCATGAGCCGACTCCCTTTTTGCGACTGCTTCTCATTTGCGCTGATTGCGGCGCAGGAGTCAAATGAGGGAAAATACATAGTCCAGAGCCCCTCACAGCAGGAATGCCGCGATGGAAACTCTTGACCTTCGAGCCGGCGCGAACCCTATACAGGCAAGCACGAAAACGAGTACGGTTGAGATATGGCAGACGGGTTTCTGAAACTGAGCAGCGCCTTCGACGAGGCGAATGAGGCTGACTGGCTGGAAGCGGTTTCCAAGGCGCTGAAAGGCGGCGGGGTGGAGCGGCTTCAGCGCAAGACAGATGATGGCCTCACCATAGAGCCGCTTTATCGCGAAAGCAGCTTTCCAAGCGCGACCGACCCGCGCGGCGCGCCCGGCGAAGCCCCCTATCTGCGCGGCGCCAGCGCCGAGCCGGACCCCTTCCTGCCCTGGGACATCCGCCAGAGCTTTGGTCATCCAGATCCCGAAGTCACCAATAAAGAGATCCTACGAGACCTCGAACGCGGCGTCTCGTCTATCGAGCTTTGTGTAGACTGCACGGGCAAATCCGGCGTTGCGATTCACGATGCCGATACGCTGGCCACAGCGCTCAATGGCGTTCGCGCAGACATTGCCAGCGTCGCACTCGACCATTGCGGCATGGGCTCCGGCACCTCGCTCGCCGGGCTTCTGGCGCTATGGGGCGAGCAGCAGGGCGGCGCCGGCACGCTCAAATTCGCCTTCAATATCGACCCGATCGGCCTCCTGATGCGCAAGGGTGAGGTCGAGGGCGGTATCGATGCAGCCTTCGTGCGCACAGCCGAGCTCTCGCGCCTTCTCTGCCTGCGTTACCCCAAATCCACCACGCTGCGCGCCGATGCCCGCCCTGTCCATGAGGCTGGCGGCTCCGAAGCGCAGGAGCTGGGCGTGCTGATCGCCCATGCCGTCGACACGATGCGCCGGCTCGCCGATCAGGGCTATGATGCCAGCGCCTATCCGTCCCAGACCGTCTTCACGCTTGCGGCAGGCGGCAATTACGGGATCGAGATCGCCAAGCTGCGCGCCGCGCGCCGTCTCTGGGCGCGTGTGCTGGACGCGATGGAGCTCGAGGCTGAGCCAATGCTGCTCCAGTCGGTGAGCTCCGCGCGGATGCTGACGCGCTATGACCCATGGGTGAACATGCTGCGCAATACCGCCGCCTGCTTTGCCAGCGCGGTTGGCGGCGCCGACATTGTCACGGTTCGCGCCTTCAATGAAGCGCTCGGCGTGCCAGAGGAACTTGGCCGCCGCACAGCCCGCAACACCCAGATCATCGCCATGGAGGAGTCCGGCCTCGGCAAGATCGCAGACCCGGCCGGCGGCGCCTGGTTTGAGGAAACGCTCGCCGACGAACTGGCAGAGGCCGCCTGGGCCGTCTTCCAGGAGATCGAGGCCGAAGGCGGCCTTGTCGCCAGCCTCGCCAAGGGCAACCTCCAGAAGCGGATCGCCGAGGTGCGCGAGGCCCGCTTTGCCGCCATCGCCAAACGCAAGCGTCCGCTGACCGGCGTCAGCGAGTTCCCGCTGCTCGATGCCGATGAGGCGCCGGTGGCCGAGATCAAATTCGAGAGCAAGGCGGCATCGGTCTCCAGCGAAGGGCTGCACAGCTTCCTGAAAGACCTGCCGGACAAGTCGGGCAGCACCACCGAAGCCGACCCGCTGGCACCGATCCGTCTTGCCCGCGACTTCGAGACCTTGCGCGACCGCGCCAATGCTCATGCCGACAGGACAGGCAAACGCCCCGGCATCTTCATCGCCACCCTCGGCCCGCTGGCCGAACACACGGCCCGCGCCGACTTTGCCCGCAACCTCTTCGCCGCTGGCGGCGTCGAGGCGGTCGAAGCGGCCAAGATGCCCGAAACGCCAGAGGTGCTGGCCGATGCTTTCAAGGCGTCCGGCTGCCAGATCGCCGCGATCTGCGGCGCCGACAAACGCTATGAGGACGAGGCCGAGGCCGCCGCCAAGGCGCTGAAAGACGCAGGCGCCGCGCGCGTCTTCCTCGCTGGCAAGTTCGAAGCGGCCGCCATCGACAACAACATCTTCATGGGCTGCGACGCGGTAGACATGCTGCAGATCGCGCAGGCCGAACTGGGAGTCGAGAAATGACAACCTTCCCTGATTTCACCAAGCTCGATCTTGGTACCCCGCAAGCGTCCGCCCCGTCCGGCACACGCAAGCGCGAGCTGGAGACGCCTGAAGGTATCGACCTCGCCAAAGCCTATTCGTCGGCAGACACCAAGGGTCTCGACTTCCTTGATGACTATCCAGGCCTCGCGCCGTTCGGCCGTGGCCCCTACCCGACCATGTATACCCAGCGGCCCTGGACGGTGCGCCAGTATGCGGGCTTCTCGACAGCGGAAGACTCCAACGCGTTCTATCGCCGCAACCTCGCAGCCGGTCAGAAAGGCCTGTCGGTCGCCTTCGACCTTGCAACCCACAGGGGATATGACTCCGATCATGTTCGCGTGTCAGGCGATGTCGGCATGGCAGGCGTTGCCATCGACAGCATCTATGACATGCGCACGCTCTTTTCCGGCATTCCGCTCGACCAGATGTCAGTGTCGATGACGATGAACGGCGCGGTTCTGCCCATCCTCGCGCTCTATATCGCGGCCGCACAGGAACAGGGCGTCAGCCCGGACAAGCTGGCCGGGACAATCCAGAACGATATCCTGAAAGAGTTCATGGTGCGGAACACCTATATCTATCCGCCCAAGCCATCGATGCGCATTATTTCGGACATCTTCGCCTACACGTCTGAAAACATGCCGAAATATAACTCTATCTCCATTTCCGGCTACCACATGCAGGAAGCCGGCGCGACGGCGGATCTGGAGCTGGCCTATACGCTGGCCGACGGCATTGAGTATATCCGCGCCGGTGTCGATGCGGGCCTGGATGTGGACAAGTTTGCGCCGCGCCTCTCCTTCTTCTGGGCGATTGGCATGAACACCTTCATGGAAGTCGCCAAGATGCGCGCCGCGCGCCTGCTCTGGGCCAAGCTGGTGAAGGAGAACTTCAATCCGAAGAACCCCAAATCGCTGAGCCTACGCACACACAGCCAGACCTCCGGCTGGTCGCTGACGGCGCAGGACGTCTACAACAATGTGATCCGCACCTGTCTCGAAGCCATCGCGGCCGTTGGCGGGCAGACCCAGTCGCTGCACACCAACAGCTTCGATGAGGCGCTCGCCCTGCCGACCGATTTCTCGGCCCGCATTTCGCGCAACACGCAGCTTTTCCTGCAGCAGGAAGGCGGCGCCTGCCAGACCATCGACCCGTGGGGCGGCTCCTACTATGTCGAACGTCTGACGCATGACCTTGCTGCCAAGGCCCTCACCCACATCGAGGAAGTCGAGAAGCTGGGCGGCATGCGCAAGGCCATCGAGGAAGGCGTGCCAAAGCTGCGGATCGAGGAAGCCGCCGCCAATACGCAGGCCCGCATCGACAGCGGCAAGCAGACCGTGGTCGGCGTCAACAAGTTCCAGCTCGATCAGGACGAGGACGTGCCGGTCCTAAAAGTGGACAATGCCACCGTGCGCCGCATGCAGCTCGACAAGCTCAAACGCCTGAAAGCGGACCGCGATCAGGCTGAAGTCGACGCGAAGCTGGATGCGATTGCGCTGGCGGCCGAAAACGGCAAGGGCAACCTTCTGGCGCTCGCCGTTGAGGCGGCCGCCGCCAAGGCGACAGTGGGCGAAATCTCGGAAGCCGTCGAGCGCAGCCAGGGGCGTCACCAGGCGGTCATCCGCTCAATCAAGGGCGTCTATGGCGGCTCCATCGGCAAGGACGACAAGGCCGAAGAAGCGCGCCAGCTGGCCGAGGCATTTACCTCAAAGAAAGGCCGCAAGCCCCGGATATATATCGCGAAAATGGGTCAGGACGGGCATGACCGCGGCCAGAAGGTCGTCGCCTCTGCGCTGATGGACCTTGGCTGGGATGTCGAAATCGGCCCGCTCTTCCAGACCCCGGAAGAAGCGGCCCGCGACGCCCGCGCGGCCAATGTGGATATCGTGGCGGCGTCTTCGCTGGCGGCCGGCCACCTGACGCTCATCCCGGAACTCAAGCGCGCGCTCGGTAATGAAGGGACGGCCACCACGCAGATCATCGCTGGCGGCGTGATCCCGCCCGGCGACTATGACGCCCTGCGCGCGGCCGGCGCATCAGCCATCTTCCCGCCCGGCACCGTCATCGCGGATGCCGCGCGCGCCATGCTGGAATCGCTTGAAGACGACCCGGTGAACACGGCGGCCGAATAGGGCTGGACGGAACAGACGGGATGAAAGCTCTGGCCACACATCTGTCTAGCCTGGTGGTGGCCGGTGCCGCCGCCTGTCTCGTCCCTGTGCTCAGCGCCTGGCTGTCGGACCTGCACTGGACGTTCGATATGGCGGGCCAGTTCCTGCTGCCGGCCCTCTGGGGCCTTATGGCAGGGGCGGTTCTGCTCATTGTCCTGCTTCCTTTCAGCAAGACGCGTTTCCTGAACCTCGCTGCCGCCAATGTGGCCGTCATCGTCGCCGCGCTGGGCTGGTACGGGATCTGGCCAAATTCCGCAGGTGAACAAACGCCCGGCGCGATCAAGGTGTACCAGCACAATATCTGGGCCAAGAACCCCAATCCGGACCGGGCGGTTCAAGGCGCGCTCGCAAGCGGCGCGGACATCGCGGTCTTCGTGGAGGCCTTCGATGAGATCTTGCGCGTGTCGAACAAGTCGCTGGACGAGCGCTGGCCCTATAATTCCGGCCGGCTGCCAAATGGCCAGAATGCCGGCTGGCTGAAACTCTATTCGCGTTTCGAGATCATCAGTGTGGACGCGCAATTGCCCGATAATACACCTTCCATGCTGGAGGCGCGTCTTCGTCTACCGGAGGGCGAGCTGACGGTTCTTGTCGTCCACTTCACGCGGCCCTGGCCGTTCGACACACCGCATGCACAGCTGAGACAGCTTGCTGGCCTCGCCAGAAAGGTGAGCACGATCGACGGGCCTCTCATCATGCTGGGCGATGTGAATTCTGCCGCCTGGGGGCGGATTGCAGAGCCGCTGGAGAGGGATCTCGGCTTTCAGATGGTCAGCGACCCCCGCGCCGGGACCTGGCCGGCCCGCTTTCCTCCGAAATATCAGCTTCCAAGCGTCAGCTGGCCACCGGCGCTCGCCATACCGATAGACCTTGCCTTCTGCAGGGGCGACATTGTTTGTGGCGATCACAAGGTCGGCGGCCATTTCGGCTCCGACCACCGCTCAGCGACCTTTACCGCATCGCTCAAGACAGAAGGCAGCGACTGAGGCCGGCGGCCTTTTGAAAGCGCCAGGCGAAGCCCCATATCCACTGGCCATGCCGTGTAAGGGGCTAATTGCGATGCTGACACAACCCGATCTCGACACGTTTCAGGACATGACCGAAGCGGCCTGGCAGCGTCTGCCTGAGGCCTTCCGCAAGGCGGCCGGGCGGATCGCGATCCATGTCCGCGATTTTGCCGAGCCTGAAGTTCTGGCGGAGCTCGGCATCCAGGATGCGTGGCAGCTGACGGGGCTCTATCAGGGCATTCCGCTCATCCATGACAGCATTTCCTTCCCGAGCCCGGAAAGCCCGCGCATCTTCCTCTATCGAAAGCCGCTTCTGGCAGAGCTTCAGACGCGCCCGGACGTGACGCTGGACCAACTGATCGAGCATGTCGTGATCCACGAACTCGGCCATCATTTCGGGTGGTCTGACGAAGAAATGCACCGGCTTCTGGATGAGGACTAGGTCAGGCGTCGTGATACGTCTCTGACAGAATCCCGGCAGAATAGGCCTACAAATCAAGAATGTGCGCGGCCTTCTACCCAAGAAGCGAACGCGGTGTTAGACACTCGCAAAAATCGGGTTACAGGCAATCAAGGCACCCACAGGTAGCCCCGCAACATTGATGAGACGCGCCGGCAGCGCCGGTTTCCATACACTTCAAGGACGCAAGGCAACCGGTGACGACCCCTACTTCAACGACCCGCGCCGGAAGCCGGATTGGCGAATATGACCTGCCAGCCCGCTTTGCCTCCTACCTTCCGCCTCTTGCCACAATGGTCCTCTTTGGCCTGTTCTGGGTCGTTGTCGTCATCCTTGTGCGGCTGGTGCTCAGCTTCAGCATTGGCGGCGCGGGGCCCTATTCGCTGATCTATCCGGCGATCCTGATTTCGACCCTGTTTGGCCGCTGGCAGGCCGGGCTCATCTGCTTTGTGCTCTCATTTCTCTACTCCTGGTATTACATCCTGCCCTATCCCGGCTCGTTCGAGTTTGAGCTCGCGCAGGATGCACCGCGGACCCTCGTCAATGGCAGCGCCGCGCTGGTCATCGTGATCTTCGCCGAAACCTTCCGGCGCGCCGTGCAGCGTGCGGTGGCCGAACGCGACATCGAACTTGCCGCGCGTGAGCTTCTCCTCAAGGAACTCGACCATCGCACCAAGAACAATTTCGCCATGGTCGCCAGCCTGCTCGACATGCAGCGGCGCCAGCAGGTGAGCGAGGAGGCGCAAGGCGTGCTGACCATCGCTGCGGCGCGGGTGCAGAGCTTTGCGGCGCTCCACACCTCGCTCTATACGGGTCGCGCCTTCATCGAGGAAGTCTCGATGTGCCACTATCTGACCTCCCTCCAGGACGACCTTCAGTCTGCCCTGTTCGAAGATGAGCGGATAAAGATCACCCTCGACTGCCAGGAACTCATGATGCCGCGCGACCGTGCGCTCGCCATCGGTCTGGTCATGAACGAGATCGTGACGAATGCCGCCAAACACGCCTTCTCGAATGCCGACACTGGCCTGATCGCGATAGACTTTGCCGCCACCTCAGAGGATGAGTGGACGCTGACGATTACCGATGACGGCCAGGGCATGGCTGAAAGCACCGGAGATACCGGCTCAGGCCTCGGCTCCCGCCTGATCGAGGCGTTCACCAGAAAGGCCGGTGCCCGGCTGAACGTTGAGCGTCTGGAACGCGGCACGCGATTTACCCTCACCGCCGAATAGGCCCGTTACAGCGTCCCCGGCCTCAGGATTTCTTCCTCTTTCTGGCAAGTCTGCGCTTTTCCTTCACGTCTTCAGCGTCCATTCTGGCACCAGAAAAGAGCGCAAGGAGGAATGTCCATGAAGGATCTTGGAGACAAGGACGCAACTGAACTGGCATCCATGGTGCGCAGGAAAGAGGTCTCGCCGGGCGAGCTGCTTGACCTCGCGCTGGAAAGCGCCTCGGCGGCGCAGGAGAAGGTCAATTGCTTCTCGAATATCTTTGAGGACGCCGCCCGCAAACAGATCGACGCGGGCCTGCCGGACGGGCCATTTTCCGGCGTCCCATTCGCGGTAAAGGACCTTGGGGCCCGGGTGAAAGGCCTGCCCATTACGAGTGGCTCGCGCGCCTTCAGAGACACAGTATCGGATATGGATGCAACTCTGGTCGAGCGCCAGAAGAAGGCCGGCCTCGTCATTTTCGGCCAGACGACGAGCCCGGAATTCGGCCTGACCACCTCCACCGAAAGCGCCCTCTATGGCAAGACGCGCAACCCCTGGAACACTGAGCATACCTCTGGTGGCTCGTCCGGCGGGGCGTCGGCCTGTGTGGCGTCCGGCGTCATTCCCATGGCGCATGCCAGCGATGGCGGGGGCTCGATCCGTATCCCGGCGGCCTGCACCGGCCTTGTCGGCCTCAAACCCTCACGCGGGCGTGTCCCCATGGGCCCACCGATTTCAGAGAACTGGTTCGGCCTGTCCACCAATCACTGTGTGGCGCGCTCGGTGCGCGACAGCGCGACCCTGCTGGACGTCACACACGGACAGGAGCCGGGCGCTCGCTATATCGCGCCGCCGCCGGAGGGCAGCTTCCTGGACGCGGTGGGCCGCGAACCCGGCGCGCTCAAGATCGCCGTCTGGAGCACCGCCCCGAATGGCGTGAAACCGGACAGGGATGCGCAGGCGGGCCTTGATGCGACGGTCAAGCTGCTCAGTGCGCTTGGCCATCATGTCGAGGAGGCAGGCCCCACCCTCAATGGCGAAGCGCTCGGCAAGGGCATGATGGTGATGGTCTCCTCCTTCATGGCCGCCGTGGCGGATGAACGCGAAGCGTATTTTGGCCGCAAGATCACCGAAGAGGATTTCGAGCCGGTCTCGCTGCGCTTCATAGAGCTTGGCCGCCAGATCCCGATGTCGGAAGTGGTGAAGACCAATAATGCGTTCTGCGAAGCGGCCTGGCAGATGGAGCGATTCATGGATGAAGGCGGCTATGACCTCATCCTCGCGCCGACCCTTTCGCGTGCCCCCGTCAAGCTCGGCGTGCTCAGCCTCGATCCGCCGGACTTCGACCAGTATGGGGTTGATATCTCAAGCTTTGCGGCCTGGTGCCCGGTGTTTAACCAGACCGGCTGGCCGGCCATCTCATTGCCGCTGCACTGGACCGATGACGGCCTGCCGCTGGGCATGATGTTCGGTGCGCGGCTCGGTAAGGAAGAGCTGCTCTATTCCATCGCGGGCCAGATCGAGCAGGCCGCGCCCTGGGCAGATAGACGCCCGCCCATCTGGTTTGGATAAGGTCTCATGACGACACTCACGCCGCATCAGGGCGGCTGCCATTGCCGCGCTGTCCGCTTCGAAGTGGACCTTCCTTCACATGTCGAGGTCGAGGACTGCAACTGCTCGATCTGCGCGATGAGCGGCAATGACCACATCATCGTTCCGGCGAGCCGCTTCCGGCTTTTGCAGGGCGAGAGTGCACTCACCGAGTACCGGTTCAATACCGGGGCCGCGCGCCACCTCTTCTGCAGCACCTGCGGGGTGAAGAGCTTCTATGTGCCGCGCTCCAACCCGGACGGTTACGCCGTGACGTGGAGGTGTCTCGACGACTGGCAGGAGATGGATGCTGCCGTGACAAGGTTCGACGGGCAGAACTGGGAAGACAACGCTGCGCGGCTGGCGCACAAATCGAAAGACTAGCGCGGCGGTGGCGGCCCGCGCCGCGCCTCTCCCTCCTCCCGCCGCATCCGGTCGCCGCGTCGCTCTTCCCAGCGTTCGGCGCGGCGTGCCTCAACCTCTTCGAGCCAGTCGACGAGCTCGCCGCGCTGTTCGTCGCTCAGCGCTGCAATCTGGTCGGCGAGCACGGTCTGGAAGGTCTCATTGAGCGCAGAGTCGGCGGTCCGCATGTCGAGAAAGGCCTGATCGACCGCCGCACGCTCGAAGGGGGTCGCTTTCAGCGCAGCGATCAGGTCATCGCGGGCCGAGCGCTTTTCGTGCCATTGACCACGGGCCGAGCGAAAGGCGTTACGGAAAGCGGCGCGGAGCTCGGCGCGGTCCTCATCGGGGACGATGGACTGGATACCGCGCGCGATCATGTGCTCAGCCCCGCCGCGCGGCCCGCGCCGCTCGCGGTCTCTTTCGCCAAGCTGGCCACCAAGCAGGAAACCGATCAGGAGGGCGTTCGCGACCAGCGAGAGTATAAGCGCGATAGCCGTGCCGGAGAGGCGTTTGCGATCATTCATCCAGCATTTCCTCTTCCAGATAGGTGTCGAACTGATCATAGCCGAGGGCGCCATAGACCACGTTCTCAGCCTCCGTCTCATAGGCGGGCGGCAGACTGGAGGCAGAGGCGGTATAGCCCGCAAACAGCCCCATGCCGAGGCTGGCAAGCGCCGCCCCAGCAGGCCAGCGCCGTCCATTCGGCGTCAGTACACGCCCGATGCGCGCGGCAAGACCGGAATGGCGCTGTGAAGCGGGGCGCGGTGCGCTTGCCAGTATGCGTTCAGCCAGCAAGGGGCCCGGCTCTGGCGCCATGTCAGCATCGAACAGGCTGTCGAGCGCGCGCGCCGCAGCGAGGGCGGCTTCAAAACGGGCCGGATGGGCGGCGAGATGCGCCTCGGCGGCCTCGCGTTCATCTTCAGGCCAGCTCATGCTGGAAGCGCCATAGGCCTCTATCAGCTCCAGCACCCTTTCGTCTGTAGTGTCCATCCTGCTCATTCTTGCTGTCCTTCCGACAAGGCCTGCCGGAGCGTTCTTCGCGCTCTTGATAACAGGCTTTCAAGCGCCTCAACACTGACCTGCATCGCTGCAGCCGCGTCCTTGTTGCCCAGCCCCTCAAAGGCGCAGAGGGTGAGGGCTTCCTTCTGTCTCTCCGGCAGGCCATCGATCAGGGCCTGAATTCTCGTACCGGCCTGTTTCTGGTGAAGCGCCTGATCGGGCGGCAAATCTGCCGCTTCCCGCTCTGGCAGCGTCTCCATGAGGACCGGCGCTTTCTTTTTCATCCTGTCGCGGCAGAGATTGATCGCCACCGTGCAGGCCCAGGTCGAGAACTTCGCGCGCGCTTCCCAGTCCGGAAGCATTTTCCACGCGCGCAGGAAGGTCTCCTGCGTCACATCTTCGGCCTCCTGCCGGTCACCCAGCATGCGGAAGGCCACCCGCCAGACCACCGGCATGTGGCGATTGACCAGCGCGGACTGGGCCATCCGGTCTCCGGCGGCTGCCCTCGCGATCTGCTCTGATTCCGAAAGGTCTGACACGCAGGAAGCATAGCGGCGGCCCCGCGACATGCGAGGGAGGAAATCGCCCTGCCCAGCCGGGGCCGCCGCTTCGCTCATACCGGACTATTTCCGGTCAGCGCCGCCACCGCGATGATGCCAGCCGCCACGGTGCCCGCCATGATGACCCTGCATCTCGGCAAGTTCGGCTTTGGTGATTTCACCATCCCCGTCGGCGTCGACGCGTTCGAACATCGACATGCCACGCGTCTCGAACTCATCGATGGAGATCACGCCATCACCATTGGTGTCGCGGCGGGCGAACATGCGCTCCTTGCGCGCCTGCATCCGCGCCTCGCGCTCAGCTTCTTTCCAGGCTTCGAGTTCGGCAAGCGTGAGGCTGCCATCCCCATTCGCATCAGCCTGGCTGAAACGCTCAGCTTTCATGGCTTCGATTTCGTCGGTCGAAATGACGCCGTCCGAATTGGTATCGAAGCGTTCGAGCATACGTTCTGCGCGCGCTTCGCCGCGATCGGCACGGTCTTTGGTTTCGCCCTCATCCTGAGCAAAGGCAAGGCCGGCAGCGCCAAGCGTGGCAAGGCCGGTCAGGGTTGCGGCAAGTGCAAGTTTCTTCATGTCGGGTTCCTCTTTTTCTGTGTGACCCGACAGGTGAAACGATGGCGCGTCAGGATTCCGTCGCGAGCGGACCGATTTTTCTGCAGCGAATATCCGCGACGGCCTGTTTCATCTCAGAATAGCGATGCTCCAGCACCTCGAAACCCGGACAGTCTGCAGCCAGAGCCAGCCTGTCCTTCAGCCCCCGGGAAAAGGTGGAGGACTCCGCCTCCCCGCCCACGGCGATCCGCTGAACCTGCTGCAGCGATTGCAGGAGGCGGAAGGCATGGCTGAGCGTGCCGGCTTCATCGGCCGAGAGGTAGCCCGTCTCTTCAAGGGCTGCGATGGCATCGGAAGTCGTGGCGTGGACTGCGTCCGGATCGCCGCTGAGCAGCATGCCCTGCTGCAGGATGAATTCCAGATCGACGAGCCCGCCTTCGGCCAGCTTGATGTCCCAGGGGCCGCCGGGCGGCTTCTCGCGCCAGAGGCGCTGGCGCATGTCGAGAATGTCGGCTTTTCTCTCTTCAGGCGGCTTGCCGTGCGTGATCGCATCGCGTGCGATCTCCATCATCTTCTTTCCGAGAGGATCATGGCCCGCGACAAAGCGCATCCGCGTCAACGCCATCAGCTCCCACGTCCAGGCGTCCTGATGCTGGTAGCGGTCAAAAGCAGACAGGGACACAGCGACGGGCCCAGCACGCCCCGAGGGACGCAGGCGCATATCGACCTCATAGAGGTTCCCCTCCGCCGTATCGGCCGAGATAGCGGTAATCAGGCGCTGCGCGAAACGGGTGAACCAGCTGCCCGCCTCCACTGCCTCATCCTTGTCGGCCTCGAACACGATGATGATGTCGAGATCGGAGCCCGCCGTCAGCTCGCGGCCGCCAAGCTTGCCAAGGGCCGCGACAGCCCAATGACCCGGCTGCGGACCATATTTGCGCGCGGTCTCCATCGCTGCGGCATCGGCCATGAGGCGTACGCATGTATCTGCCAGGTCGCTCCAGGCCAAGGCGGCCTGCGAGGCTGGCAGTCGAGAATGAAGCAGACGGTGACCGATCAGGAAGGCGCGCTCATTCTGCCAGCGGCGCACTTCATCCATTCGCGTCTCGAAATCCATCCCGCCATCCAGCGTCGGCGGGAATTCCTGCGTATTCTGCGAAATCAGCGCTTCAAGAAGACCGGGCCGGCGCGCCAGTGTCTGCGACAGGCGCGGCGCGATGGCGAGCGTGGTGACGAGGTCTTCCAGCAGGTCCGCTTCCGCCACGAGCATTGAGAGCGTCTGGATGCCGGAACGAAGGCCCTCGAAGAACTGGGTGAAGCGGGTGAAAGCCGTGTCAGGCTCACCGGTCCGGCTCATGGCCATGAGAAGGTCGGGCAGGAGCGCGGTCAGCAGCCCCCTGCCCCGCTCTGTCCGCGTCGCAGGTGTCTTGCCGCGATGCCAGTTCTGGATTGTGGAGATAACGCGGGAAGGGTTTGAAAAGCCCAGTGAGGAAAGCGTGCTGACGGTACCGGGGTCCTCATCGACACCGGTAAAGACCAGATTGCCCTGGGCGGCCGACTTCGTCTTGCGTTCTTCTTCGGCAAAGAGGTCGCTATAGTGGCGGCTGACAATGGCGCGGGTCTCATGCAGCTCCTTGTCGAACGCGGCGATCCCGTCATAGCCGCAGAGTTTCGCAAGACGCTCCCGGCGCTCTTCTTCCTCCGGCACGCGGTGGGTCTGCTCATCCTGCAGCATCTGGATACGATGCTCGACGCCGCGCAGCGCGACATAGGCCTCGGACAGTTCTTCTGCCACCGGTCCATCCACGGCGCCGGCCGCGACCAGCGCCTGAAGGCTGGCCAGTGTCTTGCGGTTGCGCAGATATTCATTGCGCCCGCCAAGCACGATCTGCTGGGTCTGGGCGAAAAATTCGATTTCCCGAATGCCGCCGGGGCCGAGCTTGACGTCCGGCGCCGGGTCATCAAGGGCCGCACCAGCCTTGGAATTGATCATACGCTTGACCGCCTGGACGTCGGCAATGGCCCAATAGTCCATATGCCGGCGCCAGACGAAGGGCGTCAGCATCTCCTGAAATCGTTCAGCGGCAGCGATGTCGCCCGCGACGGGACGGGCCTTGATCCAGACCATCCGCTCCCAGTTCTGGCCGACGCTCTCATAATAGAGCGCAGCCATACGCGTGGAGACCGCAGGCGGGGTGGAGGACGGATCGGGACGCAGGCGAAGGTCCGTGCGGAAGACATAGCCTTCACCCGTCTGCTCCTCCAGGACACGCATCGTCTCCTGCACGGCCCGGTTGGCCTTCATCTGGGCCTCGCCAGAGCCGCCATCGAAGACGTCTGGGTCAAAAAAGGCGGCAACATCGATGTCGGAGGAGTAGTTAAGCTCAAACGCGCCCATCTTGCCCAGCGCGAACAGGAAGAGCCCGTCCGGTGACAGGTCCCGGGCGCGCAGCACGGCCTTGAGGGCGGCGGCAAGCGCTGTATTGGCGAAATGTGTGAGATCCGCTGTCACAGCGCTGACATCGGCCTGCCCGCTGAGGTCGCGGGCCGCGACGGCAATATGATGGGAGAGCTTGGCCTGCCGGAGCGCCGCCATCGTCGCTTCGAGCGTTTCAAGCTCACCGGCGGCCTCTGCGTCGGAAATGGCGCGCGCGTGAAGCGCTTCGGCGCCCTCTTCCTCGAGGAATTTCACCGCATCGGGCGCCCGGCGCGCAGCGCGGGCGAGATAGGGCGCAAGGTCGGCGGCCAGCCTGAAGGCTTCTGCGGGCGTCGCCGCAATGGGTCGGATCGTGAGCATGCCCCTTCCTAGCGCTCACGCGGCAGAGAAAAAACCGCTTTTAATCCATGCGGGTCGGGAATCTCGCTCGCCCAGAGAAGTTCAAGATCGCCCTTATGGAGGTCCGCGACCGAATCGACCAGCGCAAGACCAAGGCCAGAGCCGGCCTGAGTGCGGGCCTCATCGAGCCGGAAGAAGCGCTCCTTGGCCCGCTCGCGCATGTGTTCGGGGATGCCCGGCCCGGTATCGGTCACGATGATCTGGACTGTTTCAGGCGTGCGTTGCGCCCGGAAGCTGATCGTGCCGCCCTCCGGCGTGTATTTGATGGCATTATCCAGAAGGTTCGAGATGGCCTGCGCCAGCAATTCGCGGTCGCCCAGGACGAAGAGGTTGACGCCGATATCACTGTTGAACTGGAGCCCCGAAAACTCACAGGCAGGCTCATAAAGGTCTGCGATTTCCAGCAGCATGTCGCGCAGATCGAGGCGCACAAGACGCCCCTCGGCGCCGGCATCAAGCCGCGAAAGGCGCAGGATGGCGTTGAAGGTGGCGAGGACGCGGTCCACTTCCTCAACGGTCTGGGTCAGGGTTTCGCGCGCCGTCTCTTCGCTCATGTCCCCGATCAGCGCCGTCTCCAGCCGGTTGCGCAGGCGCGACAAGGGAGAGCGAAGGTCATGCGCGATGGAATCGCCCGTATGGCGGCTTGAGGCCATCAGGCGTTCCAGCTTTTCCAGCATCGTATTGACGTGCATGGCGAGGCGGTCGAACTCATCGCCCGAGCCGGAGACAGGTGCACGGACCGAGAGGTTGCCCGCCACAATCGCTTCCGTGGTGCGGGTCAGCTGTTCAGCGCGCCGGGCAGCATAGCGCGAGATAAAAATCCCCCCCATCAGCGCGAGCAGGACACCGATGGGCGCAGCGGTGGTGACCGCCTGCGTGATGCGCCTGACGATCCGCCCGCGCTCCCCGGTCTCAATGGCGACGAGCAGGACGTTCCCGTTCGGCAGACGCACAATGCGGCCCTCAGCCTCTGTCAGGGTCGGCTCGCCGCCGGGCCGCGGGACTTCGATGCTGAGGCTGACATTGCTGACATCGCCGACTGTGTCCGGCGGAGAGACCGGCAGGTTCGGGAAATCCCCGATCAGCCGGTCGCCCTCCGGTGTTTCCAGCTGGTAGCGGAAGGGTGCACCGGGAACGAGCGCGCGCTCGATCAGTGACTGTTCGAGACGTTCCAGGCCCCCGGTATAATAGGCAAGCTCCAGCGCCCCCATCTCCGCCTCAAGACGCTGGTCGGCCTCTGCGCGCAGAGAGCCGACCGTGGCCTGAAACAGATAGGAAAGGAGGAGGAAGGAAAAGAGGCCGAACAGGACCGCATAGACGAGCGCCAGCCGGAATGTCGTCGTCCGGACAAACGCGAAGCGACCCGACTTCATCCTTGCAGGCAGTAACCCGCGCCGCGCACGGTCTGCAGCAACTGCTCATCGAAATCCTTGTCGATCTTCGCGCGAAGGCGCGAGACATGGACGTCGATGACATTGGTCTGGGGGTCGAAATGATAGTCCCAGACCTTCTCGAGCAGCATGGTGCGGGTCACGACCTGACCGGCATGGCGCATGAGGAATTCCAGAAGGCGGAATTCGCGCGGCTGCAGATCAATCTTCTGCTCGCCGCGCCACACCTTGCGGGCGAGGAGGTCCATTTCGAGATCGGCCACCTTGAGCTTTGTCACAGGCGGCTCGCCATTCACCTGACGCCGGCCGAGTGCTTCAACACGTGCGGCAAGTTCCTGCGGGGCGAAAGGCTTGGCGAGATAGTCGTCCGCGCCGACTTTCAGCCCCTCGACACGGTTGTCGACGTCCGAAAGGGCAGAGAGGAAGAGAGCGGGCGTCTGCCCGCCCCCATTCCGGTATTCCTCGACAAGCTTCAGCCCGTCCTTTTCCGGCAGCATCCGGTCCACGACGAGCGCATCGAAGTCGCCGTCGCGGGCCTTTATCAGGCCATCTGCGCCATTCTCGGCGAGATCGACCTCATGGCCGGCCTCGCTGAGAACCTTGTTGATGAAACTCGCCTGGTCGCGATCATCTTCTATGACGAGAACCCGCATGAGCCTTGCTCCTTATAACCGTCAGTTCGACGCGTCTTCGCCGATGTCGGCAGTAACAAACAGGGTACGCTGACCGTTCCGGATGGCGAGAAGCAGCTTGTCGCGCCCCTTCTTCTTCATGTCGGAAATCGCCGATTCAAGGTCTGCGACCGTGGCAAGCGGGCTGCCGGCTGCCGACAGCAACGCCATGCCGGCACGCACATCATACTCGGCAAGCGGGCTGTCACTATCAACATCGCTGATGATCAGGCCAGGCTCATCATCGTCCAGAGCCAGCGTGTCCCGGTCGGTGCTGTTCAGCGGCCTAAGGGCGAGACCCAGCGGGCCGTCCTTGGCATTGCTGTCCGGATTGTCCCCCGAAACACCGGTCTGCGCTTGCGGAATGGCATTCGGGTTTTCAGGACGCTCGCCCACGGTGACACTGATGGTCTGCTGCTCACCGCCGCGAAGAACGGTGAATGTGTTGTCCGAGCCTGCCATAAGCCCGCCGACCAGACGCGTCACAGAGGTCGCATCCGTTGTGTCGTTGCCGTTGACCGACAGGATGATGTCGCCGCGCTGAAGGCCGCCGGACTGGGCCGGGCTATCCGGGCTGACATCGGCGATAATCGCACCGCGCGCTTCTTCAAGACCCTGCGCATCGGCCATGTCTTCGGTCACATCCTGAATGGTCACACCCAGCCAGCCGCGCGAGACGCGGCCGTCCTTGATGAGCGCGTCCGTGACGGAGACAGCCAGTTCTGCCGGAATGGCGAAACCGATGCCCACAGACCCGCCCGTGGGTGAGAAGATGGCTGTGTTCACGCCAACCACACGGCCCTGGAGGTCAAAGGTCGGACCGCCGGAATTGCCGCGGTTGATGGCGGCATCGATCTGCAGGAAGTCGGTATAGGGATTGTTTGCGCCAAGCTCACGCCCATCGGCCGACAGGATACCGGCCGTTGCCGTCCCGCCGAGGCCAAAGGGGTTGCCGAGCGCCACAACCCAGTCGCCGCGGCGCAGATTTGTGTCGGTCTCGAACTCAACGAATGGGTAGGTCCCCGGCTCGGTCACGCGAATGACGGCAAGGTCGGTCTGCGCATCGGTGCCGATAAGTTCGGCTTTCAGCTCCCGGCCATCCTCAAGCACGACCTCAATCTCTGTTGCGTCCTGCACGACGTGATTATTGGTGACGATGTAACCTTCTTCGGAGATGAAGAAGCCGGAGCCGAGCGAGCGGGCTTCGCGGGTCTGCGGTTCATCCTCGCCGCCCTCTTCCTCACGCTCGCGCATGTAATCATCAAAGCCGGGCAGACCGCGGAAGCGTTCGAAGAACTCTTCCATATTGCCCATGCCCGTAACCTCACGCTCGGACACGACATTCACGCTGACCACGGCGGGGCTCACTTCCTCAATGAGGTCGGCGAAGCTGATCGGCGCGCCATTCGGCTGCTGAATCGAGATCGGCTGCTTGGCTGAGGCCTGCTGGAAGACCGGGGGTGCGTAGAAAAAAGCCCCTGCAACACCAGCCCCAAAGACACCGGCAACCAGGGCCTGTTTCGATATAGCGATCGCTTTCATATTCCTCTCAAACTCCTCAAGAATTCTATTCATCGATAGTGTGGATAAATATAAGCCAATGCCAGTCCCTTGACTGATTAAACATCGGTTAGACTTTATCCTTTCAAATCAAGCGTCAGGCTCATTTCAGCCTGTCTTCTTGTCAATTCTACTCCGTATCCGGCTGCCCGACTCAAGCGTCCTGTGCACAGGGCATTTGTCCGCGATCTCAAGCAGGCGTGCAAGCTGATCGTCCGTGACGTCACCCTGAATATGGATAGCGCGCGAAAAGATGTCGATCTTGTCCTCTTCGCCGCACTCGTCGCAGTCGCTCGCATGCTCGCGCGTGTGGCTGACGGCAACACCGATATGCTCAACGGGCCAGTCCTTGCGATTGGCGTACATGCGCAGTGTAATGGAGGTGCATCCACCAAGGGCAGCCGACAGGAGCGAATAGGGGTCGGGGCCCGTATCGCTGCCGCCGAAATTGCGGGGCTCGTCGATGATCTGCCGGAAGCTTCCGGTCAGCACCTCATTCTGATAGGGCCCCGGCCCGGCCGTCTCCCGGACAAGAACGCCCTCGTCTGCTGAAGGGGACTGGTCTTCATCGGGTTTGAGATAGCGAGACGCCCAGCCGGCAATCACGCTGGCGGCAAAATCTGTGTCGGTATCGCGCTCGAGGAAATGGCTTGAATCGTCGAGGCTGACGAAGCTTTTCGGGTGGCGCGCCTCGAGAAAGAGCTTTGTGGCATGCTCCACGCTTACCTCTTCATCGCCCGGCGCGTGCAAAATGAGGAATGGCAGACGCAGGCGGGAGACAGCGGCGCCCACCCGGGCTTCGCGCAGGTCATCGACGAATTCCCGGCGGATCGTGAAAGGTCGCCCGCCCAGGGTAACGCTGGCTTCGCCGTCGCTTTCAATCTCTTCGACACTGGGGCCAAACTGGCCGATGACGTGTTTGGCTTCTGACGGCGCCCCGATGGTTACAAGCGCCTTCAACCCCTTCAGTCTTTCAGCTGCGAGTATCGAAGCGGTCCCGCCCAGCGAATGGCCGACCAGCAGCGAGACCGGGCGCCCCTGCTCCGCCATCCAGCTGGCCGCCGCTTCTATATCTTCGACATTGGAGCTGATCCCGCTTTCGGAAAACTCACCTTCCGATTCGCCGATGCCGGTGAAATCGAACCGCAGGACACCGATCCCGCGTTCAGCCAAAGCACGTGATAGACCGACAGCAGCGCGCGACTGTTTCGAGCATGTAAAGCAGTGGGCAAAGATGGCCCAGCCGACAAACTGGCCGACCGGATGTTCAAGACGCCCAGCGATCTGCTGGCCATCGCTGCCAGAAAAACTGACCTTCTCGCTGAACATGACGCCTCCCGGACTCCGTGGCCTTCCATGCGCACATAGGTGCGTGGAGGGTGTCTTGCCAGTGCAGGCGGGCCAATCTGGCGGTCAGCTCTCCTCCTCAGGGGCGACAGCGGGGATGTCGGTGCGCGGCCGGCGGTTACGGCTGATCGTGAAAGCCAGGACCCCGCCCGCTATGAGAAAGATGAAGGGCGACGCCCAGAGCAGCATGCCGCCGAGCCCGCGCGAAGGTGGCCGGAACAGGACAAAGTCGCCATAGCGCTCGGCAAACCAGCCGCGGATTTCCTCATTGCTCTGACCGTCGGCGACCATCTCCCGGACACGTTCGCGCATGTCTGCAGCGATATCAGAGCCCGAATTGGAGATGGGTTCGTTCTCGCAGGCCACACAGCGGATCTCACGCATGAGGTCCTGTGCGCGCGCCTCTTCCTTCGGGTCGGCAAGCGGGCCTTCGGCAGCGAAGATCAGGAGCAGCGAGGCAAGAATGGCTTTCATGCAGCCTCCGTCGCAGTGTGTTTCCTGCGTCCAAACACGCACAGACCCGCGCCAAGTGCGATAAAGATCGTTCCGAGATAAATGAGATCGATCAAGGGGTTGAGGAAGACTTCAAAGGTCCAGCGGGTCTCGCCCTGCTGGTTGCGCCGGCCATCGCCAAGCGCGACATAGAGGTCGGAAAGCCCTGTCTTGTGGATCGCGGTTTCGGTCGTGGGCATCTGGGCAGCCGGATAGAAGCGTTTGTGCGGCGTCATACTGGCGACAGTGCCGCCGTGCCGCGCCGTCAGTGAGGCGCGTTCAGCGTACCAGTTCGGGCCTTCGATACTCTCGACATCATCAAGGGTGAGCTGCCAGCCAGCCACAGACGTCGACTGACCTTCCTGCAGCGCAATCGTGGTGTGCGTGCGCCCGGAGGTCTCCAGGACAGCGCCCAGGACGAAGAGGCCGAGGCCCGCATGGGCAAGCGTCATGCCCCAGACCCGCGCCGGCATTTGCGGAAGGCGCTGCCGGGTCTTTGCCCGCCGCCAGAGCTCAAACGCCGCGCCGCCAATCAGCCAGACAGCGATCGCCAGGCCCACACCGGCCAGAAGCGGGATATCAAACGGTCCGATGCCCGCCAGCCAGAAGATGGCGACGATCCCGGCAAAGGCGGCGGCAAACTTCCAGATCGAGGAGAGGTCCGCCTTGCCCCAGCTCCAGGCCTGCACGACGGGCAGGGAGATGAGCGCGAGCGACATGATCGGGGTAAAAGTCAGATTGAAGTAAGGTTCGCCAACAGAGATCGTCTCCCCTGTTGCCTCTGCGATCAGTGGAAACAGGGTGCCAAGCAGGACAGTGGCGGTCGCCACGACGAGAACGAGATTATTGCCCATGAGCGCGCCTTCGCGGCTCGCCGTTGTCCAGTCAGGCCCGGCCGCAAGCTTTGAGGCACGCAGGGCAAAGAGCAGGAGCGCCGCGCCGCCGAACACGAGCAGCCCGGCCAGAAGCAGGGAGCCGCGGAGCGGGTCGATGGCAAAGGCATGCACCGATGTAAGTACGCCGGAGCGCACGAGAAACGCGCCGAGCATTGAAAAACAGAAGGCAAGGACTGCCAGCAACGACGTCCAGACACCGAAACTGCCGCGCTTCTCCGTAACGATGACCGAGTGCATCAAGGCGGCGCCCAGAAGCCAGGGCATCAGGCTGGCATTTTCGACCGGGTCCCAGAACCACCAGCCGCCCCAGCCAAGCTCATAATAGGCCCAGTAACTGCCAAGGGCGATGCCGAGGGTGAGCGGGACGAAGGCCGCCAGCGCCCAGATACGCGCCGTCCGAGCCCATACGCGGTCGATACGTCCTTCGATGAGGCCAGCCGCGGCCAGTGCGAAGACGAAGGAATAGCCAACATAGCCAAGATACAGCATGGGCGGATGGGCCGCGAGCGCCGGATCCTGGAGCAGCGGGTTGAGGCCGGCGCCCTGAAGCGGGGCCGGATCAAGCCGGGTAAAGGGCGAGGAGGCAAGCAGAAGATAGGCCAGTGCGCCGGCATTCAGTACACCCTGAACGCCGAGCGCACGCGCCTCGAAAACCGGACGGCCGGTCGACAGGAACCGCGCGCCTGCGGCCCCAAACCCGATACCGACGAGGCACCAGAGCGCCATCGAGCCTTCATGGTTTCCCCATGTCCCGGCGATCTTGTAGACGAAGGGCTTCAGCGTGTGGGAATTGGCCGCCACCAGCTGGACCGAGAAGTCCGAGGTTGCAAAGGCCACAATCAGGGTCAGGAAAGAGAAGGCCATCGCGCCGAACGCGATGAGCGCTGAAAGCCCCGCTGCCTTCCTTTGGCCCAGCAGGCCCTGACCAGCCTGCAAGAAGCTGAGCGCCAGCGCGAGGAAGGCCGCAAAATGACCGGCTTCGATCATGAGGTCGCCTGGCGGGCGTTCTTCAGTTCGCGCGGTTCATAATTCTCATCATGCTTGGCGAGAATGTTCTCCGCGGTGAAGTCGCCACCTGCGCCGAAACGACCCGTCGCGACAACGCCTTCGCCTTCACGGAAAAGGTCCGGCACCACGCCTGTGTAAGCGACCTCAACGGTTTCGCCCGACCCATCCTCAATGAGGAAAGTCATGTCGGCGCCTTCGCCATATTCGATGGAATCGATCTGCACCCAGCCGCCGATCCGCACGCGCTTGCCAACGTCCGGCTGGCCGCGCTCAGCAATGAGCTGCGGGGTGTAGAAGAGGTCGGCATGCTGCCTCAACGCGACCGCGGCCAGCGCTACGGCGCTCACCAGCAGCACGGCTGCGATCGACACGCCCCAAAGTCTTTTTGCTCTCGCTCTCATAATGCAGGCCTTGTATCGAAGCTTGCAGGATTTGACACTGCGACCGAAACAACCAGACTGCTTTCGAGTTGGTTGGTGTACAGTAACTTACGGCGGCTCAAGAGGCGAATATGCCGGATTTTTCCGATATCTGGGACATTGAAAAGCAGCTCTGGACAGGGCCTGCAGAGGAGTATGACCGGCTGATGGCGCCTCATTGCGTCATGGTCTTTCCCCTGCCCGCCGGTATCCTGAAGCGCGAGAAAATCATCGAAACAGTAAAGCTGGCCCCGCGCTGGGACCATGTGGAGTTCGACAGCGAGACAGCTGTCCAGTCCGGCGAAGGGACAGTGACGCTGGCCTATGTCGGGCGCTGCCTGAAGGACCACGACACCTATGAGGCTTACTGCTCATCGACCTATGTGAAGTCGGACAAGGGCTGGCAAATCGTCCAGCATCAGCAGACGCCGGCCTGAAGCTCGCTGCCTTAAGGAGTTTCCTCGCCCGCTTCGTCGCTGCCGGCGGCGCGGGCGGCGTCCGCCTCCGCGCGCATCGCATTCAGCATGGCCCGGCGGGGATCGTCTTCCGGCAGGTCGGCAAAAACACGCTCCCAGTGCGCCTGCGCGGCGTCCAGGTCGCCAGCCTGATAGGCTGGCATGGCTGCCAGAATGCCCGCCCTCACCTCGCTATTGTCCAGCCGCCAGGCGCGGTCATAAAGACGCGCCGCTGGCTCTGTAATGATCCCGCCATCGCGTGTGACAACCGCATCGGCCAGCGCGATCAAAGCCGGGACATGGTCCGGGTCACGGCGCAGCGCGGACTGAAAGGCGCGCAGGGCGTTTTCGGTCTGCCCCTGCGAGCGCAGAAGAACACCGATAAAGTACTGTGGCTCAGGGCTGTCCGGCTGTTCGCGGGCCGTCATCTGAAGGCGCGCCAGCATCTCGTCACGTGACAGATCATCCGCCGGGCGGGAGGCAATCTCCGCTTCGCGCGCCGAATAAGGCTGGTCAGGCAGCATTGGCCGCCCGACGAAGAGATAGGCTACAGCCGCAATCAGCGTGGCCGCTCCAAGAGAGATCAGTGTGGTGTGTTTCATTGCCCCGGCAGCGTGATGGTTGCGCGAAGGCCGCCTAGCGGGCTCTCGGAGAGATCGAGGCGGCCGTCATACATTTCAGAAACATCCGCGACGATAGAGAGACCGAGCCCCGTGCCGGGCGCGGTCTCATCGAGCCGCACACCGCGCTTGACCGCGGAATTGCGCGAATCCGGGTCAAGGCCGGGGCCGTTATCGTCGATATGGATCTGCATGAGGCCGTTCTGGCTCTGCGCGCAGGAGACTTCAACGCGCGAATCCGCCCACTTGCAGGCATTCTCCATGAGATTGCCCAGCATCTCCTCAAGGTCCTGCTGTTCCACCCGGACATAGCAGTCTGCCGGGATGGCGTTGAAGACCTCTATGCCCCTGGCGTCGAACAGACGTGTCAGCAGGCGCTGCAGACCAGAGACAACCGGCTCGATCTCGGTGCGCACACCGAGGGCTTCGGACCGGGCAGCAGCCTGCGCACGCTTCAGATAGTGGTCGACATTGGTGCGCATCGATTCGGTCTGGCGGCGCACCACATCGTCCAGCGAGGTATCGCCAGTGGCCTCGTTACGCAGCACCGCCAGCGGCGTCTTCAGGGCATGGGCAAGGTTGCCGACATGGGTCTGGGAGCGCTCGACGATCTTGCGGTTATTATCAAGCAGCTTGTTGAGCTCTTCAGTCAGGGGCTGCACTTCGACCGGATAGTCGCCATTGAGCCGTGCCCGCTGGCCTGCCCGGATTTCGGAGACATGAAGCTGGACGCGGCCAAGCGGTCGCAACGCAAACCTCAGGCCGATCCAGAGCGCAAGCAGCGTGCCGCCCGCCAGCGTTGCCATGGCAATCAGCAGGATGAGCCTCAGCTGGTTGGCGCCTTCATCGGTCAGGTCCCGGTCGGCCGACGCCATGAGCAGGATCGGATTTTCGCGATTGGGCACCGTGATGGAGCGGACAGCCACGCGAAGCAGCTCATCCTTGGGCCCTCTCGTATTGCCATATTGCGTCTGACCGGGTGAGTTTAGCGCGGCCTGTGAAAGCTCTTTCGGAAGCGGCAGCGGCCCGTCCCAGACACTCTGGGAGCGGATATCATTGCCAAGACTGCCATCATCATGAACCGCGATCATCGCCCAGTAGCGTCCCGAGAGCGGCAGCTGGAAGCGCGCATCGCTCGGCAGACGCTCCTCGATATCGACCACGCGGCCATCGGGCAGGATTTCCAGAGCGCGCGGCAGCGTGACCAGCGTGGAATCCAGTTCCTGCTGAAGGATGCGGACGGTCTGGGTCCGGTAGGCGGCGGTCATGGCGATCACACCGCCGATGACGACGATCAGGCTCCAGATCACAGCGCCGAGGAGGAGGCGCCTTGAAAGTGAAAGGCGCGGCCTGGCCGGCGGTTTCGCCGCCACGGGGCTCGCTTCGGCCTCTCTGGACGGGTCAGGTTCAGGCAAGGCCTGCCGTCTCACCTTCCGGCACGACGAGACGATAGCCCAGTCCCCGCTCGGTCTGGATACGGTCGGTCCCGATCTTCTTGCGCAGACGTCCGATAAAGACCTCGATCGTATTCGAATCGCGGTCGAAATCCTGGTCATAGATATGCTCGACCAGCTCGGTGCGCGGCACGACGCGGCCTTGATGGTGCATCAGATAGGAGAGCACGCGGTACTCGTGCGCGGTGAGCTTGACCGGCCGGCCATTGACCGTGGCTCTCGCTGCACGCGTATCCACCCGCAGGCTGCCTGCTTCCAGCGCGGCGGCAGAATGCCCGGTGGCGCGGCGCAACAGCGCCCGCAGACGGGCCAGCAGCTCTTCTGTGTAGAAGGGCTTCGTCAGATAATCGTCAGCGCCCGCATCGAACCCGGCGACCTTTTCGCTCCAGCGGTCGCGGGCGGTCAGGATCATCACCGGGAAGTCCTTGCCGTCATCGCGCCAGCGCTCAAGGATCGTGACGCCATCCATCTTCGGCAGGCCAAGATCCAGGATGACCGCGTCATAGGGCTCTGTATCGCCCAGGAAGTGGCCGTCCTCGCCGTCCGCAGCAAGATCGACCGCATAACCGGACTGTGTCAGCGCATCGGCAAGTTGCCGGCGCAGGTCCGCATCGTCTTCAACAACAAGTATACGCATGGAATTTACCTAGCTCACGCTAATGATCTGTCCGTTATGGGCATTGATGGTGAACTGGACGAGTTCACCCTGCCGTGTGGTCCAGTCGATGACATAGACCTTCCGGCCGCCTCTATCAAAGAGTCCGACGAAACGGCGCATCTCACCACCATAGCGCGACTCTATCGGGCGTAGAATATCCTTCAGCGGAAGGATCTCGCCGCGCTCACGCGCATTGCGCGCATCGTCTGCCGTGAAGGAATTGCTCCATTGCCCCTGCGCATTCGCAGCGGGCGACATGGCGATCAGGCCGAGGCAAATGGAGGCGACTATCCGTTTCATGAATCAGACTATGCCCCACCTGCCCTGAATACATGCTGAATGATGTGCGAGCAGTTTAGTCAGAAAGCGCCGCGCCGCTCAATGGCTCTTCGCCCATTCGATGAGGTCTTCATCCTTCGGGTCTTCAAGCGTGATTTCCAGCCGGACATAGAGATGGCCGGGCTTGTCCTTGAACTGGACGCCCTTATTGCGCAGGCGAAGGACGCTGCCCGTATTGGACCCCTCGGGCACTTTCAGCGTGACCGGACCGCCGGGGGTCGCCACCTCCACCGTGCCGCCAAGCAAGGCCGTCTTGAGAGGCAGCGGGACAGACATGCGAAGATCGGCACCGTCCCGTGTCCATGTCTTGCTGGGGCGGACATGAAGCTCCAGCAAAGCATCGCCCGGCGGGCCGCCCGTCTGTGAGGGCTGGCCCTGACTTTTGAGGCGCAGCACCTGGCCGGTGGTCACACCCGGCGGAATGGAGACGTTGAGGCTCTTATTGTCCGCCATGGTCATCTGGCGCTTGGCGCCCTGAACGGAGTCCTCAAACGAGATATCGACCCGGTAGCGGATGTCGGCGCCCTTGCGCGGGCCAGGCCTGCGGCGCTGGCCGCCAAACATGCCCGACAGAATGTCCTCGAATGGATCGCCCTGGAACGAGCCACCCTGCTGACGGAAGCCGCCGCCTCCAAAACCTCCACCGAACCCGCCGCCTGCATTGGCAAAGCCGGTCGGATTACCATCGGCGTCGATTTCGCCGCGGTCGAACTGGGCGCGTTTTTCCTCGTCGCTCAGGATTTCGAAGGCCGCCGACGCCTCCTTGAAGGCATTGGCCTTCTCCTCGTCATTCGGGTGCAGGTCCGGGTGCAGCTCTTTCGCCTTCTTGCGATAAGCCTTCCGGATCTCGTCGGTGGTGGCCGACTTGCTCACGCCAAGTGTCTGATAGGGATCGCGCGCCAAGGGAGGTCTTCACTTTCATCACTGTTGCGATGAGGTGTAGTTAGAGTGCCTCTGCCGCGATTGAAACCCATGGACCATAGCGCCCGTCAGTTCCGATCTCAGCAACGCGGATATTATGCACATCCGCGCCAGTTTCGATCCGATTGGCACTGGTCTGCAGCGTAAACAGCGTCCCGGAGGGAGACTCCCCCTCAACCGCAAACTGGCGTGGGTGAACCGGGTCAGGCAGGTCCCAGCTGTCCGGAATGTCCGGTCCGCGGGGTAACCAGCTTAATTCAACCGTCCCGCCCGTCTGCCGCCTGGTCTTGAGGTGGGCCACCGGCCAGGGAAGGCCAGCCCGGTCCAGATAGGTGAATGGCCGCGCCTCGCCGCCTTCAGCCCGCCAGAGTAGTTTGGTGCCGACTTCCTCATATGCGACTTCGGCGCGCCCAAGAGTCCCATCCACAAGGATCACCGCAGCCCCCTCTTCTGCGGCTGTGGCGGTAGACCCATGCAGCCCGCGAAGCAGATCCGTCAGGCGCCAGCGACTGGTATCGATCAGCTCAGCCGTGCGAAACGAAATCGCCTCCCATCCGGCCTCTCCCTGAACGAGAAGCGTGTTTGCACCGGCCAGGACCGAGAGGGGATCGGCACTCGAAATGCTTGCTGTTTCAAGCTCCAGCTCAATCGCGCCAGCCTTATCCCATCGCCCGGTCGGCCCCGGATAAAGAGGTGTCAGAAGCTGCCCCACATGCGCTGGATATGAAAGGGAGGCGCGTCCTGACATCAGGGAAAGGCTTCGGCCCGCCTCAATCTGCACAGGCCCTCTCCAGGGGCGCCCAGCCGCAGCGACAAGCGGGCCGCTCCCATCAAATCTGGAAATGGCCGGCGTATCGACCACGAAAAGCTCCGGATCGGCGGGCACCACAGCCGGTTTGCCGCTATCGGGAATAGAGGCGGCCAGAATCTTCGTCTCTTCAACCGGCCGCGAAAGCGACACTGTGCGCCCGAGACCGTCATCGATGATGTCATCGATTACCCAGCTTCCCGGCACAGTCTCCACCGCAAGCCGGTCGCCCGGCTCCAGGCCCCAATAGCTGGGCCCCAGCTCCAGCCTGCATGACGCGCCTTCCTGCATACCCCGCAGAAGGTCGGCGGCGGCTTTCTGCGCGGCAGCCTCCGACAGGATGAGTGGCAGGGCCGCGCGCACCGTATAGCTTCCATCCCCCTCCGGGGCGCGCGCCTCTGCCTGAGCCGCGCCATAAGCCCCTGCCCCGTCAACATAACCAAGCTCAAGCCGGCCCGGCAGCTTGTCCAGCAGGACATGGGTGATGGAGACACCGTCCTCGCCGGTCTGTCCTACAGGAATAATCGGGTGAGGTGCCGCGCCTTGCTCCGTGACCAGAAGACCATCCTCACGTTCGAGACATCGGAACCGGTAAAGCGCGTGAAGCGGCTCCATCACCTGCCGAAGGCTCGTTGGCCCGCTGAGGACCAGACCTTCGACAAGGCCCTCCAAGGCCACGACTTCCATCTCTATGCCCGCCTGCCGGGCAAGATCGCATATGACGTCACCCACGCTGACCAGACCCGACCGGCCGTTCAGCCAGTGGCCAAGTGCCCAGTTCGGCCCATCACTCCATATCGTCTCGCGTGCGGGAAAATCGGGAAAGGGGCGTGCATCCCACGCCCAGGCATGGACGGCTTCGATACAGGGCTGAGCAGACCAGTATGCCAGCGAGACCTCAAGGGCCTTGCGTTGGAGCACATCATTACGCACGCCACTGGAGAATGGCGGGAAGGCGCTTTCGGCGCTTTTCGGATCATGAAAGAGATTGGGGGCATTGGTGCCGAGGTCCACGGCCGGAAAGCCGAGCTCCATGAGCCGGACCGGTTTCAGTCCGGGGCTCCATCCTGTCGGCGCGGCATTTCTTGTTCCTGCCGGACGCTCATGATGGGCCGATGACCACCAGTTTAATATGTCCTTCTGCCGGAAAACCCAGGCCTCTCCATGAGCCTCGTCCATAATAGGCGAGCGCACCTGCTGGGCGCGGGCGGCCTCAGAGGCATAATACCAGTCATAGGCTTCACCGCCCTGCAGCTGGGAACGCAGATAGGCCTCATCTTCTGGACCATCATAGCCTGCCAGCGCATCCAGATGGTCATTGCCGTCCCGCCAGTCCCCTATGGGTGGATACCAGTCCACACCGACAAAATCGATATCCTCACAGGCCCACAGGACGTCCAGCGGAAAGAGGACGTCCCCCGATCCATCCGCAGGGACATAGGCGCCATATTCTGTCCAGTTCGCGGCATAGGAAATCTTCGTTGTCTCACCAAGGATGGCCCGCACCTCCCCGGCGAGTGCAACCAGTTCGTCCACGAACGGAAAAGCTCCTGTCTCGTCGCGCAGTCTTGAGAGGGCCTGCATCTCGCTACCGAGAAGAAACGCCTCCACACCGCCCGCCTCCTCGGCGAGGCGTGCATGGTGCAGGATGAAGTGGCGATACCCGAACGCCCCATCGGCGCCGAATAAAGTTCCAATTGCCTCCCGCACAGCTTTAGTCCCGTCCGGCGTCTGGACCGTGATCCGCCCACGCCAGGGGAAAGCCGCCTGCTCTGACCCGCCATAAGGATCGGGCAGCCTGTTATCCGGCGGAATATCCATGAGCAGGAAGGGCGACAGCGTGACCGACAGGCCTTCGGCTTTCATGGCAGTAATGGCCTCGATCACGCAGGGGTCCGAGGGCGTCCCGCCATAATTGGCCGCGCCGCCTGTCTGGCTGATCAGCCTCGCCGCTTCGCGGCCCTGGCCAGCAACAGACCACCCATAGGGCACGGTCCGCCGGGTACGGGTCTCGACCCCCGGACGGATGCGGCAGGCTTCCGCCCTCAGATCATCCCCGAACCAAGCCACGGTGAGCGCCGCCTGCCGCATCCGTGGAAACTCAGCGGTCATCTGGGAAAGCGAGCGCGCAAAATCCGCCTCTCCGGCCGTATTGTTCATATTGAGCGCGCGTTCCACACCCGGGAAGCGCCGCTCTCTGACAACGCTTGTTCCGTATACGAATTCTCCAGACGCCGGGATGATGTTCACCCCTTCGACAAGCCGGTTCAGGTCAGCCTGATTGCCGGCGGCGCCAAAGACTTCAAAGCTCAGCTGCGGCAGCCTGTTGCCATAGGCCGCCAGCGGCAGGTCCTCGAAGACAATATAGGCCGTGACCCGGAAGGCCGGGACCTGCCCTGCCCCCTCGACCGCCTCGATCAGCGGATCGGGAAGCTGGTTCTCGTCGCCGCGATAGAGATGCCAGTTCAGACCGGCAAGGTCCATGATTTCGCCATTGGCCCAGATGCGGCCAAGCCGGCTAATCGGCCCGTCGGCGACGGACACCGCGAAGCTCAATGAATAGGTGTAGTCGCGAACTTTCGGCCCGCCCTTGCCGGCCGACCGCTCGGTGCGTTTTTCCTTGAACTGCGCCGCCCAGATGACCTGTCCGCCCACGCGGCCGCGGCCATAGACGCGCTGCAGGCCTGCGCCTTCCCGGCTTTCCATGAGAGTCATCGCCCCCATGCGCGGCCCGTTCACATCCGGGCTGAACGCACTGTCGATGGCCCGGCCCGCAAGACTGCCCAAAGCCCCGCCAATCGCGGCCCCGCCGACGTTTGCACCGAACAGGCCAAGCCCGTTCGGCAGGAGAGCTTGGCCAAGCGACTGGCCGGCCTGCGAAAGGATGATCTGTCCCATGTGCCTAGTCCTCCAGTCCGGGAAATGAAAACGCACCGGCAATGCGTCGCCGCCACCAGGGCACCAGCCGCGTCGCGCAGACGCTTCGCCCCCAATAGGCATGGATGATCGTGTCCGGTCCGGTCATGACAGCGCAGTGCTTGGCCGCGCAGCCCGTCCCCATCCGGAAGAGGAGCACGTCACCCGCCGCCGCATGACCGGGCGCAATCTCGATCAGCCAGCGGCGCGCCGCCTCATGCAGCGCGTCCGTCTCACCGAGATCGGCCCAGTCCGGCGTATAGGGCGGCACCGGTTCGGGTTCCGGACCAACGGTTTCGCGCCAGACGCCGCGCACCAGGCCAAGGCAATCGGTGCCACTCCCCCGCCGGCTCGCCTGATGCTGATAGGGCGTACCGAGCCAGCCGCGCGCGGCGGTCACGATCTCTCCCCGCCTCATCGCCGGCCTCCGTCATTTCCGTCGGTGGCAGGCCCCGCAAGGATGAAGTCCTGACCCGGCATGTGCGGGAAGCCGCGAAAATTCACGCCATTGCCAAAAACGCCGCTACAGGTTTCAAACCGCTTGTCGCAGCTCTGTGCCTCGACACCGGACAGGCCGCACCGGGCATCCCCCAGAACCGCATCGCAGCGCCGTGCGAGAACACGTCCCACAGGACGCTCAAGCTCTGCCTTCAGCGAAATAAGCTCCGCCTCGAAATGCGCCCCATTACGGACGATCTCGCTCAGAAATCCCGTCCAGAGAAGGATGCCGTCTTCTGGATGACGCCAGTCCACACGGTGAACATGGACGCGGGCACGGACCCAAAGACCGGCTTCCAGATCCTCTTCGGTGATCGCTTCCGCCGACAGGGCACCATCTGCGGACGCCCGGCCGGGACGAAGACCACCGGCTGTTTCAAACCGTGCGGCATCCAGACTCGCGCCGGGCATATAGTCATGCCCCATGAAACGAAGCGGGTGGTCATGATCGCACACACAGACGGCAAGGCCGTCGCGCCGCTCAAGACGCCAGCAAAGGCAGGTCGTCGTCACCCCGCCGGCGAGCCGCGCGGCGAAGTCCTCATTGATGTTTTTCATGATCCTGCTTTCAGGAAAGCTCTATCAGGGGAAGGCTGACGACGCGGCCGCTTCCAAGCTGATCGTGGCTGATGTCCAGTGTGTCGGTGTCGAAACGGACCGGCCAGTCGTACTCAAAGCCGGCCGTGACCTCCGCCCCCGCGGGCGGCGCGATGTCGAACATCACATCCCCGGTCGCTGGATTGAGGGTCCAGCCCGACAGGGCCGGCACACCGTTCACACCGATCAGGACCGATCCCGCGACGGGTTTCAAAATCCGCTTCACTGAGACCCCGCCCCCAATAATCAGACTAAAGACATTTTCTTCCCCGTCACCGTAGCCAAGGATCTCATCAGAAGCGCCAGGAGAGCCGCCGCCCCGCGCTGTCGTATGCGCGGTGGGGTCGCGGTAACGAAAACCCTGCAGACGCCCGCGCCGTGCATTGAAGAAGTCGACAAGCCGCACGAGCGAACCGGGACCAAGCGGCGCAGTCACCAGCTCCCACCGGCGGCGGGAACTGGCCCACCGGGCATTCCGCACCTCCTGCCCGCTGGCGAGAGACAGGGCTTCGGTGCGCCATTCCGGGCCGCCGGAACTGCCCGGCCCCGCTGCCACAGGAAAGCGCCCTTCGTGAAAGTCCGCAAGGCTCATCCAAACCTCCTGCCCACCATGGCCGCCTTGGCGACCGCCTTCGATATTTCTTTTGTTGACAGCGAACCGGACTTTTCCCGTCCGCCGCCTGCAAAGTTCAGCGTGAAGGCGGCCTGGGAGGCACCGAGGCCCGCGCGTGCCAGCGCAGCTTCGGCCGCGATGCTGGCAAGATCGGCGAGGACGGATTGCGCCATCTGCGCAAAATCGACCTCTCCCGTTCGCGCCGCCTGCGACAGCGACGCCTCGATACTCTGCCCAGCCTCGCTGAAAGCCGCCTCCAGGGAAGCAGCCGCCTCACGCCCCGGCCCTTCGGCAAGCGCGGCAACAGCCTCGCCCGCCCGTTCCATGTCTTCATTGAAACCGTCCATCGGTTACCCCTCCTTGTCTGGATGAAGGCGCATCAGCTGGTCGAAGGCCCGCCTCTGAAGGGGCTGACCGCCCTGTCCGCTTAGAAAGCGCCACTCCCGCAGGCTGAGCTGCCAGAAACGCCCCGGGCAGATGCCCAGCCGCGCCGCCGCCTGAACCATGTCAGCCCACGGCAGCACGGAACGCCTCCGCTACCGCCCGCGCCGCCTCTGCGGGCTTCACACCCAGCGCGGCCACCGCCTGCGCGGCCTCGGTCTCTCCCCCGCCGCGCAGCAGGCAGGCGAGCACTTCAATGAGTTCACTGGCCGACAGGGTGCGCATCCGCGCCTGCAGTTCACCAAGTGTCTGGCAGCCGAACGCAGTCTCTATCTCGGCCAGCGCGCCAAGCGTCAGGCAGAGCGTGCGCGCCCTGCCATCGATCATGATGGCAACTTCTCCGCGCGCCCCGTTCATGATGCGGCCTCAAAGGAAATCGCGCCGGCGCTTTGCAGGTCGATGGAAAAGGTCGCCTCGCCATCATGCGTGCCGCCCCAGCCAAGCTGCGAGATCTGGAACGGCCCGGTCAGCTCACCCAGCCCCGGAACGGTCAGGCGGAAGCGGCAGAGCTCACCGCCCATGAAAACAGCCCGCATCCGCTCGTCGCTGGCCGCATCCTTGAACAGGCCGCGCCCGCGCACGCGCACCCAGCGCAGCCCGGCGCCCGCCAGCAGCTCGCGCCACCCGTCCGGACTTTCCATACTGGTCGCATCGACGCCCTTCTGGTTCAGCTCGAACGTGCTGGTGCGAACGCCCGCTACAGTGTTGAAGCTCTCCGGCTCGGCGCCGTCCGATATCCTGATCAGGACATCGCGGCCTTTCTGACCTGCCATCAGACCGCCTCCTCTGTTATAATACGTACACGAAGTATACCGCGGAACTCTCTGAGGTCCGGCGTGCGCATGACGTCGGCATAGACCGGCTGGACCAACACGATGCGCTGACCTGCAAGACCGGGCCTTGCGCGTTCGACCGCCCGGCGAAGCCCTCCCAGAAGCCGCATGGCTTCAGCCCGCCCGCCACTACGCGAGCGCAGACCAAAACTCAGCGTATGGGCCTCGCCGTCTGCGCCTGAAGCACCGCGTGGGCGCACCTCGTGGCGCTCGAGTTCGATGCATGGAAAGACCGGCGACTCCGTCTCTGCATCAAAAATCCTCGCCGGCGAGCCCAGGCTGGACTGGAGCGCGGCATCCGTGCGCAGCACCGCCAGCAACGCGCCCTGCAGGTCCGCTTCCATCCCGGTGGACATACCGTCAGCGCTCATAGCCGCACCTCCCGGCGCGCCGAGACAATCGAGGCCGCACTCTCCGGAATGGACGGCACATCTTCGCCCCGCCGTGTGTACGCGGCTTCGAGGACCATCTGCACCGCAAGCTTGAGGTCACCCGGCACATCTGCGGGAGCGCCAAAGCCCGAAACAAAGTCGATTTCGGCCCGTCCGCCTTCAGGAATGACGGGCAGTCCGGACCGGCGGGAGACATTCAGCCGCCCGTCCTCAAGCCGGAAGCGTTCAGCCAGCAGCGTTTCATCGCCTGATCCGTCAACAACACGCACGGCCAGAAGCGTTTTGACCGGTCCGGGCCGCAGGCGCATTTCGCGTTGCCACAGAAGCTCACGGGGCCAGTCATTGAAGCTCCGCCGCAAGGTACGCGCCACCAGGCTTAGCCCAACGGCCTCCTCCACGACTGAAACGGCGCTCGCCAACAGTGAAGACACAAGAGCGTCCTCACCATCATGGCCAAGGCGCAGATAGGATTTCGCCTCCTGAAGAGACACAGGCCCTTCATCCGGCGGCGTAATGACCGTCGTTGTCATATTGATACCAGTTGTTTGAATGGGAGGTCGGGCGATGCCGGCCGGCGTCCCGCTCGTCTCGGGAACGCCAGCCTTGTCCTCAGCTTATCCTAGAAGACCATCGCCTTGATCGCGTCGAAGTTCTGGACGCCGCCGCCAACGCGCTTCGTCGTATAGAAAAGCACATAGGGTTTTGCCGAATAGGGATCGCGCAGCACCTGCGCACCCTGGCGGTCGACGATCAGATAGCCACGGCGAAAGTCACCGAAGGCAATCGCCGCGTTTCCCGTGCCGATATCCGGCATGTCTTCCAGCTCCGTGACCGGATAACCGAAGATCGTCTGGCCTTCGCCATTCACCCCCGGCCGCCAGAGATACCGCCCGTCACCATCCTTCAATTTACGGATGGATGCCACAGTCCGGCGATTCATGACAAAGCGTCCATTGCCCCTGAACTGGCTTTTCGGCGTCTGGATCAGGTCGATGATCTGGTCGCCTGCATCGCTTGCGGTAAAGTCGCCCGCGACGGATCCGATCTTGCCCCAGACATGGCTGGCCTCTGCGACGACATCATAGTCGAGAAAGCCGCGCGGCTTGCCATCTCCATCCCCGTCGACAAACGCCTTGCTCTCCTGGACAGAGAAGGCCGCCTCGACCTCATCGGCCAGCCATTCATCGACATCGGCATAGCTGTCATTAAGCAGGGTCTGCGTCGCTGCGGGCATCGCATAAAGCTCACCAGCCGGAAACTCCAGCAGGCTGAGACCTGCCGTCGTTGTCTCCGGGCGCACATCGGTCTCCCCCGCCCAGGCCGCGCCCACACCCAGGCTCACCGGCTTGCGGTAAACACCGGCCGTGGTCTGGCGAACGCTCGCAATCTGACGCATCGGCGATGCCTGCATCAGGCGCGCCTCGATCAGCCGGTCCAGCTCCGGCGGCGCGGTGTAACCACCTTGATCATCTGTCCCGGACGAAAGCGATTTCACATCAAGGTGCGAGAGCCCGCTCTCATCCCCGGTGCGCATATAACGGGCCCAGGCTTCGGAACGCTCGCCGCCCGTGGCGGCAGGGGCGCCCTCATCCGGGCGTGCGGCTTTCAGGCTGATCTCGTCGATCCGGCGATCGAGCTTTTTCAGCTTTGCATCGAGCAGCGCATCGGCGCTGCCTTTCGCTTCGATCTCAGCCAGACGCTCATCATTGGCCTGCTTATAGGCCTCAAATGCGGTCATCATATCCTGGGCCAGCGCCGCCTCATTGCTGCTCGCCATTTTTGTTTCCTTGGTCATGTCTCTCCTCTCTCAGGCCGCCCGTGCGGCCTTTCCAATCTGTCTGAACCGGGCCAGCGGCTGCATCGGCGCGGCCACCAGCGAAATCTCGACCAGCTCCACGCTGATAAGGTCGCGCCCACGGTCCGGGCGCGGCTTCCAGAGGCGGGCGCGAAAGCCGATGGACAGCCCGCACAGCCCGGCATTGGCCAGAGACCGCGCCTCATCATGATCAATCAGTCCACGGACGAACAGGCCGCGCCCATCCTCCAAAATCCGGGTCCACCTGCCCGAGACGGCGCCGCTTCTATGTTGAAGCAGCATGGGGACACCGCCCCGCCGCAGGCTCGTGGCAAAGGCGCCAGCCCGCACCACGTCGCCCGAAAGGTCCGCCACACCGAAAAGCGCCGCATACCCCTCGATCAGGACAGGGGCGCTACTCATCCTCCGCCTCCAGCCGCATCTCGATCCGGCCGAGCTGGGTCTCGATGGCCTCGAGATTGGCTTCCACACGGGCAAGCCGCTCGCCTATGGGCCGCGCGATCTCGGCGCGCTGTTCCAGGCTTGAAAGGCGCGCAGCCGCCGCCCCGGCCCAGACCAGCGCACCGCCGGTCTGGATTGCCAGCGCCAGCAAGAAACCGGCTGTCAGCTTACGTTCGATCATCGCTCGACCCCCGCCAGCGCACGTTTCTCTGCTGCGCTGAGGAAGCTTGCCGCATCCACGCGCGCCCAGAGCGCGTCGCGCTCTGCAGAGAAGGCCGGCACGTCGTCCAGCTCGGGCTTGACCGTCACCTCGTCGAACCGCCCAGACAGCCAGACGCCCAGCGCGTCGGCCACTTTCTGGACCAGCGGCAGGATGGTGAGACGCCAGAAAGCGAGGTTCGCCTCCTTATAGGTCGCATACGTATTATCTCCCGGAATACCCAGCAGCATGGGCGGCACGCCAAAGGCGAGCGCGATCTCCCGCGCAGCGGCATGGCGTGTGCCAGCAAAGTCCATCTCGGCTGGCGACAGCGACATCGGCTTCCAGTCGAGGCCGCCATCCAGCAGCAGCGGACGGCCCGCATTGAACTTGCCGGTATGCGCGCTTTCCAGCTCTTCCTTGAGGCGGTCGAACTGGGCGGGCGTCAGGCTCGCTCCGTCACCGCCATAGACCAGCGCGCCGGAGGGCCGGGCTGCATTCTCGATCAGCGCCTTGGCCCAGGCGGCCGCGCCATTGTGCAGGTCCAGCGCCTTTCGCGCCGCCGCCATGGGCGAAAACCCGAGGACCCCATCCGAGGGATGATAGAGTTTGAGATGGAGGACAGGGCTCCAGCCATCGGCCTCTCGGTGAATGACACGCTCGCCTCGCCGCTTGCGCACAGCCCATCCGATCAGCCCGCCTTCCCCATTCGTTTCAGGTCGCACCGTATCCGCGCGAAGGGCGAACAGGCCTTTGGGCGCGGTCTCCCCCGGCAGCGTCACCGCCTCGGCCCAGGCATTTCCCGCAATCTGCAAGTCGCCATAAAGCCGTTCCAGCAGAACCCTTCCCGCCGCCTCCGGTGCCGGACGCGACAGAAGGCCGGCGACACTTTCATCTGACGCCGAAAGCGGGATAGAGGCGGCCGCCTCGGCGATCATCCGTACACAGCGATAGGCAATCGCATTGCCGGCAAAGCCATCACGCATCAGGCTTCCCGCATCGGTCTGGCCCCAGCCGCTCCCCGGCAGATTGGCCAGCGCAATGAAGGAGGTATGCGCCGCGCGCGTCTCGACCGTCTGCCAGGGCCATTTCATCCGTGTCTCTCCTCTGGTCACCGGGCACCTGGCTCGCCTGCCCGCCCCGGCTTTTGCATCGTTGAGACATGTCTAGCCGGTGAGCCCTCCCGGTCGGACGAAACGGGTTTGAGCCAGACGTAACGGGCCTTTCGGACGGCACCGGCTCGCGCCGTCCTCAAATGATCTCAAAGCGGACGGATGCGCGGCTGCCGACCGACGGCACTTTCCAGCGTCGCAATCGCCCAGACGAGGGCATCCACGCGGTCCGGCGATCCCGAGGCCTGCGCGCCGCCAAACTCCAGCATCTGGTCTTCAAGGTCGGGAAAATGCCCGGCATGGGACACCCGGCCCCGCTCATAGAGGGCAAGAACCGGCGCGGCCCGCGCCGACTTTGAAAGCTGGGCATGGACAAGCTGTATCGGCAGCAGACTTCCCGTCGCGCGCAAGACGCTGCGCACCAGCTCACCGCCCTGATTGGCTTCGGCCACAATCCGGCTCGCGCCCACACGTTCGGCAAGGTCTACAGCTGCCTGCGCCCACACCACCGGCGAGCAGCCCTGAATGGTTGCATCCTCGATCAGCCAGAAATGCGCGCCCCCGCCAGGGGCATTTGCAGTCCCGGCCGCGACAAGGCCGCAGGCATCCGCATCGGCCCCGATACTGACCGGCGGATCGACCGCCACCACGACATCGGCAAAGGTATCCGGCAAGGCCCCCGCCCTTGCCGCTTCCAGCATGGCGCGGGTCCAGAAGACACCGTCCTCGACATCGATGAATTCGCCCTCCAGCTCCTGCCGGCCAAGCTGCGTGCCGCCAAGGCTCGCTTCGATATGGGCCAGGAAGACCGGCGAGAGGAAGCCGGCATTGTCCCGCGTCGAACTGCGCGTCACGCTGATGTCGGCATCGCTCATCAAACGGCGGATCAGGGGCGTGCGCCGCGGTGTTGTGGTAATCACCGAACGCGGACGCCGGCCGAGCCGGAGGCCAAGCTGCAGCATGTCCCATGTCGCAATGTCCTGACGCCAGGCCCCGGCTTCATCGCACCAGGCTGCATCGAATTGCGGACCGCGCAGGCTATCGGGGTCTTCAGCAGAAAAGGCCTGCGCCACCGCGCCATTCGGCCAGACGAGCCGGCGCCGTGACGCTTCATAGGCCGGCGGTTCTTCGCCGGGACGGCTGATCCGGCAGAGCCCGGAGACCCCGTCAATCATTGTCTCGCGCACATCGTGCAGGGTCGGCCCGATCAGCGCGATGGAGCCGCAGCCGCCAAATAGCGCAGAAACCCGCGTCCATTCCGCCCCGGCGCGCGTCTTGCCTGACCCGCGCCCGCCAAGCGCCAGCCAGCCGCGCCAGTCGCCAGGCGGCGGGCACTGGGCCTGCCTTGCGGTCAGGACAAATGCCAGCGGCCGCGTCTCGTCATTGCCCATGGGGCAGCTCTGTCTGTGTCATGCAGACAGCTACCTAGACGTTGGCCCTGGCCGGTCGGAGAGTGTTTAGCCCTCGGGCGTGGAGACCTCGACCACCAGCTTGCCGAGATTCTTGCCACTGAAGAGCCGCTCGAGCGAGCCCGGCGCCTTCTCAAGCCCTTCGACCACATCGGTCTCGAACTTGATCTTCCCTTCCATCAGCCAGCCGGCCATCGCCTGCATGCCTTCGGCAAAGCGCTCGATATAGTCGGTCACGATATAGCCCTTCAGCGTCACATGGCGCATCAGCAGCATGGAGAAATTGTACGGCCCCGGCACCGGCTCGGTCGCATTATAGGAGGAGATGAGCCCGCAGAGCGGCATGCGCGCAAAATCATTGAGGCGCATCAGGATCGTATCCATGATCTCACCGCCAACATTCTCGAAATTGATGTCGATCCCGTCCGGGCAATGGCGGTCCAGCGCCTCGCCGACGTCTTCCTTCTTGTAGTTGATCGCCGCATCGAAACCGGCGACCTCTGTCAGCCATTTGCACTTCTCGTCAGACCCCGCGATCCCGACCGCGCGGCAGCCCTGGATCTTGGCGATCTGGCCGACCATGGAGCCGACCGCCCCAGCTGCCGCCGAGACGACCACGGTCTCGCCGGCTTTCGGCTTGCCGATATCCATGAGACCGAAATAAGCCGTCATCCCCGTCATGCCGAGCGGGCCCATGAAGGCCGTCAGCGGCACGCCTGGAAGCTCTGGCAGCTTGTTGACCTCAGCGCCGGGTTTCACCTGATAGAGCGACCACTGGCCGAGCCCGGTATTGACGATATCGCCCGGCTCCAGCCCGTCGAACCGGCTTTCCTCGACCACGGAGATACCGCCGCCGCGCATCGGATCGCCGATCTGGACCGGCGGCATATACTGCTCACGGTCTGACATCCATATGCGGTTGGTGGGGTCGAGGGAGAGGTAGAGCGTGCGGATGCAGACTTCGCCGTCCTTGAGCTCGCGCACAGGCGTCTCGACCAGTTCAAGGTCGCCCTCGCTGACATCGCCAACCGGGCGTTTCTTCAGGATCCAGGTCTTGTTCGTTTTCGCCACGGTCAGGTCCTCCAGCTTATTGCACAGAAAGGACTGGCGGCTGCCAGTCCTCTTCCATCCCGTTGAAGCCTAACTCGCCCCGCCGGATCAATGCTGACCTCACGGGAAGCAGCGAGCACCGGAGAGCGTCGCGGCCGCTAGTTCGTGGATCCGGTCACGGCCTCGACCGGGATGTCGTAATGGCGCGCGCAGAACTGGCAGTCGACGCCCAGCGTGCCGTCTTCCTCGGCCATCTCATGAAGCGACTCGTCAGGCATCCCCGCCAGCGTATGGCGCAACCGCTCCTCATTGCAGGTGCAGCTGTCATCCAGCGGCTCTGGCGACTGCATACGCACCCCGCCCTCATGGAAAAGACGGAAGAGCAGGTCTTCGGCGGATATCTCTTCTGAACAGAGTTCATCGGGCTGCAGTGTCGCGAACAGCGCCTGCGCCTCACGCCAGCCTTCTTCAGTGTCGCCGCGCGAGTCGTCACCGGCGAGCTTCTGGATCATCATGCCGCCAGCATGCCAGTCACCGGCCGCGTCGCGCCTGACAGATAGCGCCAGACAGGTCTGCACCTGCTGGGACTGGCGGAAATAGTCCTCGGCGCATTCGGCCAGCGTGCCCTTGTTGAGCGGAACGATGCCCTGATAGGGCTGCACATGCTCAGTGTCCTGCACGATGATAAGGGCCAGCGCCCCCTGCGGTCCGAACAGTTGCGGCATGTGAGGCTTGGCGCCCTTGTTCACCTTCTCAAGATAGGCCCAGCGATCCGGCTCGAAGCGGGAATAGGCCCGCACGCCGCCATCGGTGCGGTATTCGCCGACCAGCATCGAGACAGGCCCATCGCCCTCGGCCTGCGCCATGATCCGGCCCTGGAACTTCATGGCCGATCCGACCAGCGTGGACAGGAGCACGGCCTCGCCAAGTATCTCGCCCAGATGGTCAGGATAGGCATGACGGTGCAGGATCGGCGACAGGGAACGCGGCCCCATACGCGCAATCCGTCCTGTGATCGGCAGCGTGTCTGACGTGAAAGCGGCGACGAAATCGTCTGGGTTGGATGACAGTGAAGTCACGGCGGCGTCCCTCCGGGTCCGGGCATCTGATGCGCCACCATGTGGCGGCCTCCCCCTCCCCAGACAAGCACCGGCTTGCACACGCGGTCCTTCAGGATCGACACAACTCATTAGCGAATTAGATGAAATATCACTCTTTCTAGAAAAGCGAGTTTAAACAAGCTCAAATATGCCCGAACCTCGGTAGATCAGAAAGGTTCACCCCAGTGCTGTCAAGAATACGCGACTTCATGAGAATTGACGCGGCTGACACAGAGGTAAATCGCGCGCGCCTTGAGGTCCTCAGCAGGCACGTTCCGTTGATGTATGGCCTTCTCATCATCAACCTGATCGTTCTGTCCGTCTCCCAGCTGAGCTCTCCGGCGCCTTCATACATGACCATCTATCTGCCGGTTGTTGCAGTTATTTTCATGGTCACCCGGATATGGTCCTTCTCGAAGCTCAGGATTGACCGTCTATCCGACGCCCAGGTCGTGAGGAAACTCCGCCAGACCGTCGCTCTCGTGGTGCCGGTGAGTGCCATACTGGGTGTATGGGGCATGCTCTTCCTGCCTTATGGCGATGCTGGCCAGAACGCGCAGGCAATTGTTTTCAATGCGGTGTCCGTAACGGCCTGCGCCTTCTGCCTTGCGCATCTGCGCCAGGCCTCATTTGCAACGCTCGCGACCGTCACGCCGCTGACCTGCGGCCTGCTGATGCTGGAAGCCCAGCTCTCCTATTGGGGCATCGCCCTGAATTTCGCGCTCGTTGCGATTCTCCTGGGGATCATCCTCAACGGAATGGAACGTGATTTTGTCCGGATGATAAGACAGAAGGTCGACCAGCGTGCCCAGCACCAGAGGCTGCAAGGCCTCTATGAGGAAAATATGCGTCTGGCGAATACGGATGATCTCACCGGCCTTCCCAACCGTCGCAAATATCTTTCGGATATCGAGGACCTCGCCAATCGTTCCCGTAAACGAAGCAGCAGCTTCGTTATCGCCCTCCTTGATCTCGACGGCTTCAAGGCCATCAATGACGTGTTCGGCCACCAGGCCGGTGACGCCGTCCTGGTGGAAACAAGCCGGCGCCTGAAAAAGGTATTCGAGCACGAGGAGGTCTCGATTGCCCGGCTTTCCGTCGACGAGTTTGGCTTGATCATCCGCTCTCCAGTTGACGATGAGTCCGTGATGGCCCTTGCGGGCATGGCCTGTGAGGCACTGCGCGAGACCTTTCGCTTCGACGAAGGCACAGCCAACCTCTCGGCGACCATCGGCCTTGCGCCCGCTATCCAGATACGGCGGAAACCTGCGGCGATCTTTTCGACCGGGCTGACTATGCGCTTTACTATGCCAAGGAACATCAGAAGTCAGAGCCGGTCTTCTTCTCCCACGAACACGAAAAGCTCGTCTTCGCCCACAGCGCCATGGAGCAGGCGCTGCGCCATGCCGACCTTGAGCAGGAAATGTCTGTCGAATTCCAGCCCGTTCTGGACCTGGAGGCCGGACACTCCTGCGGGCTTGAAGCGCTGGCGCGCTGGTACTCACCGACGCTCGGCCATGTCCGCCCGGACCGCTTCATCAAGATTGCGGAAATTACCGGCATCATCGGTCATCTCAGCGAGGTCCTGTTCCGCAAGGCCGTCTGCGAAGCACGCCACTGGCCCGAACACCTTACGCTCAGCTTCAACCTCTCAGCGATCAGCCTGAACATGCCTGGGGCGGTCTCGCGGCTGCTCTCGATTGCAGAGCAGCAGGAATTCCCCGTGTCACGCCTTGTCTTCGAGATAACGGAGTCCGCGGTGCTGAAGGATTTCGACAGCGCGCTCGAAGTGCTTGAGGAAATCAAGGCAGCCGGCGCGCGGATCGCAATCGACGATTTCGGCACTGGCTTTTCCAGTCTCGCCTATGTCCACCGCCTTCCCATCGATGCGCTCAAGGTCGACCGCAGCTTCGTGCGCGACCTTCCCCGCAATGAAAAGAGCGCAAATGTCCTGCGCTCCATTCTGAATCTGTGTGAGAATATGGGCCTCGACTGTATTGTCGAAGGCGTGGAGACACAGGAACAGTTCGACCTGATCTGCGACCTCGGCGCAGGTCAGATCCAGGGCTATTATTACAGCAAGCCGCTCTCTGCAGGTGACGCCCATATGGTGCTGCAGATCGAATTCGGTATGGAAAGCTCGGCCATGTTCCAGCGCGAAGCCGGCTAGACGACCCCGCTAGCGTACCCATGCTCCCGGCGCATTCGTGCGATAGCCAAGTCCCTTATAGGCCGCATCGATCAGCGACTGGCCCCGCTCGTTCATGAACATGCCAAGGCCCATCTGCGACATGGTATAGCTAAAGGCCATCCCGCATTCCGGGTCGGCAAATCCGATCTGCCCGCCAGCGCCGACATGGCCGAATGCGTCCTTGCCCATGAGGACGGACTGCGCCTGTGCTCCCGGCTGGCCGCGATTGTCCATGGACTTCATGAAGCCTGCCGCGAACCGGGTGGGCACCAGCAGGGTGGCATCGCGCTGGGTCGCAGTTGCCACCATCGACATGGCCTCGACCCGGTCTCTGGAAACGATAGAGCCGTCATTGACAGCAAGCGGCGTATACATCGCCACCTGACCCCGGGCATTCGAGATACCGCCAGCCGCACCAATCTCTGCCCGGTGCGCATCCTCGTCATTGGCGCCCCAGCCGCCATTATTCGCGAAGCCCAGCGCCTGAATGGAATTTGGATCGCTGACAAGCATGCGCGCAAAGTCTGAGACAGGATCTCCCTTCTGCGGGGTGTACGGCAGGATGTCGGCAATGTGCGGTTCCACCCCATCCGGCAGGCCGATCCAGAAGCTCGCCCCCGTTGGCCCGGCCACTTCATCGGCGAAGAACTGTCCCAGCGATTTGCCAGACACCCGGCGGACCAGCTCGCCAACCGTCCAGCCGAAATTGAGCATGTGATAGCCATTGCGTGTGCCAGGCTCCCACCAGGCAGGCTCGTCCTCCATCCGCTTGACCATATAGTCCCAGTCCAGAAAGCCCTTTTCCTTGACCGGCTCACGCAGCGCAGGAATGCCGCTTTCATGGTTCAGCATCATCTGCACAGTCGTCTTTTCCTTGCCGGCCTTGGCAAACTCCGGCCAGTATTTCGAGACGGGCGCCTGCAGCTCCAGCTCGCCCCGGTCGACAAGGATATGGGCGCAAATCGCCGTCGCCGCCTTGGTGCAGGAAAAGACAATCCCCACCGTCTCCTCGCGCCAGGCCTCACCCGTCTTGACATCGGCCACCCCGCCCCAGAGGTCGACCAGCGTTTCCCCGCCGAGACTGAGGCAGACCGAAGCCCCCTTCTCTCCCCGCTCGGCGAAATTGCGCTCGAACTCGTCGCGAAGCTCTGAGAACCTGGGATCGCAATGTCCCTGAACCTGTCCTGCCATGACCGTATCACTCCTTGCGCGGTTGCAGCCGATAGAAAACGAGGCCGGGGAGGATATCAAGCGCAGAGACGACCGGACGCCGCGTCAGGCAAAGAAGACGAGATAGGTCGCAAAGCCGGCGAAGATGAGCAGGCCACCGATCAGGATTTCCACGTCATATTTGCGCAGGACATCCTCAGCGCGCTGGCCAACCAGCATGACGAGGAAGGCGATCACCAGGAAACGGATGGACCGCGACGCGGCGACGGCAATGACGAAAAGTGCAACGGAGAACCCTGCTGCACCGGCCGCCGCGACCCCGACCTGAAACGGAAAGGGCGTGACCCCGATCATGAAGAGCGTTGTAAAGCCCTCCTCTTTCAGCTTCCGCACGGTCTCATCATAGCTCTGCTGGGCGTCGAACATGGAGATGAGCGGCTGGATGACATCATCGGCCAGGAGCGCGCCCAGCCAGTAGATCAGAAGCCCCCCCAGAACATTGCCAAGCAATAGTGCCAGGGCGACAAGCCAGGCCTGTTTGCGCTTCATCACCATCATCGGAATGAAGACCGGCTCCATCGGCACGACGACAAAACTGCCCTCCAGAAAACCGACGAGAACCGAAATTGGATAGAAGAGAGGGCCCTTCGCCATGGCCTTGATGCGGCCCCGGAAGGATTGCGGCTTCGTCTCTGTCGTATCCGTCATGTCCTGTAAACGGACCACGCAAAGACGACGTTCCGCACCACTCGTCCTCAAGTGAGTCTTTTTGCGAAATATATCAGAGGGCGCCCGGGAAGCTCTCCCGCTGGGGCACCTCTTTACCTCGCCTTCCGTCCCGGCATTGACGCCCCTCCGGCGTACGCTATCTGCGCTCAGGATAAGGGGAGAAGGGGGAGCGCAATGGCCGATACGACGCTCGATAAAGTCTATCGAATGCTGACATCAGACGATGAAGGACGTGTCTGCCGCGACATTCCCGAAAGCGCCTGCAACGACCAGCCCAAGAATTTCCTCACCCACATCGTTTCACTCGGCGCGACCAAAACGGCTGACGGGCTGATCGATCCCAAGCTCGTCCTCTCCTGGCTGCTCACCCAGCTTGGCGCTCCGGCGGTCTTCATCGGCCTGCTCGTCCCGGTAAGGGAATCGGGCGCCCTCCTGCCCCAGCTTCTGACCGCCGCCAGCCTCCGGCGGCTTTCAAAGCGCAAATGGGCCTGGTGTGCTGGCAGCGCCATCCAGGGCCTCAGCGCCGCAGCAATCGCGCTCGCCGCCCTGTTTCTTGAGGGCGCGGCAGCAGGCTTTGCCATTGTTCTTGCCCTTGGCGTCCTCGCACTTGCCCGCAGCGTCTGCTCGGTCACCTATAAGGATGTCCTCGGCAAGACCGTCTCCAAGGCGCGCCGCGGCACTGCCACCGGCACGGCAAGTTCGACGGCGGCCCTCTTCGTCATCTTTTTCGGCACCATTCTTACAACGGGTGAGCTGGAGCGGATGCCCGTGGTCATCGCCGGCCTGTTCGTCGCGGCCGGCCTGTGGCTGATCGCATCGGTACTCTTCTCCACGCTGCAGGAAGAAGCCGGCGCTACAGAAGGCGGCGCAAATCCCCTTGCCGCCGCCAGGGAAAATTTCGGCCTGCTGGCAAGGGACGCGCAGCTTCGCCGTTTTATCGCGACGCGCGGCCTGCTCATCTCTACGGCGCTCGCCCCGCCTTTCATGGTGGCTCTGGGCACGAGCGAAGAGGCAGGAAACGCCTTCGGGGGGCTCGGCCTTCTTGTGATTGCGTCCGCAGGCGCCGCCCTTTTCAGCTCCTATATCTGGGGCCGGCTTGCCGACCGGTCGAGCCGGAAGGTCCTGATCTTTTCCGCCATCGCCGCCACGCTCGCCCTTGTGGCGACTCTTGTCCTCAACGCGCTTGGCCTGCTTGAGGCGGTCTGGGCGCTGCCTGCCATGATTTTTGCGTTGATGCTGGCCTATCAGGGGGTCCGGCTCGGGCGCTCCACCCACCTTGTCGATATGGCAACGCGGGACACGAGAGCCGCCTACACCGCGCTTTCGAACACGATCATCGGCATCCTGCTCGCTTTGGGCGGGGTCTTCAGCCTGCTGGCAGAGTTCACAGGCGTTGCCATTGTCATCGCCGTCCTTGCTGTCATGAGCGGCCTTGCGGTGTTTGCCGCGCTTGGCCTGGACGAGGTCCAGGCAGAAACGGACTAGCTGATCGAAGGCGCCAGCTTGTCCTCTTCATCCTCATCGGCCATTTCTTCGGTCCCGGCCGCGGGGCCTTCTGCAAGCTCCTCCTCGGGGATCGCGTCCGGCGCGTCGCAGGCATCTGTGCCATCGTCATCCAGCACATCATGGACAATCGCATTATCGTTCGGGTCGCATTCGGTGCGCCCCTGAAGAAAAGTATCCAGCCATGACAGTTCACTCGTGCGCTCGGTAAAGGCTTTCAGCGCGATCAGCATCGGCGTCGACAGGAACATCCCAACGAAGGACCAGAGCCAGGCCCAGAAGGCGAGCGACAGAAACACCGCTACCGCATTGAGTTTCAGCCGCCGGCCAACCGCCACAGGCGTCAGGAACTGACCTTCAGCCGTGTTGATCAGCCAGTAGACGAAGGGCGGCGCGAGGGTCATCAGCAGGCTGTCGAAGGTGACCAGCGCCATCACGAAGGCAAAGCCGATGCCCGCCAGGGAGCCGACATAGGGAATGAAGTTTAGCGCAAACGCGATAACACCGAAAAAGACCGGGTCGGGCATACCAAGTGCCCACATGGAGACCCCGATTACGACGCCCAGAAACAGGTTGATGACGAAGATTGTCAGAAAATAGGTCGAGAGCTGGTTTTCGACCTCGCGGGCAATGCCAACCGACGTCTTCTTGCGTGACACGGTGGGCATCACGCGCACCAGCTTTTCATAGAACATGTCGCCCGAACCGATCAGGAAAGTCGCCAGCACAATGGCGAGCGCGGCCTGGCCCAGTACATAAGGCGTGGTCTCCGCCCAGAGGCTGAAAATACCCTCTTCGCGCACCACGACCCGTTCAGGGCCCTGATTGCTGCCCTGCATTTCCTCGATTTTCTTGCCGGCCTCGCGGACCGGCTCAAGAACGCCGGAAATCTCCTGCAGGCGCGCCTGGATCCGGTTCATGATCTGCGGCTCATCGCTGAGGATGGTCGCGAGCGAGTTGGAGATGACATACAGCGTCGTGAAGGCGGCGAGGCAGAAGACCGTCATGATAATGGCTGCGGCAAAAGCCGGGCCGATACCTGCGCGCCCCAGAAACCGCCGGACCGGGCTGAAGATCAGCGCCAGAAAAATCGCGAAGACAACGGGAATGAAGAAGGCCTGCGCAAAGGACAGGGCACTGATCGATGCCAAAATGAAAAGGCCGATAATCGCCCAATGCGTGGCGGGCTCGACCTTTCCTGAAAGAATTCCGCTTTTCAATTCGCCCTACCCGTTTTGCCCACGGCCCGATATGGCGCCGCAACCTGATCGGGTAACGAGCGATCGGCGGGACCGTTCCCGCCCCTCGCTGAGACTAGTCGGCCGGACGCGCCGCCTGCGCCTCGATCTCCACCCGCCAGCCTGGACGGATAAGGCCGGCCACCTGAGCCACGGCCCGCGCCGGCTTGTTGGGCTGCTCCGGCGTGCCGAAGAATTGTGAATAGCCTTCCATGAAGCCCGCAAAATCGAGCCGGCCATCGGTCGCCTCATCGCCCACCAGATAGACACGCATCATGACGATATCGCCCAGCGACCAGCCCGCATCCTCCATCCGCGCCCGCATCTCTTCCAGCACCGTTTCGGTCTGGCGTTTGGTATCGCCATAGGCTTCGCGGCTATTGGGGTCTGCCTCCGGATCGACCACTTGCGGCACGATCCCGCTCACATAGAGGGTCTCGACATTGCCGGACGTCTCGACCGCCATGGAGATTGGAAAATCCGATCCCGGTATGGCGATCCGGTTGATCGAACCGGCCCCCCCGCTGCTGGCTTCGCCGCCGCCTGTGTCCGAGGCCGGCGCGTTGCAGGCGGCAAGCAGGCCGCCTGCCAGAGCGATGATAGCAAGATCGGTTGTGATGCGTCGTTTCATGGGAAGTCCTTTAATTGGCGCGCGTGCGGTCATGGATTTGCGCAACAGCATAGTGGGATGATCTTATCGCCGCTTCCATCCAGGCCCCGATGGGGCTCAGATGCTGGCCAGCAAAAACGATGGGCCCGTCCCCCTCAAGGACAGCGTCCACCGCCGAGGCAGATGGGTGGTCGTTTTCACTTTCACTGGCCCATGCCCCCATCGAATAGGGAACATGCATCCAGTTGATACCGACAGGATGGCGCAACTGTACGGCCTTGCCAGGATGGATCTGGTCGACCGACGCGCGCGATGTCGAGAATTGCTTGTCCCAGCTCATCGCGGCAAACCGCTCTGCCTGATCGGCAAAGTTATAGGTGCCGATCAGGACGCCATCGCGCGCCTGGAAATCATTGCTCGGATACCAGGCCATGTTGGAATCGGTGTCGACGAAGGAGATCCCGCCATAAATATGTTCCTCATTCTCCCAGAAGCGGCGTGACTCCCAGGCCACCTTGCCGGCTGAGGCGTATTTGAAGGCGTTGACCCCTGCCTTCACCGGGGCGGAAAGCCCCGTATCGAGCTTCTGCAGAACCGAGAATGGCAGGGTACAGATACAGTAATCGGCTTCGATTGATCCGGCCGTACCATCCTTGTTGTCATAGAGCACACGCACACCCTGCTCAGTGCGCCCAAGATAGCTGACCCGAACCCCATACATGATTTCGCGCCGCAGCTTGGCGGCAAAGGCGTAGGGAATGGCGTCCATGCCGCCTACCGGCTGCATCATCGTCGCCTGCTGCAGCAGCCCTTCGCTGAAGACGAGGTTTCTGGCAATGGACCCGTCAGCGATGAGCTCTTTCATCGGAATCGCCTCGCGCGGTTTCGAGCCCGCATTGAGAACGGTCGGCTCCAGCTGATAGCCGCTCCGGTCGCTGCCTTCATAGACCTTGCCTTCGCCCAGCGCGCCATAGACCGACAGGAAATCGAGAAGCCGCGTCTTGTCATCCGCCGTCAGTTCAGCGTCGAGCGCCCCGCGATTGGTGGCCTTGGAGAGCAGCTCGCTCACCCCGCCGCGGATATCGTTGACCACCCGCCGGTGATCGATGGGCTGGCCGTTACGCAGCTTCGCATTGACGAATTTCGACGCCCCGCTTTCATTGACATGCGTCTCCAGCTTCACACCGAGATACCGGCAATAGTCGAGCACACTTGTATGGACAGACGGGATCCGCGCAGCGCCGGCGTTGAAATACTGCCCGGCCCCGAACTGGCAGCGTTGCGGCGGCAGATGGTCATGCTCGAGCACGCTGCCGCCCCGCACCGTCCAGACGCGCCCGCCGGGCCGCTGACGCGCCTCCAGCACCGTTACCGTATAGCCCGCCTTCTTGAGCTCATGGGCCGCCACAAGCCCTGAAATCCCGGCACCGAGGATAACCACGCGGCGGCCGGCGCCCAGCATGTTGCCCACCTCCGGCGGCCCGGCATATGGCCCGGCTTCGGCGACAAGCCCCAGCGCCTCCATCGCAGTATAGGCCCCGGCAACCCCCATCACCCGGGAGAAATTCCAGATAAAGTCACGTCTCGATTGTGGTCTAGTCATCAGGGCCCTCTCTACCGGCCCGAAACCAGCATGACGGCGAACCGCAAGGCCAGCACTGGAAAGAGAGAGCCGAAGTTTTTTTGAAGGTGTGACCGGATTTTTGGCACAGCTGACCGGCTGGCTGGCCACCTGGCCCAATCGGGCGCTTTTAAAACCCGTGAGGTTTCGATACCTGACACAGGACCGCCCTGCTCCACCGCGCGTGGATCGCCTATCCAGCCTGAGACCCTGTCCATGAATGCCGCCCTTCGCGCTCACACCCGCATCCTGATTGCGATCGTCCTGATCACCCTCTTCGGGTGCGGGCTGGCAGAGGCGCAAAATACCTCCTCAGTGTCGGGCCCGGCCGTCAGTGCCAATGAGCGCGAAGTGGAATACCGGTTAGGCTGGCGGCCCGGTGAAGATGGCGCAGCAGACAGCTTCGCGCACCGCTTTGACTATGGCTTCTCGCTGAACGGGCGCCGCGCCATCAAGGTCTTCGCCAATTTCGATGACGGCCCCAGCAGGGATCTGCGCTTTGACAATCTCAACGCAGAATACCTGATAGAGCTTTCGCCCGAAAACGCACCCTTCTGGAAAACCGGCATCCGCTTCGATGCGCGCCTGTCAAATGGGCCTGACCCGGAACGGCTTGGTTTCAACTGGCTGAACCAGTGGCAGCTGACAGGCAGGCTCCGCGCCCGCGCCCAGTTCATCGCCACCCGTCAGTTTGGCGACGCAGCGGACGACGCCATCGACTTCGAGGTTCGCTCCAGCCTGATCTGGAAGGCGGGCGGTGGCTACGACCTCTCCCTTCTCAGCTTTGCCAATCTCGGCAGCAGTGACGATTTCGGCGGCAGGAACCATGTCCAGGAAATTGGCCCCACTTTGAGCGGCCCCCTGCCCAACGGCTATGGCTGGACCATTGGCACCCTCTTCGGCGTGACAGACACCGCGCCGGATCAGGATATCCGTATCTGGATCAGCAAGAGCTTCTGACGCCTTGCCCCGGCGCCGCCATTAGACAGCGCTCCGGCCTCTGCTAGACGATCTGCGTGTCACCAAGCGCACGCTCGACGCGGCGCTCGAAATGCCCGACCCGGCTTTGCTGATGGAGCCGGAGGAACGCTCGCAATCCTCATTCGTGCGCGCCAATATCCGCTCGCGTCGCGCCAGCAAGCAGGACTAGTCGAACACCACGACCTGCCGCGCCACCGTGCCCTTGTTTTCCTTGAGGTTCTGCAGCGCCCCGGTGATCCCGTCGAGACCGATCCGGTCGGAGACAAGATCATCGAGGTGCAGCCGGCCCTGCTTGTAGAGCTCGATCAGGCGCGGAAAGTCGACCCGGAACCGGTTCGAGCCCATGACCGCGCCCTGAAGGCGCTTCTCGGTCACCAGAAGCTCGATGCCAGGCACTTCGATGTTCACGCCCGGCGGGATCATGCCGATAATCGTCGAGACGCCGCGCGGGCGCAGCATCATGTAGGATTGCTCGGCCGTCTGCTTGAGGCCGATACACTCGAACGAATAATGCACGCCGCCGCCGGTCAGCTCTTTGACCTGCTCGATCGGATCGCCATTCTTCGGATTGACGAAGTCGGTCGCCCCGAACGTCTTTGCGATCTTTAGCTTGTCATCGGACAGATCGACCGCAATGATCCGAGAGGCCCCGGCAATCGCCGCGCCATTGATCGCCGACAGGCCAACCCCGCCGCAGCCGACCACGGCCACGGTCGATCCGGGCTCCACCTGCGCGGCATGAAACACCGACCCGACACCGGTAATGACCCCGCAGCCGATCAATGCTGCCCGGTCCATCGGCATCTCCGGGTCGATGGCGCAGAGCGTATTCTCATGCACCAGGATCTGCTCCGCGAAAGAAGAGAGGTTGAGGAACTGGTTGAGCTTTTCCTTACCCGCATAAAGCCGCGGCGCGTCATCATCGGCGCGCCGGAAAAGCGGTGCGTTCACCGTGTGGCAGACCGACATATGCCCGGTCAGGCAGAACTCGCACGTCCCGCAGAAGGGCGAGAGGATCGACACCACATGATCGCCCGGCTTCACCGCCGACACCATGCTGCCCACCTGCTCGACGACACCCGCGCTCTCATGGCCAAGAATTGTCGGCAGCTCATGCGGAAAGGCGCCATCCCAGAAGTGCACGTCTGAATGGCACACCCCGACCGCCTTCAGCCGCACCAGCACCTCCCGAGGCCCCGGCTTGGAGATCGAAACCTCCTCAATCGACAACGGCTTGTTCGGCTCACGCAGTACGGCAGCTTTCATGGGGTCTTCCTCCTGTTCGCGGGGCTGCTTTGGCGCAGCCTCTCAACTGACAGGAGAACTACCATGACGCAGCCTGGCTGTCATTGCAGACGCCGCGTCACCTGCCTGTTTGCAGGGCCCCTACTGCCTGATCTCATAGACCAGACAGGCGGCGCCGCGCACCGACGTTGTGTCCGGCGTGTTGGGCAGGTCGAGGGCGTCCATATCCTCCTGGCTGACCGTCATCGCGCCCGGGCCGGACGGGGCCGGCGGCGGGGGTGGTGGCGGAGGCGGCGGCGGCGCCATCGAATAGCCGGAATAGCCCGTCCCGTCCGTCCATTCGCCAAGGCAGGGGCCACTGCCCTCCTGAACGACAAGCAGCTTGCCGAGCGAAACGCCGGCTGCCTGCGCGATCATCTGCGCGCGCTGGCGGGCATCGGTGATCGCGGCGCGGTAGGCCGCCTGCAGGATCTCGGTATCGCGCTCAAGGCTGTTATTGAAATAGCTTGACCCTTCCGGCCCGAGTGCCAGCGCTGCGGCCCGCGTCCGGCTCGCCTTCGAGATATCCTCAACGCCGACATTCAGCGTCACGGCCACCTCATAAGCGCGGATATTGTCGGCCGAATAGTCGGTGGTGAGGTTGCCCTCATCGTCGCGGACCTGATTGTAGACCGGGTTGACGGTGACATTGCTCGTCACGGTCAGATCCTCGCCCGCGACGCCCGTCATCGCCTCATGCGCCGCCTTTGCGCGCTCGGAAGCCTGCCGGGTGGCGGCGGCCGCCGTATCGGCTGTATTCTTGTAGGTCACCGAAAAACTGGTCCGGTTCGGCTTCACCTGAAGGTCGGCGCGTCCCAGCGCCTCGATGACCGGCTTGTCGATCCAGTAGGGCTGCGAGAAGCCGCCGGCTTCCTGGGCCAGAGCTGGCGCCGCGATTGAAAGAAGTGCTGCCGCTGAAATCAGATTGCGCATGAGATACGTCCTCCCCTTGGGTGCCAGACGATATGCACAAGGCAGAAAGGCGCGCTAGAGGAATTTTTACGGCGATTTCAGGATAGAAGAGGGTTTTCTGCGGGCAACCGCCCCAGCCGCCTATTTATCCAGGCACCAGCGCATGATGGCCTTCTGGGCGTGGAGGCGGTTCTCGGCCTCGTCGAAGACGAGCGAGTTCGGCCCGTCGATCACCTCGCTGTCGACTTCCTCGCCGCGATGGGCGGGCAGGCAGTGCAGGAACTTCGCGCCGGGCTGGGCAAGGTCCATCAGCTCTTCGGTGACCGCGAAGGGCTCCAGCTCTTCCAGCCGTTCATCGGCATCAATGTCGCCCATGGACACGAATGTGTCGGCAATCACGACATCGGCGCCGGCCACGGCATCTTCGGCGGTGCTGTAGAGCTCCACCTTGCCCTGCAGCTCGCGCGCGAGATCGATATCGTCATCATCGGGCGCATAGCGGTCGGGCGTGCCCACAGCCAGGGTGAAGCCGAATTTCGGCGCGGCATGGATAAAGCTCGAGCAGACATTGTTGCCATCGCCGACCCAGGCAAGACGCGCGCCCTTCAGATCCAGCCCGTTTTCCTCAAGCGTCATCAGGTCCGCCATGATCTGGCAGGGATGCGAGCGGTCGGTAAGGCCGTTAATGACAGGCACGCCGGCGGCATCGGCGAAATCCTCGACATCGCCATGATCGTTGGCGCGGATCATCACCATGTCGACATAGCGCGAGAGTACGCGGGCCGTGTCGCCAATGCTTTCGCCGCGCCCAAGCTGCATGTCGCCGGAGTTGAGCACGATTGAACTGCCGCCAAGCTGGCGGATACCGACATCGAAACTGGTCCGGGTGCGGGTCGACGATTTCTCGAAAATCATCGCAAGGATATGCCCGTCCAGCGGCGCGCCCTCGTCGACGCGGCCCTTGGGCCAGCCCCGGCGGGCCGCCTTCATTGCATGGGCTTCGTCCAGCATCGCACGCAGCTCGCCAGCTTCCATCTGCCAGATATCGAGGAAATGTCTTATCGCCATTGCCTTGCCGCCTTGTTCCACGGTCCAGAATTCAAAGCGCGCGCTCTAGAGCAAAATGGCCCGCGATGCAAAACATACGGTCGATCTCAGTCTTACATGGAACAAGTCCACACACCGGAGGATTTCATAGCTTCGGTATCGCACACCTTTCACTTGTGACGCTTTTGGCTGTCGATTACATGCCGGTGTTCTGCGACCGAGAGCGAGAGGGACTGCTGGGCCAATGTCGACTTTGAGACTTCGTCTTCGCGAGGAAACCCGTGATGCCCACGAGTCCGTCGATGCCCTCTTCGGTCAGCATGACCTGTCCACCCGCGAAGGTCTCGCCACCACTTTACAGGCCCATTCGATTGCCTTGCGGCGCACGCTCGCAGCCCTGCCAGACCCTGCCTCCCCGCATGCGCACACGCTGGTCACCATGATCACCGCAATCGAGCAGGATCTCGCCGCGCTGGATGCGCGCCCTTCGGTGGCCTGCCAGATCGATGCCGATGACACCAGGATTCATCCACTTGGCTTGATCTATGTAATTGCAGGCTCCCGCCTTGGCGCGCGCATATTGCTGGCTGAGATTCGGGCCTCTACTGACCCCGTTGTTGCCGCCGCCACCCGCTATTTCACCTGCCCGCAGAGTGAGGATATGTGGAAATCGGTCAGCAACACCTTGAAAGTATGGACAGGACGGGCGGACGAGGAAAAAGAGATTATTGCGTCGGCCAGAACGGCTTTCACATGGTTCGAAGCGGCGCATCGCACAGTTCAGAAGGCAAGTACCCCCGTATGACGACCCCTAACGTGTCACCGGACACGAAAATCGACCTGACGAATTGTGACCGCGAACCCATCCACATTCTCGGACATGTGCAGCAATTCGGCTGCCTGATTGCCGTCAATTCAGACTGGCTGGTCCAGCACGTCTCCCTGAACGTGGCCGACCTCCTGTCGCTGGACCCTGAATCCCTCATCGGCGAACCGCTCGGCAATGTCATCACGGCAGAGGCGCTCAACGATATCCGCGCCCGGATCCAGCGTCTCGATGGAGACGACGCCGTTGAGCGCCTGTTCGGTCTAAACCTCCTTCCCGGCTCGCAGGAACGGTTCAATGCCGCCGTTCACATCTCCGGCCAGTCGGTCATCATCGAGGTCGAACCGCAACGCGCCTCGAACCTCTCCGACTACACCTCCTATGTGCGCCCGATGATCGACCGGGTGCGCAAGGCGCGCAGCGTGCCGGAGCTCTGCAAGATCGCCGCGCGCCAGATGAAGGCGCTGACAGGGTTCGACCGGGTCATGGTCTATCGCTTTGGCGCAGACCAGTCCGGCGAGGTCATCGCCGAGGCCGTGAGCCCGAATATCGATTCATTTCTTGGCCTTCGCTATCCGGCGACCGACATCCCGCAGCAGGCCCGCGAACTTTACCGGCGCAACCTGTTGCGCATCATCTCGAATGTGAACGAAACCGTTTCCCCGATCATCCCTGAGCGCGGCCCCGAAGGCCAGCCGCTCGACCTCTCCATGAGCGGACTGCGCGCGGTCTCCCCGATCCATATCGAATATCTGAAGAATATGGGCGTGGATGCGTCCCTGTCCGTCTCGATCCTGCACCGCGACAACCTCTGGGGCCTCTTTGCCTGCCACCATTATGAGCCGCGGGTCCTGCCCTATGAAATCCGCTCGGCGGCAGAGCTCTTTGCCCAGATGTTCAGCTTCGTGCTGGGCCAGTTGCTGGCTGACGAGGCCAGTGAACACAGCCGGCGCACGCAGGTCCTTCACGATCAGCTCATGTCCCAGCTCGCCGGTGGCCAGAGCGTCCGCGACCATTTCTCGACCATCGCCGAAGCCCTGAGCTCCGTCATCCCCAATGACGGCGTGGCCGCCTGGGTGGATGGCGACTTCGTCTCGCTGGGGCGCACACCGACCCGTGAGGAATTCATGGGCATTGTCCGCTTCCTCAACACGACTGCCGGCAGCCGGGTCTATGCCACCGATGCGCTGGGCGAAGCCCACCCGCCCGCAAAGGACTATGTGGACCGCGCAGCCGGCCTCCTCGCCGTGCCCGTGTCCCGGCGCCCGCGCGACTATGTCGTCCTCTTCCGCCAGGAATTTACCCACAAGGTGAACTGGGCGGGTAATCCCGAAAAGCCCGTCACTCTTGGCCCGAATGGGGCGCGCCTGACCCCGCGCAAGAGTTTCGAGACCTGGCAGCAAACTGTCGACGGGCAGTCCATGCCCTGGAAGCCGGCAGAGATCGCCGCGGCCGAACAGCTCCGCGTCACATTGCTGGAAGTTGTCCTGCGCATGTCGGATGAGGCGCATCAGGAACGTCTGCGCGCGAATGAGCGTCAGGAATTGCTGATCGCAGAGCTTAACCACCGGGTCCGCAACATATTGAACCTGATCCGCGGGCTGGTCGGCCAGAGTGCGCGCGAGGCCACCTCCATTGAGGACCTCAGCGAAATTATTGGCGGCCGCGTCCAGGCCCTCGCCCGCGCGCACGACCAGCTGACGGCCGACAACTGGGCCCCGGCGTCCCTGCACGGTCTGGTACGCACCGAGACCGAGGCCTATCTCGGTCCTAAGGCCGCGCGTGTGAAGCTCGAGGGGCCGGACGCCTGCCTCATGCCGAACGCCTTCAGCACGCTGTCGCTGGTCCTGCATGAGCTGACCACCAATTCAGCGAAATACGGCGCCCTCGCGGACTCCGAAGGCGAAATTACGATTGGCACGCAGCCCAGCGAGACCGGCGAGCTTGTTCTGACATGGCGCGAGGCTGGCGGCCCCGCCGTCCAGGCCCCGACCCGCCAGGGTTTCGGGACGACCATCATTACCCGCTCCATCCCTCATGAGCTGAGCGGCACGGCGGACATCCGTTATGAACTGACGGGCCTTGAGGCAGACTTCATCATCCCTGCCAGACATGTCTCCAAATTTACCGAATCTGCAGAAGCGAACGCGTCCACCCCGGCCGCACGCGCAAAGCCGGCAGGCGTCAGCGGTCTTGCGGGCCATGTCCTGCTGGTTGAGGACAATATGATCATCGCGCTCGATGCCGAAGACCTGCTCAGGGACGCTGGGGCAGAGGCGGTGTCGGTCTGCGGTTCGGTACGCGAGGCAAAAGTTGCGCTGGAGAAGTCGGACTTCCAGATGGCGCTGCTCGATGTAAATCTCGGCAATGAGACGAGTGAGCCCGTCGCGATGGAGCTGCGCGACCGGGGAACGCCTTTTGTGTTCGCGACCGGCTATGGCGATTCCAGCGCGCTCTCTTCGAAATTCCCGAATGTGCCGGTTCTCAAGAAGCCCTACGACGAAAGCGACCTGCACGAGGCGATCAGGGCAGCGCTCGGCTGACGCCCTGTTTTAAGGCTGAATAACTTGCCTTGGCGACCGCCGGACGTACAGTCCTGACAATGAATGACAATTCCGTTTCGTCCAGATCGCGGGAAATGCCAGAGCCGGCGCCTGATGGCCCGCTCCTGTTCGGCTGCATCCTCAATGGAGAGGGCAGCTGCCAGGACGTAGACTGGCAGACGGCAAGGGACTGGTCCCCCACCCGGCCGGGCGAAACTCTCTGGCTTCACCTGGACCGGATGTATGAGGATCTCGACGACTGGCTGATCGATTATCTGGACCTCTGCGAAGGCACGGCAGAACTGCTGCTATCCAATGAGACCCGCCCGCGCGCCTTCCGCGAGGAAGAGAGCCTCATCACCGTTCTGCGCGGCATCAATTTCAATCCCGGCGCAGAGCCTGAGGACATGATCGCCATGCAGGTCTGGTGCGACGGCAACCGGTTGATCACCTTGCGCCGCCGGCGGCTCCAGACGCCGCGCGATATCTACAAGGAGCTGCAAGCGGGCCGCGGCCCCTGCACGGCGGGCGATCTCTTCACGGCACTGGCCGAACAGCTCGTCGCCAAGATGAATTATTCCATCGTCGACATGAATGACCGGATCGACGAAATGGAGGAAGATGAGGACACGGAGATCGATGAGCTGCTGTCGGAAATCGCCTCGATCCGGCGCAATTGTCTGGCGCTCAAACGGTACATGTCGCCCCAGCATGAAGCGATGCTGGCCATCCAGAAATCACCGCCGCACTGGCTATCGGAAGAAAACATGACCGATATCCGCGAGGTCGGCGAACGGTTGAGACGTTACCTCGACGACCTTGATGTTTCAAAGGAAAGTGCGATCGTCCTTCAGGATGATCTCAATAACCGGGCCCAGGCGAAGATGAACCAGACCATGTATATGCTGTCCATCGTGGCGGCCATCTTCCTGCCTCTCGGCTTCCTGACAGGCCTTCTCGGGATCAATGTGGGCGGTATGCCCGGCGTCGGTTCCTCCAACGCCTTCTGGATCACCTGCGGTGCGCTCGGTGTCCTGATGGGCTTTCAGTTCCTCATCTTCCGGAAACTCAAATGGCTTTGACAACACTTCTTTCTTTCCTCGCCCGGCAGGCCCCTCCTGGCAGTCCAGTCACCGACGCGTTGATATCTGTTGGCGCTCAGGTTCAGGAGACACCCGCCGGAGACGGAGAGGATTCGATTGAGGATTTCGTTCAGGCCAATATCGACTGGGAGGATATCCGCGAGAGCGCAGTCACCGGCGTCGAGACCTTTCAGGACAACTTCATCTCGCTGGGGTCGCTCTGGCAGCTTCTGGCTGTGCTCGCCGCGCTCGCCATTGGCTATGTGGCCTCGCGCTATCCCGCCAAACGCCTGCGCGCCTGGGCGGATGGGCGTGAATCGCGCGATGTCCTGACCCGCCTCGCTCACTCTGTTGCCAGGATCATCTGGCCCGCCTTTACGGTCGTTCTTCTCTGGATTGCGACCGCCGTCTTTGAGTCCGTTGGCCTGCCGAATGAAGGTCTTCGTGTTGCGGCAAGCCTGATGAATGCCTGGATCGTGGTGCGCTTTGTCACCGCCAACATGCAGCCAGGCTTCTGGCAGACCGCCATTGCCGTGATCTCCTGGACCATTGCGGCGCTCTATATCCTCCACCTGCTGGACCCTGTCGCAGACGCCCTCAATGCCGCTGCCTTCACAATTGGCGGGGTAAAAGTGACCCTGCTGCGGATCATTACCAGCGTCTTCATCGCCATCGTCGCGCTCTGGCTGGGCAGGATTGCCGGCGACGCCGCCCAGTCCCAGCTGAAGTCCAACAAGGCGCTGAACCCCTCCATGGCTGGCCTCCTCGGCCAGGTCCTCAAGGTCGCCTTCATGGCGGCGGCGATCATCGTCGCCATGTCGACGCTCGGCATCAATCTCACCGCCCTCACCGTCTTTGGCGGTGCCCTCGGTGTCGGTATCGGTTTTGGCCTTCAGTCGATCTTCTCGAACTTTATTTCCGGCATCATTATCCTGTTCGAACGCTCTGTTAAGGTTGGAGATTTTATCGAGCTTCAGTCCGGGGTGACGGGGCTCGTAAAAGAGATCAACATCCGCTCCACGCTGGTGACGACGAACGACAATGTCGACATACTTGTCCCCAATGAGGAGTTCATCAAGGCGCAGGTCATCAACTGGACCCTGCGCGATGCACGACGGCGCATGCGTGTCGGCTTCGGCGTTGCCTATGGGACTGACAAGGAACTGGTGAAGACGGCCGCGCTTGAGGCCGCTGACGAAGTGCCATGGACCTTCAGCGGCATTCCGGGCCGCGAACCGCAGGTCTGGCTGGTCGGTTTTGGAGACTCCAGCCTCGATTTCGAACTTGTCATCTGGCTGACTGAGGAAGCTGTGAAGAAGCCGGCCAAGGTCAAGGCGGACTATTACTGGGCCCTGCACACCGCGCTCTACAAATACGAGATCGAGATCCCGTTCCCGCAGCGCGATATCAATTTCCGCAATGCCGGCGAGTTCGTGATGCTGAAGGAGGGCGCGAAGCTCAGCGACAGCAAGCCATCACCTGCCCCCAGCCCTGCGCCAGAGTCCGCGGCGTCGGCCAGAAACGAGCCGACCGGCGGCTCATCGGAGCTCTCTGACAGTGATGCCGGGGACGGCGACGGGGATGCGGGCGACTAGCGTGCCAACCAGTCCCGCGCCGCCTTTAGCGCGAGGTCTGGCCCGTCTCCATTGTCGGCGATGACGGCGTGGGCCGGGCGCCAGGTGTGGCGCTCCATGCCCTTGATATGATAGAGATTATAGCTTGGCAGGTGGACAGACCAGCCGCTGGCGGGAAGTTCGAAACTCTCGACACCGCCCGCCAGCCCCGCCATCGGTGAGCCGAAAATACGTGCGCGCCGGAGCCCGTCAAAGCCGACCGCCAGCCCCTCGCCCATACTGCCCGTCCAGCGCCCCGCCAGCACGGCGACCCGCCCTCTGACACGCCATGGCCCGCGCGAGGCGACCCGGCGGACCGCTTCGCCTTCCCAGCGTGGCCCGGCTTTCTGATAGGGCCTGACGCCCCTGATAAAGCGACCCAGAATGGGCTCTGCCACATCGGTATTGCCGCCGCTGGGCGTGTTTCGAAGGTCGATGATCCAGCCCCGCGCGCCTTTCAGCTCTTCCAGCGCCGCGTCGAAGGCGGCGACAGTGGCCTCATCGCCGAGCGAATCCTCGATCCGGAGATAGCCGATATTGCCGGGCAGGCGCTTGTAGCTGACCAGTTCATCGGCCTGTAGCGGGGCTGGATCGGTGAGGATGAGCTCCTTCTCCGTCCCGGCACTTTCGACCGTCACGCCGCGTATCTGGCCGCGATATCCCGCAGCCTGAGCGTTGAGGGCCCAGACAAGACGGGCCCGACTTACTTCGCCGCGGCCATGCCGGATGCGGTCCAGGGCGGCGCTGAGAACCGGGACGCCGTTCAGCGCCAGCACCCGGTCGCCCACTTTCAACCCCGCTTCTGCGGCGCCGGAGCCGGGCCTGACGGCGGTGACGCGCGCTTTTCCATCTTTGAAATCAAGCCAGTAGTCGCTGCCAGACGGCACCAGCCGGGGCGAGGTGGCGGAATTGGTGTCCAGCGAGACGTGATTGTCCCAGAGCTGGTCCAGCATCGTCTCGAGCAAGGCAAGGTGGCCGGCAGGCTCTGCCGCCGCCTCTTCCAAGGCCGCCTCTTGGGCGCTCTCGCAGGTGGCGTCCCAGACCGGCTCGCGAGGCGCGAGATAGACATAGTGGTCGCGCACCAGATCGCAGAGGGCCTCAACGTCCTGCAGGGCGCCGACCGATTCTCCAGTCGCAGAGTGTTGCGTGTTTCCAGCATCCGGGCCGGCATTTGCACGGTGCATGGACGGTGCACCGGCGGTGCACAGACAGGCCATCAGAGCGGCGCGGAAAAAACCTGCGAAAATTCTCACCGGAAGACTTTTGGCCAAACCCGCGTGCAGCGTCTATCGGCTCAGCTGCGCTTCAGCCGGATCGTCTTGCCGAGGATGAAGCCCACAATCAGGCAGAAGAGCATGACGAAAATACGCCGGGTCGGGAAGGTGAAGCCCAGGAAGTTCACGTCCACCTGCTGCAGGTTCTGAAGCGCGAAGATCAGCACAAGCAGAAAAAGGATCAGGGCCAGCCAGCTTTTGGGTGTCTTCAGCATGTCTTTCGCTCCATTATCGACTCCTTCGACATACTTAACCTCAAGCCGGGAGCGTCAAGTCTATCGCCCCGGCACAGGAACAGCGGCGTGGCGGCGGAGTTAATCCCGTAATGATTGGTTCGGACCTTCTTCAGAAAGTCAGAAGTGCGCCTTTATACAGGCGTTTCGGCTATCCCGTGGTCAATGTCGTCACCCGCACAGCTGGGCGTCTGGGCGAGGACGATGTGGCGCTGGTTTCAGGCGGGGTGGCCTTCTATGCCTTCCTGTCCGTCTTCCCGGCTGTCGCCTGCGCGCTGATGGTCTGGGGCCTGTTCACCAGTTCTGCAGACCTTCGCGAATACTTCGAGATCATGCAGACCTTCCTGCCGGCCGAGGCCTACAGGCTGATCACCAATCAGATGGTACGGATCGCCGATAGCCAGTCGACGGGCCTGTCCTGGGGCGCTCTGGTCTCGCTCGTGATCGCGCTCTGGTCAGCGTCTCGCGGGGCAAATGCCCTCCTGCTGGCGGTCGCGGTCACCTATGACCGCCCTGCCAGGCGGGGGTTCATAGAACAGAACCTGCTCGCGCTCGGTTTCACGGCGGGTGCCATCGTGTTTGCGATCATATCGCTGGCCGCCATCGGGGCGGTCCCGCCCATCATCGAAGCGCTCAAGCTTGGCGCCTTTGTAGACGCCCTGCTGCGGATCCTTCGCTGGCTTGGCCTGATCGGCATCTTTCTGCTAGGTATCTATGCCTTCATGCGAACAGCCCGCCCGCACGGGGTCCGCTCGCAGGAAAGCAAGGCGCGGCCAATCCTGCCCGGCGCGGTGGTGGCCGGGATTATCTGGCTGCTCGCCTCTGTCGCCTTCTCTTTCTATCTCAGCGCCTTTGCCGACTATAATGAGACGTTCGGCTCTCTCGGCGCGGTCGCCGCCCTGCTCATGTGGCTCTGGCTTTCGGCCTTTGCCATCTGTACCGGCGCAGAGGTCAATGGCGTGATGAGCCGGCGCGGACGCGGCCTCAACACAAGAACGGCCAAGGAAGGCAAGCCGAAACCGCGCCGCAGCACCGCCCGGAAAAAGCCGAAGACCGGCTGAACCCTGCGTCATGGCTTGCTGCCTTTCAGTGCGCCGATAGTCTCCGCCCGCAGATCAGAAAATGCGTGGAGGAGACGCAAGATGAAACTTTACAATTCCGTTGGCCCGAACCCGCAAGTCGTTCGAACCTTTCTCGCCGAGCGCGGCATCGAGGTCGACATGGCGGAAATCGACCTCATGGGCGGCGAGAACCGCAAGGAAGCCTATCTGAAGATCAATCCGGCGGGGCAGCTTCCGGCGCTTATCCTGCAGGATGGTACGCTCATCACAGAAATCACGGCTATCTGCGAATATCTGGACGAGACCGCCGAAGGCGAGCGCCTGATCGGATCGACCCCGGAAGAGCGCGCCCAGACCCGCCGCTGGGTCCGCTGGTGCGACCTGCAGGTGATCGAGCCGATGACACGGGCCTTCCGCTATTCCGAAGGCTTGCCCCTGTTCAAGGACCGCATGCCCTGCTTTCCGGACGCGGCCCCCGGCCTGAAGGAAAGCGTCCAGCATTCGCTTCAGTGGCTGGACGAACAGATGGCCGGCAAGACATGGATCGCGGGGGAGCGGTTCACCTTGGCGGACATCATGCTCTTTTCGTTCCTGGCGTTCGGCGAGCAGATCGGACAGCCGCTGGACCGCAAGCTGAAGAACGTGTCGGCCTGGTATGACCGCATGAGCGAACGCGAGAGTGTGAAGGCCTAGAGGGGCTGCTTCATCGCAGGCGATGGAGGGTTGAGCCTTCGCCGCCGCGCTTGTGCTTCGATCTTGTTCGCTAGCCTCTCTACCGGGCGCCACTGGTCCAGCGTGGCGCCCTACTCTTCCACCTCGGCCATCTGTTCTTCGTCGCAGAGGTCGATGAGACGGTTGAGCTTGGCGGTGAATTCGCGAAGGGCGTCGGCGCCGAATTCATCCTCGATCCGGCGGTTTATGGGGATCGGGCGCGCCTGCGCGCGGGCGATGGTTTCCTCGCCCTTGGCGGTGAGTTTCAGGACGAAGGCGCGGCTGTCGCTTTCGCTGCGTGTCTTTTCCAGCATGTCGAGCCCGATGAGACGGCGCACCATGGCCGTAATTGCCGAGTCGTTGAGGCGCAGGTCGCGCGCGAGACTCGTCTGGTTGAGCGCCTGCGCCGAACCGACGCGCGTCAGAACGCCAAGCTGCGGCGCCGTCACACCGACAGCATCAACCAGCTGGCGGTCAGCCACCTTCCTGTAGAGCTGAGCGGCAATCTGGAGACGCGAATAGATGCGCGGGCTTTTTGTGTCGGACGTCATCTCTACCCCTTGCGATTCCTCGACCCTGACGATATACTTCACTAGTGAAACAATCAACTCTCTGGCCGCTTTCAGGGCTGGCCGGAGAGCCCCTTCTTAACACCGGATCTCTGGGAGGATCATCAAATGGATACCGCAACAATCGGCACAATGGGCGTTCGCGACGACCTTAACGACCTGCGTATGTCGGAAAAGACGGTGCCGCTTTACGAGCACGTGAAGCGCTTCATCAAGGAAGAAGTCGACCCGATGAGCGAGAAGTTCCACGCGCTCGGCGAAGGGCGCGCAGACCGCTTTTCCTATGTGCCGGGTCAGCTGGAGCTGCTGGACGAAGTCAAGCAGAAGGCCAAGGATCAGGGCCTCTGGAACTTCTTCCTGCCGGACGCCGAAACCGGCGAAGGCCTGCCGAACCTCGACTATGCCTATATCGCCGCCGAGCTCGGCAAGAACTCGCTGGCTTCCGAGTGCATGAACTGCGCCGCGCCGGATACGGGCAATATGGAAGTGCTCGAGCGGGTGGGCACCAAGGCCCAGAAGGACCAGTGGCTTAAGCCATTGCTCGAGGGCACGATCCGTTCGGCCTTTGCCATGACCGAGCCGGAGACCGCCTGCTCCGACGCCCGCAATGTGCGCACCCAGGCTGTTCTGAAGAATGGCGAATGGGTCATCAATGGCGAGAAATATTACGCCTCCGGTGCTGGCGACCCGCGTTGCAAGATCATGATCGTCATGGTCCAGACCGACCCGGACGGCCCGTCCCACCAGCAGCAGTCGCAGATCCTTGTCCCGATGGACGCGCCCGGCGTTGAGGTTCTCGGCCCGATGCACGTCTTCGGCAAGGACGACGCCCCGCACGGCCACATGCACATCCGCTTCACCGATGTGAAAGTTCCGGAAGAGAACATCCTGCTCGGCGTCGGCCGCGGCTTCGAGATTTCGCAGCTCCGCCTCGGCCCGGGCCGTATCCACCACTGCATGCGCTCCATCGGCGCGGCTGAAAAGGCGCTCGACCTGATGCTGGAGCGTGGCATGAGCCGCGATGCGTTCGGCCAGCCGCTGATCAAGCTGGGCGGCAATCAGGAGAAGGTCTCCCGCGCGCGGATCGAGATCGAGGCCTGCCGCCTCATGGTCCTCAAGGCCGCCAAGGCGATGGACGTTCTGGGCAACAAGGAAGCCCGCGTCTGGATCTCCATGGTCAAGGCCATGGTGCCGGAGAGGGTCTGCAAGATCATCGATGATGCGATCCAGATCCACGGCGCAACCGGTGTGTCCCAGTGGACGCCGCTGGCCGACATGTATACCAGCCAGCGCACGCTGCGCCTGGCGGACGGCCCGGACGAAGTGCACCACATGGTCGTTGGCCGCCACGAGATCGGCCGCATGGGCATGAAGGGCATGAAATAAGCCCTTCGCCTTCAGGCAAGACATGAGAGAGCCGGTGCCCTATGGGTGCCGGCTTTTTTACATCAGTCAGACGCTGCGATATGGCGCCTGATTTTCTCAAGATCCTTATCCGTCGCGGGCATATAGATATTGAGATGAAGGTCCTGCCGGTCGTCGGCTGCAAAGCTGGAATATTCCAGCCCGACTTCCCCCATTTCGGGGTGCCGAAAGCGTTTGATAACATGCATGGTGTCCTGAACGTGCGGCTCGCGCCAGAACACGGCAAAGTCAGGGCTGACAGCCAGCAACTCGTCGATCAGAGGCCGGGCGGCCGCGACGGCACCAGCCCGCTCGATATCCATCTTGAAGGCGCCGACCACAAACCGCGCGACCATGCGCCAGTCATGCTGGGCCTGGCGAACACGTTCATTGGTGAATATCAGCTTGAGCACATTTCGCTGATCCGGGGGAAGGCCCCCATAATCGGTCATTACCGCGGCGGCGGCGCGATTCCATGCAAGGACATCCCAAGTCACGGTCCTTACAATGGCGGGGCTGTACGGCATGGAATCGAGCAGGCGCTGGAGCCGCGGTGTCACCGGGTCGGTCCCGCCATAGCGCACCTCTGGTGGCCGGCCGAGGCCGATCAGAAAGAGGTGCTCGCGCTCCAGTGCGGTCAGGTGCAGGGCCTTGGCGATCCTGTCGAGGACATCAGCAGACGGGTTACCGCCGCGCCCCTGCTCTAGCCAAGTATACCACGTCGCACTGATATTGGCCCGCTGAGCGACCTCTTCCCGGCGCAGGCCAGGCGTGCGGCGGCGCCCGACATTGAAGCCGAAAGAGACCGGATCGAGCTGTGCCCGCCGCTGTTTCAGATACCTACCGAGGCGGTTGTCCTGTTCGGGGGTCATGCTGGGCCTGTTACCAATTATACCAGGATAAGATCACTACTTTAACAGGATAGGCCAGCGTCTACCTTCCCGCAACATCGGACGAAGGAGACATTTGATGCGTGTATTTGTAACGGGCGCGACGGGCTTTGTGGGCCAGGCTGTGACTGCGGAATTGCTGGCGAATGGTCATGAGGTGACGGGCCTTGCCCGTTCGGAGGCCTCCGCCCGGAAACTCCGGGAGGCAGGGGCCCGGCCTGTTGCTGGCTCACTCGCTGACATCGATACGCTGGAAAGGGCGGCAGACAATGCCGACGCGGTGATACACTTGGCTTTCGGTCATGACTTTTCGAGATTTGAAGAGAACGCCGCAGAAGACATCAAAGCGATAGAGGCGATGGGCAGCGCACTTATCGCGACGAACCGGCCAATTATCGCGACCTCCGGAGCGGCGATGTTGCAGTCGGAAAAGGCGGTACCAGACGAGGATGCGAGCGCCCATCAGCCCGATAGCGAGTATCCGCGAGGCTCCGAGGCCGCGCTTGGACGCCTTCGTGAGCAGGGCGTCAACGCGATTGCCATGCGGCTGCCTCCGTCGGTTCACGGAGTGGGCGAGACAGGATTTGTGCCGATCCTCATTGAGATCGCCCGCCAGAAAGGCACATCGGCCTATGTCGACGATGGCACGCACTGCTGGTCTGCGGTCTATCAAGCCGATGCCGGCCGCGCTTACCGGCTGGCGCTGGAGACAGGCGCGCGCGGCAATTTGCACGCCGTCGCAGAGGAAGCCATTCCGTTCCGCCAGATTGCCGAAGTGATCGGGCGCCGTCTTGGCTTACCGGTTGTGCCGGTCTCAGGCGAAGAGGCCGAAGCGCATTTCGGCTGGTTCCTGAAATTCGCCGGGACAGACATGGCCGTCTCCAGCGCCAAGACCCGTAAGCGTCTTGGCTGGACGCCCTCCGGGCCTGGCCTGATCGAGGATATCGACCAGCCGGCCTATTTCGAAGTCACCGCCTCTGGCGGCTAGCCTCCCTCCTGGCCTTCCGCGATCCGGCGGAGAGTCACCATCCGGTCAACGAACCAGAGCTTCGCCAGCATGGAGACAGCCATGCCGAACACGGTCGGCCATATCCCCAGCTGCCAGAGCCCCCAGGCAAAGGGCACCATGGCGAGCGCGCTGAGACCGTTGAGCAGATTGGCCATGCGGGCGTGGTGGGCGGGAATCGGCTCGCGCTTGCGGGCAAGCCAGATCCGTTCACCCATGACCCCGCGCGACATCCAGTTGTCGAGGCTACGCGGTTCGGGGAAGAGGCGCGGGTTGAGCCAGGTCCACAGGAGAACGGCCGCCACGAGCGCAAGTGCCCACCAGCCGATCCAGACACGGCTCCAGATGGCAAGCGCGAGCGCAGGCAGGGTCGCCACACGGCTCCACCCGCTCCACGGATTGGCATGCCGGCGCCAGGTGGCGTCGTCCATGCCCATCAGTTTTTCCGAGGCGTCACCGAGGTCGACCATTCAACTGCCCTCCCCCGCTCAACTGACGCAGAAGGCCTACCCCTCCATCTCCCACTCGCTCAGCGCTTCATCCATGACGCTGACGGCCTTGCGGACGTCTTCATCCTCAATGATGAGCGGCGGGGCGAGGCGCAGGACATTGTTGCCGGCGACGCCGACGAGGAGGCCCTTTTCGCGGCAGGCATTCTGGACCGGCTTTGGCGCCGATTTCAGTTTGAGCCCGGTGAGGAGGCCCTTGCCGGTGACGCCGTCGACCTTGTCGGCATGGCTGTCGGCGAGGGATTTGAGGCCCTGGGCAACCGTGCCGGAGACCTTGCGGACATGGGCGAGAAAATCTTCATCGGAGATGATGTCCCAGACGGCGTTGCCGACGGCCATGGCGAGCGGGTTGCCGCCATAGGTGGAGCCGTGGGAGCCCGGCTGCATCGGCAGGCCGACTTCTTCGGTCATCAGGCAGGCGCCGAAGGGGAAGCCGCCGCCGACGCCCTTGGCGACACACATGATGTCGGGCGCGGCATTCTCTGCCCATTCATGGGCGAAGAGCTTGCCGGTCCGGCCCATGCCGCACTGGACCTCATCATAGATGAGCAGCGTGCCGGTCTCGTCGCAGAGCTTGCGAAGGCCGGTCAGGCATTCCTCAGGCATGGCGCGCACGCCGCCTTCGCCCTGGACCGGCTCAACAAAGACCGCGCAGGTCTTTTCGGTGACTGCTTCCTTGAGCGCCTCGTGGTCACCCCATTCAAGCTGGCGGAAGCCTTCAAGCGGCGGGCCGAAGCCTTCAAGATATTTGGGGTTGCCGCCAGCATTGATCGCGCCCAGCGAGCGGCCATGGAAGGCGCCGGTGAAGGTCACGAATTCGATGCGGTCGTCATTGCCCTTGGACCAGTGATATTTGCGCGCGGATTTCAGCGCGCACTCAACAGCCTCGGTGCCGGAATTGGTGAAGAAGACGCGGTCGGCGAAGGTGCGCGCGCACATCTTGTCGGCCAGATCCTCGCCTGCACGCACGCGGAACATGTTGGAGAGATGCCAGAGATTGCCGGCCTGGGATTGCAGCGCCTCGACCAGTTTGGGGTGCGAATGGCCGAGCGAGCTCACCGCGATGCCGGCGACGAAATCAAGGTATTTATCCCCCTCTTCAGTGAAGAGGTTCACCCCCTCACCGCGCACAAACACCTCCGATGGCGGGGCGTAGACGGGCAGGATATGGGCGCGTGGGTCTGACATTGCAGGCTCCGAAATGTTTCTGTGTGACGTGATGCTGATGTCGGCATGGCTGGCGCGGATTTCAAAGTCAACTCACAGGACCTGCCCGCGCGGAAAGGTGCGCCAGTGCCCTGCCGTCAAATATGTCGTCGCCACGTGCAGTCATGGATGAAAAGTCATGCAGCAGGACCTGTTCAGAGAGCGGGTCAGTCCCTACTTGGGAAACTCGGGTCCAACTCTCCCCCGAATGAATTTTTGATAATGTTTATCGATAAGGTGTTGACGCTTTTCGATAAGTGAATTATTGAAAATCAATAATAACAAAACCCGGCTGGCCGCACCCCTGACGCCCTGACCCTGAGCTGCCAGCCGGGTCTCCTGACAAGAGACACTACCTCCAGATCCGGCCCCGAAAGGGGCCGATTTTTTTTGACCTGCCGGGTCACGGACACGAATTGTCAGGCTGGCGGGAGGATAAAAAAAGGCGCGGCTTGTGGCCGCGCCCGTAAAGAGTATTGCAGCGTTTCCTCCCAGAAACTTGCCGTACCTGAATGCTAATTTTCTGTCACACTGTCAAGCACGTGCCGTTAATTGGGTAATGAATGCCTCGTATGACGGCGTCGTCTGGTCAAAAATGAAGTCTGACTTGAGGATTGAGACAGATTTCACTCCGGAATCGGTGAGTCGGCGAGCATTTTCGACCGCCTTACCCGAGGCACTCAGGAAAGAATTTTCGCCCATCGCCGTCAAATCCAGCTCAGAAACCAGCGAATCCGGGACAGCGCCCGAGACCATGAGCAGGCTGGTGGCGTCGGCGCTTTCGACGGCCTCAATCGAGGAGAGAAGCTTCTGAAGCGCGTCGCGGGCGCCCGCATTCCAGTCGGCACGCAGCGATCCGGCAAGCGCGGCGCGGCTTTTCAGGATGACGCCGTCATCGAGGACTTTGAGGCTGTTGGCGCGCAGGGTCGCGCCCGTGGAGGTGATGTCGACAATGACTTCGGCCTGCCCCGACGAAGGGGCCGCCTCTGTCGCGCCGGCGCTTTCCACCAGACGGTACTCACCGACCGACTTGCTGGCGAAATAGTTGCGCGTGAGGCGGAGATATTTGGTCGCGACCTTCATGCGCCGTCCATGGCGCTGGCGGAAGCGGGCGCCGGCGGCCTCAAGGTCGCTCATCGTGTTGACGTCCAGCCAGGCAGCCGGGACGGCAACGACGACATCGGCGCCGCCAAAGTCCAGACGCTTGATGACGGACGCATCGCGCGGAAGGTCGCTGGAGAGATCATGCAGCAGATCCTCCCCCGTCACACCGATGTGAAATGAGCCATCTATGAGGCCTTGCGCGATCTCACGGGCAGAAAGAAGCAGGACATCGGCATCGGGCAGGCCTTTCAGCTCTGCGGTATAGCCCCGGTCGCCGCCGGACTGGCGCAGCTTGAAGCCGGCGCGGGCGAGCCAGTTTTCGGCATTCTCCTTCAGGCGCCCCTTGGACGGGATAGCGAGTTTTAGCCGGGTCATGCGGTGCCTCCGCTTGTGAGACGGTCCGGACGGACGACGCCGCCAATGGCCGTTGTGTCGACATCTCCGCCCGAGAGGCGCGCGAGCAGCGTATCGTAACGCCCCCCTGCCCCGAACGGCCGGCGGCCATCGGCTTCGCCGGGAAGGAACAGCTCAAACAGGAAGCCGTCATAATAGTTGAAGCGGCGCCCGAAGGGCGTGCCGAAGCGGGCCGTTTTCATGAAGTCCGGCGCAAGTGAAGCCATCCGGTCCGTCCGCGCCTGTAGGCGTTCAAGGAAGGGATCCAGACCTTCGAGGCCAGCCTGGCGGGAAATGGCGAGCAGTTTGTCCGCCGCCTGCGCCGGTGAGCAGTTCACAGCCATGACGGCTTCGAGTGTCTGGCGGGCTGTGTCGGGCGCGGCGCCATGTTCGGCGTCTGCCGCCTGTGCCAGAAGACCTTCGACAATCTCATCAAGGGTGCGGTGTCCCTGCGGCTGGATACCGGAAAGGGCGAAGATGTCCGAGACGATGGCTTTCGCCTCTTCGGGGGCGGCGCCCTTGAGGCGGGCGGCGAGGCCGTGAGCGGGCTGAGAGGCGCCGGGCTTCAGGAGCGCGGACACGCCGCCGGCCTGCCGGAAGGCGCGTTTCAGCGCATCGGCGAGACCGGGGGCGAGACCCAGCGCATCGACAAAGGCCGGGAAGACTGCAAGGTCGCCCATACGCGCGTCGCAAGCGTTGGCGCCCGCCGCTTCGGCAGCCTCGCAGACAAGGGCAAAACTCTCGGCATCGGTCTCAGCCGTCGAGGGGGCGCCATAGCGTTCGAAACCGACCTGCGTAAACTCTAGCGCATCGCCCGGCACGACAGGCAGGCGGAAGGCGCGGGCGGCGTAGCGTTTGACGGTTTCGCCGCTGACGCCCTGTTCAGCCTGCGCAAGCGCGACAGGCAGGGTGAGGTCGGGCCGCAGGGCGCATTCCTCTCCCATTTCATTGACGAAGACGCAGAGGCGCGCGCGCACCGCTTCGCCGGACAGCTCCAGCGGCTGGCTGGCCGGCATGGTGATTGGCGGATCGACAATGTCGCCGCCGAGGCGCGCGAAGATTTCGGCGGGGGACGTCATTCGGAGGCCTCCACGATTTCGCGGATGCGGGCGACCATTTCGCTGCGCGGGGCTTCGAACTGGCCGGGGCGGGCTTCGCGGTATTCCTCATTGGACTTGATCGCCTTGGCCTGTTTAGCGCCCTCTTTCAGGTCCTTGATGGTAACCACGCCCTTGGCGATCTCATCCTCACCGACCATGACAGCAACAGGGGCGCCGCGCCGGTCTGCATATTTCATCTGCGGGCGCATGCCGGAGGAGCCCATATAGGCTTCGGCACGAATGCCTGCGGCGCGAAGCTCAGTCGCGAGCTTCAGCGCTTCTGTCGGGTCCTCGCGGTTCATGTTGAGGATGACGACGGGGCCGTTCAGCGCATCGATGTCGCCTGAAATCGCGAAGGCGGTTGCCAGGCGCGATATGCCGACGGAGAAGCCTGTGGCGGGCACTTTCTCACCGGTGAAGCGAGCGACAAGGTCATCATAGCGCCCGCCCCCGCCAACCGAGCCGATACGGACGGTATTGCCATCCTCATCGACCGTCTCGCGCAGAAGCTCTGCCTCAAAGACGGGGCCGGTATAATATTCGAGGCCGCGCACGACCGACGGGTCAAACAGAACGTCCGCATCCGGACAATTGAAGGCTTCCAGACCGCTCGCAATGGCAGTCAGCTCATCGAGCCCGGCCTGTGCTTCGGCGCCGGTGCCCACTGCGAGGCCAAGGGCTTCCAGCGTCTCACCGCGTGTCGGACGGCCGGCTTTTGCAAAGGCCATGACCCGGTCGATGCCGGCGGTGTCGAGACCCGCGCCCTTGGTGAAGTCACCGCTCTCATCCTCCCGGCCCGGACCGAGGAGAAGTTTGACGCCCTCCTCTCCCAGCCGATCGAGCTTGTCGAGCGCGCGCAGGATGGTGAGGCGGGCCGTGTCTGTGTTCGCGCCGACGCCTTCGAGAACGGCATTGAGCAGGCGGCGAGTATTCACACGAACCGCAAACTCACCGTCGCGAGCCCCAGCCGCGCGCATGGCTTCGGCCGCCATGGCGACCATTTCAGCGTCGGCATGCGCGCCAGCTGCGCCAACCGTGTCGGCGTCGCATTGCAGGAATTCGCGGAAACGCCCCGGCCCCGGCTTTTCATTGCGCCAGACAGGCCCGGCGGCATAGCGGCGGAAGGGTTTTGGCAGGGTCTGCCAGTTCTCAGCAGCAAAGCGGGCGAGCGGCGCGGTGAGATCATAGCGCAGCGAGATCCACTGCTCGTCATCATCCATGAGCGAGAAGACACCCGCATTCGGACGGTCATCATCAGGCAGGAACTTGCCCAGCGCGTCGGCATATTCGAAGGCGCCCGTGTCGAGGGCTTCAAAGCCCCAGCGGCGATAGACGGAGGTGACCCGGTCGATCATCTCTGCCTGGGCGTGGATCAGCGCCTCGCGCCGGTCGGGAAAGCCGCGCGGCTTGCGGGCAAGGTCCTTGCCGCTTTTCGGGGCGTCCGGGTCCTGTTTCTTCTTGGCCATCTTGGAGGTCCTGTCTGGTCAGTCCGCGCTTCGCTTAGACGAAGCGATGAAAAGTGTGAAGCAGACACGCTGGACAAGACACGAAACCGTTTGTCGCGGGGCTGGGGCCTCTGGCGGTTCAAACTGGGGAAGATGAACACTGTAGCGAGGCGCAGCCGGACCGGTTCGCGCCTCATGCGGCGCGTCACGCGTGGTGGTGATGGTGATGCAGCTTGGTGTTCATTACCGGGCTGGATATGGAGCGCCCGGCGGGAAGTCAAGCAGGCGCCTAGATCAGCAGCTCATTGTCGGCTTCTTCGGCGCGGCTTTCGTCATGCATGGCGATGGCGATCCCGAAGGTGAGGATGCCAACGCGGCCCGCTGTCATCAGGATGATGATGATGAGCTTGCCGAGCGAGGAGAGATCGCCGGTAATCCCCATGGAAAGGCCCACTGTGCCAAGCGCGGAAATGACCTCGAACACGATGCGCTCGAACTCAAACTCCGGATCGGTGAGGCCGAGCAGGAAGACGGCAATCGACATCAGCACCAGGAAATAGACCGCCGACGCCCCGGCTGCCTGCAGACGGGAGGCGGCAATGGGCCGTTTGAAGAAGCGCACACGGCTTCGCTGTTTCAGGGTGGAGCGCATGATGGCGAGGAGCGCGGCGAAAGTGGTCGTCTTGAGACCGCCGCCTGTGCCCGAGGGCGAGGCCCCCACTGCCATCAGGATGAAGAGCACGACCATGACCGACATGGAAAGCGCGCCAATCGGCACAGTGTTGAAGCCAACCGTGGTGGTGGCGGTCATGGTCTGGAAGAAGGCGACCTGCAGCCTCTCCCCCTCTGGCAGCGACGCGATTCCGGGATCGGCAACAAAGAGGATGAGCGTACCAAAGAAGAGGAAAGCGCCCGTCATGCGCAGGATGACCTTGGTCGTGAAGCCAAGATGAAAGGCCGCGGAGGTAAAATTGCGCCAGACATCCCAGATGACGAGGAAGCCCATCGCGCCCAGAAGGCTGAGCGCCGAGATGACGATGTTGAGGCCCGCATTGTCGCTATAGGCCTCAAAGCTGTTTGGGTTCAGACTGAAGCCCGCCGTGCAGAAGGCCGAGACGGCATGAAAGATCGCGCTCCACACCGCGTCATCCTGGCCTGCGCTGGAGAAGATGAGGAAGAGCGCGATGGCGCCGGCCGTCTCACAGACCAGGGTGAAGATGACGACCGTCAGGATGAAATGGCCGGGCTTCAGATCATCCGGCAGGGCGAAGGCGGCGCGCGTGATCTTTTCACGAAGCGGTGAAAGCTTGTGGACGGTCGCCAGAACAGCGAAGGAGCCGATGGTCATATAACCGACGCCGCCTACCTGGATCAGCAACAGGATCACAAGTTCGCCGAAGAAACTGTAGCTCGAGGAAGGATCGACCGTAGCAAGACCGGTCGTCGAGACCGCCGAGACCGATATGAAGAAATTGTCGATTGCCGGCACGCTGTCTTCATGCGCGAATGGCAGCGACAGGAGCAGCCAGCCGGCCAGCATGTAGCCGACATAGCCAACGACGAGCAGTTTTGCGGGATTGGTGCGGAGAATGGCAAGCCGCGCGCCGCGGCTCAGCCGGTTCGTAAACGAGCGCCGGGACGTCCCGGGTGTCTCATCTGGCATTCGATGGCTGTCAGCCTCCCTCGAGATGTGCGGGCCTGAACGCGCGGCGGCGCATCCGGTTGCAGGAGGGCCGGACTATATTCTCAAAAGGCGACTGGCACCGCGATTGCTTCGCCTCTGAGGAGAATTATGGAGTTGTATCCCGATGAAACGCCTGATCGCCTCTCTCATCCTTTGCGCCCTGCCCTTTTCAGCGTCGGCGTCGCCAGACCTTGCGCGCGACTGGGGCATGCGCGCCAGTACCCTCTATCAGGAAACGGTCGGCCTGCTGGAAAGCGATGGCGATCTTTCGGATGTGCCAGAGAGCTATCAGACGGAGATTGCCCGCTTTGCGCTGACCGCCGGGCGTCTGGGCAGCTGGATCGACGGGTCGGGCGGGCCCTCCGATCTTGGCTGTATCTTTCGCGGCATGGCGCAGGAAGGCGAGACCCAGCTTTCGGCGCTGGAAAATGCCGAAACGCCGGGCGCCCGCGAGCAGAGCCTGAAGCGGCTGGCGACCATGTTTTCCGATGCCGAATCGATTGGCGCCGCGGCCGCCCTTTCACAGGGCGACCCTGAAGCCATGCCGCAGCATACCGGCTCCGGAACCTGCGCCGCCAACCCAGAGGCCACAAGTTCCGCGCTTAAGTAGAATTATCTGTCCCAGTCTGAAACAATGAATTTTTTCATAAAAAATCCGGAACGGATTGGGGGGCTCGCGCATAGATATGGCAGAGGTTCAGAAAGATCCTCACTGACAGATCAAGTTGCGGGCAGAATGCCCGCAGCCTGTTTTCTTACCTCACAATGAGATCATCTGAACGCCCCGGCCGGGGCGTCAGTCTTTCTTGAACCGCGTCTTGAAGGCATCGGGATCAAAGATCCGGATGATGCCGGACTGACTGCCAGTCGCCATCAGCGTGCCATCCTCAGCGAACATGGCCGCACGGCCGTGCACGAAGCCATTGTGGACCCCCTCAACCTGAATGTCGCAGCAGACCCATTCCGTTTCCACGATGTGATGAATGCGCAGCGTATTGTCGAGTGAGTTCGCGCCCGCCGGCAGGCCAAGGGCGTGGCTGGTGCCGGAGGGCACAAAATCATTGATGATGGCGAGCATCGCCGAATCAACGGGGTGACCGGTCTTCGAACGCCCCCACAGAACCACGCGCCCATCCTTGCTTCTGCCACCTTCGATGGCGCGGTCAGGCGAATAGCGCCCCTGTGCCACCCGCATGTCCAGATAGTGGTGAAGATCGACATTGTGCTTGTCGAAGCGCGGCATGGGCGGACAGTCCTCTGGCCGCGCGACGTCCGGCTTTTTCTGCCACTGCTGGGAGTGTTCCGACTCGCGCTCACCGACAGCGGCGTTCACCGTGAAGATTTCGCGGTCCTTGATATGGCCGAGGACACGCGCCTGGGTAATGTTCTTGCCCACCACAGGTGAGCGGACGTCAACGTCCAGCACGTCCGGCGGATTGGCAAAGGAAAGGTACTGCGCCGTCGCCCAGATGCAGGGACGGCCTGTCGTGCGTTCCAGCGCGGTTATGGCGGTGCCGAGACCGACGCCTCCAAACAGGAATTTCTGGCCGGGTGGGCCGACGCAATAGCGCTCTTCCACCGGCAGGAACCAGCGATAGGGATTGTGGGTCGATTTCAGATCGATAAAGGGCGCGTCTGTCATGGCGTTGGGCTTTAGCGCAAAATTTGCCGCCGTGAAAAGCTGCGTTGGAGATGACGCAGCGTCTACCGCTCTTTCGGGTCGAGCGCGTCGCGCAGTCCGTCGCCGATGAAGTTGAGACAGAGCAGCGTCACCGCCATCAGGATGGCCGGTGCCATGAGCAGCCAGGGCTTGTCCTGCATCTCCTTCGCGCCATTGGAAATCAGCACGCCGAGCGAGGTCAGCGGCTCATTCACGCCAAGGCCGAGGAAGGAGAGAAAGCTCTCGGCCATGATGACGACAGGGATGGTCAGCGTGACATAGACCGCCACCGGGCCGACGACATTGGGCAGGATGTGGCGGCGGATGATGGCCGGGCCGGAGACGCCGGCGGCGCGCGCCGCCTCAATGAATTCCTTGCCCTTGATGGCGAGCGTCTGGCCCCTAACGATCCGGCTCATCGTCAGCCATTCCACAGCGCCGATGGCAGCGAAGATGAGAATGATATTGCGGCCGAATACGGTCAGCAGCAGGATCACGAAGAAGATGAAGGGCATGGCGTAGAGCACGTCCACGAAGCGCATCATGAGATTGTCGGTCCGCCCGCCAACATAGCCTGCGATCGCGCCCCAGGTGACCCCGATCACGAGCGAGACGAGGGTCGCGACCATGCCGACCGCCAGCGAGATGCGAAGACCGAGGAGATTGCGCGCGACAAGGTCCCTGCCCTGCTCATCGGTGCCGAGCAGGTGCCAGTTCTCCAACGTCGGGGCGAGCTCGGTCTGGGTAGAGATCTGGCTGTAATCGTGCACCCAGAGGAAGGGGCCGAAGACGGCGAGAAAGATCATCAGGCCGAGCACCCACATGGAGATGACGGCCGCCTTGTTGTTGAACAGCCGCCGGCGCGCATCGTCCCAAAGGGAGCGTCCGCCCGCGAGCGCCTTTTCCACCGGGTCCTTGCGGCCTGTCATGTCCAGCGTATCGACCATCAGTCGTATTTCACTTTCGGGTCCAGGAGGGCGTAGAGGATGTCGGCGATCAGGTTGAAGATCACGATCAGCGTTGCGTAGATGATGAGCGCGCCCATGACGAGCGTATAGTCGCGGTTGATCGCGCCATCGACGAAATAGGAGCCCATGCCCGGCAGGCCGAAGATGCGCTCAATCACAAGAGAGCCGGTCATCACGCGGGCCATGGCGGGGCCTGCATAGGAAACCAGCGGCAGCACGGCAGACGGCAGGACATGGCGGCGGATAACGGTCCGCTCCGGAAGGCCCTTGGCGCGCGCGGTGCGCACATGCGGCGAGCGCATCGTCTCGATCGTGGAGGCGCGCATCAGGCGCGAAATGATGGCGATCTGCGGCAGGGCGAGCGTCAGGACCGGCAGCGTCATATTATGGACGCTCATTCCGATATTCGGATACTCGCCAAGTCCGCCGACCGCGAACCAGCCCGCGCCAAGCGCAAAGGCAAGGATGAGGAGCGGGCCGGTCACAAAGGTCGGGATGGAAATGCCTGCCATGGCAAATCCCATGACGGTATAGTCGCCCGCCGTATTCTGGCGAAGGCCGGCGAAGACGCCCATGGCCGTGCCGATGGTGAGCGCGACCAGCATGGCAAGCGAGCCGATGGCGAGGCTGACCGGCAGGCCGTCGGCGATAAGATCGTTCACGCTCTTGCCGAGCGTCTTCATCGAGGGGCCGAAATCGCCCTGAAGCACGCCGAGAAGATAGTCGGTGAACTGTTTCCAGAGCGGCTGGTCGAGACCGAACTTGGCGGCGATGGCGGCTTCTGTGGCGGCATTCAGCTTGCGCTCGCCGTCAAAAGGGCCGCCTGGGGCCAGCCGCATCATGAAAAAGGCGACCGCAATAATGACCAGCAGGGTCGGAATCGCGAAGAGCAGCCGCCGGATCACATAGGCCCACGGAATGCGGGAAAGGCTTCGCTGCAGCGCTGACACGTTCAGGAAATCTCTTCGTCGATCCAATAGAAGCGTAAGGCGAGGCTTGGAACTTCGCCGGAGGCTACTTAGGTTCACGCCAGACGAATGCTTGTCAACGCCACATGACACCGAGGTAACAGATGGTAGATATCCGAACCGTGACAGATCATTTCTCTGTCGCGCCGCAGATTTCAGAGGACGATGTCGATGCCATCGCCGAAGCGGGCTTCAAAACAATCATCGCAAACCGTCCCGACGGCGAAGGCGGGGTCGACCAGCCGCGTATGGGCTCTATCCGCACCCGTGCCGAGGAGAAGGGGCTGACTTTTGTCGCCCTGCCCTTCTCTGGCGCACCGACGCCAGAAATCATTGAACGGATGAATTCGATTCTGGCTGAGGCCCCCTCCCCGGCACTGGCATATTGCCGCACCGGCACCCGCTCCATCACGGCATGGGCCCTCACACATGGCGGCCAGGGCCAGTCGGACGAGATCATCGAGGCCGCCGCAGGCGCAGGATACGACCTCTCCGGCCTGAAACCCCTGCTCTGATCCAGGCCAGGCTGTCAGCAGTAAAGATTTGCTCAAGCAACATCAGCGCTTTATGAGTTGCAGAGGGATGTAAGGCGTGCGATTTCCGCGCCCCGAACAGAGGGTCGGCGGTCGAACGCAGGTGATAAAGAATGTCCAGAAACTGGCTGGCAGATTTCAAATATGAAGACGGCGCCTGGCTCGTAAAGAAAACGGGCCACCGGGTGCCTGCCAACAGGCAGCTGGCCAATGATATTCTCACCTGGCTGACCTTCTATACAATGGCCCAGTCCTGGCGTACCTGGCGACGGATTACCGGCCACAAGCGCCCGACCATCGCCTTTCATCCAGACAAGCCGCGCCCATGGTACTTTATCTGGCCGGTCATGCATGCCTCTGGCGCCAAGCTTATCTCTGATGTGTCGCAGGCCGACATCGTCTTCCAGTTCGACGATTCGACCCATACGCATGCGCGCACGCCGAAAACCAAGCCCGGCGCGCGTCTGGTCAATTTCGGCTGTACCGACATCTCAAAGACCTGCGTGGCAGAAAGCTTTGGCCGGGCGGCCGGTTATAACCTGAAGGTCGATCCGACCATCTATACCGGCCCGATGGTGGAAAAGTCGGAAAAGAATGCCTGCCATGACGGGCGCATCATCGAAGGCCCGATGGAGCCGATCGAAGGCAAGACCTATCAGCGTCTTGTCGACAATGAGATTGAGGGCGGTCTGGTCGAGGATCTGCGATGCTGCATCGTTGGCGGCGTACCGACCGTGGTGTTCCGCAAACGCCGGCCCATTGCCCGCCGCTTCCTCAATGAGAATGCGGATGTGATTCTGGATGAGCCCCGCAAATGCTATTCTGCCGAAGAAATAGCAGTGATTAGCGCTTTTGCCGCAGAGATAGGACTGGAATGGGGCGGGGTAGATATCTTACGTGACCGTCAATCCGGTCGTATCTACATTGTGGATGCGAACAAGACAGACATGGGGCCGCCCGTGGCGTTGAATCTGGGTGACAAGCTGAAGGCGACCCGCCGCATGGCGCGCGCTTTTGTCACCGCGTTTGCGCCCAAGCGCTCCGCCTAGATATCGTCCAGGTCCGAATACGCTAGTTACAGGGGGTTCGCGTTGGGAATTCCATTCGTCAAAGAAATCGACTTCGAATACGGCAAGGTCGAGCAGGTCTCGCCGCTGATCCGTCGTGTGATTGCCAATAATCCGGGCCCCTTCACCTATGTCGGGACCGGGGTCTATATTATCGGCCATGGCAAGGTCGCGGTCATCGATCCGGGCCCTGACCAGTCCGAGCATTTCGACGCGCTGAAGGCCATCCTGAAGGATGAGACCATCACCCATGTCCTGGTAACGCATGGCCATTCGGACCATTCCCCGCTTGCCCAGCCGCTGGCCGACTGGGCCGGCTGCAAGACCTATGCGAAGAATTGCGGCGTCCCCACCGCCAAGGGCGAGCTTGGCTCGGCCGACGATCTCGGTTTCCAGCCGGATGTGAAGATCGGTGATGGCGATGTGATCTCCGGTCCCGGCTGGACGCTCGACGTGATCGAGACGCCCGGCCACACCAGCAACCATCTATGCTTTGGCCTGCGCGAGGAAAATGCCTGCCTCTCCGGCGACCATATCATGGGCTGGTCGACGACGATTGTCGCGCCGCCCGACGGCAATATGGCCGACTATATGCGTTCGCTCGACAAGATTGAGGAACGCAATTTCGACATTCTCTGGCCGACCCATGGCTCGCCTGTGCGCGAGGATGTGAACGGCTTTATCGGCGCCTATCGCCAGCACCGGCTGGACCGCGAAGCCGCCGTCATCAAACATCTGAAGGCAGGCGAGACCAATATCCCGAAAATGGTCGAGACCATGTATGCCGATGTCGACAAGCGCCTGCACCCGGCCGCCGCCATGTCGGTTCTCGGCCATATGCTGAAACTGGTCGAGGAAGGCCGGGTCGAGACGGCCGACCAGAAGCCGACCGTGAGGTCGGAATTCCGCTGGACCGCGCTCCAGTCAGCCGGCTAGACGCCCTAGCCTCTTCATCCTTCGACAGGCTCAGGATGAGGGCGCGTTATTTCTCGCGGTCTTTGGGTTCGCCCCGGCTCTAGAAGCCGAGACCTTTTGCGATCGACTTCACCTTCTCGCGCCGGCCGGGCGCCGCCTGTTCGACCAGCGCCCAGTAGCGCTCAAGCGTCTGCGCATCCGCCTTGTCGGGGGTACCTGAATCGAAGGGTGGCTGGGGGTCGTATTCAATCGAGAGCTGGATGAATTTCGCATGCGCCTGCCCGCGGATTTCAGCCGCCAGGGCAAGACCGAAATCGATACCCGAGGTGACCCCGCCGCCGGTGGCGCGGTTCCTGTCGATCACGAAGCGCTGTTTAACCGGCTCTGCCCCAAAGAAGGCGAGCTGGTCGTGCGAGGCCCAGTGCGTGGTCGCGCGGTAGCCTTTGAGCAGTCCTGCCGCGCCCAGTACGAGCGCGCCGGTGCACACGCTCGTCACCCAGTCCGCCGATTGACCGATCCTTTTGACCCAGTCGAGCGCCCGCTTGTCCTCAATGACATCCATCACGCCGAAGCCGCCGGGGACGCAGAGAATATCGGCCTGGGTGACCTCATCGAAAGTTCTGGTGGGAAGCAGCGGAAAACCGGAATCGGTCGGCACGGGATCTGTCGACGCCCAGACAAGGTCGACACTGGTATTGCCGAGGCGCGAGAGCACCTGCGCGGGGCCTGTTAGGTCCAGCTGGGTGACATTCGGAAAGACAAGAAAGGCGACGGAAAGCGGGGAGTGGTCAGGCATGGGCAGCCTCCTTTGAGAGGTGAGGGTCATGCCCAGGCGCACGGCTTTGTCCAGTGCTGCGCTCCCCAGTGGTGACCCACCTCAAGCGCCAGTCACGCAGCCCTTATCGTGTAGCCGAAAATCGTCGCGGGGTCGACAGTCTTCCCGGGCCATCGCGCGGCTGGAACGCCGCGCCTATGGCTCTCGCCGGCCATCAGCCCGTGCTTCCAGTTCGTCCATGAAGCTCGACACACGGCGGGCATTCATGCCGAGATCGGAGAGCCCGACACGGCTGATGGAGCGCATGTCGACACGGGTTGCCCCTTCCACCGCGCGGATGCGCACGGCGACATCATCCTTGAAGCCAAACCAGGTCGAGGTTTCGGTCGCTTCCATCATGGTGCGCTCGACGTCCTGTCCCGTTTCGGGGCGCGAGAAGATGTCCCAGCCGCGATTTTCGGCGATTTCGAGCACATAGGTCGCGATCTCGCCCGGCGACTGATCGAAATAGAGCGGCTCGATCGGGCGGTCATAGGCGGGCGGCACCGTCTCACCATCGATTGTGCGTTCACCCTCTGCCTCTTCCTGAACCTCGGCAACACGGCGCCCACCCATGCCGGGCCAGCGGCTGTCTGCGGAGTCTGCAATGGTGGGATCATCCTCAACCGGATTGGTCGCGCCATCGCTGCGGCGCTGTGCAATGAGGGACTCCGACAGGGTGATCGGTTCGGACCAGTCGGTCTGAATATCGTGGATGGGCGGCAGGGACCCGGCCTGCGCACCAAACCCTGCAAGGCGGAATAGAACCATTGAAGAGACGAGAAGCGCCGCCAGAGCCAGGATGACCGGCTGAACACGCGGCGCCTTCACGAAGCCAAGGACCAGGGCGATCACAGAGAGCGCTACAGCAAAAAAGCTAAGCCACTTGCCCCACACCGCAGTCATGGTCCCGAGACCGAACTGCCAGCCCCAGAGCCCGTATTTTGAGCCCAGCGCGGCGACCGCGAACCAGACGATAACGAAGATCGAGACGGCGAGCGCGCCGGCGGCGAGCTTCTTCCTGAACCCTGATTTCTTCTCTGCTGCACTCATTCCGGCCTCCCCGACTGGACATTATGTGTTGATGCGAGCCATAGCCGGGACAGCGGCTTTGGCAAGGCCTTGCCCGACGCAAGCTCCGTGCCGTCAGCTCTGTCTTGTCTGGCCCCCATCGACCGGCACGATGGCCCCGGTCATGAAGCTCGCCCGCTCACTGAGCAGGAAAGCCGCCGCGGACCCGATCTCTTCAGGCGTTCCAAAGCGCTGCAAGGGCACTTCGCGCTTGATCCATTTCTGCCAGACCGCGCCGCGCTCACCCTCGACCCGCTCCTGCCAGGCGCCGCCCGGAAAGATGATATTACCGGGGGCGATGGCGTTGATGCGAACCCCGGATGGGCCGGTAATGCGCGCGAGCTCCTGCACGAGATGGTTCATCGCGGCCTTGGCAGTGCCATAGGTCAGCGGGGAGCCCATCGCGGCCATCCCCGCAATCGACGAGATCATCAGCAAGGCCCCTTCGCCGCGCGGCTCCATCTTGCGAAGACAGGTGCGTGCGAGCCTGAAGGCGCTGTCGAGATTCTGCTGCATGCCGCCGGTCCAGGTGTCATCATCGACATCGAAGCCCGGCGGACAGGGATGAAGGCCAACATTGGCGACAGCACCCCAGAGCGGACCGAACTCGCTTTCGATGGCATCGACCATCTCTTCCAGCGTCTTCGTTTCGCGAAGGTCGCCAGCCCGTGCCCATAACCTGTCCTCGCCATATTGAGCGGCGAGGCGGGCGCGTTCTTCTTCCAGCTTGCCGGCGCCGCGTGCCGCAATGGCAACGCGGGCGCCTTCTTCCAGAAGCGTCTCGACAATCCCGAGGCCGATACCGCGGCTAGCGCCTGCGACAAAGACCACCCTGTCTTTCAGCTGAAGGTCCATCGGATCAGGCCGTCGGCAGCTTGTAGTCCTTGAACATCTCGCGCAGCTTCAGCTTGTTGATCTTACCGGTCGCGCCAAGCGGAATTTCGTCCACGAACTGGACATCGTCCGGCGTCCACCATTTCGCGATCTTGCCTTCCAGCTGCTTCAGCACGTCTTCCTTGCTGGGCGTCTCGCCGTCCGCCGGCTGAACGATGAGGAGCGGGCGCTCATCCCATTTTGGGTGATAGATGCCGATGGCGGCGGCATTGGCGACCTTTGGATGGCCAACAGCGAAATTCTCGATGTCGATGGAGCTGATCCATTCGCCGCCGGACTTGATGACGTCCTTGGCACGGTCGGTAATCTGCATGGTCGAATGTTCGTCCAGCGTGGCGACGTCCCCTGTATCGAACCAGCCATCCGCATCGACGGCAGGCTCGTCCGCCTTGAAATAGAATTGCGAAATGGCAGGCCCGCGGCACATCAGACGGCCGGAGGTTTCCCCGTCGCGCGGGAGTTCATTGCCTTCATCGTCAACGATCTTGAGCTCCACGCCGAAAGGCGGCCGGCCCTGCTTCAGCTTGAAGGCGATCTGTTCCTCGTGCGGCGCATCGATAAGCGCGGCCGGCAGCGCGCCGAGCGTGCCCATCGGCGAAAGCTCGGTCATGCCCCAGGCATGGAAGACCTCGACATCATAGTTTTCCTCGAAGGCACGCAGGATACGCTCCGGCACGGCGGACCCGCCGATGACGACCTTGCGCAGGTGCGGCAGCTTCAGATTATTCTCTTCAAGATAGGTCAGGAGCAGGAGCCAGACCGTCGGCACAGCCGCCGTGATCGTCACTTTCTCCTTGTCCAGAAGCTCATAGATCGCCTTACCGGACATGTCGGCGCCCGGCATGACGAGCTTTGCGCCGGTTGCCGGACAGGCAAAGGCAAGGCCCCAGGCATTGGCGTGGAACATCGGCACCACCGGAAGGACCACATCGGCCGCCCCCATGCCAAGCGTATCGACGCCCATGGTGATGTAGGTGTGCAGCACATTGGAGCGGTGCGAATAGAGCACGCCCTTCGGGTTACCCGTGGTACCGGACGTGTAGCAGAGGCCGCAGGCCGTCTGCTCATCGAAGTCGCCCCAGACGACATCGGTCGACTGGTCCTTGATCCAGTCCTCAAAGGAGATCGCGCCGAGCGAATTGTCCGGCACATTCTCAGGTGAGGTCAGAACGATGAATTTCTCGATTGTCTTGAGCTGGCTCTTGGCCGCCTCGACGATGGGCAGAAAGGTCGTATCGACAAGCAGGATGCGGTCTTCGGCATGGTTGGCAATCCAGGCGACCTGGTCGGGATGCAGGCGCGGATTGATCGTGTGAAGGACAGCGCCGATCCCCATCGTGCCATACCAGGCTTCCATATGGCGGGCCGTGTTCCAGGCGAGGGTCGCGACCCGGTCGCCGAGCTTGATGCCGTCGGCCTTCAGCGCGGAAGAGACCTGTTTGGCGCGGGTGTGCAGGGTCCGGTAATTGGTGCGCGTGATATTGCCTTCGACTTCGCGGGTGACGATTTCACGGTCGCCATGATTGTGGGCGGCATGGTCGAGCACCTTGTCGACGGTCAGCTGCCAGTTTTGCATCAAGCCCTGCATATTCTCTCCTCCAGGATTTTTTCACGGGTTTCCGTTGCGTTCGGTTTCTTCTATGTCCCGGTTTCTTCAACAGCAAGCGATGGCGAACGAGGTCCCATGTCCAAACTGCATCTTCTGGCGGGCGCCTGCCTCATGGGCGCGGTTCTGGCCGGCTGCGGACAGTCGCCTGCCGCACCTGCAGACACGGCCGGGTCATCGACCCCCGCGGCGCAGGAAACAGCTGATCAGACCGGCAGCGCCCCTGGCCTGCCTGACGTGATGGATTGCGTGCGCGAGGAAGGCGGGGTGCTGATTGCCGCCCATCGCGGCGGCCCGGCCCCCGGCTATCCCGAGAATGCGGTCGAGACGCTGCAATATGCCTATGATGCGGGCGCCCCAGTCATGGAGATCGATGTCGCCGAAAGCCGCGACGGGGTGCTCTTCCTGATGCATGACCGCTCCCTGACGCGCACGACAAGCGGTGAAGGCCCTGTGGCTGATGCCGACTGGGCCGACATTTCGAAGCTGCGGCTGGTCGATAATGAGGGCCGGGTCACACAGTTTCACCCGCCGCAGCTATCCGACGCGCTGGACTGGGCAGTGGAAACGGGCGCCATCCTCGAGCTCGACCGCAAGGAAACGACGAGCTTTCGCAATATCGTAGAGGCCGTGCGCGCCGCCGGTGCGGAAAACAATGTCATCATGATCACCTATAATGATGAGGAAGCCTGGCAGGTCGCAGAGCTTGCGCCCGACCTCATGATGACGGCAGGTGTGGGCAACCGCGCCCATGAAGCAAAACTGCTTGAAGGCGGCGTCGACCCGGAGAAACTGATCGCCTGGACCGGCACAAATGAGCCGAGCCCCGGCAAGTGGCGCGGGCTTGCCAGCAAGGGCATCGAGAGCGCGTTTGGCACGCTCGGGCGCCCTGGCGAGCGTCTCGACGACCAGTACTGGGCGGATGGCGACCCCTCAGAATATGAATCCCTGGTAGAGAGCGGGCTCGTTCTGCTTGCAACCGATGAACCCTATCGACTGCTTGGCGAGGAGGGCCTGACCAAAGCCCCCCTCTCGGCTGCGCGCGGCTGTATTTATTGAAGCCATTGCGAATATCGGCCGGAAAAGCGGCCAAAAGGCTTCAATATTTTATTCTTGGAAAGACAATCTTCACCTTTTGGCGGCATTTAATCCTCAGTAGAGAAGCCGGCGGAGAGCATTCAGGCTCCTGAGCTGGCATATTGGGACGAAGGGCTGGGGGGCCGCGCAATGCGAATTGCGACGCTGCGACATATTTTCAGGTTTGGGCCGCTGATCTGGGCGGCTGGTTTCCTGACCCCTCTGCTTTCACAGACTTTTCAGGCGCTGGATGTTCCGATGCCTATTGGCATGCCGCCACTTCTGGCCGGCTTTGCCATTGCAATGACACTCGGCATCTGCGCCCAGATCAGGGGACGCTGGATCTGATGGCAAATCGCGACCTGTCACAACTGACACCCAAGGAGCTAGCCCGCGTCGAACGCGAGATTGCGCGGCGCCATATCGGCAAGTTTCCATGGCTCGCCACGATAGCCGGTCTTTCGATCTTTGCCGGATGGCTGGCGCTCTGGCCGCTGGTCTTTCTAGACGTAATCCCGCTCTGGACCGGTCTTGTCGCGGCAACACTCCTGGCGATTCTCGGTTATCTGCCCTCGCATGAAGCCCAGCATGACATCATTGCCCGGCCGGGCTCGCGCCTCAGATGGCTGAATGAGCTTGTCGGGCATCTCGCCATCGTGCCACTCGCCTTGCCGTATCGGCTGGCACGCACGACCCATACGCAGCACCATCTGCACACCAATGACCCGAAGCTCGACCCGGACTACAGCTCACGCGCGGACGGCCCGCTCCAGGCCATCTGGCAGGCGATCCAGAACACCCAGCCCCGCTCACGCGGCGGCTTCAATGCCTATGCCCGAACGCTGAAACGCCTTGGCCGGATGGACATATTGATGGAAGCGATCATCTATCGCACCGTCTGGTTCACCATCATGTTCACGCTGGCCTGGAATGGGTATGCGCTCGAGGCCGCCGCGCTCTGGTGGCTGCCGCACCATGTCGGTTACATCTATATCCAGTATTATCTGAGCTGGGCGCCGCACCATCCGGCGAATGAAACCTCCCGCTACCGCCACACGCGCAGCTTCCGCGCCGCGCTTGGCAATATCGGCTCGCTCGGCATGCAGTATCACATCGTGCATCACCTGCACCCGCGCATCCCTTTCTTGCGCACGCCGGAGGCCTATTGGGAAATGCGGCCCGTCCTGGAAGCGCAAGGCGCGCGGGTCGAGGACCTCTAGTCTTCGCTCGCCTCTCCGGGCGGCAGCCATCGCAGATCCATTGACGTTTTCGCCGGCCGGGCGTATGAGCCCGCCCCATGGTGAGAGACGCCTGCCGTTCGCCGGGCCTGAATGTCCGATGGTGAAGATCTCCGGGGCCGTGAGGCCCTGCATGTCACGCTAGCTGTCCTTTCCATGAAAGACCGGCCAAGCGGCAAGGCGAACGCCCGCCCCAGACAGCCGGTCGGTACATGCGAAAGACGACACCCATGTCACACACGATCATGACGAGAGCGCAGGCCAAGGCCCGTGCGCGAGAGATCCGGGCCGAAGCGGCCCGCCGGGGCCAGAGTATCAGCCACGCAAAGGCACTGGAGACGGTTGCCCATGAGCTTGGCTATCGCGACTGGAACACAGCCTCCGCGCGGCTTTAAAACCAGCCGGAAATTCCGCTCCAGGTCGGCGAGCGCGTCTCCGGCCGCTATCTGAAACAGCCCTTTGAGGGCCGCGTCCATGGCGTGCGCGAGCTTGCCGGCGGGATGGGCTACGAGGTCACGCTCCACTTTGATGAACCCGTGGATGTGGTTGAATTCGATAGCTTTTCGGGCCTCCGCCAGCGCGTGAAAGCGATGATATCCGAAGAGGGTATTTCCTGGGACAAGACAAGCGACGGGGTGCCCCACCTCATTGTCCAGCGCGAAAGCGCCGGACTTATCTGAAGCCGGGCGCGCCGGGCAGCCCTCCCCCTCAGGGGTAAAGCCGCCCGGCGGTCCAGACGCCGTTCTTCATCGTGAATTTCAGTCGGTCATGCATGCGGAAGGCCTGATCCTGCCAGAACTCGATACTTTCCGGCACGACCCGGTAGCCGCCCCAGTGCTCGGGGCGCGGAATATCGTCCCGGCCTTGATATTCTTCCTGCAGCGTGTCGATCCGTTCTGCGAAGACATCGCGTGAGGGCAGCGGGCGAGACTGGTCGGACGCGATGGCGCTGATCCGGCTCGCCCTGGCGCGGGAGGCGAAATAGGCGTCGGCCTCCGTCTCCGGCACAGAGACGATGGCGCCCCGCACCCGGACCTGACGGCGAAGCGACTTCCAGTGGAAACCAAGTGCAGCGTAGGGATTGTCCTTGAGCTGGACCCCCTTGGCGCTCTCGAAATTGGTGTAGAAGGTAAAGCCTTCCTCGCCCACCGATTTCAGAAGCACGACACGCACATCCGGCCGGCCATGCGTATCGACCGTGGCCAGCGACATGGCGTTCGCGTCATTGGGCTCCTTCTCGCGCGCTGCCGCCATCCAGTCGCTGAACAGCGCCAGAGGGTCTGAGCTGTTCGCGATCAACGGATTGCCTTCGCTATCGCGTTTATAGTCGGCCTCTGTCGGGGTCGGCGGGATGACGTGACTGTCGCTCATAGGAGCCTCTCCTGTCTTCTGGTTCAGGCCAGGATGCCGCCATCTACGCGCAGCACCTGTCCGGTAATATAATCAGCCTTGTCGGAGGCAAGGAATGCGACAGCATCGGCAATGTTCTGCGCGCTGCCCCAGCGCCCCTCCAGCGGAATGACCTTGGCAATGCCTGCCATCGTCTTCTCACGGTCGACAGCCCCGCTTTCGAACGCTGTCGTCCACATGCCGTCGTCGATGACACCCGGCGCCACGGCATTCACGCGCACGCCGGCGCGGCCAAGGTCGATCGACATGTTGCGGGTCATGGAATTTACCGCGCCCTTTGAGGCCGAATAGGCGATCTGGCCGACACTGCCCGTGCTGGCGGACACAGAGGAAATGTTCACGACATTGCCCTTGCGCGATTTGAGGCTGTCGGTCAGCGCATCGGTCAGCAGGATGAGATTCCTGACATTGACGTTCAGCGTCATGTCCAGATTGTCCTCGGTCACGCGACCGGCCGGTTCGTGGACGCTGACGCCAGCATTGTTGACGAGGATGTCGACAGGGCCGAGCTGTTCGACGATCGCTTCTGCCGTCGGTTTCCAGCCATCGGACGAGCGAAGATCGGCATGGATCACCACAGACTCGCCCGGCAGCTCCTTGGCCAGCTCCTCCAGCGCCTCGACGCTGCGCGCGACGAGCGCCACGCGCGCCCCGCCTTCGGAAAGTGTCTTCGCGATCGCCTTGCCGATTCCGCGGCTCGCTCCGGTGACAACGGCATTCTTGCCTGAAAAGTCATAGCTCATTTTCTATCCTCCCGGTCTTGTCTGTTCATGAGCGTATTGCCATTGGCCCGCTTGGCAAATCTCTAACATGGGGGTGCGCGCTTTACGCGCGCCCAGGGTGTGAGGTGCTTGCCCTTGGCCCGCAAATTCGCCATTGATGCGGCCAACAAGACAGAACGCAATTGCTGGAAGGAAGCCTCCCATGAAAAAGCCCGTCAAAGTTGCCGTTACAGGTGCCGCTGGCCAGATCGGTTATGCCCTGCTTTTCCGTATCGCCGCTGGCGACATGCTCGGCCCGGACCAGCCGGTCGACCTGCACCTGCTTGAGATCACCCCAGCCCTCGGCGCGCTTGAAGGCGTCGTGATGGAGCTGAATGACTGCGCCTTCCCGCTGCTCAACAATATCGTCCAGACAGATGACCCGAACGTCGCCTTCAAGGATTGCGACTTCGCCCTTCTGGTCGGCGCCATGCCGCGTAAGCAGGGTATGGAGCGCAAGGACCTTCTGGAAGCCAATGGGTCGATCTTCGGCCCGCAGGGCAAGGCGATCAACGACCATGCCAAACGCGATGTGAAAGTCCTCGTCGTCGGCAACCCGGCCAACACCAATGCACTGATCGCCCAGCAGGCCGCGCCGGACCTCGACCCGAACTGCTTCACCGCCATGGTCCGTCTCGACCATAACCGTGCGATGAGCCAGCTGGCCGAGAAGACCGGCGCGCACAATACCGACATCAAGAAGATGATCATCTGGGGCAACCACTCCTCGACCCAGTATCCGGACCTCCACCACGCCACGGTGAAGGGCGAGGCAGCCATGTCGAAGGTCGATCAGGACTGGTATGAAGGCACCTTCATTCCGGACGTGCAGCAGCGCGGCGCCGCCATCATCAAGGCGCGCGGTGCCTCCTCCGCCGCGTCGGCCGCCTCGGCTGCCATCGACCATATGCGCAGCTGGGCGCTGGGCACGGCGGATGGCGACTGGGTCTCCATGGGTATTCCGGCTGATGGCTCCTATAACATTGAGCCGGGCGTGATCTATGGCTATCCCTGCACCTGCAAGGACGGCAAATATGAGATCGTTCAGGGCCTTGAGATCAGTGAATTCTCACGCGCCCGCATGGATGCGACCGACAAGGAACTGCGCGAAGAGCGCGAGGCTGTGAAAGGTCTGCTGGGCTCTTAAGGCCCACGCAGTCACAGCCAGACAGACGACGGGCAGCCATGTCGCACAATACGTTCGGCCACCTTTTCCGCGTGACCACCTGGGGCGAAAGCCACGGGGCGGCCATTGGATGCGTGGTGGATGGCTGCCCGCCAAACCTGCCGCTGGATGAGGCCTTCGTGCAGGGCTTTCTGGACAAGAGAAAGCCCGGCACCAGCCGCTTCGTGACCCAGCGCAAGGAGCCGGACGAGGTCCGCATCCTGTCCGGTGTCTTCGAAGATGACCGCACGGATGGGCAGGTCACGACCGGCACGCCGATCTCGATGATGATCGAGAATGTCGACCAGCGCTCCAAGGATTATTCGGAAATCCGCGACCGCTACCGGCCGGGACATGCCGACTATGCCTATGACCAGAAATACGGCGTCCGCGACTATCGCGGCGGCGGCCGCAGCTCAGCGCGTGAGACTGCGATGCGGGTCGCGGCAGGCGCCGTGGCGCGGCGTGTTCTGGGCGATGGCATCACCATTCGCGGCGCGGTGGTCCAGATTGGCCCACACATGATCGACCCCGAAAACTGGGACTGGAACGAGACATCCAACAATCCCTTCTGGTGCCCAGATGCGAAGACGGCAGCCCAATGGGAAGACTTCCTGGACGAGACCCGCAAGGCAGGCTCCAGCGCCGGCGCTGTGGTCGAGGTTCACGCTTCCGGCGTGCCGGCCGGCTGGGGCGCGCCCATCTATGGCAAGCTCGATGCTGAACTTGCCGGCGCCATGATGAGCATCAATGCCGCCAAGGGCGTGGAGATCGGCGCAGGCTTTGCGGCAGCGGCCTATTCGGGCGAAGAAAATGCCGACGAGATGCGCATGGGCAATGAGGGCGTGCGCTTTCTGTCGAACAATAATGGCGGGGTCGCAGGCGGCATCAGCACGGGTCAGGACGTTGTCGTGCGCGTGGCGATCAAGCCGACCTCATCCATCCTGACGCAGACCCGGTCTGTGACACGCGGCGGCGATGAAGTCGATGTGCGCACAAAGGGCCGTCATGACCCCTGTGTCGGCATCCGGGCGGTTCCGGTCGCAGAAGCGATGATGGCCTGCGTCCTGGCGGACGCAAAGCTGCGCCATCGCGGTCAGATGGGCTAGGCTCTCACGGCTTCTGCGCGCGAAGGCTCAGGACCCAAGCGCATTCCAGAGATCCTGCGAGCAGATCATGCGAGTCGAATAGTCGGCATTCGGCGCGTGATACCAGGTCTTTGAAGTTTTGCCTGGCTCTACCCCGTCTGAGTAATCCATGAAGTCGCTGCCATCAGACCGGCCATCGGCATAGTCGACAAAGGCCGTCACGCTCTGGCTGGAATGATTGACAAAATAGACATAGCCTTGGCCGCCGCTAACGCCGGAATGGCGCGTGACACGGCCGCCATCGTCACAATAGCTGTCGCTCGTATGAGACTGGTCCGGATAGTAATAATCAGAGGTGCTTTCGCAGCCCGACAGGATCAGGGCGCATGCCCCGGCAGCCACATATACAGCTTTCATCGATAGGAATCTCTAGGTGGAACAGAGTCCTATTTAGCTATCTGGCATTTTCCAGCGCAACTGAAATTTTGGCCCAGGTGGTGTCCCTACCCCACAAATGCTTTCTCGATGACGAACTCGGCCGGGGCGGCGTTGGAGCCTTCGGTGAGGCCCGCCTCCTGCATCAGTTCTTTCATCTCCAGCGTCATGGGCATGGAGCCACAGATCATGGCCCGGTCAGTCGACGGGTCGAGCGGCGGAAGGCCCAGCTGTTTGAACAGTTCGCCCGAGCGGATGAGATCGGTCGGCCGACCCATGCGCGGAGAGTCTTCCTGCGTGCAGGAGGTAAAGAGTTTAAGCTTGCCGTGCACCATTTCGCCGACGAGCGGGTCATTCACCAGATCCTCAACCAGCTTGGTGGAGTATTGCAGCTCCCCATTCTGGCGGCAGGTATGGGTGACGATCACATCCTCGAACTTCTCATAGGTTTCCGGGTCCCGCACGAGGCTGGCAAAGGGCGCAAAGCCGGTGCCGGTGGAAAACATGTAAAGCCGCTTGCCCGGCGTCAGCGCATCGAGCACCAGCGTGCCCGTCGGCTTCTTGCCCAGAAGCACCTTGTCGCCCGGCTGGATCTTTTGCAGGCGTGAGGTCAGAGGCCCGTCCGGCACCTTGATCGAATAGAATTCCAGGGACTCGTCCCAGCTTGGCGAAGCGACCGAATAGGCGCGCAGCAGCGGTTTGCCATTCTCGCGCGGCAGGCCGATCATCACAAACTCGCCCGAGCGGAAGCGAAAGCTCTGCGGGCGGGTAATCCGGAAGGAAAACAGCCGGTCTGTATAGTGCTGGACCTCGAGCACGGTCTCTTCGGTCGGCGCGTTCGGATTGACGCGCGGGGCGGCTGTCTCAGTGCTGGCAGTCGTCATCTCTCATCCCAATTCGTTCGACAGTTTCGCAATTGACCCGTTCCCGCCCCGGAAACAAGGGCGTTCATGGACGCAATAGAAGAACTAAAAGCCGATGGCTATACGCCTTATTCCCTATCGATAATGCCTCGCATTTGCAAATGAAGGATGCAATCGATACGAAAAAAGGGCCGGCGCGCGGCCAGCCCTTCTCCCGGATATGTATGGGCGCGGGAAGATCTAGTCGGCGCCGACCACCCAGTAGCGTTCGACCTTGTAATAGTCGAAAGCCGAGTCGCGCGCGGCCTTGCCGTCATCCTTGGTCAGCTCCTTGAGCGAATGGGCGGGCGCATCCTTCAGCTGTTTCTCCGAGAAGGGCACGACATAGCCGCCCTTGTCCTTCTCATAGTCGAGCGAGGCCCATGGAATGGCGTGGAATTTCTCGCCGATACCGAGAAAGCCGCCAAAGCCGACAACGGCAAACATGATGTTGTTGTCGAGCTTGTTGAGCATGACGTCCTCGATCTCTCCGATCTTGTCGCCGGTGGTCGAATAGACGTCGGTGCCGATGACGCGTGAGGCGCGGATGGCTGTGGTATGTCCGTCAGGGGTAGGCATGGCAGGTCCTTTTTGTCTGCTGTCAGCTGGAGCGTTCTGCTCCATGCCCGATCAACCCGGCCAGCAGGCTGGAGGTTCCCCTCAGTCGCGATGAAGGCCCGTCGTTTCCTTCCAGTGCGCCCGGCAGAGGGAGACATAGTGCTCCTTGTCGATATCGACCTGCTGGCCTTTGGTCTGGGGCCTGCCATCTTCACCGAAACGGGCCGTCATGGTGGCCTTCTTGCCGCAATGGCAGATGGTGCGGATCTCGCGCAGGCTGTCGGCAATGCCCAGCAGCTCGGCCGCCCCCTCAAACAGCTTGCCCCGGAAATCGGTCCTCAGACCGAAACAGAGGACCGGGATGGAAAGCGCATCTGCGACGCGTGAGAGCTGCCAGACCTGAGCGCGCGTCAGGAACTGGGCCTCGTCCAGCAGGACCGCATCAAGCGGCGTTTCGACATGAACGGCCTGGGTCGCAGCGAAAAGATCGATCTGGCTTTCGAACATGCGCGCCTCGGCGCAAAGTCCGATACGCGAGGAGATCATCGCGACCCCGTCAGGGTCGGCTGCTACGTGCGGAGAGGTCCAGAGGGTCACCTTCATGCCGCGCTCGCGGTAATTGTGTGCCGACTGCAGCAATATGGTCGATTTTCCCGCATTCATGGCGGAATAGGTGAAATAGAGTTTCGCCAAACGCACATCCTCCCCTGATGCTACGGCGTTCTGCCCAGACGAACCAGATCAGGACGATTCTTCGGGCGCTTCGACATCTTCTGTCAGGAAGGTCCGCCCTTCCTTGTCCTCAATCTCGATGACCCAGAGGTCGCTGTCACGCTCGCGTGCGCGGCGGACATAGGCATCGGCCTCCGCCTCGCTCTCCCCGACGCCCTGCAGGCGGATGTCAGAGAAGATACGCTCGCCCTCCATACTGGTGCGCGGAACATAGACGCGCGCCCCGCCGGCAAGGTCGGCCACCTTGATGATGACGTCGCCGCGCTCCCTGTCGCCTTTCTGGACAATGAAACAGCTTGCCCCCGCCACTTGAACGCGGCGCACAAGTGCATCTACCCAGAGCCAGCTTGGCAGGCGGTCTTCCATCGATCAGAGCCCTTTCGCTTTCCGGCATGCCGCTTGCAACACGCTGTTCACCTTAACACGATCCTAATGCGCGAAGTCAGACCCGACCATGTTCAGCCTCTTCACCGCCGCCTCTTCGCTCCTGCAGATGTCTTCACAGCCAATCCGGGGCGGCGTCAACGCACTCTCGCTGGGCGGCAAGGATGTGATCGCGGCGCGCGCGCAGGATGTTGCAGGGTCGAGCCTCCTGCCGCTGCAAGTCTTGATCGTCCTGATCGGCGCTTTGCTGATCAGCGGCTTTCTGCTCCTGCTGCGTGAATCGCGGATCGAGCGCAACGCGGCGCGGAACAAGCGCCACTAGCCCTGCCCCTGTTATCAGCCGACGGCTTCGTCCGCTTTCGATTCCGGGTCTGCTGTATCTTCCTCCACCGCCTTGGGCAGGATGACGCGCACGCGCGTGCCTTCCCCGGGGGCGGTATCGATAATGACCTTGCCGGTCATCAGATCGGCAAAGGACTTCACCACAGCCAGGCCTAGACCCGTGCCCGCCCTGCCCCGCGCATTCGACCCCTGCTGGAAGGGACGCGCCACCAGTTCCAGGTCGCTCGCAGTCATGCCGGTCCCGGTATCGCGCACCGACAGCGCGACTGTCGACGTGCCGGACCGGGCGTCGATACTGACGGTTGAGCCCGGCGAAGAATATTTGATCGCGTTGGAGAGAAGGTTCTGCCAGATCTGGCGCACCGCCCGCGCATCGCCAGTGGCCCACACCTCGCCGGTCGCCCGCTGGCGGATATTCACACCGGCCCGTTCGGCAAAGCCAGAAAGCTGAGCAATGACGGACTCGCTGCTGGCCACAAGGTCCACCGGCTCCAGCTCGAGCCGCGTACTGCCAGCCTCGGCCTTTGCATAATCCAGGATGTCCTCAACGGTGAGAAGCAGGTCCTGTCCGCTCTCATGGATGAGCTGGACATATTCCTTGTAGGCCTGCGGAAGCTCACCGCGCAATTCATTGCGCATGAGGTCGGAGAAACCGAGAATGGCGTTGAGCGGTGTCTTCAGCTCATGACCGAGACTGGCAAAGAAGGCGGTGCGCTCCTCCAGGGCCACTTCGGCGGCCTGCGCCCGTCGCTCGGCATCGCTGGCGATCGTCTCAGCCGCCTCTGTCTGCGGGCTGTCTTCCTGGCTGGCCTCAGTGATGAAGACGCGGGTCCCGGCTGCGTGCGGGTCGAAAATCAGCTCCAGCGGCGTCTCACCGATGTCTAGCGTCAGGGCGGTCCCGTCAGCGGACAGGGCATCGCGCAGACAGTCCTCATGCTCTTCGGGAAAGGCATCTGTGAAGGGCTGCTTGTGCTGGGGTGCCAGAGAGACGGCGAGCTCGCCCGAGACCATGCGCACGCGTCCGTCGCCTGCGACGTCTACAATCATTACCGGGCCGGGGTTTGGCCGGGCCTCTGCCCTGGCGCTCGCGTTGACGCGCGCATCTGTTCCCCGCCGGTTGCGCGCGCCCCTTGAGACCGGCGATTTCAGACTGGCGGCAAGAAGCACCGCGCCGGTCGCAAGCGCCCCGATGGCAAGCAGGCCGCTCGGAGGGCCAATCGCTGGGTCCATGATGCTGGTTTCGAGGAAGGCAGCCGCCGCGATGCTGGCCGCCAGCGCAACCAGTGAGAAGAACGCAGCCTCAAGTGCGCGGGTCCGCCAGCCGAAGGCGAGCGCAAAAAGCGGCGCGAGCCCAGCCGTCAAAAGGGCTGGCGAGGCAATTCCCCCCGTCAGGGAGACAGCGATGACCGACAAGGCGATCCATGGCAGGACAGCAAGCGCAACCTTGCGCCCCACGGGCCAGCGCTTGCCTTTCAGGGCGACGATAATCGTCGAGACCGCCGGCAGCGCGGCGCCAGCGAAAATAGCGGCGGCAGCCACCTCCGGAAGACCGGACACCCCGCCGGCAAGGCTGGCGGCCAGGGCGGTTGCCAGCCAGATCAGAGCGGCGGTGGGGACTGCGCTTTTAAACACTTCGTTCATCTATCAGTTAGGATTAACGCTCATTCTCGCCGCTGAAGAATACAAGTTGAGTCGCCCGTGGACTGATCATAGACTACGGCTTGTAGCGCGAGAATGATAGAGCACGGATGTGCCGGCGCTCTTCCAGAGGGAAACAGAATGACACTCGGAAAATTTCACGCAGCACTGACGGCCGGGGTTTTCCTCGCTGTTTCCGCAACGGCCCAGGATGCCGGCGACACCACTGCGCCAGAGACGGGGGCTGAAGCCGCCTCCGCAGAAGGTGCGGCAGCGCCGACCATCAGCGCCTTTTCAATTACTCCGGCGCCCGATCCCCTTTCTTCCGCAGCGGCTGTCTATGCCACCTATCAGAGCGACGTCAGCGACATCGAGCAGCACAAGTTCGAGAATGTTGAGGGTATCCAGGAAGCGCTGACAGACCTTGGCAGCCAGAATGCCGAACAGCTGTCGCGCGGCTGGATTGCCTATTCCGCCCTCGTCGCCTCGCAAAGCCCTGAATTCCGCGCCGCCGTGCGCGATGTCGAAGGCTATTACGGCCGCGACTTCCTTGTTCGTGGTCTGCAGACTGACAGCCGGTATGCGCGCAAGATCAATGGCGGTACCACCGCCGTCGGCGCGGCGCTCAATGCCGGTGCGGCGGACGCCCAGCGGCTTCAGTCGACAGCCGAATACGTCAAGGAACAGGCCTATAGCCTCCAGGCCTTTGGCTGGGCCAAGGGCAAGCTCGGCGATTCGGGCGCCCTCGCGACACGTCTGCGCGCCGATTCCATGATCGGACGCACCGCGCGCCCCAACATGACCACCGCACTCGATGCGCCGGACATCGGCTCTGTCCTCTCGACAGCTGGCCGCAGCGGCGCCCCGTCCGTCTGGAACAGCGTCAGCGGCAGTGCAGACCGGCTGCAGGTCGTGAATGTCAGCAATATCACGTCCAGCAACAGCCCGCTCAGCGTCTCTGTCGGCAGCGAACAGGTCGCCGACAAGATCGCGACCCTGGCTGTCTACCGCGTGCTTGGCAGCGAAGATGCCACGGGCGTTGCACCGGTTCAGAGCGCCATGACCGAAGGCCAGACGAGCGGCTGTATGAATATGGCACAGCTCAACCTTCAACAGTGTATCGCTGCCACGCACCAGCATTTTGAGGTGCCTTTCTGTCTTGGCGAACATGCGCTCGCTGAGATTGGAAGTTGCATCGCCAAGGTCAGCAATTAGGCTTGCCCGTATTCAATCTCTCGCCCCGCCCTCAACTGGGGGTCGGGGCTTTCTTTTGAGCTTTTGATACCCAGATTGGCGACATGACCGTTCAGGAACGTGCCAGCGATATTTCTGCCGAATTCGAGTTTCTCGACGACTGGGAAACGCGCTACGCTCACATCATCGACATGGGCAAGGCCAACTCGCCTCTGGCGCCCGAAGAGCGCACCGAAGAGACACGGGTGCGCGGCTGCGCCTCCCAGGTCTGGATGGTGCTCACCGAAAGCGAGGACGGGCGTCTCGATATCCGCGCCGAGTCCGATGCGCTGATCGTATCGGGCCTCATCGCCATCCTCATCCGGCTCTATTCGGGCGCGAAGGCGAGCGACATCGCAAGCTTCGATGCCCTCGCCTTCTTTGAAGAGATCGGCGTCAGCGAGACGCTGTCAGCCCAGCGCTCCAACGGACTTGCCTCCATGCTGGAGCGGATCAACTCAGTTGCAGCGACTGCAACGGACGCGGGCTGAGCGACAGATCCCTCTGGTGCTGCTCGATATTGGCGGCGCCTTTCAGCCGGGCTTCAAGTTCGTCGAGCCAGTTGTCGACATCCGGATCATCGCGCATGTCCTCTATCCTGTGACAGGCATGGGCCACGGTGGACCGGTCGCGCCCCAGCGCTGAGGCAACGCGCGCCAGGCTCATCCCCAGACCGATATGCGACAGGTACATCGCCACCTGCCTTGCTCGGACGATGCGGTGGTCGCGCTCCGCCGAGGACAGGATCAGCTCCGCCGGAATCTGGAGCGCGTAGCCTGTCAGGCCGACCGCCAGGCGGACGCTGTGCTCGTCGCGTAGTCGCTGTTGCGTGTTCATAACCTACTCTCCTCTGTCTGAACTCTCCCACCTTAGAGCGAGGAGACAGGGTGTAGGATATTATTCCTAATTATATACGTGACAAAGCATGTGTGATTCGGATATAGAAGACGGCGACAGGCCGGTACAGGAAATTGAGATTACCCATCAAATGATCAGGGCCGGAGTGGGCGCATGGGCTGAATGGTCAGAGTCTGATGATGCTTACGCTGAAAATCTTGTAAGGCGGATTTTTCTGGCGATGTGGTCTCGTAGCGCTGATCAATAAGGGCAAGTTCGGGGACGCAGCGCGCTATAGCTAGCCCTCTTTCAAGTTCCCTGAAATCTGGCGACGTGATCGCGTACTCGTACCTGACCCCCTTAAGCTCGCCCTGTACCCACACAGCATCCATGCCATCGCGAAAGTTGACTTGGCAGCTACCATGAGCAAGCACATTACGCACGATGTGAAGATCTAGAGTGGGCTTGAATACGCGCCGCAGCATCCGGACCGTTTTCGGCAATCGCGGTTTTAGTAGCCCCAGCTCATCGTTAAGGCGGCCATGTTTCTTCCTGTACGATATGAAACTGCGCCAGTCTTTGTTTGAGCCGTTTTCGTCTGTGACCGCTTCCAGCAGTCGAGATATCGAGCGCTCGAAATCCGACCAGGCCAAGAGAAAGGAGCCGATGTCGGTAGCTATATCTTTCGAGACAGTCGTGTGTCCGGTTGGTGGCGTGCTATAGACGCTAAGTCCCGGCGTCATGTCCGGCAATTTGAAATCTGGCGGATCAGGGAGAATGCTCATGAATGATGCCACGCAAAAATTCAACGACACCCTCAAGCGGCTGATGGACAGCAAGCCAAAGCCACAAGAGGACGTGAAAGACGAGGCGAAATCTAAGCGTGAGTCCGAGCGACGGCACAAGATGGGGGCAATCGATCCTATAAATCGGCGATATAAAAGTTAGACTAAAAGAAGAGGCGCGAGCAACAGCCCGCGCCCCCGTAGTGCGTCAAAGAAGAAGCAGTGCCAGCAGGATGAGTGCCCGCCGGTCAGCCTTCAATGACAGAGTGAACCGGAGTTCCATAATCTGTCCTCCGGCCACAGGCATGCCCGTGACCCAAGGTCTCGGACGGGATTTATATACCGCGCTGCCACGCGGTCGATGGCGATAAGTGCACATCACGTCCATCAATTCACGAGACGCCTGAGTGACCCGATCGGCAGGTTTCGCAGCATCCCTTCGCCGACGTTAAGCGCGCCGACTACTAGCCTCGCTAAAGGCTTCCCTTGTCCCGTCATCCGACGGGGTGGGTAAGCAAAGACTAATCGTGGACCGTCTCAGAGTCGATTCATTTGGGATGACGGCGCTTCCTGTAGCGCTTGAAGGCCCTCGCCAGCTGCTTAGGCGAGCGCGGCTTCACCAGTCCGCCGATAGGTCAGGCGCTTGCCTGCCACGGCTTTGAGAAGCTGGTTGTGACGGTCTTCATCGTTCACGCCGAGCGCCTGACGGCGGTTATAGCGGAAGTCGAACTCTGAGAGGTAGCGGTGAAGATGGGCTTCGCCGCAGTGCTGATACACACCAATCATGCCGCGCTTGAAGACAGAAAAGACATTCTCAATCGTGTTGGTGTGAACGCCTTTGCGGGCATACTCACCAGCAGAGTGATTGACGGTCTGGTGATCGGCATACTCGCGGCCAGTCGTCGTGTAGAGGCGGGATTCGTCGGTGTAGAGCTTGGACTTACGGTCTGCGTTGCGGACCAGAATGTCACGCACCTGAACCGCGCCGGTAACCCCGGAGGCTGTTTGGTTGGGGTCAAGCAGCGATAGCGTTTTCCTTCAGCGCTGCAAAGTAGTTGGCCTCGGCTTCTGCCGGTGGGATGTTTCCGATTGGCTCGAGCAG
>Ga0310345_10000225_pt1 | contig 107006 bp, 105 predicted proteins | sample HC15DNA20500_MG_FD_204667 | JGI IMG/M metagenome (GOLD analysis project Ga0310345, IMG submission 204667) | Marine microbial communities from station ALOHA, North Pacific Subtropical Gyre - HC15-DNA-20-500_MG | ecosystem: Environmental > Aquatic > Marine > Oceanic | place: Pacific Ocean... | reverse complement strand
CTGACGCTACCGGTCCTCAGCTATGGCGGCAGCTCGTTGGTGGTGACTTGCGCGAGCATGGCGCTGCTGCTGCGCATCGAGTGGGAAAGCCGCACCGTGCTGGGCAGCGAGGATACCGAGTTCGACGAGTCCGACTTCGCCGAGCCGCCGGCCAAGGAGGTCGCCCATGGCCGCTAACGTGTTGATCATGGCCGGTGGTACCGGTGGCCACGTGTTCCCGGCGCTGGCCTGCGCGCGCGAGTTCCAGGCGCGTGGCTATGCCGTGCATTGGCTCGGCACGCCGCGTGGCATCGAGAATGAACTGGTCCCCGCCGCTGGGCTGCCGCTGCATCTGATTCAGGTCAGCGGATTGCGCGGCAAGGGCCTTGCGTCGTTGATCAAGGCGCCGCTGCAGCTGGTCCGCTCGCTGTTCCAGGCGCGCCGCATCATCCGTGAGCTGCGCCCGGTGTGTGTGCTGGGCCTGGGTGGCTACGTAACCGGTCCCGGCGGGCTGGCCGCCAAGCTGGCTGGCGTGCCGCTGGTGATCCACGAGCAGAACGCCGTCGCCGGTACGGCCAATCGTAGCCTCGTACCGCTTTCCAGCCGTGTCTGCGAGGCCTTCCCGGACACCTTCAAGGCCAGCGCCAAGCGCCGCACCACCGGCAATCCGGTGCGCGAGGAGCTGTTCCTGGAAACCCCGCGCGACAGCCTGGCTCAGCGCCGGCCGCGCCTGCTGGTGCTGGGCGGCAGCCTGGGTGCCGAGCCGCTGAACAAACTGTTGCCCGCCGCGCTGGCGCAGGTCTCCGTGGAACTGCGGCCGGAGGTGTTCCATCAGGCCGGCAAGCTGCACGCCGAAATCACCAAGCAGCGCTACGCCGAGGCGGGTGTCGAGGCCGAGGTTGCGCCCTTCATCAAGGACATGGCGCGGGCGTACGCCTGGGCCGATCTGGTGATCTGCCGCGCCGGTGCGCTCACCGTGTGCGAGCTGGCCGCCGCCGGGCTGCCGTCCTTCCTGGTGCCGCTGCCGCATGCGATCGACGACCACCAGACGCGCAATGCCGAATATCTGGCGAAGGAGGGCGCTGCCGTCCTTCTGCCACAAGCCAAGACTGATGCGGCCACGCTCGCCGCTCAGCTGACCGAGGTAATGATGCAGCCGGAAAAACTCAAGGCCATGGGGGCCACCGCGCGCCGTCTGGCCCGGCCCGACGCCACCCGCCGCGTGGTCGATATCTGTCTGGAGGTGGCCCATGGCTAAGTCTCCCGCCGCGGTGAAAGCCGAAGTTCGCCGTATGCGCCGTATCCGTCGCATCCACTTCGTCGGCATCGGCGGGGTCGGCATGTGCGGCATCGCCGAAGTGCTGCTCAACCTCGGCTACGAGGTGTCCGGCTCGGACCTCAAGGAATCGGCCAGTACTGAGCGCCTGCAGAGCTTCGGCGCACAGATATTCATCGGCCACCAGGCCGGCAATGTCGCCGGTGCCGATGTGCTGGTGGTGTCCAGTGCAATCAATTCGGCCAATCCGGAAGTGGCTCTGGCCCTGGAGCAACGCATCCCGGTCGTGCCGCGCGCCGAGATGCTCGCCGAGCTGATGCGCTATCGGCATGGCATCGCCGTCGCCGGAACCCATGGCAAGACCACCACCACCAGCTTGCTGGCTTCGGTGTTCGCAGCAGGTGGGCTCGATCCGACCTTCGTCATTGGCGGCCGCCTGACCGCGGCCGGCACCAACGCCCAGCTGGGCAGCAGCCGCTACCTGATCGCCGAGGCGGACGAAAGCGACGCCAGCTTCCTGCACCTGCAGCCGATGGTGGCGGTGGTAACCAACATCGACGCCGACCACATGAGCACCTATGGCGGCGACTTCGGCAAGCTGAAGAAGACCTTCGTGGAGTTCCTGCACAACCTGCCGTTCTACGGATTGGCGGTCCTCTGCGTCGACGATCCGGTGGTGCGCGAGATCATCCCGCAGATCGGTCGCCCGATCACCACCTATGGCTTCGGCGAAGACGCTGACGTGCGCGCCATCAACGTCCGCCAGGAAGGCATGCGCACCTATTTCACCGTGCTGCGCGACGGCTGCGAGCCGCTCGACGTGTCGGTGCACATGCCCGGCAACCACAACGTGCTCAACGCCCTGGCCACCATTGCCATCGCCACAGACGAGGGCATCGACGATGAGGCCATCGTCCAGGGCCTGGCTGAGTTCGCTGGTGTCGGCCGTCGCTTCCAGGTTTATGGCGAGCTGCCGGTCGAGGATGGCAGCGTGATGCTGGTGGACGACTATGGTCACCACCCGCGTGAGGTCGCCGCGGTGATCAAGGCGGTGCGTGGCGGCTGGCCGGAGCGGCGCCTGGTAATGGTGTATCAGCCGCATCGCTACAGCCGCACCCGCGACCTCTACGATGACTTCGTACAGGTGCTCGGCGAATCCAATGTGTTGCTGCTGATGGAAGTCTACCCGGCCGGTGAAGAGCCCATCCCCGGCGCCGACAGCCGCCAGCTGTGCCACAGCATCCGCCAGCGCGGTCAGCTCGATCCGATCTACGTCGAGCGCGGCGTCGATCTGGCGCCGCTGGTCAAGCCGCTGCTGCGTGCCGGCGACATCCTGCTCTGCCAGGGCGCCGGTGATATCGGCGGGCTGGCGCCGCAACTTCTCAAGAGTCCCCTGTTTGGTGGCGATGACGCCGCAAGGAAAAGCAAATGATGGCTTTGCAATCGACGCGCGACCCCAAGGCGTTCGGCCGCGTCGCCGTGCTCTTCGGCGGCAAGAGTGCCGAGCGCGAGGTCTCCCTCAAGTCCGGCGCTGCTGTGCTAGAGGCCCTGCAGGCGGCGGGCGTGGATGCCTTCGGCATCGATGCCGGCGATGACCTGCTGCAGCGGCTGAGCAGTGAGCGGATCGACCGCGCCTTTATCGTCCTGCACGGCCGTGGCGGTGAGGATGGCAGCATGCAGGGCCTGCTGGAGTGCGCCGGGATTCCGTACACCGGCAGCGGCATCCTCGCCTCGGCGCTGGCCATGGACAAATTGCGTACCAAGCAGGTCTGGCAAAGCCTCGGCCTGCCGACGCCGCAGCATGCGGTGCTGGCCAGCGAAGCCGATTGCCGAACTGCGGCCGAGACCCTGGGCTTTCCGCTGATCGTCAAGCCGGCCCATGAGGGGTCGAGCATCGGCATGGCCAAGGTTGGCGATGTCGCCGAGCTGATCGCCGCCTGGCGCGCCGCGAGCACCTATGACGCGCAGGTGCTGGTCGAGCAGTGGATCCAGGGGCCCGAATTCACCGTGGCCGTGCTGCACGGTCAGGTGCTGCCACCGATTGGCCTGGGCACCCCGCATACCTTCTACGACTACGACGCCAAGTACCTGGCCTCTGATACCCAGTACCGGATCCCTTGCGGGCTGGACGCGGCCCGCGAAGAGGAGCTCAAGGTTCTATCGGCGCGTGCCTGCGAGGCGGTGGGCATTCGTGGTTGGGCGCGGGTGGACGTGATGCAGGATGCCGAGGGCGATTTCTGGCTGCTGGAAGTGAATACCGTTCCGGGCATGACCGACCACAGCCTGGTGCCAATGGCGGCGCGTGCCGCCGGTCTGGATTTCCAGCAACTGGTGCTGAGCATTCTCGATGACAGCCTTGAGGCGGGGAACTAAGCCATGATCACCACGCTGCGCCATTCGCAACCCGCCAACGGACGTGCCTCGCGCAAGCCCGTGCAACGGGGTGCGAGTCGCCTGGTGACACCACAGCCGCTGTCGCAGCGCCTGCCCAGGCCCAGCCTTGCCGGGCTGAAGCGCTTCGCCTGGCCCGTGCTGCTGGTCGGTCTGGCGGTCGGCTTGTACGAGCTGGGTGAGCGCCTGCTGCCCTATGCCGATCGGCCAATCGCCAAGGTCAGCGTGCAGGGCGAGTTGGGCTATGTCAGCCGTGAGGCGGTCCAGCAGCGGATCGCGCCTTTCGTCGAGCAGAGCTTCTTCAAGGTTGATCTGAACGGCATGCGTCACCAACTCGAACAGATGCCCTGGATCGCCCATGTCGAGGTTCGCCGTGTATGGCCGGATCAGGTGATGGTGCGTCTGGATGAGCAATTGCCGATTGCCCGTTGGGGAGGCGAAGCATTGCTTAACAATAAAGGACAGGCTTTCTCGCCGGATGACCTGAGCCGATATGAACACTTGCCACATTTGTATGGTCCGAAGCGGGCCCAACAGCGGGTCATGCAGCAATACCAGATGCTCAGCCAGATGCTGCGCCCGCTGGGATTCTCCATTTCCCGCCTCGAGCTGCGTGAACGTGGAAGCTGGTTTCTGACCACCAACCAGGGCATCGAGTTGTTGCTGGGGCGGGACCAGGTTGTAGAAAAAATGCGTCGCTTCACTGCCATCTATCAAAAGGCGCTGGAGCAGGAAAGCGAGAAGATCGCACGGATCGATCTGCGCTATGCGAACGGCCTGGCCGTTGCCTGGCATGAGCCGATCCCGACCGCGACGGATGCGACCGTCGCTGCGAAGAATTGAGGAATGAAACACATGTCGAGCGTGCAAAGCGGCAAGATGATCGTCGGCCTGGACATCGGCACCTCCAAGGTGGTGGCGCTGGTGGGTGAGGTGACCGCCGATGGCGAACTGGAAATCGTGGGGATCGGTACCCATCCTTCGCGCGGTTTGAAGAAGGGCGTGGTGGTCAACATCGAATCCACCGTGCAGTCGATCCAGCGCGCCATCGAAGAAGCTCAGCTGATGGCCGGCTGCCGCATCCATTCTGCCTTCGTCGGTCTGGCCGGCAACCACATCCGCAGCCTGAATTCCCACGGGATCGTGGCAATTCGCGACCGCGAAGTCAGCAGCGCCGATCTGGAGCGCGTGCTCGATGCGGCGCAAGCGGTGGCGATCCCCGCCGACCAGCGCGTGCTGCACACGCTGCCGCAGGACTACGTGATCGACAATCAGGAGGGCGTGCGCGAGCCGCTGGGCATGTCCGGTGTGCGCCTGGAGGCCAAGGTCCATGTGGTCACCTGCGCGGTGAACGCTGCGCAGAATGTCGAGAAGTGCGTGCGCCGCTGTGGCCTAGAAGTGGACGACATCATCCTTGAGCAGCTGGCCTCGGCCCATGCCGTGCTGACCGATGACGAGAAGGAACTGGGCGTCTGCCTGGTGGATATCGGTGGGGGCACCACCGACATCTGCATCTTCACTGAGGGTGCGATTCGCCATACGGCCGTCATCCCGATCGCTGGCGACCAGGTCACCAACGACATCGCCATGGCGTTGCGTACGCCGACCCAGTATGCCGAGGAGATCAAGATTCGTTATGCTTGCGCGTTGGCCAAGCTGGCCGGTGCAGGTGAGACCATCAAGGTTCCCAGCGTCGGCGATCGCCCTCCGCGCGAACTTTCGCGGCAGGCTCTGGCAGAGGTGGTCGAGCCGCGTTACGACGAGCTCTTCACCCTGATCCAGGCCGAGCTGCGGCGTAGCGGATACGAGGATCTGGTCCCGGCCGGGATCGTTCTCACTGGCGGTACAGCGAAGATGGAAGGAGCCGTCGACCTGGCCGAGGAGATCTTTCACATGCCGGTGCGCCTGGGCGTGCCGCACAGCGTCAAGGGACTGACCGACGTAGTACGCAATCCAATTTATTCGACGGGCGTGGGCCTGCTGCTGTACGGACTGCAAAAGCAGGCCGACGGCGTTCCCGTGCCTGGGCTCGGCAATTTCGCCGACGAATCAAAGGCGTCTGTTCTGGACCGGCTCAAGGGCTGGATCCAGGGCAATTTTTAAGCAGTGCGCTGTAAAACCAAAACTAGAAAGCTGGAAGGAGAGAGGGAAATGTTCGAACTCGTAGATCATACCCCGCAAAGTGCAGTCATCAAGGTTATCGGCGTTGGTGGTGGTGGCGGCAATGCCGTGAACCACATGGTTCGCAACAACGTCGAAGGCGTCGAATTCATCTGTGCCAACACCGATGCGCAGGCGCTGAAGAAAATCGAAGCGCGTACCGTGCTGCAGCTCGGCTCGGCCATCACCAAGGGCCTGGGCGCCGGCACCAACCCAGACATCGGCCGCCAGGCCGCGATGGAAGATCGTGAGCGCATCGCCGAAGTACTGGAAGGTGCGGACATGGTGTTCATCACCACCGGCATGGGTGGCGGTACCGGTACCGGTGCTGCGCCGATCATCGCCTCGGTCGCCAAGGAAATGGGCATCCTGACCGTCGCCGTGGTCACCCGTCCGTTCCCGTTCGAAGGCCGCCGTCGCATGCAGGTTGCCGACGAGGGCATCCGTGCGCTGTCCGAGTGCGTCGACTCGCTGATCACCATCCCCAACGAGAAGCTGCTGACCATCCTCGGCAAGGACGCGAGCCTGCTGGCTGCTTTCGCCAAGGCTGACGACGTGCTGACCGGCGCGGTACGTGGCATTTCCGACATCATGCAGCGTCCGGGCCTGATGAACGTCGACTTCGCCGACGTCAAGACCGTCATGGGCGAGATGGGCATGGCCATGATGGGCACCGGTTGCTCCACCGGTCCGAATCGCGCCCGTGAAGCGACCGAGGCGGCCATTCGCAACCCGCTGCTGGAAGACGTCAACCTGCAGGGCGCACGTGGCATTCTGGTCAATATCACCGCTGGTCTGGACCTGTCGCTCGGCGAATACGCAGCAGTGGGTGAGATCATCGAGGCCTTCGCTTCCGATGAAGCCACCGTCAAGGTTGGCGCCGTGATCGATCCGGACATGGCCGACGAGCTGCATGTCACCGTGGTCGCCACCGGCCTGGGTCCACGCAACGAAAAGCCGGTGAAAGTCATCGACAACACCGTGCAGACCGTTGCCGCCTCGGCGCCGGCCCCGCGTCAGCAGGAGCAGGCTGCCGTGAATTACCGCGATCTGGAGCGCCCGACGGTCATGCGCAACCAGGCTCATGCAGCGGCCACCGCGGCCAAGCTGAACCCACAGGAGGATCTGGATTATCTGGATATTCCGGCGTTCCTGCGTCGTCAGGCCGATTGATTGAAGTTATCAGGAGTATTGTTGTGATTGGTGTTCAGCAAACTTGGCATCTGCTATTATCGCCGCCAATTGTTGAAAACTATTCGCAACTAGTGCTACAGCGAAGCAAAAGGCCATGATCAGACAACGCACCCTGAAGAACATCATTCGCGCCACCGGCGTCGGCTTGCATTCGGGAGAGAAGGTTTATCTCACCCTGAAACCGGCACCGGTGGACACCGGGATCGTGTTCTGTCGCACCGACCTCAACCCGCCTGTGGAGATTCCCGCGCGGGCCGAGAATGTTGGCGAAACCACCATGTCCACAACGCTGGTCAACGGTGACGTCAAGGTCGACACAGTGGAGCATCTGCTTTCGGCAATGGCTGGCCTGGGGATCGACAACGCCTACGTCGAACTCTCCGCGTCGGAAGTGCCGATCATGGACGGCAGCGCTGGGCCTTTCGTATTCCTGATTCAATCCGCCGGCCTGCAGGAGCAGGATGCCCACAAGAAGTTCATCCGCATCAAGCGTGAAGTGACGGTCGAGGAGGGCGACAAGCGCGCGACCTTCCTGCCTTTCGACGGCTTCAAGGTGAGCTTCGAGATCGATTTCGATCACCCGGTTTTCAAGGGTCGCACCCAGACCGCCAGTGTGGACTTTTCGAGCACTTCCTTCGTCAAGGAAGTCAGCCGCGCACGCACCTTCGGGTTCATGCGTGACATCGAGTTCCTCCGCTCGCACAACCTGGCTCTGGGCGGCAGCGTCGAGAACGCCATCGTGGTGGACGAAACCAGTGTGCTCAACGAAGACGGCCTGCGTTACGAGGACGAGTTCGTGAAGCACAAGATTCTCGATGCTATCGGTGATCTGTACTTGCTGGGCACCAGCCTGATCGGCGAATTCCGCGGCTATAAATCCGGTCACGCGTTGAACAACCGTTTGCTGCGCACCCTGATGGCACAGAAGGATGCGTGGGAACTGGTGACCTTCGATGACCCGCAGACCGCACCGATCTCCTACATGCGTCCGGTGGCAGCCGGCTAAGCTGTACCTCTCTTCCTAAATTCAAGGCCACCCTCGGGTGGCCTTTTTTTATTCTGCAACACAGCTGGCATGCGAGCCGGCGGATCGCGGTTCAGTTCATGCCGTCCAGCAGGCCGGCCAAGTCGTCGGCATGCTCCTCTTCCTGCGCCAGGATGTCCTCGAAGATGCGCCGAGTGGTGGGGTCCTTGTCGCCGATGTACTGGACGATCTCGCGATAGCTGTCGATGGCAATGCGTTCGGCCACCAGGTTCTCGAAGACCATGTCGCGCAGGCCGTTGCCCTCGGCGTACTGCGCATGGGCGCGTTCGGTGAGGCTGTCAGGATTGAAGTCGGGCTCGCCACCCAGCTGAACGATCCGCTCGGCCAGGCGATCGGCATGCTCCTGCTCCTCATTGGCGTGCTCGAGGAACTCGGCGGCGGCGACGCTGGATTTCAGCCCGGTCGCCATGTAGTAGTGACGCTTGTAGCGCAGGTAGCAGACCAGCTCGGTGGCCAGCGCCTCGTTCAGCAGGTTGATCACCACCTCGCGGTCGGCCGAGTAGCTCTCGGTGACCGCGCCATTCTCGACGTGTTGACGGGCCCGTTCGCGCAGGCTCTGTTTGTCGCTCAGTTGTACGTAACTCATCGCCATCTCCTGGTCTGTGCACCGCGGTGCAGTGCTTCACGGTTCGCCAATTGAGATCGGGATGCTGGCGAAAAGTTTAGCCCGCCACCTGTTCCGGTGGCGGACGCTCCGGTTCGGACTGGCCAGGGCCGGGCTCGTCGATGGGCACCGGCTCGTCTGGGTCCTCGCGCTTGGGATTGCCCGGTGCCGGCACTGGAGGCTGTTGGCTGGTCTCGATTGAGATCATCAGCTTAGCGCCTTCAGCAACTCGTCCTTGCGCATCTTCGAGCGGCCACGAATGTCGCGCTCGCGAGCCTTTTCCATCAGCTGGTCGCGGGTCATGTCGGCAAGGCTGGTGCTGGACGAACCTGAGCCGCGTGCCGAGCCCTTGTTGGGCGATTTGCCCTTGCGCGCATCTGCGGCGCGATGGGCCGAATCCTTGCGGTCGGCGCGCTTGGCCGTTTCGCTCTTGCCCTTGCCGGAACCGCCCTTGCGTTCACCGCCACCGGACTGCTTGTTGACCGTGGCCCAGGCACGTGCTTCGGCCTCTTTCTCCGAGACGCCACGCTCCTCGTAGCTTTCCTCGATGTGCTCAGCCTTGCGCTGCTGCTTGTCGGTGTACTTGGATTTGTCTCCACGGGGCATGGTGAAACCTCCTCTGGCATCTACCACTGTGCTTGGACGTGAATGCGAGCCTCAGCGACGCAGGTTGCGCTGGTTTTCCTCGAGCTGCTTGCAGGTCAGGAAACCCTGGCCATCCACTCGGCCGGCACTGTCGAAACTGACGTAATAGGGCTGCTGCTTGCCGTCCCGGTTGAGGATGTAGTCGTGACACAGGCCCGGTACCACGGTGCGTGCCGTAGCCCGGGACGGCTCACCGCCGATGCTGAGCACGCGCGCCTGCGTCATGCCGGTTTCCACGTCCCGTACCAGCGGCTCGTCGCGATAGGTGATTCGGTCGACGGGGTTCTGCACGTTGCCGGAACAGCCGATCAACAGAGCCGCCGGAGCGATGACGAAAAGAGTGCGTTTGAACATGTGGGAGCCCCAGGCCGGACGGTCATGCTTTTATGGCCATCGGGCGCCTCGCAAGGTTCAACGTGGCGACGCGTCGGCGGCTCGGCGGTCGTCTGGAGTGACGCGCCAAATGACGTCACCCACGTCATCGGCAACCAACAGCGCGCCGTGCCGGTCCACCGCGACGCCGACGGGCCGGCCCATGGCTTCGCCCGCGGCGTTGACGAAGCCGCTCAGCAGGTCTTCTGCCTGCCCGGCCGGCTTGCCATCGCGAAAGGGAATGAACACCACCCTGTAGCCGCTACGGGGCCTGCGGTTCCATGAGCCGTGCTGCCCAACGAATGCGCCGTGCAGGTAGCGTGATGGCAGCAGCCTGCCCTCGTAGAAGGCGAGCCCGAGGGAGGCGGTATGCGCGCCCAGCGCATAGTCCGGGACGATGGCGCGTTCGACCAGATCCGGTCGCTGCGGTTTGACCCGAACATCGACATGCTGGCCGAAGTAGCTGTAGGGCCAGCCATAGAAGCCGCCGGTCTGGACCGAGGTCATGTAGTCCGGAACCAGGTCACTGCCGATCTCGTCGCGCTCGTTGACGGTGGTCCAGAGAGCGCCGGTTTCAGGGTGCCAGGCCAGGCCGTTGGGGTTGCGCAGGCCGGAGGCGAGCACCCGCAGCGTGCCGGCCTGCGGATCGACCACCAGTATCGCGGCGCGGTTGACTTCGGCGGCCATGCCGTTCTCCGCCACATTGCTGTTGGAGCCGCTGGTGACGTACAGCCGCGAGCCGTCCCGGCTGGCGATGACGTTCTTGGTCCAGTGGTGGTTGATCGGCCCCGCCGGCAGGTCCACTACCTTGTGCGCGGGCGCAGTGATGCGGAGAGCACCGCGTTCGTAGGGGTAGCTCAGCAGCGCGTCGGTATTGGCCACATAGAAGCTGTCGCCGATCAGCGCCATGCCGAACGGCGAATTGAGGTTTTCAAGGAAGGTGCTGCGCACTTCCGGCACGCCGTCACCGTCGCTGTCTCGCAGCAGGGTGATGCGATTGGCGCTTGGTCCACCCGAGCCGGCGCGCGCCATGATCTTCTTGGCGATCCAGCCACGCAGGCCCTGGCTCTCCTGTTTCGGTGGGGCGTCGCTTTCGGCCACCAGCACATCCCCATTGGGAAGCACGTACAGCCAGCGTGGATGGTCCAGGTCCGTGGCGAATGCGTCGACGCGCAGACCGGGCGCGGCCTGCGGCTTGGCGCCGGATGGCCAGCCCTTGGCCGGGGCGATGTGAACCGTTGGCAGCAACGTCTTGTTCGGCTCGGGCAGAGCCGGTGTCGGGCCATAGCCGCTTTCCACCGGCAGCTTGGCGGTTTCGCTGCAGCCGCCGAGGGCAAGCAGCGCGCCGAGAAGCAGCGTGACGATCCGTGTATGAAACAGCATTGAGTGATCCTCGGTTGAACGATGGCCGGTCAGGGCGCGCGATTGGCCTCGCGCCGCTTGCGTGCTGCGCGTCGGGCGGAGTGCCGTTCCAGGCGTGGCATCAGCACGAAAATCGCGAGTGCCAGCAGGGTGCTAAGCACCGCCGTGGCCTCGTGTCCCAGGCCGACGGCGACGCCGATCGCTGCAGTCAGCCAGATACCGGCAGCGGTAGTCAGCCCCTTCACATCCTCGACCGAATTGCCCTTGAGGATGGTGCCTGCGCCGAGAAAACCAATGCCGGTGACAAGCCCCTGAATGACGCGGGAGATGTCTTCCGGCGACATGCCGACCTGGACTGGCACCAGCACGAACAGCGCGGCACCCAGGGCGACCAGCATGTGCGTACGCAAGCCGGCAGCCTTGCGCTTGAGTTCCCTTTCATAGCCGAGCAGGCCCCCCAGCAAGGACGCGATCAGCAGGCGGCTGCTGACCCGTGTCGCATCCCCCAGGTCGGTGATATCGGAAAACTCCGCGGTTACGGTACTGGAGACGATCGCCCACCATTCCATTTCCTTCTCCATGCCACGCTGGTCCTGATATGGAGTCGCGGCAGCGGCCGGGGGTTCGCTACTCGGTGACACGGAAGCGCAGCATGCCGATCATCTGGCCGGCTTCGGTGACGACGCGAACGCGCCAGCGGCCCGCGGGCTGCGCGGGAAAGTTGCGCTTGTGCGTCCATGCCCGATAGCCGGCCTCGCGGCCGCCGCTGATGTCCAGAGCGATCCGGTCAACGCGACGGCCGTTGTGCGTCCATTCGTGATAGATGCGCTCCTTCAGACCCCGTGGCGCGTTGATCGCGGTGTAGGCGTACAGACCGTTGATGCTCAGCTCGGCGGTACTGACCTCTCGCAGGCCTTTGCCGGGCTTGCGCTGGCGATCATCGAGGCTCATGGTCACGGCGACATCGGTCAGCCACAGCGTTGCCGGCGGGACCCAGGTTCGCCCCAGCCATCCGGCTGCGCCGACCGCTACCGCCAGCAGCAGGACGCCCGGCACGTTGCGCCAGCGCCAACGAGGAAAAAGCCCGCTGAGGCTGGGTAGCGCAAGGAGCACCGCCACTGCGAGCGCCAGTTGGTAGCTCTGCGGCGTGGACAGGTGGAGGATGATCGGCAAGGCCGTGAGCAGCACGGCGAAGAGCGTCAGCGCATGGAAGCCGAGATACACCCAGCGCCTCGGGGCGAGCCATCGGTAATAAAGCGGATCGATCAGCGAGACCAGTGCCGCCGCCCCGAGCAGGCCGGTGAACAGCGCCTGGCCGCTGTTCCAGGTGGTGGTGATGGCGAAGAACGGAATGATGAAGAACAGGCTCTCCTGGTGCACCATCTGCGTCGCATAGCGCAACAGAGGGGGCGGCACCTGCCAGCCGAACCAGCGCTGCAGGCTGCGTCGCAGACTGGACTCCAGCACCAGCCAGAGCCAGCTGATCAGCATGATGAACGCGATGACCTTGGCCAGCCCGGCATGCCGTTCGACCAGCACGAAACTGGCGACTCCGGAAATGAACCCGAACAGCGCGACGGTGCCTGGATAGCGCCGGATCAGCCGGTTTGCCAGTTCGAACAGGTTTGACAGCAAGGGTCTGAGGCGCATGAGTGACTCGAGGGTTCTAAAGCGACGTGCCTGCCTGAAGTATCAGGCATGTCGGGAGTGCTGCATACGCGCTACTGACTCGATACCCCGGGCCTCCACCAAGTGGTTCGGCCGGACAGCGCCGGCCGACCAGGGTGCACTCAGTGGGCGCTGTTGGATGCCTGCTGTGCGGCCTCCGCCTTTTGTGGCATGGCTGAGGAATGGTGGCTGGTAATCAACCACTCGCCAGCCTCATCGACCCATTTGTAGGTAAAGGTATAGCGTGCCGGGACCGTGTTGCCGTCGCCCAGCCTGAAGCTGTATAGCCCTGTGTCCAGCGCAGTGTTGCAATCGATCATGATCATCCGCGAGACGATCTCGCCCTTGGGCTTTAATGCCAGGAAGTGTTCGAAGTAATCCCGTTTGGCTTCCGGCGTTTCCCGCGGCGTGTTGGATACCGTTGGCAGCAGCATCGAGTTCTGAGCGTAGTTTTCGACTACCCGCTGCGGATCGCCGGATTGCACATCTTCATTCCAGCGGTCGAACAGCGCGGCAACCTGCTTTTCGTCGGTGGCCTGGCAAGCCTGGTCATTCGCCAGCGCCGGGAATGCGGCAAGCGAGAGGAGTAGGGGGAATGCGTATTTCATGGCGTGACTCGTGGACGGTGGTCGAAACGCGGAATGAATCCGCTGTGATACGGCGCGGCGTGAGCGACGCCGCGCACGGTTGTGACCGTCCGGTCCCCGAGTCATTCCCGCCAGTGGTCGCTCAGGCTTCGATGGCGGCCATGATCGCCTCGTGCACCGCGGTGTAGGAGCTGGCCTTGTCCGCTGGCAAACGAACTCGCGGCAGGCCGACGGTACTGCATAACCGCTCCCTGAATTCATCGTCGGTATCGTCCAGATCGACCGCGCAGACGGGCTGCAGTGTCTGGCTGTCGCACAGCAGGAAGTCGAAACGCGCCGCTGCGATGCGGTTGGTGGCTCGATACCAGTAAGCTCGCCGGGCTATGGCGGTCACCTCGACGACCTCGGCGACGCCGACCTTGGGCAGAATCAGGTACGTCTGGCCGACGGTGCGTTGCAGCATCTCGAATAGTTCACGTTCTGCCGAAGAGAACACCGGGTCCTTCAGGCGATAGGGATACTGCAGTGCCGGATGGTTGAGCTGGCGATTCTTGACGAAGAACACCAGCACGAAACAGAGGAACGCCACCAGCGTCAGGGCGAGCCAGCTCATAGGTGCCTCCAGCGAAGGTTGGATTTCTGATCGGCGCCGGCAAGCCACGGCGCATGTCGTCCAGTTGAGTGCTGAGTATGGAATTGGTTCGTCTGGCTTATCCACGATAGCTGTGCGCGATGCTGTGGATAACCGCTGAGTTGTCTTCTGTAATGCCTGCCGGACAAGCGTTCGGGCGAACTGTTCAGAATTTGAGCAGTATTGGCTCAAGCGCTTGCGCAAGGACTTTGAGGCTGCAGTGAGCTAGGACGATGGACGCTAGCAGAGATTTATCCACGGCTATTGTGGATGCTCATGTGGATAACATGGGGGCGCTGCGCTGCAGACCAGTGGGGCCCTGGTCTGCAGCGCGCTGGTTGGATTTTGATCAGCCGTCTCCGCTCAGCGGGGAGCAGCCTTTGCCCAGCGACTGTGCGCTGGAGGCTGCCACGCCTCGAGCAGCTGGATGAGAGCCTGTGGATCGTCGCTGCGCTGCAGCATCTCGCGGTGTGGACTGCGGACGAAGCCCTCTTCCACCAAGTGATCGAGGAAGTGGCTGAGCTTGCTGTAGAAGTGATGTACATCCAGCAGGCCAAGCGGCTTGGGATGGTAGCCAAGCTGGCCCCAGGTCCAGACCTCGAACAGTTCTTCCAGTGTTCCCAGCCCGCCGGGCAGGGCGATAAAGGCGTCCGCCAGTTCGGCCATGCGTGCCTTGCGCGCATGCATGCCGTCGACGACTTCCAATCGGGTTAGGCCAGTGTGGCCGACTTCGGCGTCCTTCAGGCTCTGCGGAATGATGCCGATGACCTCGCCACCGGCGGCCATGGTGGCATCCGCGACCACCCCCATCAGGCCGACGGCACCGCCGCCGTAGACGAGGCGGATACCGTTGGCGGCCAGGGTGCGGCCGAGCTCCTGGGCGGCTTGTTCATAGACGGGATTGGTACCGCGGCTGGCGCCGCAGAAAACACAGATGGAACGCAGGGACATCGGCTACTCCGCTGGTTGGGGCTGGCAGCGAAGGTTACGCCGCCATGCCCCGCCGGCCAAGGGAGACCGACGTCCTGGATCGAGCGCCAGGAAACTTAGCGGTCGCTCAGCACCCTGCGGCAGCCGAAGCGTAATTGGCGAACACGCGCTCGAACAGGCTGTGGCTGAACATGGTGGACCTCCTCGCTTCGTTGATGGACTCATGCTATGACCCATGCGCCGGCGTTGCTCTTAGTTTTTGGCCATTACGACGATAGCGCCATGTCTATGCTGCTGTTTTCCCCGAATTGTGTGCGTGACTCTGTGGATAACCTTGGGAAGGCAGGCTGCAAGCGAAGCGCAGCAAGGCATGGGGCGGCTAGTACGTTTTTTGCCCAACCATGTGCTGTGCGACTGCAGGCCGCATTGCAGAAGGCTTGACGAGAGTTTTGTCAAAGTCGAGGGCCATGATATCCCGCGGTTGGATCGCCCCCGGTTATCCACGAAAGCTGTGGAAAACTCTGTGAGTTGTTTGGGTAAACAAAGCCGCAGGCGGCTAACGGCGTGGCCGAGACGATGCTGGGTGAAATCCGCTCAGGTCCATGACTGATCAGGACGGGTCATCCCCAGCCCTTATGCCGCGGCATTCATTTCTGGCGGATTGCTTGTGACGGCGCCAAGGCCTGTTGAACACTCCGGTCCTCGCATCTCATCCAACAAGAAACCGCTGAGGGAGTTCGCATATGACTGATGCCATCCGCTTCGAAGACAAGGTCGTGATCGTGACCGGGGCCGGCGGTGGGCTGGGGCGCGCCCATGCGCTGCTGTTCGCCCGCCATGGCGCCAGGGTGGTGGTCAACGACCTGGGCGGCAGTACCCAGGGCGAGGGCGCGAACAGTTCCGCGGCCGATCGGGTGGTCGAGGAGATTCGCCAGGCCGGTGGCCAGGCTGTCGCCAATCATGACTCGGTCACCGACGGCGATCGCATCGTTCAGCAGGCTCTCGACACCTACGGTCGTATCGACGTGGTGGTCAACAATGCGGGCATCCTGCGTGACAAGACCTTCCACAAGATGGATGACGCCGACTGGGATCTGGTCTATCGCGTGCACGTCGAGGGCTCCTACAAGGTGACCCGTGCCGCCTGGTCGCACATGCGTGAGCAGGGCTATGGCCGGGTGATCTTCACCGCCTCGACCTCCGGCATCTACGGTAACTTCGGTCAGTCCAACTACGGCATGGCCAAACTCGGTCTGTACGGCCTGACCCGTACCCTGGCGCTGGAAGGACGCAAGAACAACGTGCTGGTCAATGCCATTGCGCCTACCGGTGGTACCCGGATGACCGAGGGGCTGATCCCGCCCCAGGTGTTCGAGCAGCTGAAGCCGGAGCTGGTCAGCCCGCTGGTCGTCTACCTGGGCAGCGAACAGTGTCAGGACACCGGCGGCCTGTTCGAAGTGGGTGGCGGCTGGATGGGCAAGGTACGTTGGGAGCGCAGCCTTGGTGTGGGCTTCGATCCGAAGGCCGGGTTCGATGCCGAGGACGTCGCGGCGCAATGGCAGCAGATCTGCAATTTCGAGAACGCGGCGCATCCGGCCGACAACATCGAAGCGCTGAAGGAGATGATGGCCAACCTGCAGAAGTATGCCGGCTGACCGTCCTCCGTATGAGCGTCCGCCGGGCTGCCGGCGGATCGTCAGGCCGGGGCCGCGTCTGGCTCCGGTCGCAACAGGCGCAGCGCTTTTTCCCGCGCCTGACTGAGATTGCGCACGTACAGCAGATGCCCCTGCAGGCGATGGATGCCGGCACGGCGCAGCTTCAGCCGGACCTGCGCACTGCTGCCGCTGAGGATGAGGGTGACGCCCAGCCTGCGATAATCCACCAGCACGTTTTCCAATGCGGCCAACGCGGTCATGTCCAGCATCGGCACGGCGCTGATGTCGACGATCACCACCTTGACCTCGGGATTGAAGCGCCGCAGCGCGCCCAGCGCCTTTTCCGCAGCGCCAAAGAACAGCGGGCCGCGAATGGCATAGGTGGCGACATGTTCGGGCATGTCCTGAAGCACGCGACGCTGCTCGCGGGAGAGCGTGGTGGTGTCGGTCAGCTCGCTCATGCGCTTGATGAACAGCCCCGCCGCCAGCAGCAGGCCGACACCCACGGCCAGCACCATGTCGAACAGTACCGTGAGAATCAGGCAGGTCAGCAACACCAGCACGTCGCTGCGCGGCGCGATACGCAGCACATGCATCACGTGCGGCGCCTCGCTCATGTTCCAGGCCACCATCACCAGCAGCGCTGCCAGTGCTGCCATCGGCAGGTAGCTGAACAGCGGCGCCAGCCAGAGGATTGCCACCAGTACCACGCCGGCGTGGATAATCGAGGCCAGCGGGGAAAACGCGCCGGCTCTGACATTGGTCGCGCTGCGGGCGATGGCTGCGGTCGCGGTGATGCCGCCGAACAGTGGCGCAACCAGATTGCCGAGGCCTTGACCGATCAGCTCGCCGTTGGGCTCGTGGTTGCTGCCGGTCATGCCGTCGGCCACTACGGCGCAGAGCAGCGATTCGATGGCGCCAAGCATGGCGATGGCGAAGGCCGGCGCCAGCAGTTCGCGGAACAGTTCGTAGCTCAGTTCCAGGGGCTGGCCGTCCGCTCCGGGCAGCAGCCAGGGCCAGGCGAAATCAGGCAGGAATGGCGGAATGCCGGGGTGAGTGACGCCGTCCAGGGTATAGCTGAACCGTTCGCCAAGGGTCGCCACTGACAATCCGGACGATTCCAGCAGCAAACCTGCCAGCGCGCCGACGGTCAGCGCTACCAGATGACCAGGCACCTTCGGCACCCAGCGCGGCCAGATGATCAACAGCGCCAGACAGATCGCCGCCACCAGCGCATCGCCCATATGTGCATCGGGCAGTGAGCGCAGCACCAGGCCGACCTGCTCGACGTAATGCTGCGGCTGCTCGGTGAGGGGCAGGCCGAACAGGTCCTTGATCTGCAAGGTAGCGATGACGATACCGATGCCCGCGGTAAAGCCGAGGGTAACGGGGTAGGGGATGAAGGCGATCAGGCGGCCGGCGCGCAGCAGGCCGAGGGTGATCAGGATCAGGCCGGCAAGCATGGTGCACAGCAGCAGCCCGCCAAGGCCGAACTGCTGGGTGATCGGCAACAGGATTACCACGAACGCCGCCGTCGGCCCTGAAACGTTGAAGCGCGAGCCCCCGGTCAGTGCGATCAGCGGAGCAGCCACCAGCACCGTGTACAGGCCGTGCTGGGGTGCCACGCCGACTGCGATCGCCAGCGCCATGGCCAGCGGGATGGCGATGATGCCGACGGTCAAGCCGGCACTGATGTCCCCGCGCAAAGCGCGGGCTCCGTATCCCAGGCTCAGGGCCTGCCGCCATGCCGCAAACAGAGGGGGGAACTTCATGTGCGGAACGCTCCTTGTAGGCGAGGGCGCCATTATAGGCGCCAGATACCACTTGTTATTTGTGACGAACAATCGCTCGCGATGGTGGCCAGGCGATGTACGACCTTGGTCGCAAGCAGGTCTGGCGCGTTGAGTGAGCCGGCTGCGAGGAGTAAACTGCCGCCCCCGTGAGACCCCGTGGACCGGAGGCGGCATGCGTAAAGACAAGAAACAGGTGATTGGCGACGAGATCGCGGACGATTCGATCAAGCTGTTTCTTCAGCCTGAGCCGGCTGACGATACGCCCCCTTCGCTGCACAAGCTGATCAAGGCTTATCGTGGCCTGCGCATCGATGACTTCGAACGCTTCCTCGGCTTCTTCGTGGCTGCCGGCTACGACCTGGACGCCCGGGATGCCAAAGGGCAGAGCTTTATCGACCTGGTTGCCGACCAGCGTCAGGCCAGGCCCTATATCGAGCTGATCGAAGCCATGCGCGACTGAACCGCCGGTCGCTGTTTCGTATCGAACGCATCGGATCGCCTGTGCGCGCCATACGAAGCGCGACGACGATCAGGCTCGGCAACAGATTCGCAATCGTTTTTTCTCGCCGCGTCCGCCGTTGAGCATTGGGTAAGGCCCGCTCCGGAGGGACGGCAGCGAGAGGAAGGAGGCCAAAAGCCGCCCTTCCGACAGCTGGCAGGCAGCCTGTGGCTGCCTGTTCTCGGGCACATGTTCCCGAGCAGCGGTCCAGGCACATGCTCCGTTCCTGACCGTCTGACTGGTGGGTTTTACGGGGCCGCGTACTGCGGTCTCGACAGTTTAATGCTGTGATTCTGGAGAACGCGTTGATGACGCAACACGATAGCGAAGCAGTGGATATGGTGCTGGTGGGAGCCGGCATCATGAGCGCGACCCTGGCGGTACTGCTCAAGGAACTCGATCCCAATATCAAGCTGGAAATCGTCGAGCTGCAGGAGTCCGGAGCCATCGAAAGCTCCAACCCGTGGAACAACGCGGGTACCGGTCACGCCGGACTTTGCGAGCTGAACTACACCCCCGACAGCAAAGACGGCGCGATCGATATCAAGAAGGCCGTGCTGATCAACACACAGTTCGAGGTCTCCAAGCAGTTCTGGGCCTACCTCGCCGACCGTGAAGGCTTCGGCTCCCCGCGTGATTTCATCAATGCCGTGCCGCACCTGAGCTTTGTGCGCGGCAGCAAGAACATCGACTATCTCAAGCGTCGCTTCGATGCGCTGAAGACCCATCACGCCTTCGCGGACATGGAGTACAGCGAGGATCGCGCGACTCTGGCCGAGTGGATGCCGCTGATGATGCCGGGCCGCGATCCGAGCGAGCCGATCGCCGCGACGCGCGCCATGAACGGCACCGACGTCAACTTCGGTGCGGTGACCAGCCAACTGCTTGGCTATCTGTCGCGCAGCGGTGGCGTCAAGGTGTCCTACAATCAGAAGGTCACTGGCCTCGATCGCACGGCCAGCGGCTGGAAGGTCGACATCAAGAACACCCGCACCGGCGACTCGCGCCAGGTGCAGGCCGGCTTCGTTTTCCTGGGTGCTGGCGGCGCCGCGTTGCCGCTGCTGCAGATGTCCGGTATCGAGGAAGGCAAGGGCTTCGGCGGCTTCCCGGTCAGCGGCCAGTGGCTGCGCTGCGATAACCAGGAAATCGTCAAGCAGCACCAGGCCAAGGTCTACAGCCTGGCCGCGGTCGGCGCGCCGCCGATGTCGGTGCCGCACCTCGATACCCGCGTCGTCGACGGCAAGAAGTCCCTGCTGTTCGGACCCTATGCCGGCTTTACCACCAAGTTCCTCAAGCGCGGTTCGTTCATGGACCTGCCGCTGTCGATTCGACCGAGCAACATTGGCCCGATGATGGCCGTGGCGCGCGACAACATGGACCTGACCCGCTACCTGATCAAGGAAGTGATGCAGTCCATGGAGGATCGCCTGGAAACGCTGCGCGGCTTCTATCCCGAGGCCAAGGCAGAAGACTGGCGCCTGGAGATTGCCGGCCAGCGTGTGCAGATCATCAAGAAGGACCCGAAGAAGGGCGGCATTCTGCAGTTCGGCACCGAACTGGTCGCGGCGAAAGACGGCACCATCGCCGCGCTGCTCGGCGCTTCGCCGGGCGCTTCGGTGACCGTCTCGATCATGCTCGACCTGCTCGAGCGCTGCTTCCCCGAGCAGTACCGTTCGCAGGCCTGGTCCAGCAAGCTGCAGGAAATGTTCCCGGCGCGTGAAAGCGTGTTGCAGAACGACGCCGCGGCCTATCGCGAGATCAGCGAGATGGCGGACAAGCGTCTGGGTCTGGACTACTGATCGGCTGCGCGAAGCGAAAGAAGCCCCGCCAATCGGCGGGGTTTTTTGTGCCGCTGATTCAGCTGTGCCTCACGCCGCGCGCAGGCTGTCGGCGGGAAGTGGCTGACCGATCCAGCTCAGGCGGGCTTCCTCGACCTCGACCCAGGCGACGCCCTCAGGCTTGCAGACGCTGCTGAGCAGCATGCGGCAGCGGCCATGTTCATCGAGCAGGGCGAAATGGCGAGGCGGGCGGCGGCGCAACAGGGAAATGAGCTGGCGCATGATGGTCTGCACTCATGATGATTGGCATGTCGCCGTTATCGCAAAGCCGTGTGACAACAGCGTGAAAAGGAACGCGGCAGTGGCGCCGCCGGTCTGAATCGCATCACTGTCGGCGCGTCGTGCCGGTGGGTATACTGCGCCGCATTCATCGCCCCTAACCCTGGAGAAAACAGCATGCTGCAACGCCTGTTGTTCGGTCTTGTCACCGTTCTTGGAATGAGTCTGGTCGGTTGTGCCCACAGCCCGCAGCAGCTCGACCCGAACCCCAAACTCAACGGCACCATCAATCCCGTTGGCCAGGGGCAGCCCGTGGTCGTACGGGTGGTCGATGCGCGCCCATCGCCGACCCTCGGCACTCGTGGCGGCCTGTATCCGGAAACCAGCGCGGTGATCGTGCCGAGTGCCAAGGTCATCCCCAAGCTGCAGGCCCAGACCGAAGCCGCTGTGCGACTGCTCGGTTTCACGCCATCGCCGAACGCCTATAACGCGCCGCAGCTGACGCTGACCTTGGCCGAGCTGAAGTATCAGTCGCCGAAGGAGGGGCTGTACGTCACCGAGGCCAACATCGGCGCGACGCTGAAGGTCGAGGTGCAGAATGCCGGCAAGCGCTACAACGGCCGTTATGGGGCCTCGTTGAATCAGCGCTTCGGCATGGCGCCCAACGAGCAGACCAACACCAAGCTGGTCAGTGACGTCTTGAGCGACGCGCTGAGCCGGGTGTTCCGCGACGACAACATCGGTCGTCTGCTGGCTGAGTAAGCCTGCGCGCAATACCGCAAGCCTCTCCGAACCCCGCCGCGGCTGTCCGCGGCGGGGTTTTCTTTTGCATGGGTAATAACGACGACGCCCCGCACGAGGCGGGGCGTCAGTGGCGACCAGGCTGTATCAGCGTACGCCGGAGTTGCGCAGAGCGGCCGGAGTGTACTGGTTGGAGTTGGCCTTGTAGTTATAGGTGTAGGGGTTCTTCTCTTCGTTCTTCATGCCCATGACCAGATAGCGGCCCGAGATGAGATCGTAGAGGGTCTCCATGGAGTACAGCGGGACCTGTACGTTGTAGAAATGCAGGCTGTGCGCCTCGGCGACGCGCCAGAGCTGGCTGCGACCATCGTAGTGATCGACGACCGCGGCCTGCCAGGTGTCCTCGTCGATGAAGAAGTGGCGCTTGGCATAGATATGGCGCTCGCCCGCCTTGAGGGTCGCTTCCACTTCCCATACGCGGTGCAGCTCGTAGCGGGTCAGATCCTGGTTGATATGGCCGGCCTTGACGATGTCTTCGTACTTCAGCTCGGGCGAGTCCAGGCGATAGGAGTTATAGGGGATGTACAGCTCCTTCTTGCCGATCAGTTTCCAGTCGTAGCGGTCCGGCGCGCCGTTGAACATGTCCAGGTTGTCGGAAGTGCGCAGGCCGTCCGCAGCAGTGCCCGGGCCGTCATAGGCGACCTGCGGGGCGCGGCGCACACGGCGCTGGCCGGCATTGTAGATCCAGGCCATGCGCGGCTCCTTCACCTGGTCCAGGGTTTCGTGCACCAACAGCACGTTGCCGGCGAGGCGGGAGGGCTCGGTGACCTGCTGCTTGAAGTAGAACAGCACGTTGCCATGCTTCTCTGGGTTGTAGTCGGTGAGGGTATCGGTGTAGACCACCTCATCGACGAACTTGACCAGGCTGAAGCTGCCGTTGACCTGCGGCGTGGCTTGTGCCACGACCCGGCGCGCGGAGCCGCCGCGATAGCGGGTGATGTGGTTCCAGGCCACTTCCAGGCCGTCCTGAGGAATCGGGAAGGCAATCGCCTTGTCGAAGTTCTCCAGGCCGTTGCCGCCGCGGACCAGTTTGGTCTGCGTGGCGTTGCGAGCGGCGGCGTCATAGACGTGCTGCGGCATCGCGGCGCTGCGGCGGGTCTCATAGACCGGCAGACGGTAGCTGTTCGGGTAGCGCTTGAGCATGGCGATCTGCCCGGGCGTCAGGTTGTCCTTGTACTGCTCGTAGTTCTGCGCGGTGATGGTGAACTTCGGCTTGTCGCTGGCGTAGGGATCGCCGACGAAGCCATCGGGCGTGACCGGAGCGGCGTCCTGTGCCAGACCGCCGGTCCAGGCCGGAATGGTGCCTGCCGCGTTGCCGGCCTTCTCTGCGCCGACCGGGGTCAGCTCGTTGCCCAGGCGCGCCGCCTCGGACTCGGATACCGCAGCCATGGCGCTACTGGCCAGCAGCGAAAGGGTTAACGCTCCGGTTGTGAACATTGTTGTTTTCATTATTTCGTCCTGTTTTCTGAATACTGATTCCCCGTGGCGCAGCCAAAGCCGGCACCAAGTGATCGGCGTAGCGATGTGTCCCGGCAGCGACTCCGGGTGATGCCAATGGCTGTCGCCGTCGACCCCCGCACACGCTCTATTTCGCCGTTTCGAGGTATGCCGAGGGTGAAGGTGGGGCCGGTCATAAGTCAAGGCCGACCGGTGAACATGACGCCATAATCTGGAGTGATAATGGTTCGAAGATTAGCCATCCCGTCGGACTTATGTGGCGAAGCGGCTCGGCACAAGTACACTGGGCGGCTGCCTGGCATCGGCCAGACGAAGTGCAATCCGAGGAATTCCAATGATGTTTTACGCGCAGTCCGAGCTGATCCTGGCTCCAGCGTTGCTTCTCAATGCGCTAGCTCTGGTGTGCGCCCTTTGCGGCGGTTGGCTATTGGCCGCGACCCAGTGGCGGATCGCACGGGCCAGTTCTCGGGCGACTCAGGCCGCGGTCGGCTCCTCTACGCTGCCGGCACGCGCGGCTTCGACCGCTCGCATCAATCAGGTCTTCTACCGCTTCGGTGCGGGCGCTCTGGCGCTCGCCCTCGGCCTCTCCATGGCCTCGCGGATGCTCTGAGCGTCGCGCTCAGAGCGGGCCTGCTGGCGATGCACGGCGTGCCGCGTCAACCGCTCAGGGCTCCATGCCCGCCAGCAGGCGATACTGGTTGCGCACCGGTGTCGCGTACTGCTGGATCAGGTACGGCTGCTGCACGCTCGGGCAGGCGGCCAGGCGTTTGCTCCATTCGGCCTCGGCGCGCTCGACTTCCTCGGGGCTGAATAGCTCGGCGGCGCTGGGCACCTGGATTTCCGGGTCCTGCTCGTCCCACAGGCGGTAGGCCAGGTAGTGCACCGGGAACAGCCGGTAGCTGCCGAGAATCTGCCGATCCACCACCAGGGCCATCTGCTTGGCGTCCTCGGGCACGCTTTCCATTGGCGTGCCGAAGGCGATGTGCACCCGGCCTTTATAGCCGGTGATACCCAGGGCGATGCTCGCGTCATCCTCGCCTGGCGCCTTGCTGTAGGTCCCGGTGGTGGCGCGGATGTACAGCTCGCGGGCCTTGGCCTGGTCGCAGGGGTCGTATTCGTAGCTGATCGACACCGGCACCGGGCGCAGCGCCGCCAGTGCTTCGGCGAAGGCTTCGTCCTTGCGACTCATGTGCAGCATCTTGAGGATGGCCGAGTCGGTGCGGTCGTCACCGTCCTTGGCGCGGCCTTCGGCCTGAGCGATCCAGACCGACTCGCCGTCGTTGCGGATCGAGTGGTTGATGTATGCCGAAAGCACCTGGTAGGCGGCCAGCTTCTCGCGGCGGCCGGTGATCGAGCGGCGCACGATGAAGCTCTTGTTCAGACGCATCAGGTCGCTGACGAAGGGGCGCTGCAGCAGGTTGTCGCCGATGGCGATACGCGGAGTGCGGATGCCGGCCTGATAGACCGCATAGTTGACGAAGGCCGGGTCCATGACGATGTCGCGGTGGTTGGCCAGGAACAGATAGGCCCGGCCTTTCTGCAGCTGCTCGAGCCCGGAAAAGGTGACGCCGTCGGTGGCACGCTCGATGGTGCGGTCGATGTAGGCCTCGATCTTGTGCTGCAGGGCATCCACCGTATGGATGCTGGCGAACTGTTTGCGCAACCGCTGCGAGATGACCGGCTTGATTAGCCAGCCCAGGCTGTCGGCCAGCCGCGGGAAACGGAAGTGCGCCAGAATGTCGAGAAACTCGCGATCGGCGAACAGGCGCGCCATGACCAGCGGTACTTCGGCGTCGGCGTAGGGTCGGATGGCTTCGAATTCGTCCATCATGCTCTCTGTAAAGGAAACGAGGAACGGGCCTGCAACGGGTGCGCAGGCAATTCGCGGAACGGACCGGAGCCGGCTGGCTCATACTCATCGAGTAAACGGCCGTTTCGCCGCATGCCTGTGAAACCGTGCTTGCGGCCCAGGGTGCCCAATTGCGGGACACACCGAGTCGGTCTTCTTAAAGGTTCGAATCAGCGACCTTTAAAGACGGCGATTATAGCGACAAGTCACGCGGAGGACCGATGCTGGAAACACAGCTCTTTCATTGCCCTTATTGCGGCGAGCCGGTCGAGGCCGTTCTCGATCTCAGCGCGGGCGATCAGCAGTACATCGAGGACTGCGCCGTGTGCTGCCGGCCGATCGTCTTCGATCTGCATACGGACGGCGAGCAGTGGCAGCTGGAAACCCGTGGGGAGGATGAATGATGCGGCGTATCTACGAGCCGCGCGATCTGCTGGAGGCGGAAATGCTCAGCGGCATGTTGGTTGCCGAGGGTATCGAGGCATTCCTGGCGGGCAGTCATCTGATCGGCGCCATGGGCGAACTGCCGGCGGCCGGGCTGCTCGGACTCATGGTCGCGGATGAGGATGCCGAGCGGGCACGTCAGCTGATCGCTGCGTACAATGGCGCCGAGCCGTTGCCGGGCGATGAACCGGAGAGTTACCCCGGCGAACTGATCTGCTGACGAGTCTTTTTATGTGCGGTCGCTATGCCCTTTTCCGCTGGAGCCAGGACTTCGCTGCCTTGCCTGGCTTCCCCTCTGATCAGCAACCGCACTGGAGCCTCGCGCCCGGCGCTTCGGTGCTGCTGTTGCGCCAGGCCGACAGCGGCTTGCAGCTGGACCGGGTGCGCTGGGGGCTGACGCCTGCCTGGCTGACTGACCTGACCCGCACGCCGGCCCAGGCCCGGGCCGAAACCCTGGCCGAGCAGCCGATGTTCCGCGAGGCATTTCGCCTGCGCCGCGGGTTGCTGCCAGCCAACGGCTTCTACGAATGGCGCGGCTCGGCGCGCAAGCGCCCCTACTGGATGACCTGCGAAGGCTCGCTCGCCTATTTCGCCGCGCTCTGGGAAGCCTATCCGGTGCAGGGGCACACCTATCTCAGCGCTGCCGTCGTGACCCAGCCGGCGGCGACGCTGCGCCGGCCGCTGATCCTCGACGAGGCGGGGCAGGCGGCGTGGCTCGATCCCGCCACGCCGCTCGAAACGCTGCAGCAGTTGCTGCTGCAGCCGAGCCCGGCACTGCGTGAACGGCCGCTGGCGACGTTGGTCAACGATCCGCGCCTCGATGCCCCCGAATGCCTCACTCCGGCTTGAGGCGGGGCCTTCGGAGCGTCTGCATCAGACCCTGAACTGATTGATCAGGCGGCGCTGCTGCTCGGCCAGACGCGTCAGGCCGGCGCTGGCCTGGCTGGCTTCCTCGGCGCCACCGGCGACCTCCTGTGCGACCTGACCGATGTTGGTGACGTTGCGGTTGATGTCTTCGGCTACGGCGCTCTGTTCCTCGGCGGCGCTGGCGATCTGGTTGTTCATGTCGTTGATCAGCGAGACCGCCTGGGTGATTGCCTGCAGCGCTTCGGCAGCCGCATCGGCCTGCTCGACGCTGCGCTGGGTGCGGTTCTGACTCTGCTCCATCACCTGCACTACGTCCCGGGTGCCGTTCTGCAGTTGCTGGATCATCTGCTGGATCTCGCCGGTCGCCTGCTGCGTCTTCTGCGCGAGGTTGCGGACTTCGTCTGCCACGACGGCGAAGCCGCGACCCTGCTCGCCAGCACGCGCCGCCTCGATCGCGGCATTCAAGGCCAGCAGATTGGTCTGCTCGGCGATGCTGCGAATGGTCACCAGAATGGCGTCGATATTTTCGCTGTCGCGAGCCAGCGTCTGCACCACCTCCACTGCACGGCCGATCTCGTCGGCCAGTTCGGCGATGGTCGAGCCGGTGTCCTGGACGATATGCCGACCCTGATTCGCGGCGCGGTCAGCATTTCCCGCCGCTTCGGCCGCCTGGGTCGCGTTGCGCGCCACGTCCTGAGCCGTTGCGGTCATTTCGTGTACGGCGGTGGCCACCAGCTCGATTTCCGCCAGTTGCGTCTGCACCCCCTTGTCGGTACGGATGGCGATGTCGGCGGTGTGCTCGGAAGCGTCGCTGACCTTCTGCACCGAGCCGACCACCTCGCCGATCATGCCCTGCAGGCGTGTCAGGAACGTGTTGAAACCGGTAGCGATCTGGCCCAGCTCGTTGCGACTGTCGATATGCAGGCGCTGGGTCAGGTCGCCTTCGCCCTGGCCGATGTTGTCCAGCATCACCACCATCTCGCGCAGCGGACGGGTGATACGCCGGCTGACCAGCCAGATTGCCAGCAGGCCGGCAAGGCCGATCAGCATGCCGATGACCAGCATGGTGGCCAGGCTGCTGCGGCTTTCCTCGCCGAGCGCCGCCATGAGCTGTTCCAGGTCCTTCATGACTTCGGCAATCGGTAGCTGCAGCATCAGTACCCAGCGGGCGTCGGTGCCGTCAAAGGAGAAAGGCAGGAACAATGCGACGTGGCCATTCGCCTGATCGATCTGATAATGGGTCTGGCCGGCCGGCAAGCGCTGGACGAGCGCCTGCTCCTCGGCGTCGAGGATCTGTGCTGCCGGCTTGCCGATCAGGCTCTTGTCGCTGCTGTAGGCGGCCAGGCGGCCGTTGTTCGAGATCAGCGCGATCTGCCCAACGCCGCCGTAGAGCTGCGCATTGGCATTGCTCAGCAGTTGCTGGATGAAGTCGACACTGATGTCCGCGCCGACGATGCCATGGAATTTGCCGTCGACGATGATCGGCGCGTTGAACGAAGACAGTAGCGACGTTTTGCCATTCATCTCATAGGGCGCGGGATCGCCGACGCACGGTTTGAGTTGCTCGCGCGGGCAGAGGTAGTACTCGCCGGCACGTACGCCGGTGTCCAGCAGTCGGGTGTCTTCGATATCGGTGAGGCGGTCGACCAACAGCTCGCCGTTGCCGTCGCGGTATACCCAACTGGCGAAGCGACCGTCGACCATGCCCGGCTCGTCGCCGCGATACATCAGGTCGTTGGCATCCACGCCGTTGGGCTCCCAGGCGATATAGGTGCTGGTCAGCTCGGGATTCTCGATCAGCGTCTGGCGCGCGAGGTTGATCAGTTCCTCGCGCCGGAGGTTGGCCATCGGCATGCCGTCGTCGCCGGTCAGCGCGGTAAGTGTGTGCACCCGCGCGAGGCTCGTGGCGATCTGCAGAGGTGCCTGCAGTTGCGCCTGGATCCGGCTGACCTGGGTCTGGGCGAGGGCGGTGACGCGCTGCTCGACCATGCCGTCGATCAGCGAGCGGGTCCGCTCCTCGACCAGCGCCTGGCTGCGCATGCCGGAAACCATGGCATATAGCAGAAGTGCGGCGATCACGGCCAGGGTGCAGGCGCCGGCCAGCGCGGCAAAGGCGGTCTGGATGGATCGGAACATGTGCGGAACTCCAATTGCGCAGCGGATAGGCAGGCTATCGGCCGGATTTGCGACAACTGCAGCGGCACGTTCGGTTGCCTGACAGGTGGGCCCGCGATAGGGTCTGTTCCCGTTTCGTACGCGGCCGCGCCGGAGCCGTTTTTTGCGCGAGGCAAGGCACGAGGAGCGAAGTTTGGTCATTCCAAATAAGCGACAAGTAACGCCGCATCGCGCAAAAAACGGCCCGGCCCTGCGGGTTGCGCGGCAAATGGCGCCATGCGGCGTTGCGGGACTTGGCAAGGGAACCACCATTACCTGCGTCCCGCGCCTGCGGAACGCCGCCCGGCCATGGCGCCATTTGGCGCAGCAACGTGGCTTGCGACGAAACGGGAACAGACCCTAGGATACGGCGCAGGTTTTCCGGAGAAACTCGATGTTCAAGCCGCACAGATTGTCGCTGTTGGCCGCTGCTGTCGTGCTGGCGGGCTGTCAGGCCGTCAACACCACCAGCGGTGGCGCCGTAGGCGTCGACCGCAAGCAGTACATGTTCAGCATGCTGTCGACCGAGCAGGTCAACCAGATGTATGCCCAGTCCTACCAGGAGACGCTCAGTGCGGCGTCGAGCAAGGGTGTGCTGGAGAAGAACAGTGCAATCGCCAAGCGGGTCAATGGCATTGCCCAGCGGCTGATCGCCAAGGTCGGAGTGTTCCGTCCCGATGCCACGCAATGGGACTGGCAGGTCAACGTCATCGACAGTCCGGAGCTCAACGCCAACTGCGGCCCGGGCGGCAAGATCATCTTCTACACCGGCCTGATCGAGAAGCTGAAGCTCACCGACGACGAGATCGCGGCGGTGATGGGCCACGAGATCGCCCACGCATTGCGTGAGCACGGCCGCGAAGCCATGTCCAAGGCCTATGGCGTGCAGATGGCGACTCAGTTGGGTTCGGCCATGGGTGTCGGTACGGGTGGCCTGCAGCTGGCGAACATGGGCGTCGAATACCTGATGACGCTGCCCAACAGCCGCGGCAACGAGAACGAAGCGGACCTGATCGGTCTGGAGCTGGCCGCCCGTGCCGGTTACAACCCGAACGCGGCGATCACGCTGTGGGAAAAGATGGCCTCGGCCGGTGGTTCGGCTCCGCCTGAGTTCATGAGCACCCACCCTTCCTCGGCGACTCGCACCGCGGCGCTGCGTGCCAATATTCCGAAAGTGATGCCGCTCTACGAGCAGGCCCGCAGCGGCCGCTGAGCGAGGCAACGCTGCTCGCCGCCCGCTCAGGTCGGCGACAGCAGCGTCGAGAGGGGTGTTTCGATACCCAGCTGCTGGTGCACGCCTTCAAGATCGATCAGCGTGTGAATTTCCTCGATATCGCCGGCCGGATTGAGCGTCCAGACGCTCATCGCAGCAATGGCGAGGATCTTGTCGGTGGCCGAATAGCCGAACAGCGGCGTGGCTAGCGTACCCATCACCGTGCTCGAGGTGACCACCTTGTGGCCCTCGCAGATGCACTCATCCACCACCACTTCCAGGTCCGGCATGGCGCTACGCACACTACGCACGAGCTCGGCGAAGCCTGCGCTGTTCAGCGGCTGGCCAATGAATGAGCCCTTGTAGGCGAAATACTTGCTCTGCATCTGTTCGGAAAGGGCCAGGCGGCCCTTGTTCCAGCTCAGATCGATATGGTTGCAGACTCGTTTCTTGCGTCCATCCGCTGACATGCAGCCTGATCTCCTCGGGGCGCTGATGTGCGCTGCGGTAGCGCACTCTATCAGCTCCCCGGTTGCGCAGATTTGCGCTGGGTATCAGCCTGAGACAATCGTGCTCATGGTCAGCGCCTGATAGCCGGCGTACAGCGCCAGTGCGGCAAAGCCGGCGGCGGCGACCCGGCGGATCAGCGTCAGCGGCAGCCGGTCGGCGGCGAAGTGGCTGGCCAGTACCACCGGAACGTTGGCCAGCAGCATGCCGACCGTGGTGCCGAGGATGACCAGCACGAACTCCGGATACTGCGCGGCGAGCATCACGGTCGCGACCTGGGTCTTGTCGCCCATCTCGGCAATGAAGAAGGCGATTGTTGTCGCGACGAAGGGGCCGTAGGGGCGGCCCAGCTTGGCGTCGTCGTCATCGAGTTTGTCCGGCACCAGCGTCCATAGCGCCACGGCGGCGAAGCTGGCCGCCAGTATCCAGCTCAGCGCCACCGGCGAGAGCAGGCTTGATACCCAGCTGCCGACCGCACCGGCGGCGGCATGGTTGGCCAAGGTGGCGACGACGATGCCCCAGATGATCGGCCAGGGTCGCCGATAACGCGCGGCCAGCAGCAGTGCGAGCAACTGCGTCTTGTCGCCGATTTCGGCGAGCGCAACGATCAGGGTGGGGACGAAAAACGATTCCAAGCGGCATTCCTTTAGGGCGGGTCGACAGATTCACCATGACATGCGCAGCCTGCCCGCCCGGGTCAGGTGTACATGTCATGGGTCTTGTCAAACCTGGCCTGGCGTATCGTTACGCGCTGGCCGGGTCGCATGCGCCATGGTCTGCGGACCAAGTATGTTGACGCATGCCGGACGAGCAGGGCGCTCGTCGGAGACTACTCCCCCAAGGACGGCGGCGAGTTTGCCGCAACCGGCCGGTCGGTGCAACCGCCTGTCGCGGGCATCAGGGCCGCACGGCGCGGTAGATACGGAAGCCGTCGCGCTCGGCGAGCGTGTGGCAGGGGCCAAGATGCTGCTCGATCAGGGGGGGATACCTGAGGAACGCGTTGGCCACCAGCCGCAGCTCGCCATCGCTGACCAGGTGCTCGGCGGCGCGTTCGATCAGCGTCTCGCTGGCCCAGTAGCTGGTGTGCACGCCCTGATGGAACGGCGGGTTACTGACGATCGCAGCCAGTTGCCGAGGCGCGGCGTCGATGCCATCGCCGGCAATGACTTCAGCTTCGAGCCCGTTGGCTGCGAGCGTCCGGCGACTGCTCTCGACGGCGAAGGCGTCGACGTCCAGCAGCACCAGCTCGCTTTGCGGATAACGGCGTTTCAGCGTGGCACCGAGAATGCCGGCACCGCAGCCGAAATCCAGCAGTCGGCCGCCGGGCAGGTCGTCGAGGTGCTCGAGCAACAGAGCGCTGCCCAGATCCAGGCGGCCATGGCTGAACACGCCGGGCAGGCTGACCACCTCGAGCGGCCCGTCAGCCAGTTGCAGGGTGAAGCGGCTGGCCAGCGCATCGAGATCCGGCGCGGCGGGCGCCTGCTCGACCTCGACCTGCCAGAGCTGGCAGTGACGGGCACTGTCGAGCTTGCGCGCGCGGCCGAAGCTGGCCAGCTGCTTGGCGGCACGCTCGATGCCGCCGCGCTTCTCGCCCACCAGGTACAGCGGTCGGCCGGGCAAACGTGCCGCCAGGGCCTGCAACAGGTAGTCGGTCAGCTCGCGGGACTTCGGCAGGAACAGCACGGCCGTGTCGAACGCCCCCTGCGGCGGGGCGACGCCGAAGCTGCAGCGCCCGCCGAAGCGCTTGTCCAGCTGCTGCTGTTCGCCAGCGTGCCAGCTCCAGGCGGTGGCGCCCGCCAGCTGCCCCAGCAGATCGTCGGCCGGCAGGCCAGCGAGCAATACCCGGCCGCCGAACAGCTCGGCCTGACGCAGCAGCACTTCGCTTCGCGGGTCCATTGGGGTCTCCCTGAAAAAGGCCGGAAGCTTAGGGGCGCGGTGGCTTCTCTCGCAAGCCGTAGTTGCCGGCTCAATTGACCTGGCGGAGCGGGCTGCCGGCGAAGAAGGCCGTGGCGTTCTCGGCCAGCTGGCCGACGATGCGCTGGCGTGCCTCGCGGCTGCCCCAGGCGCTGTGCGGCGTGATGATCAGGCGCGGCAGGTCCGGGGCGAGCAACGGGTTGTCGTCGCGTGGCGGCTCGCTGGTCAGCACGTCGGTGGCGGCGCCCCCCAGGTGGCCGCGGCGCAGCGCATCGGCCAATGCCTGTTCGTCCACCAGACCGCCACGGGCGGCGTTGATCAGGAAGGCGCTCGGCTTCATCAACTGCAGCTCGCGGGCACCGATCAGATTGCGCGTCTGTTCGGTCAGCGGGCAATGCAGGGTCAGTGCATCGACCTGCGGCAGCAGCTCGTCCAGGTCGAGGCGATCCGGGCGCTTTGGACGTCCCGGCAGGTTGCCGACCAGCACGCGCATGCCCAGGGCTTCGGCGAGCTTCGCCACGGCGCTGCCCAGCTCGCCATGCCCAAGCAGGCCGAGGGTCTTGCCTTCGAGCTCGACGATGGGGAAATCGAGCAGGCAGAACTGTCCGCTTTCCTGCCAGCGGCCGCGGGCGACGGCGGCCTGGTAGTCGGGTAGCCGCGTGGCCAGGGCCAGCAGCAGCATCAGGGTGTGCTGGGCAACAGTGGGCGTGCCGTAGGCCTGGCAGTTGCTGACGACGATGCCTCGTTCGCGGGCGGCCTGCAGGTCGATGTTGTTGACGCCGGTGGCCGAGACGAGGATCAGCTTGAGTTCCGGGCAGGCGGCGAGCGTCTCTGCATCGAGCGCCACCTTGTTGACGATGGCCACCTGGGCGCCGCGCAGACGCTCGACGATCTGTTCCGGCGAACTCAGTTCATGGCAGACCAGCTCGTCGAAGGCGCTGCGCAGCGGGGCGAGGTCGAGATCGCCCTGGTCGAGCGGGGAGAGGTCGAGGAAAACGGCGCGAATGGGCATCAACTGTACCTTTCGAAGTCGCCGGGGCTGGACGACAATGTCTAGCCCGGCTTAAGCGTGGAGAGCGGATTGTGTACTGGATGGAGTTTATGACCGTGGCGCTGGTGCATCTGCTCGCGGTGGCGAGCCCCGGCCCGGATTTCGCGGTGGTGGTGCGCGAAAGCGTGGCGCAGGGCCGGCGTGCGGGTAGCTGGACGGCGCTGGGAGTCGGCTGTGGAATATTCGTCCATGTCGCCTATTCCCTGCTCGGCATCGGCCTGATCGTCTCGCAGTCGATTGTGCTGTTCAACCTCTTCAAATGGCTGGCGGCCGCTTATCTGGTGTACCTCGGCTGGCGAGCGCTGCGGGCGCGGCCGATGAGCCTGGAACCAGTCGACACGGCGAACGCAGCGGTGGCGCGGACCGCGTGGCGGGCGTTCGTGATCGGCTTCGTTACCAACGGCCTGAACCCCAAGGCCACGCTGTTCTTCCTCTCGCTATTCACCGTCGTGATCAGCCCCGATACCCCGCTGCTGGTGCAGGCCGGCTACGGCGTCTATCTCGCCGGCGCGACCGCGCTATGGTTCTTGCTGGTGGCCTGGCTGTTCAGTCGAGGCCGCGTGCGTGCTGGCTTTGCGCGCATGGGCCACTGGTTCGATCGGCTGACGGGGGCAGTGCTGATCGGCCTTGGTGCTCGCCTGGCCCTGAGCGAAATCGGTTAACACGCTGAAACGAGGTGTGGGGAAAATAATCCTTTGGACTGATTTTGCCTGGGGGGCGACGCTCTAGAGTGCAGCGTACAAGTCCAACAAGAACAGGATGCCCCCCATGCTGCAGACCCGTGTCATCAAGCCCGCGGCGAACGCCTACCAGTATCCCCTGCTGATCAAGCGCCTGCTGCTGTCCGGCGTGCGCTACGAGCGCAGCCGGGAAATCGTCTACCGCGACCAGCTGCGTTACGACTACCGCACCCTCAACCAACGGGTCGCGCGGCTGGCGAACGTGCTGACTGCGGCTGGGGTCAAGCCGGGCGATACGGTGGCGGTGATGGACTGGGACAGCCATCGCTACCTCGAATGCATGTTCGCCATCCCGATGATCGGCGCGGTGGTGCACACCATCAACGTGCGGCTTTCACCGGATCAGATCCTCTACACCATGAACCACGCCGACGACCGCTTCGTACTGGTCAACAGCGAGTTCGTGCCGCTGTACCAGGCGATTGCCGGGCAACTGACCACCGTGCAGAAGACGCTGCTGCTCACCGATGGCGACGTGCACGACGCCGGTCTGCCGGATTGCGTCGGCGAGTATGAAAGCCTGCTGGCTGCCGCCGCGCCGAGCTACGACTTCCCCGACTTCGACGAGGATTCGGTCGCCACGACCTTCTACACCACGGGCACCACCGGCAACCCCAAGGGCGTGTACTTCACCCATCGCCAGTTGGTGCTGCACACCCTGGCCGCGGCGGTGACCGTCGGCTGTCGGGAGAACCCGCGGCTGATGGGCTCGGACGACGTCTACATGCCGATCACACCGATGTTCCACGTGCATGCCTGGGGGCTGCCCTACGTTGCCACCATGCTCGGCCTCAAACAGGTTTATCCGGGCCGCTACGACCCCGAGTATCTGATCGACCTCTGGCATCGCGAGCAGGTGACCTTCTCCCATTGTGTGCCGACCATCGTGCAGATGCTGCTCAACGCCAAGGCGGCCCAGGGCACCGACTTCAAGGGCTGGAAGATCACCATCGGCGGCAGCGCGCTGACCCGGGGCCTGTACGACCAGGCCAAGGCCCGCGGCATGAACCTGATCGCGGCCTACGGCATGTCCGAGACCTGCCCGCTGATTTCAGGAGCGCACATCAACGACGAGCTGCTCGAGGCCGACGAGGACACCCGCAGCACCTTCCACCTCAAGGCCGGCGTACCGGTGGTGCTGGTCGATGCGGCGATCCAGGCCGCCGATGGCAGCTTCCTGCCGGCGGACGGCACTTCTCAGGGCGAGCTGGTGCTGCGTGCACCTTGGCTGACCCAGGGCTACTACAACGAGCCGGAAAAGAGTGAAGAGCTCTGGGCCGGCGGCTGGCTGCACACCGGCGACGTCGCGGTGATCGACGAGATGGCCAATATCGAGATCCGTGACCGCATCAAGGACGTGATCAAGACCGGCGGCGAGTGGTTGTCGTCACTGACGCTCGAGGGGTTGATCAGCCGCCACGAGGCGGTGCGTGACGTGGTCGTGGTCGGTGTGCCGGACGAGCGCTGGGGCGAACGGCCGTTTGCGCTGGTGGTACTGGCCAAAGGCCGCGAGTTGAATGCCGAGCAGCTGCGCGCCTTCCTCGAACCGGCGGTCACCGAAGGGCATATCAACAAGTGGGCGATTCCCCAGCAGATCGCCGTGGTGAGCGAGATTCCCAAGACCAGCGTCGGCAAGCTGGACAAGAAGCGCATCCGCAGCGAAATCGCCCGCTGGCAGGAGGAGAGTGCGCAATAGGCTTCGCGCGGAGGCGTTTCGCTAGGCGGGGGTGGACTCCAACAGCGTCTGCACCCGCGTCTGCAAGGCATCCAGCGTGAAGGGTTTGCCGAGCACCTCCTGCGCTGGCGCCGAGGGCTGCTCGGCGAACTGCGCCTGCTCGGCGTAACCAGTGATCATCAGCACCTTCAGGTCGGGCAGCTGCCGGCGCGCCTGCTCGGCGAACTGGTGGCCGTTCATGCCGCCAGGCAGACCGATATCGGTAATCAGCAGGTCTATCGAACCGGCCTCCGCCAGCAGGTCGAGGGCGGTGACGCCATTGGCCGCCTGCAACGTCCGGTGGCCCATTTCCTCCAGCACCTCGCAGACCAGCGTGCGGATACTGTCCTCGTCATCCACCACCAGCACCCGCCGGCCGGCTATGCCGCTCGGCAGCTGCCGCGGAGCCCTCTGCTCCGTCTGCTCGCCCAGCGCGCCACTGTAGCGCGGCAGATACAGGCAGACCGAGGTGCCCTGTCCGGGTGTGCTGTCGATCTGGGCGCTGCCTCCCGATTGGCGGGCGAAACCGTAGACCATCGACAGGCCGAGCCCGGTACCGGCGCCCAGCGGCTTGGTGGTGAAGAAGGGGTCGAAAACGTAGGGCAGCTTTTCCGGGGCGATACCGCTGCCCGTGTCTTCCACGCTCAACACCACGTAGTCGTCTGCAGTCATGCCCAGGCGCGCGGCAGTTGATTCATCGAGTGTCTGGTTAGCGGTCCTGATGCCCAGGCGGCCGCCGTCGGGCATGGCGTCTCGCGCATTGAGCGCCAGGTTCAACAGTACATTCTCCAATTGATTGGCATCGCACTGGGTCAGCCAGAGGTCGTGCGCCAATGCCAGGTCGAAGGTCACCAGCGGGCCGATGGTTCGCTGCAGCAATTCGCGCATGCCATCGACCAGCGCGTTGGCATCGGTCGGGCGAAGATGCAACGGCTGACGCCGGGAGAATGCCAGCAACCGGTGAGTAAGCGCTGCCGCCCGGTCAGCGGAACTCAGCGCACTGTCGAGATGGCGGCGCAGCTCGTCATGACGCCCCTGTTCCAGGCGCCGGCCGAGAAGGCCCAGCGCGCCGACGATGCCACCCAGCAGGTTGTTGAAGTCATGGGCGAGGCCGCTGGTGAGCTGGCCTACCGCCTCCATCTTCTGCGCCTGGTGCAGGGCCGATTCGGCGGCGGCGCGGGCGGCGATGGCTTCTTCGACACGACTTTCCAAGGTGTCGTTGAGCCGCTGCAGGGCCAGTTCGGTGCGCTTGTGGTCGGTGACGTCAATGCACGCGCCGACCAGGTAGGAAGGCTGTCCGGCCTGGTCGCTCACGTTCATCGCCCGACCGAACAGCCAGCGCTCACCGAGGGCCGGTAGCAGCACGCGAAAGTGCATCTCGAAGTCATCGCCGTCGATGGCGCAGCGTTCGCCGAGGAGCACCAAGCGTTCGCGATCCTGCTGATGCACGCGCTCGAGTAGGTCGCTCAGGTAGATCTCGCCGAAGCCTTCCATACCCACCAGGCGCAGCATGGCGGCATCCATGTCGATTCGCTGGCTCGCGAGTTGCCAGTAGAAGGTTCCGGTGCTTGATACCAGCAATGCGGCATTCAGGCGTTCGTCGCTTTCCTGCAGCTGTGCGCGAGCCAGCTCCTGGGCGTGCCGTTGTGCTGTGACATCCTCGACCCGGTGGATGATATAGCGCACTTGCCCTGCGGCATCCTTCACCGGAGCGTTGACCACGTTCCAGAAGCGTTCCTCGAAACTACCGCCGCTGGAATCGGGGCGCCGAATCGCGTAGCGCACCTGGGTCAGGCGCTGGGGCTGCCCGGTGGCGATTACCTGTTGCAGTGAACGTCGCAACGTCGCGGCGCCCGAGTTCGGGTCGTCCGGTTGCTGGTCGCTGAACACCTCGAATAGCGGCTTGTCGATTACGTCCTCGCGGCGAGTCATAGTGATGCGCAGTCGCTCATCACTACAGGCAACCATGGTGTAATCGGCGTCTGCCGCCACGATCAGGTAAATACCGGGCAGGCCGTCGATGATTGCCTGCAAATCATGCATAACGATCAGGTTCCCTTTTGCGGCGCGCCTCATGCGCGTCTATGTAGTGACTCCATCGCAGCGGGAAAATTGCCCGCCAGGTCACAGGCGGCCCGCGTGATTGCCTGTCGTCCACGCAGGCGGCAATCTGTTGCTTACTGCGCCAGCGCCGCGATTAACCTTGCCCTGCTTGAGGATGTCATGACTGACACTGGACCCACCTTGATCCGCGAAACCTTTCCCGTCGGCCCGTTGCAGTGCAACTGCACCATCATTGGCGACCCGCTGAGCAAGAAGGCCATCGTCGTCGACCCAGGCGGCGATCCTGAGCTGATCATGGCGCGGCTGGATGCTCATGGTCTGAAGGTGGTCAGCATCATCCATACCCATGCGCATCTGGATCACTTTCTTGCATCCGGCAAGATGAAGGAGCGCACCGGCGCGACGCTGCATCTGCACAAGGCCGATCAGTTTCTCTGGGACAACCTGGAGATGCAGTGCCGCCTGTTCGGCGTGCCCTATACGCCAGTGCCGGCGCCCGATCGGTGGCTGGCCGATGACGAGGAGCTGGCCTGCGGCTGCGGCGTGGCGTTGCATACACCCGGGCATACGCCGGGCTCGATGAGCTTTTGGTTCGCCGACGCCAAGCTGCTGATCGCCGGTGACACCCTGTTCCGCCGCGGTATCGGGCGGACCGACCTGTGGGGCGGCGACTACGCGGCGATCGAGCGCTCCATCAGGCAGCGGCTCTACAAGCTTGATGAGGAGGCCACGGTGGTGACGGGCCACGGTCCGGACACCCGGCTGGGCGACGAGATGCGCGAAAATCCTTTCGTCCGTGGCTGAGCAGGCAGGGGGCGTTGCGCGGGTTCTGCTGCACGGTTCCAATCGCTAATCATGGTCGGTGTTAATCTAGCGCCGCACTCAGGGCTGGGCTCGCATGAGCACGGGATCGCCCTGGTAACTGTCGAGAGAAGGAAGTACCTATGAAAAAGCTGAACATCACCGCTCTCGCAGCGGGTGTCGTCCTGCTGGCTGGTTGCACCACCAATCCCTATACCGGCGAGCAGCAGGCAGGTAAGGCTGGTATCTACGGCGGCATCGGTGCGGTCAGCGGTGCAGTCATCGGCGCGGCGACTTCGAGCAAGAAGGACCGTACCAAGGGCGCGCTGATCGGCGCCGCGGTGGGTGGTGCGGCGGGCGGTGGCTACGGTTACTACGTCGATACCCAGGAAGCCAAGCTGCGCCAGACGCTGCAGGGCACCGGTGTTCAGGTGCAGCGCAACGGCGACAACCTGACCCTCATCATGCCGGGCAATATCACCTTTGCCAGCAACTCCGCGGACATTTCCAGCAGCTTCTACCCCACCCTGAACTCGCTGGTGCAGGTCTTCAAGGAGTTCAACAAGAACGGTGTCGATATCGTCGGCCATACCGACAGCACCGGCTCGCTGCAGCTCAACCAGGACCTGTCCAACCGCCGCGCGCAGAGCGTCGCGTCCTACCTGATCGCCAATGGCGTCGCCCCTGCGCGCATTTCGTCCTACGGCGCCGGCCCGAGCCAGCCGATCGCGAGCAACGACACTGCAGCTGGTCGCGCGCAGAATCGCCGCGTCGAGATCAATCTCCGTCCGTTGTAATTGCCGGTCCCGGCGGCCGATTGGTTGAGTCCCGCTCAGGCGGAGTTTGCACGGCCTGCTTACGGGTCGCCCCATAGGCATCGGCATCGCAATGATGTCGATGCCGTCGTTATTCAGACGCCATCAATCCGTTCGCGCTCGCGACCATGGAACCTCTCTGCGCTATGCGAATCTGACATTCGATAGCGCGCCAGTAGTGGCACAGAGGAGGTCGAATGGATGATCGTCCCGCTCTCCATTCCCGCAGGTCCTGGCTGCCATTACTGGTCGCTCTGACCCTGATGGCGGGGCTGGGTGGATGGATTGGCTGGCAGTGGCATGTCCAGGAGCAACGCAGCAAGGTCGAGCAGGAGCAGCGCTTCACTTTCGCGGTCGATGACATCGAGCACACGCTGCGCGAGCGCATGCGCGCTTACGAGATGGTGCTGCGCGGCCTGGCCGGCGTCGTCGCGGGCAGCGATCTGGTGACGGTGGACGACTGGGCGCGGGCTGCCGATCAGCTGCAGTTGCAGGACTTCTATCCCGGCATTCAGGCGGTGGCGCTGGCCCGGCATGCCACGCCGGAAACCATCAACGACATGATCGAGCAGATTCGCGCCAGCGGGCGTGAACGCTTCCGCATGTACCCGACCGGTGAGCGAGCCGAGTACGTGGTCGTCGACTACATCCATCCCACCGACTGGCGAAACCGACGGGTGCTGGGCTTCGATCTGTTCAGCGAGGCCACCCGTAGGGAAGCCATCATCAATACGCGCAACAGTGGTAACCCGGTGCTTACCGGACCGTTGCGCTTGAAGCAGGAAACCGAGCAGAACATACAGGTCGGCGTCCTGCTGTTCCTTCCGCTCTACGCTGCGGCCGCTCCGGTAACTACGGAAGAGGAGCGCCAGCGAGCCTTCGTTGGGACCTTGCACGGTGCGTTTCGCCTCACCGATCTGATGGAAGGCATCCTCGGTTCGCGCAGCCGAATGCTGCAGCTGCAGTTGTTCGACGCCGCTAATCCGGACGAGCCGTTGCTGGCTGGCCGAGCCCCGGTCAGCAACGATGCGGCCTTCCAGCGGGTGCGCAATATCTACATGTATGGCCGCAGCTGGCAATTGCAGGTCGCCAGCACGCCGGAGTATGAGGCGGTATTGCGCGACAACAACCGGGCCTTCAGCCTGGCGGCGGCCCTCACCGCGGCGGCTCTGTTCTCGTTGCTGGTCGGCGGTTACCTGTATCTGCGCGAACGTGCGTTGCGCAGCAGCCAGGCGCTCAGTCTGCAGCTGCAGGAACGGGAAGCGCGCTTTCGCCAGCTCATCGAGCAGCTTCCCGTCGCGACGCTGCTGTGCAATGCCAGTGGGCGCATCGAGCTGGCCAATCAGAGTGCCGGGCTGCTGCTCGGCAGCACGGCCGAACTGTTGGCCGGCGAACGGGTGAGTCGCTACGTGCCGGGCGTGCTCGGCGAGCAGATCCTGCGACAGTTGCGCGAAACCAGTCAGCTCGAGTTGCAGGGTCAGCGCGACGATGGTCGGCCGATCCCGTTGGCGGTCAGCCTGACCAGCTTCAGTCACGACGAGACCCTGTACTACGTACTCAACCTGCTCGACCTGCAGGCGCGCAAGCGTGATGAAGAACGTTTTCGTAACGTTGTAGAGGCATCGCCCAACGCGTTCGTGCTGGTTGATGAGCACGGCGAAATCGTCATGGTCAATCGCCAGACGGAGCTGTTGTTCGGCTACACCCGCCAGGAGCTGCTCGGGCAACCGGTCGAGCTGCTGCTGCCGGAAGTCCTTCGCGAAGCCCATCGAGGCTTGCGCCAGGGTTACGCCGAGCATCCGGAGCCGCGGCGCATGGGCGGCAATCGCGAGCTGTTCGGACGCCATCGCGATGGCAGTGCGTTGCCGGTGGAGATCGGTTTGTCACCGCTGCGCAGCGGCGACGAGCAACTGGTTCAGGCGGTGATCATCGACATCAGCCATCGCAAGGCCGCCGAGCGCCGGCTACGCGAGCAGGCGGACCAGCTGGCAGTGGCCAATCGCTACAAGTCCGAGTTCCTCGCCAATATGTCCCATGAGCTGCGTACCCCGCTCAACAGCATCCTGATTCTCAGCGACCAGCTGCGGCAGAATGGCTCGGGCAATCTCAACGACAAACAGGTGCGCCATGCCGACATCATTCACCGTGCCGGTCATGAACTGCTGCAGCTGATCAACGATGTGCTGGATCTGGCCAAGATCGAGTCCGGACGCATGCAGCTGAAGCTGGAGCCGTTCAATCTGCGCGAGCTGCTGAGCGAACTGGAGTCGGCACTGCGGCCGATGGCCGAGCAGAACGGCCTGCTGTTCAAGGTCAGCGTCGATCCCGACGTGCCGTCCAGCCTGAGTTCCGACCGGGCGCGGCTGCGGCAGGTGTTGCACAACCTGCTGACCAATGCGCTCAAGTTCACCGAGCAGGGCGAGGTGGAGCTGCGGGTAAGCTGCCCGAGTGCCGCTCATGAGGCCGATCAGCAACTGCAGATCGAGGTCCGCGACACTGGCATCGGCATCGCCGCGGATCAGCAGGAGCGAATTTTCCAGGCGTTCCAGCAGATCGATGGCTCGATCAGCCGTCACTACGGCGGCACTGGCCTGGGCTTGGCGATCACCCGCCAGCTGGTGGAGGTGCTGGGCGGCGAAGTCAGCGTGCAGAGCGAACTGGGCCACGGAGCCATCTTCACCGTGCGCTTGCCGATTGGTGCGTCGGCTGCACCGACGCAGGCCGAGCTACCGCGCCAGCCGCAGCGTCGTGGGCGTGGTCCGGGGCTGTTGATCATCGAGGACGACGCCGACTTCGCATCCGTCGTGGCCGAGGTGGGGCAGAGTCATGGTTTCACCAGTCTGATCTGCAATACCGGGCAGCAGGGCCTGGAAGCTCTGCAGCGAGAGCATTTCGCCGCAGTGATTCTGGATATCCTGCTGCCGGACATGAGCGGTTGGCAGGTCCATCGCGAGCTACGCAACGACGAGCGACACCAGGGTTTGCCGGTGCTGATCATTTCCTGTGTGCCGCAGCCCAACGACTGGCGTGACGACGGGACTCGCTACCTGGTCAAGCCGGTCGCGCAGGCCGAACTCGAACGCATCTTCTCCGAGCTGGCGCGGCATGAGCACAACCCGTTGCGGCTGTTGCTGGTGGAGGCCGATTCGCAGCGCCGCGAGCTGATTCGCAACTACTTCGAGCGGCTCGGCTACCGCGTCACGCTCGCCGTTACCGCCGGCGGGGCGAGGTTGGCCTATGCCGAGCAGGTCTTCCCGGTGCTGGTGGTCGACAACGAACTGGCCGACGGCAGTGGTCTGGATTTGCTGGACGCGCTCGACCAGGTGCGCTCGTTGCGTGGCGTGACCGTGCTGCTGAACAGTCGCGAGCCGCTTTCTGACGCCGACCTCAAGCGGCTGCAGCGGTACTCGGCGACCGCGTTGGCCAAGACCGAAGCGCTCGAGCGCATGGGGCAGGTGCTGCGCCCACAATCCGATTCAGCAGCACCGAGCCCGGTGGTTGCGCTGCAGTTGGCGGCGCCTGGGCGAAGGGTGCTGTTGGTGGATGAAGACGTGCGTCTGATCTATTCGCTGACGGCCCAGCTCGACGCGCTGGGGCTGCAGGTAGTCCCGGCAACCAGCGCCGAAGAGGCCGTTGCGCGTTTCCAGGAGGATGCCTTCGATCTGGTACTGCTGGACATGGATCAGCCGGGGGTGGAAGGTCCGGAAGTGACTCGACGCCTCAAGCATGAACTCGATTGCCAGGTGCCGATCGTGGCGCTGACCGGCCCCGAGGCGGCGCGGACGAAGGACTCTATTCTTCTGGCGGGTGTGGATGATGTGCTGGCCAAACCGGTCGAGGACACGGCGTTGCTGGAACTGGTGCGGCGGAGGCTGGGCCTGGAGCAGGGCGCGACCGATGCGGAGAAGGAGTAGCGAGTGGAACAGGCTGAACAACGTGATTTCAAGCTGGTAGCGCAGTCATCGGTATACGTGGTGCATGCTCCCGTCGGCGGGTGTTCACCGCTGACGGTCCTGCAGTGTCGGCCCGGAGGTTGGCGATGAGTCAGGCGCAGCTCAAGGCCAGACCGCGAAGCCGTACGCTGCTGGTGATCGCGAGGCCAATCTGGTGGCGATGGAGGCGCTGCTCGGCGACGGTGACTGGCAGGTGCATACGGTCAACTCCGGCGAGGCGGCGCTCAAGGCGTTGTTGGAGCTCGACGTGGAGCTGGTCCTGCTGGATGTGCAGATGCCCGGCATGGATGGCTTCGAGGTTGCCCGCTTGATGCGCGGCAGTCCGCATACCCGCTATACGCCGATCATCTTCGTCTCGGCCATCGCGCATACCCGTGATTCGGTGTTGCGCGGCTATGCCACCGGCGCGGTGGATTTCATTCTCAAGCCGTTCGACCCGCAGGTGCTCAAGCACAAGATCAACACGCTGTTGGCCCACGAGCACAACCGGCGCGATCTGCAGTTGCTCACCCAGCAACTCGACAGTGCCCGCGCGTTCAACGCGTCGGTGCTGAGCAACGCCGCCGAAGGCATTCTGGTGGTTGCCGAGGATGGCATCATCAGCTTTGCCAACCCGGCGATCGCCGGCATGCTGCACACCCGCGTCGAAGACCTGCAGGGCACGCCGTTGCTGGCACACCTGGCCGCACCGGATATGCCCGCGGAGTGGCACGAATCGGACTTCTATCGTTACTGGCGCAGTGGCTCGACCTTCCGCCTGCACGAAGCGCAGCTGCATACCGCCAACGGAACGCCGCTGCCGGTGGCGCTATCGAGCTCGCCGCTGCCGCGCCAGCAGCGCTCGATGGTGGTGATCGCCCTGGATATGTCAGTGGTGCGCAACCTGCACACGCAGCTGGAAACCCAGGCGGTCACCGACTCGCTCACCGGACTGCTCAATCGCCGCGGGTTCCATCAGGCGCTGGAATCGTCGCTGGCGCGGGTCGATCGCAACGGCAAGCGCATGGCGATCCTCTACATCGATCTGGACGGCTTCAAGCGCATCAACGATTCGCTCGGCCACGACGCCGGTGATGAAATCCTCTGCAAGGTGGCGCGCCTGCTGGAAACCTGCATGCGCCCGTACGACATCATCGCGCGCATGGGTGGCGACGAGTTCACCGCGCTGCTCGATTCCCTAGACCAGCCGGAGGACGCCGCGCGGGTCGCGGAAAAACTCATCGAACTGATCTCGGTGCGGCACAAGATCGATGGCACCGAGGTAACCCTGGGCGCCAGCATCGGCATCGCGCACTTTCCCGACTGCGGAGTCAGTGTCGACCAATTGCTGCGCTCGGCCGATATGGCGATGTACGAGGCCAAACGCGCCGGTCGGCGGCAGTATCGCTTTTTCTCCAGCGATATGAACGAGCGGGCGCATGCGCGGCTGATGATGGAGGAGAACCTGCGCAGCGCCACCGACCGCAACGATTTCGAGCTGCTCTACCAGCCGCAGGTGATGCTCGACAGCGGAGCCCTGCGCGGTTTCGAAGGCCTGTTGCGCTGGCCGCAGGGCGAGGCCGGCGAGAACCAGCCCGGCGTGTTCATCCCGTTGCTGGAAGAAACCCGGCTGATCGAGCGGGTAGGCGACTGGGTGCTGCGCGAAGGGATGAACGAGTACGTGCGCTGGCTGCCAGCCCTCGGCACCGACCTGATCCTCAGCCTGAACGTCAGTCCGGTGCAGTTCAGCCGGGCCGGGCTGTTCGATTCACTGCGACGGCTGCTTGATGAATACCAGCTGAACCCGGCTCAGCTGGAGCTGGAAGTCACCGAAGGCACGTTGATGCAGGATCTCGAGCAAAGCTGCGAGAAGCTGCGGCAGCTGCGCAAGCTCGGAGTGCGCGTGGCAATCGACGACTTCGGCACCGGCTATTCATCACTGGCCTATCTGCGGCATTTCGAACTGGACACGCTGAAGATCGACCAGCTGTTCATCGCCAATATGCTGGACTCGCCGCGCGATGCGGCGGTCGTCAGCACCATCATCGACCTGGGTCGCAACCTGGGGCTGGAAGTGGTGGCGGAGGGCGTGGAAACCCTCGCTCAGCGCGATTGGCTGGTGGAAAACGGCTGTGATGTCATGCAGGGCTTCCTCGTGTCCCCTGCGGTTACCGCTGAGCAGGCGCGCGCCTTTGCGGCGCAGCCCGTCTGGCAGCCGCCGAGCCGCTAGAGCTGCCTCAGCGGCGCGGCGCAAACTGCTCGTGCAGTTGCGCCAGCTCGGCGTCCTTTTCGCTCCACAGTTCGTTGACCCACTGCTGGAAGCTCAGTCGATAGGCCTCGTCCTGGTCATAGTTTCTGCGCAGGAACTCGCCAGGGATCGGCTGCGCCTTGAGCCGCAGGACCACCTCGGGAATGTTGCCGGCGAGCAGATCCCAGAAGCTCGGTCGACCGTGCGGGTAGTGGATGGTGACGTTGATCAATGCCGTCAGCTGCTCGCCCATGGCGTCGATGACGAAGGCGATGCCCCCAGCCCGAGGCTTGAGCAGGTGGCGGTAAGGGGACGCCTGCTCGTCGTGTTTGTCCTCGGTAAAACGCGTGCCTTCGAGGAAGTTGAACACCGACACCGGGTTGGTCCGATAACGCTCGCAGGCCCGCCGCGTGGTGGCCAGGTCCTCGCCGCGCTTTTCCGGGTGCTTGGCCAGATACTCCTTGCTGAAGCGCTTCATGAACGGAAACTCCAGCGCCCACCAGCACAGGCCGATCACTGGCACCCAGATCAGCTCCTGCTTGAGGAAGAACTTGAGGAACGGCATGCGCCGGTTGAGCTGGTACTGCAGCACCAGAATGTCCGCCCAGCTCTGGTGATTGCTGGTCACCAGGTAGGAGTGATGCATATCGACCTGATCCAGCCCCTGCACGTCCCAGCGGATTGGACGGACCAGGTCCATCCAGAAGCTGTTCATCGCGATCCAGGACTCGGCGATCCAGTGCATGCCGAAGCGCAGTGTGCGTTGTACCGCTGGAATGGGAAGCGCCAACTTGAGCAGTGACAGGGCGAACAGCGGCCAGCACCAGAACAGGGTATTGAGCGCCAGCAACAGCGCGGCGAGGGCGCCTCGCACTGGCGCGGGGAGGAAATTCAGCATGGAATTCTCATCGATACGGCTGATTCGAGGCGCCAAGAGTAGCGATTATGCGCTGAACTGCAACTATCGAGAGCGAAAGGCGATTGCTGCCGCCGGCCCCAAGGCGCGGCGACAGCGATCGTCGAGGCCGATCAGGCCTTCTGGTTGGCGGCCTGCAGTGCGGTCAGGGCGATGGTGAAGACGATGTCGTCCACCAGGGCGCCGCGCGACAGGTCGTTCACCGGCTTGGCCAGGCCCTGCAGCATCGGGCCGACGCTAAGGCAGTTGGCGTTGCGCTGAACGGCCTTGTAGGTGGTGTTGCCGGTGTTCAGGTCGGGGAAGATGAACACCGTGGCCTGGCCGGCCACCTTGCTGTTCGGCGCCTTCTGCCGGCCGACGCTGAGCACGGAGGCGGCGTCGTACTGCAGCGGGCCGTCGATCGGCAGCTCCGGTGCGCGCTCTTGGGCGATGCGCGTGGCTTCGGCGACCTTCTCGACTTCCGCTCCGCTGCCGGAGCTGCCGGTGGAGTAGCTGATCATCGCGACACGCGGGTTGACGCCCAGCGCCACGGCGGACTCGGCGCTCTGCAGGGCGATCTCGGCCAGCTCGGTAGCGCTCGGGTTCGGGTTTACCGCGCAGTCGCCATAGACCAGTACCTGGTCCGGCAGCAGCATGAAGAACACCGAGGACACCAGACTGTAGCCCGGTGCGGTCTTGATCAGCTGCAGGGCCGGGCGGATGGTGTTGGCGGTGGTGTGCACGGCACCGGAAACCAGGCCGTCCACTTCGTCCAGCGCCAGCATCATGGTGCCGAGGACCACGGTGTCCTTCAGCTGCTCGCGGGCATCGTCGGGCGTCAGGCCCTTGGCCTTGCGCATTTCGCACATCGGCTCGACGTAGCGGTTGGCGATGCTGTCCGGATCGAGGATCTCCAGGCTGGCGGGCAGGGTGATGCCCTGCTCGCGGGCGACCTGCTGGACTTCCTCCGGCTTGGCCAACAGCACGCAGCGGGCGATGCCGCGCTCCTGGCAGATGGCGGCGGCGCGGATGGTGCGCGGCTCGTTGCCTTCCGGCAGGACGATGCGCTTGTTGGCGTCCTGGGCGCGCTTGACCAGCTGGTAGCGGAATGCGGCAGGCGACATGCGCAGCTCGCCACGCGGCACGCTGCAGCGGGTGTGGAGAAATTCCGGGTGCAGGTGCTTGGCGATGAACTCGGTCACGCGGGTGGCGCGCTCGATATCGTCCGCCGGGGTTTCCTTGTTCAGGCCGAACAGGTTGTTGGCCGTATCGTAGGAGTTGCTCTCCACGGTCATCACCGGCAGGCCGCCATCCAGGGCGGCCTTGCACAGCTCGAGGATGCGAGGGTCCGGCTCGAAGTCGCTGCACAGCAGCAGGCCGGCGAGCTTCTCGCCGTTGAGCGAGGCCAGGCTGGCGGCGAGGATGATGTCGTCGCGGTCGCCCGGGGTCACCACGAGCACGCCGGAGCGCAGCAGTTGCACGGTGTTGGGCACGGCGCGGGCGCAGAGAACGATCTTGTTCACGCGGCGCTGGTCGGCCTCGCCGGCGTTGAGCACCTGGGCGCCGAGCAGTTCGGCGATGTCACGGGTGCGCAGGGCGTTGAGTTCCTCGGAGAACGGGATGGCGCCGAGCAGCTGGAAGTCGGCGCTGCCCAGCAGCGGCAGGTGCTGCTTGAGGCTGTCGATAAAGGCCGGCAGACCTTCCTCGGTCTTGACCTTGTTGAGGATCACGCCGAGCACTTTCGGATCCTTGGCGCCGCCGTACAGCTGGGCCTGGATCTCGATGCGTTCGGCCAGGCGCTTGAGGCTGTCGCTGCCCTGGGCGCCGATCAGGATGACCTCGGCGTCCAGGCTCTTGGCCAGCTGGGTGTTGATGCGCTGGGTGTAGTTGGACTCGCGGGTCGGCACCATGCCTTCGACGATGACCACGTCCTTGCCCACAGCGACTTGCTGGAAGCGGCTGACCACGTCCTCGAGCAGCAGGTCAATCTCGCCATCGGCGAGCTGGCGCTCGACCTGTTCCAGCGGCAGCGGCTCGGGAGAGGTCAGGTTCAGCGTGCGCTCGACCAGGATGCAGGAGCGTTCACGACCCTGGTCGACCGGGAAGGGTTGGGCGATCGGCTTGAAGAAGCCGACCTTCAGCCCGGCGCTTTCCAGCGCGCGGATCAGGCCAAGGCTGATGGAGTTTAGGCCGCCGCCGAAACCGGTAGGGGCAAGGAAGAGTGTGTGCATGGCATCTCCTAGTGGACAGGGTGCTCGGGTAACGGGAGCTGGGCGCCGGCTAGGCTAGGCGACTCGCCCGGGGGCGGAAACTGCCGGATTGCCGCGGCGCTCAAGAGCAGAAACCCGACGGCAGAGCCAGTCGGGTTTCGTATCGCTGCTCGCCTGCTGTGCTCAGGCGTCCAGCAGGGCCAGCGTGTCGAGGGCGATCTGGCGCTCCTCGTTGGTCGGCACGACCATGACGCGCGGGCTGCCCTCGGCCTGGATCTCGCCGGCAACGCCGCGGGTGCAGCGGGCGTTGGCCTCGGCATCGAGCTTGAAGCCGAACAGCTTGAGGTGATCCAGGGTGCGCTCGCGTACGGCCGAGGAGTTCTCGCCGATACCGCCGGTGAAGACCAGCCCGTCCAGCTGCGGCAGGGCGCAGGACATGGCGGCCAGCGACTTGGCCAGGCGATAGCAGAACACCTCGAAGGCCAGCACGGCGCCCGGATGGCCGGCCTGGCGCGCTTCGGCCAGGGTGCGCATGTCATTGGACAGACCGGAGAGTCCCTTCAGGCCGCTCTCCTTGTTGAGCATATTGTCGATCTTGGCCAGATCCCAGCCCAGGGTCTTGTTCAGGAAGTTGTGCAGGCTCGGATCGACGTCGCCGCTGCGGGTGCCCATCACCAGGCCTTCGAGCGGGGTCAGGCCCATGCTGGTGTCGCGGCTTTCGCCATTGACCACGGCGCAGGTCGAGCAGCCGTTGCCCAGGTGAGCGACCAGCCAGCTGCTGTTCTCGACCGGCAGGCCGGCCAGCTCCGCGGCGCGCTTGCTGACGTAGCGATGGCTGGTGCCGTGGAAGCCATAGCGGCGTACGCCGTGCTCCTTGTAGAGCACATCCGGCACGGCATAACGGTAGGCGTGCTCGGGCATGGTCTGGTGGAAGGCGGTGTCGAACACGCCGACCTGTGGCAGTTCGGGGAAAAGATTGATGGCGGCGTGGATACCGCTCAGGTTGGCCGGGTTGTGCAGCGGTGCCAGCTGGATGTTGGCTTCGATGCCGGCCAGGGTTTCATCGGTGAGCAGCGACGAGGCGAAGAACTTCTCGCCACCGTGCACGACACGGTGGCCGATGCCGTCCAGGTGGCCACCGGCGGCTTCTTCCACGCGCGGCAGGATCTGGGCCAGAGCAGCCTGATGATCGGCATTGGGCACCTTGACGCTTTCCTTGCCAGCGGCGCTCTCGAAGTGGATGACGGCCTCCGGGCTGCCGATGCATTCGGCCAGGCCTTGTAGTGGGAAGGTCGCTTGCGCTTCGTTGACCAGGGCGAACTTGATCGACGAGCTGCCACAGTTAATCACCAGGATGTTACGAGCCGACATCGGTGCTCCTTGGATCTCTAATGTTATTGAAATGGGTGCCAAAGATACTTTTCGCGGATTCTTGCACATCGGCCATGAAAGCGATGCCATCCAAAGGTTGTAGTCCCACGTTCGATGGGACTACATCGTGACCGCTTGCGACGAGCGGCGATTGGTCCGTTCATCCAAGGTCGGTTCGCAATCGGCGTGGTGGATGGTTAAACTTCGACATCCATTCTCTAAAGCAAAGGTTCTGCCCCATGCTGATTGCCGCTAACAAGGCTGTCTCCATCGACTACACACTCACCAACGACGCCGGTGAGGTGATCGACAGCTCGGCCGGCGGCGCGCCGCTGGTCTACCTGCACGGCGCAGGCAACATCATCCCCGGCCTGGAAAAGGCGCTTGAGGGCAAGCAGGGCGGTGATCAGATTCAGGTCGCCATCGAGCCGCAGGACGCTTACGGCGAGTACAGCCCGGAGCTGGTCGCTACGCTGAATCGCGCCATGTTCGAAGGCGTCGACGAACTCGAAGTCGGTATGCAGTTCCACGCCTCGGGTCCCGATGGCGGCATGCAGATCGTCACCATTCGCGACGTCGAAGGCGACGACGTGATCGTCGACGGCAACCACCCACTGGCCGGCCAGCGCCTGAACTTCGACGTCAAGGTCGTCAGCGTACGTGACGCCAGCGAGGAAGAAGTGGCCCACGGTCACATCCATGGCGAGGGTGGTCACCACCACTGATCCGGCTGCCCTAGCGGCGACCGCAAGCACGGCGGCAGGAATGGCTGCCGTGCCGATCAAAAAAGAGAGCGCTCCGGTCGTGTGCCGGGGCGTTTTTTTGTCAGGAGAAATGTCATGAGCGCATTCCATCAATTGGTGTTGCCAGGCCTGGGGGGCGAGGAATTGCCGCTGGCGCAGTTCGGCGATCGGATCACGTTGGTGGTCAATGTCGCCTCGCAGTGTGGCCTGACGCCGCAATACGCCGGTCTCGAGCGGTTGCAGCAGCAGTACGCCGCCCGCGGCTTCAGCGTGCTGGGCGTGCCGTGCAATCAGTTCGCTGCGCAGGAGCCAGGTAGCGACGATGAGATCCGCTCGTTCTGCACGCTGAATTACGGCGTCAGCTTCCCCCTGAGCGGCAAGCTCGAAGTCAACGGACCGCAGCGTCATCCGCTGTATCGGTTGCTGGCAGGTGAGGGCGCCGATTTTCCCGGGGACATCAGCTGGAACTTCGAGAAGTTCCTCGTCGGCAAGGATGGCCGAGTACTGGCGCGCTTCTCGCCGCGCACCACGCCGGACGATCCTGCCCTGATCCAGGCAATCGAAAGCGCCCTGAGCTGATCCCGCCAGATCGCGCGGCCGCGATTTGCGGTCGCGCATCTTTCTTCCCGCTCTGCGTGTTATGCCATCGCTGCCATGGTTGCGGCTGAATAAGCGCCATGGATGATGCTGTGCCGGCGAGACGACCGGTCATATTCTCGGCGCATGAGCAATCCAGCACGCAACGACAAGCGCGACCTTATCCTCTCCAAGGGCGCCCAGGTGATGACCCGCCGCGGCTACCACGGTACCGGGGTGCAGGAAATCGTCCAGGCCGCGGGGATTCCCAAGGGCTCGTTCTATCACTACTTCGCCAGCAAGGAAGACTTCGCCCTGCAGGCGCTGGAGTACATCTATGCGCCGCGGCTGGAGCGCTATCGGCTGGCGTTGAGCAACGCCGTCTTGCCGCCCGCGCAGCGCATCCTCGATTACTACGCCGACCTCGTTGCGCATTTCGCCCGCCAGGAAAAGCCCGAATATCACTGCTTCATCGGTAGCCTGAGCTTCGAGATGGCCGAACTCTGTCCGCCTATCGCCTCCCGGCTCAGCGAGATTCTGACGCGCTCCGTCGAGCTGCTCGCGCACTGCCTGGAGCAGGCGCGCAGCACGGGCGCGCTTGCGCCGGACAGCAATAGCCAGGTCGTTGCCGAGTTCATCAGCAACGCCTGGGAAGGCGCGCTGCTACGCATGAAAGTGAGCGGCAGCGTCGCACCGCTGCAGGTTTTCCTCCAGCAGCTCGAGCGCCTGCTGGCGCCGGTCGCACCTCATTCACCGGGCGCGAGTGCCCGGTTGCCTTGCCCAGATGAATAAAAAGGAGTCGTATCGATGACCGCTAGCGTACAAGCCCTGTTTGAGCCCTTCGAATTGGGCGCCCTTCGTTTGCCGACCCGTGTGGTGATGGCGCCGATGACCCGGTCGTTCTCACCCAACGGCGTGCCCACTGCCGACGTGGTGGAGTACTACCGCCGGCGTGCCGCCTCCGGGGTCGGGCTGATCATCACCGAAGGCACCACGGTCGGTCATGCCGCGGCGAACGGCTATCCCCATGTGCCGCGCTTCTACGGTGAGGATGCTCTGGCTGGCTGGAAGGCCGTGGTCGAAGCGGTGCATGCCGCTGGCGGCAAGATCGTCCCGCAGCTCTGGCACGTAGGCAACGTGCGCCGCAAGGGCACCGAGCCGGAGCCGGAAGTGCCGGGTTATGGGCCGATGGAAAAGCAGAAGGACGGGCAGGTCGTCGTGCATGGCATGACCAAGCAGGACATTCAGGATGTGATCGAGGCCTTCGCCCAGGCTGCCCGCGATGCGCAGGCGATCGGCATGGACGGCGTCGAGATTCACGGTGCTCACGGCTATCTGATCGACCAGTTCTTCTGGGAAGGCAGCAACCAGCGTTCCGATGAGTACGGCGGCAGCCTGGCCAACCGCTCGCGCTTCGCCATCGAGCTGGTACAGGCCGTACGTGCAGCGGTCGGCCCCGATTTCCCGATCATCTTCCGCTTCTCGCAGTGGAAGCAGCAGGACTACACGGCACGCCTGGTTCAGTCGCCCGAAGAACTCGGCGAGTTCCTGGCACCTTTGTCGGCGGCCGGCGTGGACATCTTCCATTGCTCGACGCGGCGTTTCTGGGAGCCGGAGTTCGAAGGCTCCGATCTCAACCTCGCCGGCTGGACCCGCCAGCTGACCGGCAAGCCGACCATCACCGTGGGTAGCGTCGGCCTGGACGGCGAATTCCTGCAGTTCATGGTCAAGACCGACAAGGTGGCGCAGCCGGCCAACATCGAGGGATTGCTGGAGCGGCTGAACAAGGCCGAGTTCGATCTGGTGGCCGTCGGGCGCGCCCTGATCTGCGATCCGGAATGGGCGGTGAAGGTCCGCGAGGGGCGGATGGAAGAGATTCTGCCGTTCAGTCGGGAAGCGTTGAAGACGCTGGCGTGAGTGACGGCGGCAGCCAGGGTGATCTGGCTGCCGATTCCCCCTTACCCGGCAGCATCCGGTCTCGCCAGGCCTTCGTGCTGAGCTGTCAGCATGGTGACGTGGTGCGGACGGAGAGACTCTAACCCTCACACCTTGCGGCGCTGGAACTGTGACCGCCGAGCGCGACGCCTGACGTCTATGCGGGTCGGTCCAACTGCCGATTCGGCCCGCCTTCTCGGACCCAGAACAGCGTCGCCCCCGCCACCGCCGCGGGCATGATCAGCAGGTTCAGCACCGGCACCAGCAACGCCGCATAGGTCACCGCGCCAAAGCTCAGGCTCTGCCAGCGGCGCTGGCGCAGCCAGACCATCATGTCCGCCCAGCTCAGCTTGTTGTTGTCCGCTGGATAGTCGATGTATTGCACCGCCATCATCCACACGCCGAACAACAGCCATAACGGTGCAGCCGCAAGGTTCAGCACCGGGATGAACGAGAGCACCAGCAGGGCCAGCGCACGCGGTGCGAAGTAGGCCAGCTTGCGCAATTCACGACCGATGGTGCGCGGTAGCATGGCGAGCAGCTCGGTCCAGCTGAAAGGCGGGGCGGCATCTTCCCCGCGTACCACCACCTCGACCTTTTCAGCGAGAAAGCCGTTGAACGGCGCGGCGATGATGTTGGCCAACATGGTGAAGGTGAAGAACACCATCAGCACCACCAATGCAACGAACAGCGGCCAGAGCAGATACTCGAGAAAGGCCAACCAGCTCGGCAGACTCGGCATGAAGGTGTCGACCCAGCCGCTGAACTGGCCCACGGCCAGCCAGATCAGGCCGAAGAACAGCAGCACGTTGACCGTCAGCGGCAGGATCACGAACAGGCGCAGCCCCGGGCTGAGCACCAGCCGCAGGCCTTCGCGCAGGTACTGCGGGCCGGAAAGAGCGGATACGGGCATGGCATCTCCTGTGAGGCGTTGTCGCGACGGGAAGGCGGGATAGCCCACGACTATGGGCAGGATGCAAAAGCTGAATTATCCGCAGCACTGCGGCATGGGTAGGTGGCGCCCATCGCTTTTCGGGTCATCCGCTTCTTAAGCCTTCCCCAAGTGCTTGGATGACCCTTTTTATTTCAGTCGAGTCGGGCGAACCGGCTCGCAACGCACGGCGTCTACTTGCGCTTGAGCGGCACGCTGTCGAAGCGCACGCCTGGCAACCCGGTTTCCATCAGTGCGCGAATGTTGCGGTGGTCGCTGCCGTTCGGGTTGGCCAGCACCGCCTGGTAGTGTTCGCCGAATGCGAGCAAGGCCTCTTCGGTGCTGAAACCTTCCAGTACCGCCAGACCAAGTGTCTTGCAGGAACCTTCGTTCTCGCCAGCAGCGTTCTCGACGGCTCCGTTGACGAAACGAGTAGGCTGGTAGTCGTAGGCGGCCTCGATAAAGGCGAGCGTTTCACTGAACGCGTGGTTGCGATTGCGCAGGCTGGCGCGGAAGTCCTTGAGGTCGTTCATGGTTTCTGTGCCTTGTCGAAAGCGGCCTGCTGCTCGGCGCTCGCTTCCTTCTGATAACGTTTTTTCCATTCACTGTAAGGCATGCCGTATACCTCTTCGCGGGCCTGGTCGATGCTCACTTCGACTTCCAGATCGTCCGCGGCGGCCTTGTACCACTTCGACAGGCAGTTGCGGCAGAAGCCAGCCAGGTTCATCAGGTCGATGTTCTGGACGTCGGGGCGGGTGCGCAGGTGCTGGACCAGGCGGCGGAAAGCGGCAGCTTCCAGTTCGGTGCGTTCTTGCTCGTTCATCTCTCGGGTCTCGGCGTTGGCTGAGGTCGGCCGGATCATAACCTCGCGTCGTTGAGCGAACCAGCCTTGCGCAGGGTCAATCCCGATGGGCTGCCAAGGTGATCGATACCGACTCGGCGAAGCGCAGCGCATGGGGCTTGTCGACCTCGACTTCGGCGTAACGGACCTGCGGATAACGCATCACCAGATCGAGGATCTCCTGGGTCAGCCGCTCCAGCAGGGCGAATCGGTTGTCCTCGACGTGCTGGATGATTGCCTTGGTGATGGTGCGGTAGTTCAGTGCCTGCTCGATATCGTTCTCGCGTACCGCTTCGGCGGCAGGGTAGAGCATGGTCAGGTTGATCAGCACGTCCTGGCGATTGAGGATTTCTTCTTCCTTGATGCCGATGTAGGTGCGCAGCCGTAGGTCCTTGACGCGGATGCGCGCCATCGCGGGTTCCAGTCTGGGCATGTCGTCTCCTTGTCGTGTCAGATCAGATGGCGACCGCCATTGACGGTCAGTGTGGTGCCGGTGACGTAGGGGTTGTCGAGCAGATAGCGCAGGCTCTGGTAGATCACCTCGGCGCCGGGCTCGATGCCCAGTGCGGACTTGGCCAGCGCCTTGCGCCGATAGTCCTCGTCGTCGTCCGGATTGAACTGGATCAGCGCCGGTGCAATGCCGTTGACCTTGATCTGCGGCGCCAGGCTGGCGGCGAAGGACAGTGTCAGGTTGTCCAGGCCGGCCTTGCTCGCAGCGTAGGCGATGTGCTTCTTGCTGCCCTTGCGGGTGACGTCGTCCCCGATGTGCACGATATCCGCTGGGCCGCCATGGCGCAGCAGCTCGGCGCAGTGCAGGTTGATCAGATAAGGCGCGAGCATATGCACCTGGAACAGCTGGCGAAACGCCTCGGCTTCCTGCCCAAGGGTATCCGCGCGCCACTCGGAGGCGTTGTGGATGATGGCCCGCAGGCTGGAGATCTGTTGCCGGATGGCTGCGATGAAGTCTTGGATGCCGGCTTCGGTGCTGAAGTCCGCCTGCAGCGCCAGCGCACCGCGGGCACGCAGACGAGTGATGCTGTCGCGCTCGCGACGATAGGTGACGATGATCGGGAAGCCGTCATCCAGCAGCCGCTCGGCGCAATGCAGGCCGATTCGCTGGCTGGCTCCGGTGATTAGAATCGGTGCCTGATGCATGAGAGTCCACTGCCGGATCATGAATGGGCCGCTGGTCTTTGCCAGCGGCCGCTACAGGCGTGGCAGCTTACACCAGATCGGTCGGCGGCTCAGGCTGCAGGCGGGGGTGTAGCCGCTGGTGCTGACGATAGAGGAACGAGCGGATGCGCTCAGCGTCCCGTTCCTGTGGGAATTCCACCTCGTAGGCGGCCAGTCCTCCGGTCAGCTCGCGTACGCGATGGGCATCGATCTCCAACGGTGCGTCGTCCGGCAGGGCCAGGCGCAGGTGAAAATGCTTGGGTGGCCTACGATGTTTGCCGGACTCCACCAGCAGGCCGTGGGGAGAAAGCTCATGCACGCTGAGCGAGCTTTTGCCACCGTCGTTCTCCAGCAAGGGTAGCGGTTCGTCCAGGTGCAGACGCCAGGCGCGCGTCGTCGGGCCGCGTTCGTAGATCACCGGAGGCGCCAGCTGCAGATTGAGGCTGTGAAGTTCGTCCTCCTCGAGCTGCACGGGAAACGACATGCAGAAATCTTCGAACTCGGCTTGCAACGACAGGTTGGCGCGGGCCGCCAGTTGCATGAGCAGCTCGTTGGAGTGCGTACCACCGTCGATCCGGAAGCCTGTCGGGCGTTCGCCACTGGCCTCGCCATTGCGTTGCATCAACTTGCGGATGAAGGTCAGTTCGTCTTTGCTGAGAATCGTCTGTTCCGCCATGCGGATAACCTCGGAGGGCAATGCCTCTCCCGTCCAGCGTCGCTGCATGCGGGTGCAGCAGCCGGCTGCATTGTGGCAATCGGCGCTATGACTGGCGTTTTTCATTTTAGTTCAACTTCAGCGATGGGCATGCCGCTCGTGTCAGCGCCGCTCGCGCATGGCGAATGCGGCATAATGCGCGGCTCGATTCGTCTCGGAGCTGCACATGAAAGTCGCCATTCTTTCCGCAAGCGTCTACGGCACTGCCGAAGATGTCGCTCGCCACGCCGAACACCAGCTCAAGGCCGCTGGCTTCGAAACCTGGCACGACCCTCGTGCCCAGCTGCAGCAGATCATCGACTTCGCGCCCGATGCCTTGCTGGTCGTAACCTCGACCACTGGCATGGGTGAACTGCCGGACAGCTTCATTCCGTTGTATTCAGCCATTCGGGACCAGTTTCCAGCCTGGAGCGGCCTGCCCGGTGGCGTCATTGCGCTGGGTGATGCCAGCTACGGAGATACCTTTTGCGGCGGTGGCGAATTGATTCGCGAGCTGTACGCCGAGCTGGGCGTGCGGGAGGTGGTGGAGATGCTGCGTCTCGATGCCAGCGAGACGGTCACTCCGGAAAGCGATGCCGAGCCTTGGCTGGAGGCGTTCGCCGCTGCCCTGCGTGGCTGACCTGGCTCGCCGGGTCAGCGGCCTGGCTGCAAAGGCAACTGCCGCGCTGTCGGCGGCTGGCTAGAATCGATGTCACCTTCATGACAATAACAAGAGGAGCCATCGATGACTGCGCTGCACAGCCTGCCTTCGCTTCAGTCCCAGGTCAGCCCCGCCGAATGGCAGGCGCGGGTCGATCTCGCCGCCTGCTACCGCCTGGTGGCGCTGCACGGCTGGGATGACCTGATCTTTACCCATATCTCGGCGAAGATTCCCGACACCGAGCACTTCCTGATCAACCCGTACGGGTTGATGTTCCACGAAATCACCGCTTCGAGCTTGGTCAAGGTCGACCTGGCCGGCAACAAGGTGATGGACAGTCCGTACGAGATCAATCCCGCCGGCTATACCATCCACAGTGCGGTGCATGAGGTACGCCACGACGTCGCCTGCGTGATGCATACCCATACCTCCGCCGGGGTCGCGGTGTCGGCACAGCGCCAGGGCCTGCTGCCCATCAGCCAGCAATCGCTGTTCGTACTGGCCAGCCTGTCGACGCACGGTTACGAGGGCGTTGCGCTGAACCACGACGAAAAGGCGCGGCTTCAGGCCGATCTGGGCGAGACCGGCTTCATGCTGTTGCACAACCACGGCCTGATGACCTGTGGTGGCAGCATCGCCGACACCTTTCTGATGATGTTCATCTTCCAGCGCGCCTGCGAAATTCAGGTCATGGCGCAATCCGGTGGCAGCGAATTGATCGCCATCCCGGAGCAGATCCTGGCCGGCGCCAAGGCCATGGCAGCCGGGGTGACCCGCTCCCACTCGGGCATGGGTGGTGCGCTGGCCTGGCCGGCCCTGTTGCGTAAGCTGGATATGCAAAGCCCCGGCTACGGTGCCTGAGGCGGCAGTGGCTCAGGCCGTTCGGGCGAAATGCTGAAGGGCTGGATAGAAGTCACGGAAGTCCTGGAGCAGCGGCTCGTATAGCTGCTCCAGCTCGGCCTGCCCGCCGGCGAGGCCATCCGGTCGGCTCAGGCGCCGGCTCATGTTGGCCAGTACCCGCTCCAGTACCTCGAATTCGCGATAACTGCCCAGCCAGTCGTGCGCCGCCATGTGCGGCGCGATCACCGCGAGTTTGCCTGGCAGTTCGGGTTCGGCGGCCAGCACGCCGTAGACGCGCTGGGTAAAGCGTTCCAGCGGTTCTGTGGAGTAGTCCGCCCAGTTGGCCGCCAGGCAATGATCGAAGAACAGATCGACCAGGATGCCGGCGTAGCGGCGCCGTTCGCTGGGAAAGCGGCTTTTGGCCTGCAGGACCAGCGGATGACTGTCGGTGAAGGCGTCGATCTGGCGATGCAGGCGGATGCCGGCTTCGATCTCGGCCGGCCAGCGACCCTGTAGCGGCCCCTTGACGAAGTCGCCGTAGAGGCTGCCGAGCAGGTCGCCCGGCCGCGGGCCGCCGAGGTGAAGGTGTGCAAGATAGTTCATGGGCGAAGCTTAGCGCAGCCACCTGTTTTTCCGTACGCCTCAGGCGGCCTTGCTGATCTGCGCGCGGGGCTCGACCAGCAGCGCGTTGGCGATCGCTTGCTGCGCGGTCATCGCAACGGCCTTGCGATCGAGCGCCATCACATCGAATGGCGGCAACAGCTGGATTTCCACGTCGCAGATATCACTCGTCAGCAAGCGGCGCAGATGGGCGGGCAATTCGTCGTCGCCGACGAAGGGGGTGACGGTGTCGGGCTTGCCGTTGCGCCAATAGCGAATGGCGACCGGCTGGACGGCACAGCCGGCCTCGAGCGCGCAGGCGAACAGCCTGGGGTGGAAGGTTCGCACGTCGGTGCCATCGGTCGAGGTGCCTTCGGGGAAGATCAGTAGATGGCGCCCCTGTATTAGCTGCGTGGCCAGTTGCCGATTGACCAGCGCCGCGTCGCCGCCGCCGCGGCGTATGAACAGCGTGCCGGCGGCCTGAGCGAGCCAGCCGAGGGCCGGCCAGGCACGGACCTCGGCTTTGGCCAGAAAGGATAGCGGTGCGAGCATGCCCAGCAGCGGGATATCGCACCAGGAGACATGATTGGCGACCCACAGCATCGGCTGAGTTGGTAGCTCGCCCGTGACGCGTAGGCGAAAGGGCAGGGCGGCCGCCAGCCGGGTAAGGAACCACTGGGTCAGCCGCTGCTTGCGCAGGGCCGAGACGGGCATCGCGCAGCGTTCGGCAATACCCAGTGCACCGGCCACGATCAGACCGCTCAGCACCACCCCGGCGACCCGCAGCAGGCGCCAGTACCGGCGCAGGCGCGGCATCTATACCGCTGCCTTGAAGTGGCGCGCATAGCGTGGGCAGAGCTCCTCGCGCTTGAGCAGGATGAACACGTCGGCCACCTGGAATTCCTGATCCCAGCAGGGCTCGCCGCAGATCTTCGCGCCGAGGCGCATGTAAGCCTTGAGCAGCGGCGGCAGCTGGGCGGTGACGTTGTCCGGCAGCTCCTGTGCGGGTAGCGGTGTACGCGGCTCGGCGTGCAGCAGCTCGGTGCTGAGGTGGCTGTCGCGCAATCGCTGCATGATGGTGTGGGCCTGGATGCCGCCGTCGCGCATGGGGATGCTGGCGCAGCCCATCAGGTAGCGGTAGCCGCCCCGGTTGAGTTCCTCGGCAAGCTCGCTCCAGAGCACTGCGATGGTCGCGCCGTTGCGATAGGCCGGCGCCACGCAGGTGCGGCCGATCTCCAGTACCGGCTCGTCCAGCTGGGCCAGGCCATGCAGGGCGAACTCGCCTTCGCTGTAGAAGCGGCCCAGCTGGCGAGCGGTAACGTGATCCAGCAGGCGAGTGGTGGCGACCAGTTCGCCGCTGGCCAGGTCACGCACGCCGATATGCCGGCAGTGGCTATCGAAATCGTCCATGTCCAGGCCCAGTTCGGCGCCCTGCAGCCGAGCTTCGAACTCGCTGCTGAATACGCGGTAGCGCAGGGCCTGGGCTTCGCGCAGGGCCTCTGCGCCTTGCAGGCGTTCGGCTTGAAGCTGGCGTGTGCTGCGGTCGACGATGGCATTCATTGCTCTGTCTCCTTGTCCGCCGTGGCAGTGGCGGGTTGGCGATGCATCGCGAGCGTCTGGTTGTTATCGTTGGGCTCGCCTGGTCTGGCTGGATCAGGCTAGGGACCAGCCATGTCGCCGCTGTGACGAACGGATGATGGTTGGATGACGGCGTGAAACCTTGGAGATGAGCATGTCGTGGGCAGGATTGATCGGGCCGCTGCAGCCCATCGCGGCTAGCGCCGGGCTACGTGGCTGGTATGAAGAGCTGTGCGCAGCGGCTGGCGACGCAGATTCGCTGGGGCTGGCGGTGCTCGGCGGGCACCTGGCGGCGACGCCGGGGCTGGCCTTTCTTGCTGGCTATCAGGCAGCGCTGCGGGCGCTGTGGCCCGAGGCGCCGGCAGGGCTGGGAGCGCTGTGCGCCACGGAGCGACGCACATTGCGGCCGGCGGACATGTTCACGCGCTGGGACGGCGTGCAGCTGAGCGGCAGCAAGGACTTCGTCACGGCCGGCGATGCGGTGCAGTGGTTGCTGGTGTCGGCCCGCGAGGAGCGCGTCGACGAGGCACCGTGCCTCGGTCTGTTCTTGGTCGAACCAGTCGCTGCGGGCGTGGTGCTGAAGCCAGGGCCGAGCCTGCCGATCGTTCCCGACATCCCGCACGCCCGCCTGCAGCTCGACGGTGCGCCGGCGACGCGGCTGGCCGGTGATGGCTGGAGCGACTACGTCAAACCCTTCCGCACCCATGAGGATTTGCACATGCTGGCAGCGCTGAGTGCCTGGCTTTATGGCGTAGCGCTGCGCGAGCAGTGGCCGCTCGGCCTGCAGCTTCGCCTGTTAGCGATTCTCGGCGGCGCAGCGGAAGTGGTCCGCTTGCCGGCTAAAGAGCCCGCCACGCATCTGTTGCTGGCTGCACAGCTCGAGCAGTTCGCTGCGCTGCAACCCGATTTGGATTCGGTCATGGCGCATGCGGGAGGGCATTGGGCCGCGCTGTGGCAACGCGATCGAGCTGTCCTGACGCTTGCACGCGGTGCCCAGGCACGACGCCTGGAACAAGCCTGTAGCGCGCTCGGGCTGGGGTAGGTCCAGTTCGGGAACTCTGCCCGCTCGGTGCGAGCCTATAGGAGTCACCGCATTGCGCCGGCGTCGGTCATGCCGGCCATTGCCTTGCCGAGACGGGCGGGTAAGCTACCGCGCTGCGTCCGTCTTGCGCGGATCGATGTAGCACTTCCGTTTTGCTTCGGGATGCCCGCCGGAAAAAGGGATTTCATGTCGTATCGTTGTTGGTCTGCCAAGTCGTTTCGCTGGACTGCTGGCGCGTTCAACCCGGGTGTTCCCAGGTGATGCTGGCTGGTGCGGTATTCCCCTGGCGCAGCGACAACCGCTTCCGTCTGCTGGTCGACGGGCCGCAGTTCTTTCCCGCCATGATCGAAGCGATCGAGCGCGCCGAGCGGCGCATCGATCTCGAGCTCTATCTGGTGGAGGACGGCTATTGTCTGGAACGCATGCTCGAGCCGCTGCTGCGCGCGGCGGAGCGGGGCGTACGTGTGCGCTGCCTGTTCGACGGCTTCGGTTGCCTGAAGATGAGCCAGTCCAATCGCGATAGGATGACCGCGGCCGGAGTCGAGCTGCGGCTGTACAACCCGCTGTCGCTGCGCCTGAAGCTGCGCAATCTGCACCGCGATCATCGCAAGCTGTTGCTGGTGGACGGCTGCGTCGGCTTCGTCGGCGGCACCGGCATCACCGATGACTTCTGGAACCCGCGCAAGCCTGCGGTGCACTGGCACGAGGTGATGGTCGAGATGTTCGGCCCGCTGTTGCAGGACTGGCAGGCGCTGTTCGACAGCCAATGGGTGCACTGCCTGAAGCGACGCATCTGGCAATTGCCGCTGCCGAGCCGCGCACCGCGCATTCCGCATGTGCCTGAAGGGCTGGGCCTGGGCCGCGTCGCCTATGCCGCGGCGCGTCAGCACCGCGATATCCTGCTCAGCCTGCTGCGCAACCTGCGCCGCGCGCAGAATCGTATCTGGCTGGCGACGCCCTATTTCCTGCCCACCGGAAAGGTGCGCCGTGCGCTGATCCGCGCGGCACGCCGTGGCGTCGACGTGCGCCTGCTGCTCACCAGTCGCAACACCGACCACCCGCCGGTTCGCTATGCCGGCCAGCGCTTCTACCCGCGTCTGCTGCGTGCCGGCGTGCGGATCTACGAATATCAGCCACACTTCTCGCACCTGAAAATGGTGCTGGTCGATGACTGGGTCAGCGTCGGCTCGTGCAACTTCGACTACTGGAATCTGCGCTGGAATCTGGAGGCCAATCTCGAAGCCATCGATGCCGCCTTCAGTGCGCAGGTCCAGCAGAGTTTCGAGCGTGACTTCCAGCACAGCAGGGAGATCGACCTGGCCGGCTGGTACGCCAGGCCGCTGCACGTGCGGCTCTATCAGCGCATGTGGGGCGCAATGGACCGCCTGCTGGTGAACATTTTCAACCGCAATGGCTGAGGCCGTTGCGTACCGGAGCGATGCTCCAAACCCGCGCGAAAGAGGACGATGCAATGGCAGCAAAGAACATTTTGATGCTGGTGGGTGATTACGCCGAGGATTACGAAACCATGGTGCCGTTCCAGGCACTGCAGATGGTTGGCCATCGCGTGCATGCGGTGTGCCCGGACAAGAAGGCCGGCGACACCGTACGCACCGCGATCCATGATTTCGAGGGCGACCAGACCTACAGCGAGAAGCCGGGCCACAACTTTGCGCTGAACTTCGATTTCACCGCGGTGCGTGCCGAGGACTATGACGCCCTGGTGATTCCGGGCGGCCGCGCGCCGGAGTATCTGCGCCTGAACGAGCAGGTGCTGGCGCTGGTGCGAGCCTTCGACGAAGCCGGCAAGCCGATCGCCGCCGTCTGTCATGGCGCACAGCTGCTGGCCGCTGCTGGTGTGTTGAAGGGCCGCGCGTGCAGCGCCTACCCGGCCTGCGCACCGGAGGTGAAGCTGGCCGGCGGCGACTACGTCGATATCCCGGTGGACCAGGCGCACACCGAAGGCAATCTGGTCAGTGCCCCGGCCTGGCCGGCGCATCCGGCCTGGCTGGCCGGCTTTCTCAAGCTGCTCGGCACCGAGATAAAGCTGTAGGATGCCCTGCGTGCCGTCCCGCATTTGCCGGCGGCACGCATGACCACCCCGCGGCTCGTGCCGCTTCAGCAAGAGCGCCGTCCGTGTCTGCAACTCCCAACGATCCCCTTCATGGCGTCACCCTGGAAGCCATACTCACCGAGCTGCACGCCCACTACGGCTGGGACGGCTTGGCCCAGCGCGTCGACATCCGCTGCTTCAAGAGCGAGCCGAGCATCAAGTCGAGCCTGAAATTCCTGCGCAAGACGCCCTGGGCGCGGCAGAAGGTGGAAGCGCTGTTCGTCCAGTTGCGCCGCCGCGGCTGATCGATCCGGTCTGACGCTGACAACGAAAAAGCCCGGCACTGAGGCCGGGCTTTTGTTTTTCGCTGAGGCGATTACTGCACTTCGACCGCCAGGCTGTCGGGGATCTTCTTCTGCCAGATCGCAGGTCCCGTGATGTGCACCGACTCGCCGTTGGTGTCCACCGCAACGGTGACCGGCATGTCCTTCACTTCGAACTCGTAGATCGCTTCCATGCCCAGTTCGGCGAACGCCAGCACCTTGGACTTCTTGATTGCCTGCGCCACCAGATAGGCGGCGCCGCCCACGGCCATCAGGTACACGGCTTTGTTGTCCTTGATCGCCTCGATGGCGATCGGGCCGCGCTCGGACTTGCCGATCATGCCCAAGAGGCCAGTGCTCTCGAGAATCTGACGGGTGAACTTGTCCATGCGCGTCGCGGTGGTCGGGCCAGCCGGGCCAACCACTTCGTCACCGACCGGATCGACCGGGCCGACGTAATAGATGAAGCGGCCCTTGAGGTCTACCGGCAGCTCTTCGCCCTTGTTCAGCATGTCGACCATGCGCTTGTGCGCGGCGTCGCGACCGGTGAGCATCTTGCCGTTGAGCAGGATGGTCTCGCCCGGCTTCCAGCTCTGCACCTCTTCCGGGGTGATGCTGTCGAGGTTGACGCGGCGTGCGCTCGGGCCGGCTTCCCAGACGATTTCCGGGTAGGCGTCCAGCGACGGCGCTTCCAGGCTGGCCGGGCCGGAGCCGTCGAGTACGAAGTGCGCATGACGGGTGGCGGCGCAGTTGGGGATCATGCATACCGGCAAGGATGCGGCATGGGTCGGGTAATCCATGATCTTGACGTCGAGCACGGTGGTCAGGCCGCCCAGGCCCTGGGCGCCGATGCCCAGCTGGTTGACCTTCTCGAACAGCTCCAGACGCAGCTCTTCGATGCGGTTCTGCGGGCCACGGGCTTTCAGCTCATGGATGTCGATGGATTCCATCAGCACTTCCTTGGCCATCACCGCGGCCTTCTCCGCGGTGCCGCCGATGCCGATGCCGAGCATGCCCGGCGGGCACCAGCCGGCGCCCATGGTCGGAACGGTCTTCAGGACCCAGTCGACGATGGAGTCGGACGGGTTGAGCATGGCCATTTTCGACTTGTTCTCCGAGCCACCGCCCTTGGCGGCCACATCCACCTCTACTTTGTCACCCGGGACGATGGAGTAATGGATGACGGCCGGGGTATTGTCCTTGGTGTTCTTGCGGGAACCTGCCGGGTCGGCCAGGATCGAAGCACGCAGGACGTTTTCCGGCAGGTTGTAGGCGCGGCGTACGCCCTCGTTGATCATGTCGTCGACGCTCATGGTGGCGCCGTCCCAGCGCACGTCCATGCCGACGCGGATGAAGACGGTGACGATGCCGGTGTCCTGGCAAATCGGACGATGACCGGTGGCGCACATGCGCGAGTTGATCAGGATCTGCGCCATGGCGTCGCGCGCGGCCGGGGATTCTTCACGCAGGTAGGCTTCGTGCATTGCCTGAATGAAATCCACGGGATGGTAGTAAGAAATGAACTGCAAAGCGTCGGCGACGCTTTGAATCAGGTCGTCTTGCTTGATCACGGTCATGCAGCGCGTCCTCATGGCGGGGCGGTAAGAGGCGCGTCGGGAGTGGCAGTCGACGCGCCGCGAAAAAATGCGCGGCAGTATAACGCGTCGGACTGCGCGGTACACGGACGGACCAGGAGCGATGGGAATGCCGGCTAGGTTTTTGTTTTCGGTAGGCGTAGAGTGCGGCAAATTGCCACAGCGGGATGGATCCCTATGAGCCCGGTACGTGACGAGACCGATGAGCGGACGCTGCAGCAGTTGGTGACGCGGCGATTTGCGATGGCTTCGGTGACTTATGGACTTGCGCTGCTGCTGACATGGGTCGCGGTGGCGGGCGGCTTCTACCAGGCAACCATTTCCAGTGCGGTCGTGCATTCTGCGCTGATCGTGCTGAGTCAACTGGCCTTCTTCTGGCTTTTCCATCGCGGTATCAATCTGCGCTTCAAGGACCCCAGCCTGACCGAGCCCCAGGTGCTGGTCGCGCTGGTGTGGCTGACTTACTTCCTGTTCAACCTGGGCAGCGCCCGCGGTTCGCTCCTGGTGCTGTATCTGCTGGTCCTGATGTTCGCCGTGTTCCTGCCGCCGAAGGTTTTCGTTCGCTACGCGACGTTGGCTTTTCTCAGCTTCATCGGGCTTGCCGCAATGGACTACTACCTGCAGCGGACGGTGGATGCCACGGTGTTTCTGTTGCAGGCCTGCGTGCTGCTGGTCACGCTGATCTGGATGTGCCTGCTCACCGGGCATGTGTACCGCCTGCGGCAGCGCATGCGGCAAAGGCGATTCGCCCTGCAGGCGCATCAGGACACCCTGCGCGGCATGATGAGGCAACTGGAGGATCTGGCCTCCACCGACGAGCTGACCGGCCTCTACAACCGTCGCCGCTTCCTGCGGATTGCCGAGGGCGACCTGAGCCGCCTGCGCAGGGGACACCAGTCCGGGCTGGCCTTGATCGACCTTGACCACTTCAAACGAATCAACGACATCCACGGCCACGCCACAGGTGATCGCGTGCTGCAGACGTTCGCCAAGGTGGCGCGGACCTGTCTGCGTGATGACGACGTGCTGGCCCGTTACGGCGGCGAGGAGTTCGTGCTGTTGCTGCCGGAAACTGACGCCGAGCAGTTCCGCGCCTGCTGCGAGCGCTTGCGCGAAGCGTTCGCCAATGCCGAGCCGGAGGATGCCGACATCGCGTCGGGGCATCTCAGCCTGTCCATCGGGCTGACCCTGCTGAATGCCGGAGATAACCTGGATGCCGCGCTGCAACGTGCCGACGAGGCGCTCTACCGCGCCAAGCGCGCCGGGCGTAACCGCTGCGAGGCGGCGTGGGATGTCTGCAATGCCTGAACTCAGCTGTGCCGGGAGGCGTTGGCAGGTGGCAGCTGCAAGCAATCTGCTCGATGCCCTGATCCAGGGCGGCGTGCCGGTACCCTCCGGTTGCCGGGCCGGAAGCTGTCACGCCTGCCTGGTGCGCTGTCTTGAGGGCGAGCCGCATGACCTGCAGCCGGACCTGTTGCGTCCCGAGCAACGTCATGCCGGCTGGCGGCTCGCATGCCAGTGCCGGGTCGAAGGCGATCTGAGCCTGGAGGTCTTCGATCCCCACCGCGATGGGTTGGCGGCGCGCGTGGAAAGCCTGGAATGGCTGGGTAGCAGTGTGCTGCGCCTGCGTGTGCTGCCGGAGCGGCCGCTGCGCTATCGAGCCGGTCAGCACCTGCTGCTATGGACGGCTACGGGCGTGGCTCGGCCGTATTCGCTCGCCAGTCTTCCCGACGATGACCCGTGGCTGGAGTTTCATATCGACTGCAGCCGGCCCGGCGCTTTCTCTGACTTCGCGCGGCAGCTGCGTCCCGGCGACGTGCTGCGGCTGGGTGAATTGCACGGGGGCGCTCTGCACTACGAACGGGAGTGGGCCGAGCGGCCGTTGCTGTTGCTGGCGGCCGGAACCGGCCTCGGACCTCTCTGGGGCCTGCTGCGCGAGAGCCTGCGCCAAGGCCACCGGGGCCCGATCAGGTTGCTGCATACCTGTCGCGACGGGCATTACCTGAAGGAGCCGCTGCAGGCACTCGCGCAGACGCATGACAACCTGCAGCTGGAATGGATTGGGGCGGATGGGCGGGACCGTATGTTGGATACGCTGCGGCCCACTTCGCGCCGGGATGTCGCGCTGGTCTGTGGCAGTCCGTCGTTCGTCGAGGCCTGTGCCAGGCGCCTGTACCTCGCCGGCCTGCCGCGCGGACAGATATTCGGCGATGCCTTCATCAGGGCCAATCGGGGCGACGTTCCCTGAAAAACAGAAAGGCCGGCAAATGCCGGCCTTTCTACTGCTGCGCTGGAGCGATTACTGATCGCCGACGCGCAGGATCTTCATGGTGTTGGTGCCGCCGGTGCTGTCGTGGTAGCTGTCGCCCTTGGTCAGGATCACCCAGTCGCCCGGCTGCACGATGTTGCGCTTGAGCAGTTCCTCCACGGCCATCTGGCTGACCTTGTCTGCCGGCAGCGCGGCCGGGTCGAACGGCACGGTCTGCACGCCGCGGAACAGGGCGACGCGCGCTTGGGTCTCGCGGTGCGGCGAGAAGGCGAAGATCGGCACCGAGGAGCGGATGCGCGACATGATCAGCGGCGTGTAGCCACTTTCGGTCAGCGCAATGATCGCCTTGACGCCGGGGAAGTGGTTGGCGGTGTACATCGCCGCCAGCGCCGCGCTTTCGTCGCAGCGCTCGAACTGCTGGCCGAGGCGGTGACCGGACTTGGTGCTGGTCGGGTGCTTTTCCGCACCGCAGCAGACGCGCGCCATGGCCTTGATCGCTTCGATCGGGTATTCGCCAGCGGCGCTTTCCGCCGAGAGCATCACCGCGTCGGTGTAGTCGAGTACTGCGTTGGCTACATCGGACACCTCGGCGCGGGTCGGCATCGGGCTGTGAATCATCGACTCCATCATCTGGGTCGCGGTGATCACCACCTTGTTGTGACGGCGCGCGTGCAGAATGATCTTTTTCTGGATACCCACCAGCTCGGCATCGCCGATTTCCACGCCGAGGTCGCCGCGCGCCACCATTACACCGTCGCTGGCGCGGATCAGGCCATCCAGCGCCTCGTCATCGGCCACGGCTTCGGCCCGTTCGATCTTGGCGATCAGCCAGGCGCTGGAACCGGCTTCGTCGCGCAGGCGGCGCGCCAGGTCCATGTCGGCGGCATCGCGCGGAAAGGAAACCGCCAGGTAGTCCAGCTTGAGGTCGGCGGCCAGTTTGATGTCGGCCTTGTCCTTGGCGGTCAGCGCCGGCGCGGTCAGACCGCCGCCGCGACGGTTGATCCCCTTGTTGTCCGACAGCGGGCCGCCAATCAACACGGTGCAGTGCAGTTCGTCAGCCGTGGCGTTGTCCACGCGCATCACCACGCGCCCGTCGTCCAGCAGCAGTTCGTCACCGACGCCGCAATCCTTGACCAGGTCCGGGTAGTCGATGCCGACCACTTCCTGGGTGCCGGCGTCGCGCGGGTGGGTGACGGAGAAGCGGAAGTGGTCGCCTTCCTTCAGCTCGATGCGCTTGTCGGTGAACTTGGCGATGCGGATCTTCGGGCCCTGCAAGTCGCCCAGCAGTGCGACGAAGCGGCCATGGCGGGCGGCGATCTCGCGGACCAGTTCGGCCCGGGCACGGTGCTCGTCGGGGCTGCCGTGTGAGAAGTTCAGACGGGCGACATCCAGCCCGGCGATGATCATCTTCTCCAGCACCTCCGGTGAGCTGCTGGCCGGGCCCAGGGTGGCGACGATCTTGGTGCGACGCTGAATCATTCAAATGGCTCCTTTTTCTGGCTGGCAGCGAGGCTACTATGCTCGTCCGTTGTAGTCATCGCTCGCCAGCCACTACTCTTTCGGCGCATTTGACGGGCTGTCTGCAGGTTTTTCCGGCGCGGTCGATACAGCGGCAAAACGGAGGAACCCCATGCGCACCCTGATGATCCTTTTTCTGACCCTGCTCACCGTTGGCTGCAGCGCCCGTCATGCGTCCGATCGCCATCTGGATGAAGCATACCGGCATTACGAAGCGGACAATTGCGAGCGGGTGATGCAGTCGCTATCGCAGGCCGAGCGTAGCAGCAAGCCGCGTAGCCAGGTGCAGCCGGAGATTTCGCTGTTGCGCGGCCAATGCCTGGAGCGCCAGAGCCTGTTCGTCGATGCCGCGCAAACCTACCGCTTCATCATCGAGCGCTTCCCGGCGAGCGAATATGCCTATCGCGCCCGCGCCCGACTGGAGACGCTGCGACAGCTAGGCCACTATGATGCCGAGGCGCAGCCGGCAATTCACCCGGCGAAACCTTGATGCCTTAGCGAACTGTTCATGTGAGGGACCATGCGAACTCTATTGCTGTTTACCCTGCTGTTGCCGACCCTTGCGTCAGCGCAGATCTACCGTTGGACGGACGCCGAGGGGCGTGTCCACTTCGGCCAGCGACCTGCTGCCGGAGCCGAACAGATCGAGGTGCGGCCACAGGTTGTCGAGCGCGACGATCAGACCCGTGAGCGCGAAGCGCGCAGCGAGCGCTTCTTTGATGCGCGCCGGCAGGAACAGCAGGCGGCACGAGAGCAGGCCAGCCAGACCTGGGCGGCGCAGGAGCAGGAATGTCAGAGCTTGCGCAACCGTTTATCGCAGTTGCAGCTCGGCGGACGCTTTTTCCGTAACGATGCAGCCGGAGAGCGCGTCTACTACAGTGACAGTGAACTAGAGGCGGCTCGACAGCACCTGGCGGCGCGAATCAGCCAGGTATGCAGCTGAGCCGAAAGGACTCGCACAAGGCTAAGGTAGAAGGCTTCGACGACATGAACATGGCGAACCAGCGTCGTATTCAGCGGCAACAGTTGCCGTACTACCTCAACGTATTCAACCGTTTCACCGACAGGCCCTTGGGTTTCATCGGCAACCTGTCCGAAGGCGGGCTCATGCTGATCAGCCCCTATCCGATGATGCTCGGCGTGCGTTTCGAAATGCGCCTGAAGATTCCCGGGAAGGCCGGGCAGCTGCGTCATGTGGATTTCAGTGCGCTCAGTCTCTGGAGCCACGAGGATGTCACGCCGGGCAGCTACGACACCGGCTTTTCGCTGATCGAGCCACCGATCGAAATCCGCGACATGATCCTGGCCTTGCACCATTACTTCAGTTTTCAGCCGATGCCGCACGTACCCATGGCGCATCATCCGAGCCCGTCGTCCAACCGCTTTACGGACAAGGATTGCTGTCACGGCTTGTAGCGCGGTCACAGCGATCCGGCTTTCTTCCAGGCCAGGTAGCGCCCGACCAGCTCCGGCCCCAGATCGCCGGGGCGTGCATCGAGTACAGGCACTCCCCGGGCATGCAGGCGCTTGTGCAGATTCTCGCGGATACACAGGTAGTCCTGCGCGCCGCAGTAGTCCAGGGCATCTTCAAGGGTCTGTACCGGGCGCAGGCGAAGCCGGTCCAATATCTCCTCCTTGAGGCTCACCATCAGCACCTGATGTCGGCGCGACAGGCGTGTCAGCGCTGCGTGCAGGCCGGCGTCATCCTCATCACGCAGATTGCTCAGCACGATGACCAGTGCCCGCCGCTGCTGGCGGGCAAGCAGCCGCTCTACCGCCTCGCTGTAGTCGGCGGGGCGCTGAGTGGCCTGCAGATCGTAGACCGCGTTGAGCAGCACCCGTAGCTGCTGCTGGCCCTTGGCTGGCGCGATGTGCCGGGGGTTATCGCTGGCAAAGGTGCAGAGCCCGACGGCATCGCCCTGACGCAGGGCGGCATAGGCCAGCAGCAGGCTGGCATTGAGCGCGTGGTCGAAATGGGCCAGCTCGTCATCCTGGCTGCGCATCCGGCGGCCGCAGTCGAGCATCAGCATGATCTGCTGGTCGCGTTCGTCCTGGTATTCGCGGGCGATCGGCGTCCGGGTGCGGGCAGTGGCCTTCCAGTCGATCTGGCGCAGCGTGTCGCCCTCGCGAAACTCGCGCAATTGGTGAAACTCCAGCCCCAGGCCGCGGCGGGGTTGCGGGCGTACACCAAGGCGGTTCAGCCAGAGGTCGATGGCCTGCATGCCGGCGCCCTGCAGCTGGGCGAAGTCAGGATAGACCCGCGTCTCGTCGACCCGCTCCACGCGATGGCGGCGGCGCCAGAGACAGAAAGGGCTGGTCAGCCGGATATCGCAGCGCTCGAACTGAAAATGGCCGCGCTGAAGCGGGCGAAGGCGGTAGTGAAGCAGGCAGTGCTGCCCAGGTGGCAGGCGCAGTCCTTGTGGCAGCTGTTCGAAACGCATGCCATTTGGGACATGATCGAACAGCTCGATCTGCAGCGCGCGGGTATGGCGGTTGCGAACCACCAACTGCACGTCGCTCCAGTGTCCGAGCGGCAGATTGCCCGCCAGCTGCCGTTGTACGGCCGGAACGGGCAAACGCCGCAGGGCGAGGGCATCGAACAAAGCAAACCCGAAGAGGGCCAGCAGCGCCCCCCACCATGCGCTGTGCCAGCTGTCGGCCAGCGCTATATCGAGCGCGGCGCAGACGCCAAGCGGCAAAGCCAGCAGCGCCAATGCGCCCAGCGCAGCGAGGAGACGGCGAGACGGTGTCATGCGCGCGGTGCCGCCACCTGGTCGAGCAGCTGCTGCAGAACCTGATCGACGGCGACTCCCTCGATGTCCAGCTCGGCGGAGAGTCGTACGCGATGGCGCAGCACGGCCGTTGCACAGGCCTTGACGTCGTCCGGCGTCACGAACTCGCCGCCGCGCAGCAGGGTCCGTGCGCGGGCGCCGCGAACCAGTGCGATCGATGCGCGCGGCCCGGCCCCCAGCGTCAGTCCCGGCCAGCTGCGGGTACTGCGCACCAGGCGTACGGCATAGTCCAGTACCTGATCGTCCAGTGGCAGCTCACTGGCGATTTTCTGCAGTGCCAGCACATCGCGCGGCTGTACCAGCTGGCGCAGGGCGCTGACATCAAGCATGTCGGCACGTGCCGAACGGGTGACCTGACGCACCAGCTCCAGTTCTTCCTCGGCCTGCGGATAGTCCATGCGCAACATCAGCATGAAGCGGTCGAGTTCGGCTTCGGGCAACGGGTAGGTGCCTTCCTGCTCGATGGGGTTCTCCGTGGCCATGACCAAGAAGGGTTGGGGTACGGCCAGCGCCTTGCCTTCGAGAGTCACCTGACGCTCCTGCATCACCTCGAGCAATGCTGCCTGGGTCTTGGCGGGCGCGCGGTTGATTTCGTCTGCCAGCAGCAGATGGGCGAACACCGGCCCCTTGCGCAGCTTGAACTGCTCGCTTTGCAGGTCGTACACGGCGTGGCCAGTGATGTCGCTGGGCATCAGGTCTGGCGTGAACTGAATGCGCGAGAATCCGCCACCGAAGCAGTGCGCCAGAGCACGTACCAACAGCGTCTTGCCCAAACCGGGCACGCCCTCGATCAGTACATGGCCACCAGCGATCAAGGCGGTCAGCACACCGTCGATGACCTCGTCCTGGCCGATCACCGCCTTGTGCAGTTCGTCGCGCAGGGCCTGGGCCAGCTGACTGGCTCGCATGCGCTGGCTGCTTGGATTGCTGTTCGAGGCGGGACTGCTGGATTCGGGGGTGTATTCGCTCATAGCGCATTCCTGAGGGTTTGCAGGTGGGTCACCTGCCGGGTGAATTCAACCGCTGACATCCGTTGCGCCGGCCGTGGTTGCATGGCCGCCTCGATGCTGGCGACCGGCATGTTGCTGAGGCGCGCGAGCACGGAGCGCTGTGCAGGCTCGGTAAGCCGGTCAAAGCCGGGATGGTGAAGATTGGCTCTGCGCCGGATGTCGTGCTGCAGGCGCTGCAGCAGGCCATGTTGGCGACCGTGACGAAGCAGGAATTCTGCCGTACCGCGCAGGTGCTCCTGCAGCTGGCGGCGGGCGTGACTGGCCGGCGGTTGCAGCGGGCCGAAGCGCTGGCCGACGTGCCAGAGCCCGAGCAGGATGAGCAGGCCGAGAATGACCAGCAGCTCCGGGAAGTAGCGGCGCAACTGCGTGAACAATCCGTCATGCTCGCTGCGGTGCACCAGCGTCACTGCGCTGTCCTGGGTCAGGTACCAGAGCAGCCAGGCATGGTCGTACTTGCCGATGTTGCGGTTCTGCCAGAGCCAGCTGTCGGTCAGTGCGGTGATCAGCCCATCGCCATGTTGCAGCTGCAGCATGTGGGTGGCGCCGGCGCTGTTGGCCCAGGCGTGGGCGCGATTGTCGGCGTCGTACAGGTGATAGTCGGTATCGAAGGCCAGGTAGGCCGGCGCAGTCTCGTTTTCCAGATAGAGCTTGGTTAGCTGAGGATGATCGTCGGCGGTACCTTGGACGGAAGCGCGTGCGCTTTCGTCGTCCAGATCCTCGGCCTGGTACTGCTGGATATTCAGGCGGTCGAGCAGCAGATCGCCGCTCTTGCCCGCCTGCTCATCCCAGATTCGCTCGGCGACCACGACCAGGTGACCGCCAGCTGCGGCCCACTCCAGCAGGCGATCGGTTTGTCGCGGCGTCAGGTTGCGCCGGTCGCCGAGTAACAGCAGGGTCTGACCACTGCTCGGCAGGGTCTCGAGGCCCGCCGAACTCTCGAGCTGAGTCACCTGCAGGTCGAGAGAGCGCAGGAACAGTTCGGCAGCGAGATAGGTATTGCGCTGTGCTTCAGGAGACGGGCCGTGTTCGACCACCTCCTCATAGGGCTGCAGCTTGGCAAGCAGCCAGCTGGCCGCGAGCGCGACGAGCACCACGAAGGCCGCGATCAGCAGGCGCGAACCAAGTCGGCTCATGTCGGCCTCGCCGTCGAAAACAGGGCACGCCACTCGGCGCAGAGTCTGTCGCGTACAGTCTCGTCCGCATCCTGATGTCCATAGGCCTGGCGCTGCCAGTGCTGAGTGATGCACTCGGCGAACCGCACCAGCTGCGGCTGAGCCAGTCGGTGCACGGCGGCCAGTACTTCGCCTTCCGTGTGCGCAGTCTTGAGCGGCAGCCGGAACTCATGCAGCAGGATGCTGAGCAGGCCGCGGTAGAGTAGTGCGAGCGCGGCTCTGGGGTTTTCGCTCCAGAGTCGCTCAGCCTCGCCAGCGACATCGCTCGGCAGGCTTTCCGGGGCGACGTCCAGGCCGAACATCTGCGTTGGGCTCTGGTCCTGCGCTCGGGTCGGCATTCGACTCCGGCCTGCGAAGGTGCGCAGCCAGTCGCGATAGCGCCAGCACAGCAGCGCGACCATAATCGCCAGCGCGCTCCACAGCAGCACCTCCAGCACCTGCGCCAGATGTTCGAGGCTGCGCCAGAAGGAGCCGCCTTTCAGCAGGTTTTCGATCAGGCGTGCCAGCGTGCTGGTTTCTTCCGCCTGGTCGGCATCGCCCAGACGCCAGCGGGTAACCGTTTCGCGGTGCTGGAAGGGCGGCTGATCCAACAGCTCGCCGATGCGCTGGCGCGAGGCCTCGCTGGTCAGCGGTTGATTGAGCAGCCTGCCGCTGTCCGGACCGGGCGAAGCGCTGTCCGTAGCGGTTTCGGCGGCTGCCCAGGCGGTGCGCTCGGACGGGACGAGCAAAAGACTGCAGGCAAGCGCAAGCAGCGGCAGAGTACCGAGCAGGCGCTGGCGCAGCTTGCGAAAAGTCAGCTCGATGTCCCACGCCTCCAGATGGGTGCGGCGATTGAGGTAGAGGCTGAACCCGCAGGCAACGTAGACCGGTTCCCAGATGATCAACAGCAGCGCATAGAGCAGGTTGGACAGATGCTCCAGCCAGAGCCATTGCGCGCTGAGTCCGAGCAGATCCTCCCAGTTCCAGCTCTGCACCAGCTGGGCGGGCAGCATGAGGTAGAGCAGCCCCAGCAGGCCGAGCCAGAGGGCGCCCTCCAAGTGCACCCCGACCACGGTCAGCCAGCTTGCGGCGCGCCCGCCGCGTCGACCGAGCGTCACCAGTCGCTGTCTGCGGGCGTTGCCGTCGAGCCCTTCGAGTTGCTGAACCGGCAGGTCGAAGCTTCGCGTCATGCTCAACCGACGCCAGGTGAGGCTGGCGAACCATTGAGGGCGCCACAACCCGGGGACCGCTTTCAGGCTCTCTCCGAGGCTGGGTGTTTCGCCGAACAGCGCCCTGGAAAGGATGAACAGCGGCAGTCGTTCGTACAGCGGCTTCAGCCACCAGAACAGCAGCAGTGCCAGGCTCGGGTGCTGCCACAGCAGCAGGCTGAGCACGGCGAAGACAGGCAGCGTGACGGCGGCCCAGCCCGCCATCAACAGAGGCGCATGGCGCCTGGCGAGCTGCGTGCCGAGGTCGATCGCTTCCCATGGGGTGCGAGGGCGGATCGCGACGTTGGCTTCAGTCAGCTGCATGACGGCTGCGTCCGGCGAAGGAGAAATAAGCGGCGACGAGCAGCCAGAGCAATGCGCCGACGATGAACTTGATCGTCGGTGAACTCAGCGTCATGGACGACCAGTACGCCTCGACGAAGGCAGCGATCAGCAAGAGCAAGATAGCTCCAGCGACCAGGCGGATAGCCTGTCGGGCAGACTGGCGCAGGGCATCGCCGCGTGTCATTCGACCCGGCGCCAGCAGCGCCACGCCCAGTTGCAGGCCCGCCGCGCCAGCGAGGGTGATGGCGGTCAGCTCGAATGCACCGTGGCCGATGACGAAGGACCAGAACGGCAGGTGATAGCCGATACCGCTCAGGTGGCCTGCCACGGCGCCGATGGTCAGGCCGTTGAACAGCAGGAAGAACAGCGTGCCAAGGCCGAACAGCAGGCCACTGGCGAAGGTCTGGAAGGCGATGCCGATGTTGTTCATCACGTAGTAGCCGAACATCAGCCAATCGTCGCCGGCACCTCGTTCGGCAAAGCGCCCTAAGCGGCTGGCGTCCGGATCGTACATCTGCTCCATCTGCGCGACCTGGTCGGGTGGCAGGATGCTGTAGACCAGATCAGGGAAGGCGTAGACCAGCGCAGCCATGCCGAGCAGGCTGCCATAGAACAGCAGGCTGGCCGCCAGCAGGTAACGCCATTGTTCGCGGACCGACCGGGCGAAGCCGCCAGTGATGAAGCCCAGCAGCCGGCCAAGCAGGGTACTGTGGTGCCGGTAGAGCTGCTGGTGACCACGCAGGGCCAGCTGATGCAGCTGATCGATCAGCTGGCCGCTGTAGCCACGCGATTCGGCCAACGCCAGATGCTGGCAAAGCTGACGGTAGGCGGAAGGGAACGCGTCCAGCGAAGGCTCGTCCAGCGGCCGGCCCCGTTCGAGCAGATCGAGCTGCGTGGTCAATGCCAGCCAAAGCTGCTGATGCTGACGTTCGAATTCGGCCTGTTTCACGTTGCCCCCATCAGCGCGCGGGCAATTCCCTGGATAGTTCGCTCGGCGTCCTCAGCGGTCGTTGCGAGCGGCTCGGCCAGGATCGCGGCGAGTTCGCGGCGACGGTCCGGGGACAGGCTGGCCTGGCGCTCGGCGAAGGAAATGAGTGCACGTTGCTCGTCAAGGCTGAGGCCGACCGGTGGCGCCACCGGTTCGGCCGGCGCAAGCGCAGGACGTTCGGCAGGCTTTTCCTGATAGACGACCAACGTGCCGGCTGCGATATCACCAAGGCGCTTGAATGCCGGATGTCCGAGGCAGCTGAGAGCGCCGAGGAAATAGCCGAACGGCAGCAGGTCGACGAAACGCAACAGATTGCGCGTCAGCGAAGAGGCCCAGCCCACCGGCGTGCCGTCGTCGTGCACGACGCGCAGGCCCAGCCAGTGCTTGCCGGGTGTGCGCCCCTGGTTCAGCACCTCGAAGAGCACCATGTACCACCACTGCACCAGAAATAGCAGCAGCGCGCCGAGCCCCATCCCGAACTTGCCCAGCAGGCCCAGGCTGATAAACAGCGCGAGCAGTATCGCGCCGCGAATCGCCAGATCCACGGCGAAGGCCAGCGCGCGAGGAACGAGGCCGGCAGGCCGCAACAGCAGGTCAACGCCTTCTGGCGTTTCCACGCGCAGGCGATTGTCCAGCAGCGGTGATCGAGCGAGAGTCGGGAGCAAGAGATAAGGTCGTCCAGGTGCTGGCTAGGGCGATGCTATGCGCCAAGCGTGCCGGCGGCAATCTACGAGACGGTGCGTGAGGCGCGATTATGGCCAAATGCCTGCGTCGATGTCGGATGTCGTTCGCAGAGTTGTCGTCGCGGGTGTCGTCGCTGCGCCAGCGGCCGCTGGCGCGTTGCAGGCGTGAGGGCTGTTAGACTGCTGCGCGCCGATCGAGAAGGACCCTCCCGTGACTCCAAGCATTTTCTGGTACGACTTCGAAACCACAGGGATATCGCCCAGCCGCGACCGACCGATGCAGGTGGCGGGTATTCGCACCAACGAAGCACTCGAGGAAGTTGGCGAGCCGCTGAATCTTTATTGCCGTCTCAGTGACGACATCCTGCCCCATCCGGCGGCGTGCCTGGTTACCGGGATCACGCCGGCAACACTGCAGCAGCAAGGGCTAAGCGAAGCGGAGTTCGTTCGCCGTCTGCATGAGGAGCTGGCTACCCCGGGTACCTGTGTCGCTGGCTACAACAGCCTGCGCTTCGATGACGAGGTCACACGCTACAGCCTCTATCGAAACTTCTATGATCCTTACGCGCGTGAATGGCAGGGCGGCAATAGCCGCTGGGACCTGATCGATCTGGTGCGCACGGCTTATGCGCTACGTCCCGAAGGGTTGGTGTGGCCGGAGGAAGACGGGCGAGTGACGCTCAAGCTCGAACGCTTGAGCGCTGCCAACGGGCTGGAGCATCTGAACGCCCATGACGCGCTGTCTGATGTGCGCGCCACCATCGCGCTGGCCAGGCTCATTCGCCAGCGCCAGCCACGTCTGTATGAGTACCTTTTCAATTTGCGCCGCAAACAGGCAGTGCTGGATCAGATCACCCTGCTCGAGCCGCTTGTGCATGTCTCGGGGCGCTTCGCCGCAGGCCGCCACTTCCTGTCGATAGTTCTGCCGTTGGCCTGGCATCCGCGCAATCGCAATGCGCTGATCGTCTGCGATCTGCAGGCCGAAGTGGAGCCGCTCTGGCAGGAAAGTGCACAGACGTTGCGGCAGCGCCTCTATACGCGTCGCGAGCAGCTTGGCGAGGGTGAGCTGCCGGTGCCCTTGAAACTGGTGCACATCAACAAGTGTCCGGTGCTGGCGCCGCTCAAGGTGCTGCGCGACGACGATGTCCGGCGTCTGGCTCTGGATCTGTCGCTGTGTCATGAGCGGGCGGCTCTGTTGCGCGAGCGACGGCACGTCTGGGTCGATAAGCTGGCCGAGATCTATGCCGAGGAAGGCTTTGGTGGCAGCGACGATCCCGAGCAGCAGCTGTATGACGGCTTTCTCGGCGAGCGAGACCGGCGCCTGTGCGAGCAGATACGTGGGCTCAGGCCAGCCGAATTGGCCAGGCACCCGTGCCGCTTCGAAGATGTGCGGTTGGAGGCGTTGCTGTTTCGCTATCGCGCACGCAACTTTCCCGAAGGGTTATCCGTGCAGGAGCAATCGCAGTGGAGGTCGTTCTGTCAGCAGCGACTGAGCGATGCGGCACATGGCGGGCCGAATACCCTGGCGCAGTTTGAAACTGAAATTGCGCGGCTGATGCCCACTATCACCGTGGCGCAGCAACAACTGCTGCAACAATGGCTCGAGTATGGCCGAGGGCTGGGCGAGCGTTATGGATTGCGCCTCTGACGTCGTCAGATGTCGTTCCGACTGTCCTGCTGCAATGCTGTACTGGCAAGGCCTGAAATGAAAAACGCCGTTCCTCGATAAGCGCATCGAGAAACGGCGTTTCTATTAACCGTTATTGCTTAGCCCAGAAGAGTGGCCCAGCTTTCAACGGTGTCGGAACCCCACTGGGCTTTCCATTCTTTCAGCGTCTTGTGGTTGCCGCCTTTGGTTTCAATTACTTCGCCGCTATGCGGATTCTTGTACTGCTTCACGCGGCGAGCGCGCTTGCTGGTGGTAGGCGTCTTTGCAGCGCGCGGACTCTTGCTGCTGCGCGAGGCATCCGGATCGAGCAGGGCGATGATGTCTCGCAGTGACTTCTGATATTCGCCCATGAGTTCGCGCAGCTTACCCTCGAACTCCAGTTCCTTTTTCAGCTTGTCATCTTCGGAGAGGGACTTCAGTCGCTCCTGAAGTTCCTTGATGGCCTCTTCAGTGGCGCGATACTCGTTGATCAGTGACATGTGGCTTCCTTGAGATAGGCTTGAACGCAAGTGTTGGCAATCATAGTCCTGCTGTATGCGCAAGTAAATATAGCCGGTTAAAAAAGCAGGATTACTATTTGAAGGGATATTTCACGTACGGACATGCGTCGAAACAACGGGTTAATGAATGTATGCCTGTTTAAATGGACAACTTTCTTGGTGTTTTCAGGCGGGGTACTGCCGGATGCCAATCTTCCGGGCGATGCACCTCCGCGCTCGATGCCGCTAGTTGACGGAAACGTTGCCGTTAATGCGATGGCTGTGCTTTTGTCAGCTGGGCTAGAATGCCGCGTTTCCTTTGAGCCGGAGTAACCGTTAATGCGCACTTTCAGGCTGGTCATCGCCTGTCCAGATGGCGTTGGCATTGTCGCCAAGGTCAGCAACTTTCTCGCTACCTACAACGGCTGGATCACCGAGGCCAACCATCACTCCGATCATCAGAGTGGCTGGTTTTTCATGCGCCACGAGATCCGCGCGGACTCGCTACCCTTCGACCTGGACGGATTTCGTCACGCCTTTGCACCGATTGCCCGTGAGTTTTCCATGGAGTGGCGCATCACCGACTCCGAGCAGCGCAAGCGGGTCGTGCTGATGGCGAGCCGCGAGTCCCATTGTCTGGCGGATCTGCTGCATCGCTGGCACAGCGGCGAACTCGATTGCGATATTCCCTGCGTGATTTCGAACCACGATGACCTGCGCAGCATGGTCGAGTGGCATGGCATTCCGTATTTCCATGTTCCGGTCGATCCGATGAACAAGCAGGAGGCGTTCGCCGAGGTGACCAGACTGGTGCGCGAGCAGCGTGCCGACGCGATCGTACTGGCGCGCTACATGCAGATCCTGCCGGCAGAGCTGTGCGACGAGTTCGCCCAGCGGGTCATCAATATCCATCACAGCTTCCTGCCGTCCTTCGTCGGCGCGAAGCCTTATCACCAGGCATCCTTACGCGGCGTGAAACTGATAGGCGCTACCTGTCACTATGTCACGGAGGAGCTGGACGCCGGCCCGATCATCGAGCAGGACGTGGTGCGGGTCAGTCATCGCGACAGCATCGAGGACATGGTTCGGCTCGGCAAGGACGTGGAGAAGATGGTGCTGTCGCGCGGCCTGCGCTATCACCTTGAGGATCGTGTGCTGGTGCACAGCAACAAGACGTTGGTATTCAACTGACAGGGGATGACGATGGCCGATCCGTTCGAGCGCGCCGCTGCCAAGGCACCGCCTATCATTGGTGGTGGCTGTACCCAGCGATACGATCCCGAGGCGCTGTCGTCCGAGCTGGGCACCGACTTTCCGGAAGCCGAGGCGCTCTGGGCCGAGCTGCAAGCCGATCGGGAGCCCGTCGACGAGCATTGACGCGGCTGTGGCAGTGTGGGGGGAACGAGAAGGAGAGGGTTGATGAAGGCTTCGAACGATCGGTTGGTACTCGGCGCCGAGGTGACCGGCGAGCCCAGCACTCAGTCCCTGCGACTGGCCAATCGGCATGGCCTGATCGCTGGCGCGACCGGCACTGGCAAGACCGTAACCCTGCAGCGCCTGGCCGAGCAATTCAGCGATGCCGGCGTTGCGGTTTTTGCCGCTGACATCAAGGGCGACCTCTGCGGTCTCGGTGCTGCAGGCGCGCCGCAGGGCAAGATCGCCGAACGCATCGCCAGCATGCCGTGGCTGCAGCACCAGCCGCGGGCCTATCCCGTCACCCTGTGGGATGTGCATGGTCGCAGCGGCCATCCGCTGAGAACGACTCTGAGCGAAATGGGCCCGCTGCTGCTCGGTAATCTCCTGCAGCTGACAGACAGTCAGCAGTCGGCGCTGTATGCGGCGTTCAAGGTGGCGGATCAGCAAGGCTTGCTGCTGCTGGATTTGAAAGACCTCAAGGCGCTGCTCGCCCATCTCAAGGCAGAACCCGCGCTGCTCGGCGAAGACAGTGCATTGTTCACCGGAGCATCTTCCCAGGCGTTGCTACGGCGTCTGGCGACGCTGGAACAGCAGGGCGCCGAGGCGCTGTTCGGCGAGCCCGCGCTGCAGCTTGAGGATCTGCTGCGGCCTGTCGCTAATGGGCGTGGCCCTATTCATTTGCTCGATGCCAGTGTGCTGGTGCATGAGGCGCCAAAGGTGTATGCGACCTTTCTGCTCTGGCTGCTGGCCGAACTGTTCGAACAGCTACCGGAGCGCGGTGACGCCGACCGGCCGCTGCTTGCGCTGTTCTTCGATGAGGCACACCTGCTCTTCGGCGATACGCCGAAGGCACTGCAGGAACGTCTGGTCCAGGTGGTCCGGCTGATCCGCTCCAAGGGGGTTGGCGTGTATTTCGTCACGCAATCGCCGAGCGATCTCCCGGATCAGGTGCTGGCGCAGCTGGGGCTGCGCATCCAGCACGGGCTCCGGGCTTTCACCGTCAGAGAGCAGAAGGCGTTGCGCTCAGTGGCTGACGGTTTTCGCGCCAATCCGGATTTCGAGACGCTGGAGGTCCTGACGGAGTTGGGGATTGGCGAGGCGCTGGTCGGTGGGCTGGAGGAAAAGGGTATGCCGGCCATGGTGCAGCGAGTGGCGATCGCGCCGCCGCAATCACGCATCGGGCCATTGAGTGATGCGGAGCGTGCGGCGCTGATCGCCGGCTCTGCTCTGCGAGGTCATTACGACAAGCCTGTCGACCGGATATCCGCATACGAAATATTGAGTGCTCGCGCCAGTCAGGCCAGCGAGCCGCAGGCGCAAAAGCCGAAGCAGGGCAGGGGGCGTGACGACATCGATCTGGGTGAGCTGGCCGGGCGAGTCGTGAAAAGTGCCCTGAGTCAGGCGGCAGGCCAACTGGGCCGGCAACTGGCCAGGGGGCTGCTGGGCTCGCTACTGGGCGGTAAGCGCTGAATTAAAGAATTACTGCTGAGCTATCGGTGCAGCATCCTTATTGCGGTGCGCGGTGCTTCGACTGTCGTTTGGTTAGCGTTCAGGCTTGTGGTGCAGCCGAACTCTCGAACTCGGCACGTTTTTCCTGTTCGAGCTTCTCGAGTTCCTGTTGGAACACCTGATCTCTAAGCGAAGGTTTTTTCCGCCAGGGTTTACGCTCAGGCTCGCGTTCGGCGGCATAGGTCGTAATCTCGCCTCCGTAGACTTTCGTAAAACGCTGTGCCTGGCGTTCGAGTTCGGCGCGCAGTTCGTCTTTCGTCACGTAAGAGATCCTGTATTGAAACGATTGCTTGTAAGTTGCCTGGAATTGCCTAGTTGTAACTGAAATTTGCCGGAGTTTTCCCGGTAACCGTAATTGTTATGACGTGATTCAATTGAAAAGGTTTGCGCAGACTGGGCGCAAGCCGGAGAAGCGAGGCGTAGTTCAAAAAAATAGGCGTGAACATACATCGCTGTCCGTACGGAAATCAGCATCCGCCCCAAGCGAGTGAAAGTATGCCTGCTTTCGAGCAAAGCGGGCCAGGGCCATGGAAAAAGAAAAGCCCGCGATGTGCGCGGGCTTTTCACTATCGGTTGAAGTGATCAACGGGCCACTTTGGCTTCGTTGCTTTGCTCCGCGCGACCATAAACATCATCGAAACGCTCGATGTCGTCTTCACCCAGATAGCTGCCAGACTGGACTTCGATGATCTCCAGCGGAATCTTGCCAGGGTTGGCCAGACGATGTACCGAGGTGATCGGAATATAAGTCGACTGGTTTTCGGTGAGCAGGAAGGTCTTCTCGTTACATGTAACCTGCGCTGTACCGGAAACCACGATCCAGTGCTCTGCCCGGTGGTGATGCATCTGCAGTGACAAGCTGGCGCCGGGATTAACGCAGATACGCTTGACCTGGAAGCGACCGCCCATATCCACCGAGTCGTACCAGCCCCACGGCCGGTAGACGGCACAGTGATTCTTGGTTTCGCTGCGGTCCTGGGCATCGAGCTTGCTCACCAGTTTCTTGACGTCCTGCACCTTGTCCTTGTGAGCGACCATCATGGCGTCCTTGGTTTCCACCACGACGACATCTTCCAGACCCAGCACGGTGACCAGCTTGCCGTTGCCGTGAACCAGGCAATTGCGTGTGTCTTCGGCGATCACATCGCCTTTGAGCACATTGCCGTTCTCGTCCTTTTCATGCACGTCCCAGATCGAGGACCAGGAGCCGACATCGCTCCAGCCCGCAGACATCGGCACCACGCAGGCCAGTTGCGTCTTTTCCATCACGGCATAGTCAATGGAGTTGTCCGGGCAGCAGGCGAAGGTCGCTGGGTCGATCAGCACTTCATCGCCATTCTTCACGCTGCGCTCGAGCGCTGCCCAGCAGGTGTCGTAAATGTCCGGGTCGTGCTTTTTCAATTCATCCAGGAAGACGCTGGCACGAAACAGGAACATGCCGCTGTTCCAGTAGTAGTCGCCAGATTCCAGATAGCTCTGGGCACGTGCCTCATCGGGCTTCTCGACGAACTGGGCGACGCGCTTGATGCCTTCTGGCAGGCCCGCATTGGCGTCCTGGCTGCCACGGATGTAGCCATAGCCCGTCTCGGGACGGGTCGGTGGGACGCCGAAGAGCACCATCTCACCGTTCTCGGCGGCGTTGGTCGCCAGTGCCAGGGAGCGCTGGAAAGCCTTCTGGTCTTCGATCACATGATCGGCCGGCAGGACCAGCAGCAGCTCGTCGCGGCCTTCTTCGATCAGCTTCATCGCGGCGATGCCGATGGCCGGCGCCGTATTGCGGCCGAACGGCTCGAGCAGAAGGCCCTGGACGCCCAGTTTGCGCGCCGCCAGCTGCTCCTTGACGATGAAGCGATGGTCCTTGTTGCACACCAGCAGAGGCTGCTGCATGCCGTCGAAGGCCAGGCGCTCGACGGTCTGCTGAAACAATGTCTGTTCACCGGTCAGGGCCAGGAACTGCTTGGGGAACGACTTGCGGGAAAGGGGCCACAGTCGGGAACCGCTGCCACCTGAAAGAATAACCGGGATCATAGTGCTCTCTCCTGAATCGTTTCGAAGGTCGTTCTACTTGTTCGTCGACGCCGGCCATCTGGCGGCGCCCGGGTTGTTCATCGAGGGAATCGCCGATCGCTCGGAGCGATAGCCGCTCGGTCCCGAGGCACCGCCTCGGGAATGGAATCTGCTGTCAGGTCTCAATGGCCGGCGTCGGTTGCGCCAGGACCGCTCAGGCCCGATGGCGCTGTGGTTGATTGCCGGTCAGAAATGTCGGCACGGCGAATCTCCGATGGCCGACGGCACGACGAAGAGCGCCATCGTCGTGAGCGATGCGTGATGTCTGCTGGTCGGCAAGGAGCGCTGCTGTTGCATGGCCGTAACCCTCTGTTCGTGCCTTGCTCGGCGTATGTCTGTCCGAATGCCGCGTTGGCACTGGTCGACGCCTCGGCCGTTGGCCTGATGTCCGGCAGTCTGGCTGCCCGAGGTTTCGCTCCTGTCGCAACCGTCATGCGACCGGAAGCGGAGCGAATTGCATGATTGGTGACCCAATGCACGTTCATGTGCGACGTCCCTTTCCACCTGGAATTGTCGGTACGCGCTTATGATTGCCGGCCATGCGCGATAGTTCCCGCGTGGACTGCCGTTGATCGGTGAGATTTTTCGAACGGTTTCAGCGGGCGATGGCTGCTTAAGGGTGAGACCACGGCGGGCCTCGGTGCGCTGTCAGGCGCGGCGGGATGAGTTCGTGCTGCCCGTGCGGGCAGGGCGGCGCCAACCGGCGGGTTGGCGCCGCGGCTACGGTTACTGCTGGTCGGTATCGCGCAGGAATACCAGATGGTTGGCCGAGGAATTGTCCGCGCTGAAGCGATAGCCCTCGTAATCGAACGCCGAGAGCTGTTCGGGCTTGGCAATGCGTTCCTTGATCACCCAGCGTGCCATCAGGCCGCGCGCCTTCTTGGCATAAAACGAGATGATCTTGTACTGGCCATTCTTCATGTCCTTGAAATCGACATCGATGACCCGCGCATTCAGCGCCTTGCGCTTGACTGAACTGAAATACTCATTGGACGCCAGATTGAGTAGAACATCGTCGCCCTGTTCGCGAAGGGCTTCGTTCAGCCAGTCGCTGATTCGCTCTCCCCAGAACGCGTATAGGTCCTTGCCGCGCGGGTTGACGAGCTTGGTGCCCATTTCCAGTCGATAGGGCTGCATCAGGTCGAGCGGACGCAGCAGCCCGTAGAGCCCCGAAAGCATGCGCAGATGCTGCTGGGCGAACAGCAGGTCGTCGTCGGTGAAATCGTCGACATTGAGCCCGGTGTAGACGTCGCCCTTGAAGGCCAGCAAGGCCTGTTTAGCGTTGTCCGGCGTGAACTCGGCGGTCCAGCTGCCGTAACGCGCCACATTGAGCGCAGCGAGCTTGTCCGAGAGGTGCATGAGTTCGCTGATCTGCGCTGGCGAATAGTCTCGAAGCAGCTCGATCAGTTGCTGCGAATGGTCGAGGTGCTGCGGCAGGGTGAAACGTTCGGTTATCGGTGGTGTTTCGTAATCGAGTGTCTTGGCTGGGGAAATCACCATCAGCATGTAGGGTCTCCTTTCTGATGGCGCGATTGTAGGGTGGTGACCGGAACGGCTCCAGCTATGGATGCCATAGACGCGCTGTTGACCTTACCTGCATGACAAGGTGCAAGCTGTGGCCATCGATCCGGGAGTTCGTATGACTGATTGCAATCACGCGCAATGGCAGCCGCCACACGACTACCGTTCTCTGGAGCGCCGCGCGGAGCGGCAGACCTGGGGCGTGGTGCTGCTTACCGGGCTGACCATGGTGGTGGAGATAGTCGCCGGTTACTGGTTCAACTCGATGGCATTGCTGGCGGACGGCTGGCACATGGCTTCGCACATGGTCGCGATCGGTCTGTCTGCGCTTGCCTATCTACTGGCGCGACGCTACGCGACGGACCAGCGCTTCGCTTTCGGCACTTGGAAGATCGAGGTGCTCGCCGGCTTCGCCAGTGCGCTTCTGCTGGTGGTCGTGGCGCTGTTTATGATCGGCGAGTCGCTGCAGCGATTCTGGTCGCCTGCGGCGATCGGCTTCGATGAGGCGTTGCTGGTTGCGGTGATCGGCCTGTTGGTGAATCTGCTATCGGCCTGGCTGTTGCGTGATCAGCACGATCACGGTCACGGCCATAGCCATAACGAGCAGGGCCATGCGCATGCACATCGAGCGTCAGGCAAGGACCTCAACCGTCATGCCGCCTTCATCCATGTGCTAACCGATGCCCTGACGTCGGTGGCGGCCATCGTCGCCTTGCTGGGGGGTAAGTTGTTTGGCTGGGGCTGGCTCGATCCGGCCATGGGCATCGTCGGTGCCGTGGTGATTCTCGTATGGGCGCGTGGTTTGTTGCGGGATACGGCGATGGCGTTGCTGGATCGGGAGATGGATGACCCACTCGTCGAGCAGGTTTGCGAAGCGTTGGAACGGGTGCCCGATACCGAAGTGACCGACCTGCACCTGTGGCGTGTAGGGCGTTCGCAGTACAGCTGCATCCTCAGCGTGGTCACGCATCAGGGACATACCGCCGATCGCTACAAGGCCGCGCTGCAGCCCTTTACCCAGCTGGTGCACATCACCGCTGAGGTGAATCGCTGCGGCGAAAGCGCGCACCTTGATCGTCGACATTAACGCGTGGAAACGGAGTGAGCCAAGCACCTGCGGTCGATTCGTGAAAAAAACCGACATTCAACGGAAAAGTCTTTTGTCTGTCATAAGTTTTACGGTATTACCGAATCCAGACCGCCGAACCCTGCAACACAGGTGGCGGCTCCTGGGTAGCCCCGAATCCACTGGCTTCCCTCGTCCGCTCACCTCAGTCGCACGGCGGTCACTCTGCGGCGGAGCGCGTATCCGCTTCGCTTCTGACCCTAGAAGAAGGTGATCGGTATGGATGACTACGGCAGATCCCGCGCGACCCAGCCCACGCTCTACGTCCTCGACACGAACGTTCTAATCCACGATCCCAATGCCTTGCTGAATTTCCAGGAGCACCAGGTCGCGATACCCATGACCGTGCTGGAGGAGCTCGATCAGCTCAAGACCGGTAAGCACAGCGTGGCCGCCGAGTGCCGCCAGGCGATCCGTCTGATCGACAGGCTGCTGGGCGATGCCACGCCCGAGGAAGTCGAACTGGGTGTGCCGATCCAGCGTGGCAAAAGCGGGCCGTGCGGCAGCCTTTCGATTCTGATGAGCAAGCGCGTTGAATCCAGCGCGCTGCCAGAGGACCTGAACGACAACAAGATCATCAATCAGGTGGTCGAGCTGAGCAAACAGCGGCCCGGGGTGCCGGTGGTACTCGTCACGAAGGACATCAACATGCGCCTGAAGGCGCGGGCCTGTGGCGTGGCGGCGGAGGACTACCATACCGACCAGCTGGTCGACGACGTCGGACAGCTTTCGCCGGGCTATCACAGCGTCACCGGCTCGTTCTGGGATCGCGTGAGCAAGGTGGAAACCCATCAGGGGCACGGACGTACCTGGCATCGCGTGCAGCTGACCGACAATCTACCGGCCGTCCATATCAACGAGTTCATCATCGACGAACAGGGCTTCGTGGGTTGGATCAAGGGCATCAAGGCCGATGAGCTGCTGCTGCTCGACCTGCACCAGGAGCCGCTGCTGCATCAGGAAGCCTGGGGCCTACGCCCGCGTGACATTCATCAGGCGCTGGCATTGTTCGCGCTGCTCGATCCGGATATTCATCTGGTCAACCTGTCCGGTGCCGCCGGCTCGGGCAAGACCATTCTGGCCTTGGCTGCAGCCATCGAGCAGACCGTGGTCAGCAAGCGCTACCGGCGCATCATCGCCACCCGTAGCGTACAGGGGTTGGACGAGGACATCGGCTTCTTGCCCGGCACCGAGGCCGAGAAGATGGAACCCTGGTTGGGGGCGATCACCGACAACCTCGAGGCGCTCCACATGGATGACGAGAACACCCACGGCAGCATCGATTACATCCTGCAGAAGGTGCCGCTGCAGTTCAAATCGCTGAACTACATCCGCGGGCGCAGCTTCCAGCAGAGCCTGATCCTGATCGACGAGTGCCAGAATCTGACGCCCCACCAGATGAAGACCATCATCACCCGTGCCGGCAACGGTTCGAAGGTGGTGTGTCTGGGCAACCTGGCGCAGATCGATACGCCCTATCTGTCCGCTACCAGTTCCGGGTTGACTTACCTCACCGAACGCTTCAAGGACTTCTCCCACGGCGTGCATATCACCCTGCAGGGCGTGCCGCGCTCGGTGCTGGCCGAATACGCCGAAGCGCACATGTAGAGGGCTCGAGGCTGGCGATGCCCGGAGTACCTCCTACGAGGCGGGTCCATCGCCGGCGGCTGGGGTAGACTCCTGATTTTCAGCTCAGGAGCGCCAAATGCTCACCCATCTCGATTCGCAAGGCCGCGCCAGCATGGTCGACGTCACCGACAAGGCCGTGACGGCGCGCGACGCCGTAGCGGAGGCACGCGTGCGCATGCTGCCGCAGACCCTGCAGATGATTCAGCAGGGTGGCCATCCCAAGGGCGACGTGTTCGCTGTGGCACGTATCGCCGGCATCCAGGCGGCGAAGAAAACCCATGAACTGATTCCGCTCTGTCACCCGCTGCTGCTGACCAGCATCAAGGTCGAACTGCAGGCCGATGGCGAGGACAGCGTGCTGATCCGAGCGGCCTGCAAACTGGCGGGCCAGACGGGGGTGGAGATGGAGGCGCTGACCGCTGCCAGCGTTGCCGCATTGACCATCTATGATATGTGCAAGGCCGTGGACCGCGGCATGGTGATCGAAGGGGTGCGGTTGTTGGAAAAACTCGGCGGCAAGAGCGGACATTGGCAGGTGCAGGCATGATTTCGATTCAGTTCTTCGCCCGATATCGGGAAACCCTCGGCAGCGATGGCGAGCGCATCCAATGGGATGAGTCGCTCGGCAGCGTGGATGACGTCCGCCGACATTTGTTGGCGCGCGGCGGCGTCTGGGAAGTGCTCGGCGAGCAGAACCTGATGTGCGCGCGCAATCAGGAGCTGTGTGGCCTAGAGGAGGCCGTTGTCGATGGCGACGAGGTGGCCTTCTTTCCTACCGTGACCGGAGGTTGAGCGTGGCGGTTCGTGTTCAACAGGGCTCGTTCGATCCCGGCGCGGAGCTGAACGCGCTGCATGCCGCCAATCTGGGAATCGGCGCGGTCGCCGGCTTCGTCGGCTACGTGCGGGACTTCAATGACGGGCAGGATGTGGCCGGCATGTTTCTCGAGCATGCGCCCGGCATGACGGAAAAAGCGCTGGAAAAGATCGTGCAGGAGGCCGAACAGCGTTGGCCGTTGCTGCGCCTGGATGTACTGCACCGCGTTGGATCGCTGGAGCCTGGCGAGCCGATCGTGTTCGTCGGTGCGGCCAGTGCCCATCGCGACGCCGCCTTCGACGCCTGCCGCTTCGTCATGGACTACCTGAAAACCCGGGCGCCATTCTGGAAGAAGGAAAGCACCGCGGCCGGGCCACGCTGGGTAGAGGGCCGTGCCAGTGATCAGTTGGCGGTCGAGCGTTGGAACGAGAAAAGCTGAGCCTTCAATAGAAGGTGATGTACATCTTGAAGGCCAGCGTGGAAAACATCGTGAGAATGCCGAGGCTCAGCAGTCCGACGCCCCATTGCTTGTCCCGGTAGTTGAAGCCCACGCAGAGCAGAACGAACCCGATGACGATGAGCGTCAGAAGCCAGTGCATGCTGTCCATCGGTGAACCTCCGAATACTGATACCTGGCTACAACTCTAGCCGCTTCGGCTGGGCCCCGGCCTGATTCAGGTCATCTGCGGGCGCGCGTGGTGCCGCAGCGCGGACGGACGCGGCAGCGGCACCGCGTCCATGAAGCACTCGTCAGCGGGAACGCGGCACCGGGGCGGGCAGTTCCGCCGGCGGCATCTCGCACTGGATCTTGCGGCCGATCAGTGCCTCGATGGGCGGCAGAGCGAAGGCGTCGTCCTCGCCAGCGAAGCTGATGGAGGTGCCGCTGGTGCCGGCGCGGCCGGTCCGACCGATGCGGTGCACATAATCGTCCGGGTCTTCCGGCAGGGTGAAGTTGATCACATGGCTGATGCCATCGACGTGAATGCCGCGACCGGCGACGTCGGTGGCCACCAGCACGCGAATCTTGCCCTCGCGAAAGCCCTCCAGCGTGCGGATGCGCTTGTGCTGCGGCACATCGCCGGACATCTGCGCGGCGCTGATGCCGTCCTTGGTCAGGCGTTCCTCGATGCGTCGCACTTCGTCCTTGCGGTTGGCGAATACCATCACCCGCGTCCAGTCGTTCTGGGTAATCAGGTTGTACAGCAGCTTGTACTTGTCGCTGCCGGCTACGGCGTAGACATGCTGCTCGACGGTATCGCTGGCGACGTTCTCCGGTTCGATCTCGACCACGGCGGGGTTGGTGGTCCATTGCTGTGCCAGGTTCATCACGTCGTCGGTGAAGGTGGCGGAGAACAGCAGGGTCTGACGTTCGCTTTTGGGCGGGGTCTGCCGGATGATCTGGCGGACCTGCGGGATGAAGCCCATGTCGAGCATGCGGTCGGCCTCGTCGAGGACCATCACCTCGACCATGTCCAGGTGCACCTCACCGCGCTGGTTGAAATCCAGCAGGCGGCCGGGGGTGGCAACGAGGATGTCGCAGTAACGCGATTCCAGCTGTTTGAGCTGCTTGTCGAAATCCATGCCGCCGACGAAGCTCATCACGTTGAGACCGGTGTACTTGGTCAAGTCCAGCGCATCGTTGGCGATCTGCACCACCAGCTCACGGGTGGGAGCGATGATCAGTGCGCGTGGCTCGCCCATGTAGCGGTCTTTCGGTGGCGGCGTCTCGAGCAACTGGGTAATGGTGGAAATCAGAAATGCGGCAGTCTTGCCCGTGCCGGTCTGGGCGCGACCGATGGCGTCCCTTCCAGCGAGTGTGTAGCCGAGCACCTGAGCCTGGATCGGTGTGCAATAAGGGAAGCCCAGGTCGTGAATGGCGTGCATCAGCTCCGGCGCGAGCTTGAAGTCATGGAAGCGGGTCTTGCCTTCGGCCGGTTCGACCACGAAGTCTTCCAGCTTCCAGGCCGGGGCGGCGGGTTTGGGCGGTTTGCTGCTGCGCTGGCGGCGTGGCTTTTCAGCGGTGCGCTGGGTGGCTTGCGGCTTGGGTTGGGCTTCGTTCGTCGCGACTTGCTGGGTCACGGGGTCGGTTTGCCGTTCGTGGCTGGCAGAGGCGGCGCCAGTCGTTGTGGCGGCCCGCTCGTCCGGGGCCTTGCCAAAGATTTTCTTGAGTGCTTTGAGCACGGTCTTCTCGTCGTCGAAATGGGAAAGAATCGCGCGTCAGTGTAATGCAAGACGCAAATGTGGCGAAGCCTCCCGCCTGGCACGGGCGGCCGACGTGGTAGGCGGTCGGACGATGGCAGGAGTGAAGCGGCGCGCTGCCACGGATAGTCGCACCTCCAGCTTCCTCTGATGCGCCTGGTCAGCCAAGACGTTCCGCGAGCCAGGCGCCGATGTCGCGAATTTCCTCCGGCAGCACTTCATGGCCCATCGGATAGTCGTGCCACGCCGCGGTGACGCCTGCGTCCTGCAGGGTTTGAAAGGCGGCGCGGCCCATCGCCATAGGCACGACATCGTCGCGGCTGCCGTGCAGGCACAGTACCGGATACTGCAGTGCGGCCGGGGCGAACGCCGACGGCTCGGTAAAGGTGGGCGCGTAGGTCGAAAGCGCGATGACGCCGCTCAGCGGTCCCTGCCAGCGTAGAAACGCTGTGTGCAGGACGACCGCACCGCCCTGGGAAAAGCCGGCTAGGAAGATGCGTGCCGGATCGATCCCGGCATCTCGTTGCGCTTCGAGCAACGAGATGACCTGTTGTGCTGAAGCTTCCAGCTGGTCACGGTTGATCGCGCGGGCCGGGCTCATGGCAAGGATGTCGTACCAGCTTGGCATGCTCCAGCCACCGTTGATGGTCACCGGACGCGTCGGCGCCTGTGGCAGGACGAAGCGCGTGCTAAGCAGCCGTTGTTGCAGGGCTTCGGCAACCGGCAGGAAGTCGTAACGGTCGGCGCCCAGGCCGTGCAGCCAGATGACGCAGGCGTCGGCGCTGTTGGACGGCTCGAGAATCAGCGGGGTAGTCATGGATCGGCTCCGGTCTGGGTACGGTTGCCTCTTCTTGGGGCGCTCTGTACGCCGCCAGTGAGGAAATAGCGCGAGGTTACCCGCTACGGCGTGACGATAGAACCCGCGGTGGTACGTCGGCGGGCGTTCCCGGCGATCTGGTACGCCGCTTGCTTTGTGCTGCCTGCTCTCAAGGGATCGGCCTGCAGGGGCGAGTCGAGGCAATGACAAACAACGTTGCCGTTCATCCATGGGCGACTAGACTCAGGTCAGGCTGGCACCGCTTCGTTTGGCCCGTTGGTACATCGAAGTGGTTCATGGCCCGAACCCGAGAATAAGAAAGCAAACTGGAGGTTTCGATGATTAGGGTGAAATCCACACTGGCTGCGCTGGGTGCTGCGTCACTGCTGGGTATGAGCGGGTTGGCGCAGGCAGGGGCGACCCTCGATGCGGTGCAGAAGAAGGGATTCGTGCAGTGCGGCATCAGCGATGGCCTACCAGGTTTTTCGTTCGCCGACGCCAAGGGCCAGTACCAGGGGCTCGACGTTGATGTCTGTCGAGCAGTCGCCGCCGCGCTGTTCGGCGATGCGAGCAAGGTCAAGTACAGCCCACTGACCGCCAAGGAGCGCTTCACCGCGCTGCAGTCGGGCGAGGTGGACATGCTGTCGCGCAACACCACCTGGACGAGCTCGCGAGATGCAGCGATGGGGTTGAATTTTACCGGCGTGACCTACTACGACGGGCAGGGCTTCCTGGTAAACAAGGAACTCGGCGTCAAGAGCGCCAAGGAGCTTGATGGGGCCACGGTATGCATCCAGGCCGGCACCACCACGGAGCTGAATCTCTCCGACTATTTCCGCGCCAACGGCCACAACTACACCCCCATCACCTACGACACCTCTGATGAAAGCGCCAAGTCGCTGGAGTCCGGGCGCTGCGACGTGCTCACCTCTGACCAGTCCCAGCTCTATGCCCAGCGCATCAAGCTGGCGAAGCCTGATGACTATGTCGTATTGCCTGAGGTGATATCCAAGGAGCCCCTTGGCCCGGCGGTTCGCCAGGGCGATGAGGAGTGGTTCGATATCGTGCGCTGGACGCTGTTCGCCATGCTCAATGCCGAGGAACTGGGTGTCACTTCGGCAAACGTCGAGGAGAAGGCCAAAAGCACCAAGAATCCGGACGTTGCCCGCCTGCTGGGTGCCGAAGGTGAATATGGCAAGGACCTGAAGCTTCCGGAGGACTGGGCGGTACAGATCATCAAGCAGGTCGGTAACTATGGCGAGATCTTCGATCGCAACGTCGGTGCCGGCAGCGAGCTGAAGATCGAACGCGGCCTCAATGCCCTGTGGAACAACGGCGGCGTGCAGTACGCCCCGCCGGTACGTTGAGCGAGCGGGGCCGGCTATACCGGCTCCGTTACCAGAGGGAGAAGTATCACCGGTGCGCACAACGCGCCGGTGATGCGGTATGAGGACATTCGATGCGAACCATCGACAATCCCCGCCCGGCGGGCGGATCGCTTCTGCATGATCCGCGAGCGCGGGCCTGGCTATTTCAGATTCTGGCCGTCATCGCCGTGGTGGCATTCGGTTGGTACCTTTTCCATAACACCCAGACCAATCTCGCCCATCGCGGCATCACCTCCGGCTTCGGCTTTCTCGACAACGCCGCCGGCTTCGGCATTTCCCAGCACCTGATCGACTACAGCGAGAGCGACAGCTACGGTCGCGTATTCTGGGTCGGGCTGCTCAACACCCTGCTGGTCAGCGTGATCGGGATATTCCTGGCCACGATCATGGGCTTCATCCTCGGCGTGGGGCGGCTCTCGAGCAACTGGCTGATCCGCCAGCTGGCGACGCTCTACATCGAGATATTCCGCAATATCCCACCATTGTTGTTGATCTTCTTCGTCTATTTCGCAGTGATCAGCCCATTGCCCGGGCCGCGCAACAGCCTGAGCCTGTGGGACGCCGTATTCGTCAACAACCGTGGCGTGCAGATGCCGGCGCCCAGTGCTGCCGATGGCTTCTGGGCGTTCTGGCTGGCGCTGCTGGTCGCGCTGGTCGCCGTGATAATGCTGCACCGCTGGGCGCGGGCGCGACGGCATGCAACAGGACGCATGTTCCCGGTGTTCTGGACCAGCCTCGGGCTGTTCATCGCCATTCCCTGGCTGGTGACGCTCGTTGCCGGGGCACCGTTCAGCTGGGAAGTGCCCGAGCTGCAGCGCTTCAATATCCGTGGTGGTTGGGTGGTGATTCCCGAGTTGGTCTCGATCGTCGTGGCGCTGTCGGTCTATACCGCTGCATTCATCGGCGAAACCGTGCGCGCGGGTATTCAATCGGTCAGCCATGGCCAGACCGAGGCTGCCGCGTCCCTCGGCCTGCGTCCGGGACAGGTGCTGCGGCTGGTCATCGTGCCGCAGGCGCTGCGGGTCATCGTGCCGCCCTTGACCAGTCAGTACCTGAACCTGGCGAAGAACTCATCGCTCGCAGCGGCGATCGGCTATCCGGACATGGTCTCGCTCTTCGCCGGCACGGTGCTCAACCAGACCGGGCAGGCGATCGAGACCATGGCCATCACCATGAGCGTCTATCTGGCCATCAGCATCAGCATTTCGCTGCTGATGAACTGGTACAACAAGCGCATTGCGCTGATCGAGCGGTGAGCGCATGACCATTCATACCTTCAAGCCTGACCTGCCGCCACCGACCATCAGCATCGGTGCGTTCGGCTGGTTACGGGCCAATCTGTTCTCCAGCTGGCTCAACACATTGCTGACGCTGGTCGGTCTGTATCTGCTGTGGCTGATCGTGCCGCCGGTGCTCGAATGGGCGATCTTCAAGGCTGACTGGACCGGCGAAACCCGCGCCGATTGCAGCCGCGAGGGCGCCTGCTGGGTGTTCGTGCAGGCTCGCTTCGGCCAGTTCATGTATGGCTTCTACCCCGTGGAGCTGCGCTGGCGCGTCGATGCGGCAGCCTGGCTGGCGATCATCGGCGCGGCGCCGCTGTTCCTGCGGCAGATGCCGCACAAGCTGCGCTACGGCCTGGGCTATCTGCTGGTCTATCCGCTGCTGGCCTACTGGCTGCTGCATGGCGGATTCTTCGGGCTGCAGACGGTGCCGACCAGTCAGTGGGGTGGGCTGATGCTGACCGTGGTGATCGCCGCGGTGGGCATTGCCGGCGCCTTGCCGCTGGGCATCCTGCTGGCGCTCGGGCGACGTTCGGGCATGCCGGCCATCCGGGTGCTCTGCGTCACCTTCATCGAGTTCTGGCGCGGTGTACCGCTGATCACCGTGCTGTTCATGTCGTCGGTGATGCTGCCGCTGTTTCTGCCCGAAGGCATGAACCTCGACAAGCTGTTGCGTGCGATGTTGATGGTGGTGTTCTTCGAGGCTGCCTATATCGCCGAGGTGGTGCGCGGCGGCTTGCAGGCGATCCCCAAGGGGCAGTACGAGGCGGCCGCAGCGATGGGCCTTGGCTACTGGCGCAGCACGTTGCTGGTGATCCTGCCGCAGGCGCTGAAGCTGGTCATTCCGGGCATCGTCAACACCTTCATCGCCCTGTTCAAGGACACCAGCCTGGTGATCATCATCGGCCTGTTCGACTTCCTCAACAGCATCAAGCGCGCTACGGCGGACCCGGCCTGGCTGGGTATGTCCACCGAAGGCTACGTGTTCGCCGCGCTGGTGTACTGGATGTTCTGTTTCGGCATGTCCCGCTATTCCATGCGCCTGGAGCGCAAGCTGGACACCGGCCACAAGCGTTAGGAGTGAGATATGAATGATTCAATCGCGCAGGCCGGGCAGGCGAGCGAGCCGGTCATCCGCATGCAGGGCGTGCACAAGTGGTTCGGCCAGTTCCATGTGCTCAAGGACATCAACCTTTCCGTGCGGCAGGGCGAACGCATCGTGCTGTGCGGGCCGTCCGGGTCGGGCAAGTCCACCACCATCCGCTGCCTGAATCGGCTGGAGGAGCATCAGCAGGGGCGGATCGTCATCAATGGTGTGGAGCTGACCAGCGATCTCAAGCAGATCGAGGCGATTCGCAGTGAAGTCGGCATGGTCTTCCAGCACTTCAATCTGTTTCCGCACCTGACCGTGCTGCAGAACTGCACCCTGGCACCGATGTGGGTGCGCAAGCTGCCGCGCCGGCAGGCCGAGGAGATCGCCATGCATTATCTCGAGCGCGTGCGCATTCCCGAGCAGGCCAACAAGTTTCCCGGTCAGCTCTCCGGCGGCCAGCAGCAGCGGGTGGCGATCGCCCGGGCGCTGTGCATGAAGCCGAAGATCATGCTGTTCGACGAGCCGACTTCGGCGCTCGACCCGGAGATGGTCAAGGAAGTGCTGGACACCATGATCGGTCTCGCCGAAAGCGGCATGACCATGCTCTGCGTGACGCATGAAATGGGCTTCGCCCGCACCGTGGCCGACCGGGTGATCTTCATGGACAAGGGGGAGATTGTCGAACAGGCCGAGCCGGAGGTGTTCTTCACCAACCCGGTGAACGACAGGACCAAGCTGTTCCTCAGTCAGATCCTGCATTGAAGAGCGGCAGGTCTCCGAGCGGAAACAGTCGCCCCGTTCCGGCATCCCGCCTGACCTCCGGTTGACATCGGTCATGGGCGGACATCCGGCGATAGCCTGTAATCGTCGCATCCCATCGCGTCCGGGGCGTCGGCATGTCGAAGCGCAGAACCTGTGGTGTCATTCGTTCGCTACAGCTAGCAGTCGCCTGGCTGCTGGCGTGCGCACTGGTCGCCTCGGCACGGGCAGAGGCGCTCTGGACACCGGAGGACATTGCGCTTTCCCGTCATGTGCCGCGTGAGGCCGAGGCAACTGATTCGCCCGCTCATGAAGCCGATCCACTGGGGCTGTTCCTCGTTGTCGAGGCCGGCGGCTCGCATGTGACTATCCTCGATGGCGAAAAGCTCGAGCCCATCCACCGCTTCGTCACGCGGGGAGTGCATGGCAGCCCCTGTTTCACTCGCGACGGGCGCTTTGTGTTTTTCGTATCCCGCGATGGCTGGGTGACCAAGTACGATCTGTGGACGCTGACAATCGTCGCCGAAGTGCGTGCGGGTCTGGACAGCAGCAATATCGCCATTTCGCCTGCCGGCGACCACATTGCCGTGGCCAATCTGCGGCCCCATGCGCTGGTGCTGCTCGATGGAGAACTCAACCTGCTCAAGGTCCTGCCGACCCTCGACCACAAGGGCGAGCGCAGCTCGCGGGTGTCGGCGGTCTACGGTCTGCCGGCGCGTCGGTCGTTCATCGTTGCGATGAAGGACATCGCCGAGCTGTGGGAGGTCAGCTATGACCCTGGCGCCGAGGATATGGCGATCGGTCTGGTGCATGACTTCCAGTACCGGGAGGGGACGTTCGTTTCCGGTTATCTCAACCCCCGGTGGATCGAGCTGGATGGGCCGTTGGATGACTTCTTCTTCAACCCAGAGCAGGCCGAGCTGTTCGGCGTGTCGTCCCAGGGCGAGGTGGAGGTCGTTCATCTGGATGCGCGTCGGCGGATCGGCCGGCTGCCCATGCAAGGTCACCCAGACATGGCGTCGAGTGTCGCCTGGCGGCGCGACGGCAGGTTGCTGATGGCCAGCACCGGTCAGGTGTCGCCCGAAATCGCGGTGATCGATCCGCAGCAACGCGCGCTGGTACGACGTATCGCTCTGAAGGGGCCTGGGCGCTTGCTCACGGCTCTCGAGAACAGCCGGTATCTGTTGGTCGTTTCGACGATGCCGGCCGACTCTCGACAGGTGCTGCAGGCGATCGACCGCGAGACGCTGGAAGTGGCGCGAGAATTCCTGGTCGAGCCGGAGGCGACGCTGGCTCATGTCGAATTCTCACGAGATGGCCGCCATGTCCTGGTCAGCCTGCAGCGCGACGAGGGAGCGCTGATCGTTCTCGATAGCCACACCCTGGCCGAGGTGAAACGCCTGCCGATGAAACAGCCGGTCGGCCAATACGGCGTCTGGAGGGGAGTCAGGCTTCAGGGTGGCGCGCGCTAGCCAGCGGCCGGCTCGCGGTCGACTCCGTCATCGGTCCTGGCGGGCTGGGCGTGGGCTCGCGGGGCAGGTTGCGGCCTTACGCTGGTCGTCGGGGCCAGCTGTCAGCACGGCTCCGGACTTGCAGCGGGTCGCTGCCCCTTGCCCATCGTCATGAGCTAGAATACGCGCCCCGACTGCTCCCCCTCCGAGGCTGTTCCGACGATGTTGATCCTGCGCGGCGCTCCCGCTCTTTCCGCCTTCCGTCATGGCAAGCTCCTGGCACAACTGACCGAGAAGGTCCCCGCCGTCAGCGGGTTGTACGCCGAGTTCGCCCATTTCGCCGAGGTTTCCGGCACGCTTGATGCGGATGAGCAGCACGTACTGACCCGCCTGCTGAAGTACGGACCCAGCGTGCCGGTACAGGAACCCGCCGGTCGGCTGTTCCTGGTGGTGCCGCGTTTCGGCACCATCTCGCCCTGGTCGAGCAAGGCCAGCGACATCGCCCACAATTGCGGCTTGGAGAAGATCCAGCGGCTGGAGCGGGGGATCGCCTACTACGTGCAGGGTGAAATCTCCGACGGCGACGCCAAGCTTGTCGCTGCCGCGCTGCACGACCGCATGACCCAGCTGGTGCTGGGCCGCTTCGAGGAGGCCGCCAACCTGTTCAGCCATGCCGAGCCGAAGCCGCTGACGGCGGTGGATGTACTCGGCGGCGGCCGCGCCGCGCTGGAGAAGGCCAACGTCGAACTGGGCCTGGCCCTGGCCGAGGACGAAATCGATTACCTGGTACAGGCCTTCACCGGACTGGGGCGCAACCCGCACGATATCGAGCTGATGATGTTCGCCCAGGCGAACTCCGAGCACTGCCGGCACAAGATCTTCAATGCCAGTTGGGACATCGATGGCGAGAGCCAGGAAAAGTCCCTGTTCGGCATGATCAAGAACACCTACCAGCTGCACAACGAGGGCGTGCTGTCGGCGTACAAGGACAACGCCGCGGTCATCGTCGGCAACGTCGCCGGGCGCTTCTATCCGAATCCTGAGACGCGCGAGTACGCGGCCAGCCAGGAGCCGGTGCATATCCTGATGAAGGTGGAAACCCACAACCACCCGACCGCCATCGCGCCGTTCCCCGGGGCTTCCACCGGCTCGGGCGGCGAGATTCGCGACGAGGGTGCCACTGGCCGCGGCGCCAAGCCGAAGGCCGGCCTTACCGGTTTCACCGTATCCAACCTGAACATCCCGGGTTTCGAGCAGCCCTGGGAAAAGCCCTACGGCAAGCCCGAGCGCATCGTCACCCCGCTGGACATCATGATCGAGGGTCCGCTGGGCGGCGCCGCGTTCAACAACGAATTCGGTCGTCCGGCGCTGACCGGCTATTTCCGTACCTTCGAGCAGGCAATCAGCACCCCGCATGGCGAGGAAGTGCGCGGCTACCACAAGCCGATCATGCTTGCCGGCGGCATGGGCAACATTCGCGAAGAGCATGTGCAGAAGGGTGAGATTTCGGTCGGCGCCAAGCTGATCGTCCTCGGCGGCCCGGCCATGCTGATCGGCCTGGGTGGCGGTGCGGCATCGTCGATGGCCACCGGTACCAGCTCGGCTGATCTGGACTTCGCCTCGGTACAGCGCGACAACCCGGAAATGGAGCGTCGCTGCCAGGAAGTCATTGATCGCTGCTGGCAGATGGGCGAGCAGAACCCGATCAAGTTCATTCACGACGTGGGCGCCGGCGGCCTGTCCAACGCTTTCCCCGAGCTGGTCAACGATGGCGGTCGTGGCGGCCGTTTCGAGCTGCGCAACATTCCCAACGACGAGCCGGGCATGGCGCCGCTGGAAATCTGGTGCAACGAATCCCAGGAACGCTACGTGCTTTCGGTCGATGCGGCCGATTTCGAACGTTTCAAGGCCATCTGCGAGCGCGAGCGTTGCCCGTTTGCGGTGGTCGGCGAGGCCACCGAGGAAGCGCATCTGACCGTCGCCGACAGCCATTTCGGCAACAAGCCGGTGGACATGCCGCTCAACGTGCTGCTCGGCAAGGCGCCACGCATGCACCGCAGCGCCAGCCGCGAAGCCGAACTGGGAGATGACTTCAATGCCGCGGCGGTCTATCTGGACGAAGCCGTGGGTCGCGTGCTGCGCCATCCTGCGGTGGCCAGCAAGAGCTTTCTGATCACCATCGGTGACCGCAGCATCACCGGCCAGGTGGTCCGCGACCAGATGGTCGGTCCATGGCAGGTGCCAGTGGCGGACTGTGCGGTAACCGCCGCCAGCTTCGACGTCAATTGCGGCGAGGCGATGGCAATGGGCGAGCGCACCCCGCTGGCACTGCTCGACGCTCCGGCCTCCGGACGCATGGCCATCGGTGAGACGCTGACCAACCTGGCTGCCGCTTCCATCGAGAAGATCTCCGACATCAAGCTGTCGGCCAACTGGATGGCCGCAGCCGGGCATCCGGGGGAGGATGCACGCCTGTACGACACCGTGCGTGCCGTTGGTATGGAACTCTGCCCGCAGCTGGGCATTACCATTCCGGTGGGCAAGGACTCGATGTCGATGAAGACGCGCTGGTCGGAAGAGGGCGCCGAGAAGAGCGTGACCTCGCCGCTTTCCCTCATCGTGTCTGGCTTTGCTCCGGTCAGCGACGTCCGCCGTACGTTGACGCCACAGCTGCGCCTGGACAAGGGGGCCACCGACCTGATCCTGATCGACCTCGGTCGCGGGCAGAACCGTCTGGGTGGATCGATTCTCGCCCAGGTCTACGGCAAGCTCGGGCGGCAGGTACCGGATCTCGACGATGCCGAAGACCTGCGCGCATTCTTTGCCGTCATTCAGGGGCTCAATGCCGATGGGCTGCTGCAGGCATATCATGACCGTTCCGACGGCGGCTTGCTGACCACTGTGCTGGAAATGGCGTTCGCCGGTCACTGCGGTCTGAATCTGAATCTCGATGGTCTGCTGGATGATGCCGATGACGTGCCTGCCGTGCTCTTCAACGAAGAGCTGGGTGCAGTCATTCAGGTACGCCAGGATGACACCGAGATCGTGCTCTCGCAGTTCAGCGCAGCCGGCCTCGGCGACTGCGTCGCGGTCATCGGGCAGCCCGCCAACAATGGCTATGTCTCCATCAGGCTGGCCGGCAACGAGGTGTTCAGCGGCGACCGTCGCCTGCTGCAGCGCCAGTGGGCCGAGACCAGCTACCAGATCCAGCGCCTGCGGGACAATGCCGAGTGCGCCGACCAGGAGTTCGACGCGCTGTTGGAGGAGGACAATCCCGGCCTCAGCGTCAAGCTCGGCTTCGACGTCAACCAGGACATCGCCGCGCCCTACATCAAGCGCGGTGTGCGCCCGCAGATGGCGGTGCTGCGCGAGCAGGGCGTCAACGGTCAGGTAGAGATGGCTGCGGCGTTCGACCGGGCCGGGTTTGCCGCGGTCGACGTGCACATGAGTGACATTCTCTCCGGTCGCGTCAGCCTCGAGGCGTTCAAGGGTCTGGTCGCCTGCGGCGGTTTCTCCTACGGCGACGTGCTGGGTGCCGGCGAGGGCTGGGCCAAGTCGGTCCTGTTCAATGCGCGCGCGCGCGACGGCTTCCAGGCCTTCTTCGAGCGCAAGGACAGCTTCGCCCTGGGTGTGTGCAACGGCTGCCAGATGATGAGCAACCTGCACGAGCTGATCCCGGGAACTGAGTACTGGCCGCACTTCGTGCGCAACCGCTCGGAGCAATTCGAAGCGCGCGTGGCAATGGTCCAGATTCAGGACTCGCCGTCGATCTTCCTGCAGGGCATGGCCGGCTCCCGCCTGCCGATCGCCATCGCTCATGGCGAAGGCCATGCGGAGTTCGAAAGCGAGGAGGCCATGTTGCAGGCTGATCTCTCCGGTACCGTGGCGCTGCGCTACGTCGACAACCATGGCAAGGTCACCGAGCGCTATCCTGCCAACCCGAGCGGCTCGCCGCGGGGCATAACGGGTCTGAGCAGTCGTGATGGTCGTGTAACCATCATGATGCCGCACCCAGAGCGGGTGTTCCGCGCCGTAACCAACTCCTGGCGTCCGGACGAGTGGCAGGAGGACGGCGGCTGGATGCGCATGTTCCGCAATGCTCGTGTCTGGGTTGACTGATCACGCTTTCGACCCGAGCCCTGCAAGCCCGCTGATCGCCGATCAGCGGGCTTTTCATTTGGACCAATGTCTATGAACCGCGGGTGCTGCTCGACGTCTGAGCTATGACGCGCAGCACCTTTTGTGCAGTGCGTGGCTGGCAAACTGCCATCTATCTCGTCTGGCCACGCGCCAGGCTTCATGCGCACGGAGAGGTCGATGTACAAGCTGTGTTTCTATGTTCCGGAAAGCCATCTGGAAGCGGTCAAGAAAGCAGTGTTCACAGTAGGTGGCGGTCGAATCGGTAGTTATGACAGCTGCTGCTGGCAAACGCTGGGGCAGGGGCAGTACCGGCCGCTGGAGGGTAGTCAACCCTTTCTGGGTCAGACCGGACAAGTGCAGCTCGTGGCCGAATGGAAGGTCGAGATGGTGGTCGCCGACGAGCTGATTCACGACAGCGTCAAGGCGATGAAGAAGGCTCACCCCTACGAAACGCCAGCGTTCGATGTATGGCGTCTGTCCGATATGCAGTTCTGATCAGGGGCGAGTACCCACCGTTATTGGATGGTGCCTGGATGGGTCAGGGCCGTATCTCGATCAGCGTGCCGTCCTTGACCAGCGACCAGATTTCCCGCATGTCGCTGTTGCTCAGGGCGATGCAGCCTTCGGTCCAGTCGAGGGTGTGGAAGAACCACTCGGGATACTCCTCGTCGAGTGGCGTGCCATGCAGCATGATCATGCTGCCAGGCGGCACTCCTTCCTCCTGCGCGCGTGCCAGGTCGCGGGCGTTGGGGTAGGAGATGTGCATCGACAGGTTGTATTTGTCGCTGGTCTTGCGCCAGTCGATCCAGTAGAAACCCTCGGGCGTACGCATGTCGCCTTCACGCAGCTTCGCGCCGCGTGGCTGCTTGCCCAGCGAGACGCGATAGCTCTTGAGCGTCTGGCCGGCGCTGACCAGATGAAGTTGGCGTTCCGACTTGACCACCAGCACCTTGTCAATGGACGAGCCGCCCAGGCTGGGCGTCGTGTTGGCGTAGGACATCGCGGTGAAGGTTAGGCAGAACAGGGTGAACAGCCAGCGCATCGAAACTTTCCCGTGGAAAACTGCATCAGACCTGTATTGCCGTCATGCCGTACCGAACATCAACTTGCCCGGTCGCGCTGCCTGAGGCCGGAGACGGCTTCGTTACGTACCGGGAAGGTCTGCTGCACCCGGTCGGTGAAGAAGCATTCTAGGGTACGGCCAATGGTCGGAAAAGCCAGCTCGGACCAAGGGATGTCCTGCTGATGAAAGAGTTTCACCTCGAGACTCTCGTCACCGGCACAGAAGTCCAGATCGACCAGCTGCGCGCGAAAGAACATGTAGACCTGATTGATATGTGGCAGATCGAACAGGGTATACAGCTGCAGGTCCCTGACTCTTGCGCAGGCTTCCTCGAGCGTTTCGCGCGCAGCAGCCTGCTGCATCGTTTCGCCGTTTTCCATGAAGCCGGCCGGCAGCGTCCAGTAGCCGCGTCTGGGTTCGATCGCGCGCCGACAGAGCAGCACCTGGTCGTCCCAGATCGGCACGCAACCGGCAACGATGCGTGGATTCTGGTAGTGCACGGTCTGACAACTATCGCAGACGAAGCGCGGTCGGTTGTCACCCTCCGGGACGCGGATCAGGACCGGGTTGCCACACTGGTTGCAGTACTTCATGGAAGAATTCCTGTCGATTACGGCAAATCTTGGGCCGTCCGCGGTAATTCGGCAAGGAAGCCACGAACCACCGTGAGACTGATCCCCCATGAGCCTGTTCGTCCGGCACCATGGCTTTTTCCGAGGTCTTGGGCCGTTGCGCCTTTCATGCCATGATGCCGGTCAAAGACGAAACGAGACTATTCATGCTGGACACAATACTCCGACGGGTGCGTGGCTATTCTCCGCATCTCTTGGCGCCGGAGGGCCGCCTGCCCGAGGCGGCCGTGTTGATGCCGATCACTCGCAGCGAATCGCCGGAACTTGTGCTGACGCTTCGAGCCGCGGGCCTCTCCACCCACGGCGGTGAAGTGGCATTCCCCGGCGGGCGCCGTGATCCGGAGGACCGTGATCTGCTAGAGACGGCGCTGCGGGAAGCCGAGGAGGAGGTGGGGCTTGCTCCCGGTATGGTGGAGGTGGTCGGGCCACTCAGCAGTCTGGTTTCGGTGCATGGAATCCATGTCACGCCGTATGTCGGACTGGTGCCGGATTACGTCGAGTATCGAGCCAACGATGCCGAAATCGCCTCGGTATTTTCGGTGCCGCTGGAGTTCTTCTGCCAGGACCCGCGCGAGGTCACTCACCGGATCGATTATCAGGGGCAGAGCTGGTACATCCCGTCCTACCGTTTTGGCGAATATCAGATCTGGGGGCTGACGGCGATCATGATCGTCGAACTGGTGAACGTCGTTTACGACGCCGGTATTGAGATGCGCCGCGCGCCGGCGGCGTTCGTCGATCTGTCCGGACGCAGCAGGCCCTGACCCGGCCCCGGTGCGGGCCGACTATTCAAGCTGACTGAGAGGTAATGCCGTGAAATACCGTCTGGGAGAGTCGCGTGTGGATGCCCATCCGCAGAGCTGGGTGGCACCCAACGCTACGCTGGTGGGCAAGATCCGGCTCGATGCCGGCGCCAGCGTCTGGTTCGGCGCGGTGCTGCGCGGCGACAACGAGCTGATTCACATCGGCGAAAACAGCAACGTCCAGGACGGCAGCGTGATGCACACGGACATGGGCCATCCGCTGACGCTGGGAACTGGCGTGACGGTGGGGCACAACGCCATGCTGCATGGCTGTACGGTGGGTGACTACAGCCTGATCGGCATCAACGCCGTGGTGCTCAACGGGGCGAAGATCGGCAGACATTGCATCATCGGCGCCAACACGCTGATTCCCGAAGGCAAGGAAATCCCCGATGGCTCGCTGGTGGTCGGTTCACCAGGCAAGGTTGTGCGGGAGTTGACCGAGGAGCAGAAGAAGATGCTCGAGGCCAGCGCCGCGCATTACGTGCACAACGCGCAGCGCTACGCGCGCGATCTGGAGCCGGATGAGTGAGTCTTCAGGAAAAACCGGTAGCCTCCCCCTGCGTCAGCCTCTGTGCGCTGGATGACGACGATCTGTGCGTCGGCTGCCAGCGCAGTTCCGATGAGATTCGCCGCTGGGGGCTGATGGACAACGAAGAGCGGCGCCAGGTGCTGCGCCGTTGCAACGAGCGGGCCCGTCTCGGTGGCCAGCTGATGTAGGACGCCGACGGCGTTGATCGACCTTCACAAGCGACGAGGAACTCCATGCCAACGATAGGCACCCCGCTGTCTCCCAGCGCCACGCGCATCCTGCTCTGCGGCTGTGGAGAGTTGGGCAAGGAGCTGGTCATCGAATTGCAGCGTCTCGGCGTTGAAGTGATCGCCGTGGATCGCTATGCCAATGCCCCAGCGATGCAGGTTGCGCATCGCAGCCATGTGATCGACATGTTCGATGGCGCCGCACTGCGTGCCGTGATCGAGCAGGAGCGGCCGCATTACATCGTGCCGGAGATCGAGGCTATCGCAACCGCCACGCTGGTGGAGCTGGAGGGCGAAGGCTATACGGTGATCCCGACCGCCCGGGCGGCGCAGCTGACGATGAACCGTGAGGGGATTCGTCGTCTGGCCGCCGAGGAGCTGGGGCTGCCTACCTCGCCCTATCGCTTTGCCGACTCGCTGGATGAGTGCCGTGCCGCTGCGCTGGCGCTGGGCTTTCCGTGCCTGATCAAGCCGGTAATGAGTTCTTCGGGCAAGGGGCAGTCCGTGCTGCGCAGTGCCGAGGATATCGAGGCGGCCTGGGACTATGCGCAGGCCGGCGGTCGCGCGGGGCGCGGTCGGGTCATCGTCGAGGGTTTCATCGATTTCGATTACGAGATCACCCTCCTGACGGTGCGCCATGCCGGCGGCACCAGCTTCTGCGAGCCGGTCGGGCATCGACAGGAAAAAGGCGACTATCAGGAGTCCTGGCAACCGCAGCCCATGGCGCCGGCGGCGCTGGCCGAGGCGCAGCGTATCGCATTGGCCGTGACCGATGCGCTCGGTGGTCGCGGCATCTTCGGTGTCGAGCTGTTCGTCAAGGGCGACCAGGTGTGGTTCTGTGATACGGGTGAGGTTGCTACTATGGACATGGTACGGTGATGATTCACAGTGTGGACATTTAGGGTTTGACGAAAGCCGTAAACCGGCTGGGGTAAGTCCCAGTCCTC